>JACXTT010002087.1_pt1 | contig 32026 bp, 28 predicted proteins | sample 9270951 | NCBI WGS metagenome assembly JACXTT01 (sample SAMN15532306, study PRJNA645909) | rock metagenome | isolation source: weathered quartz diorite | place: Puerto Rico | collected 2017-06-21
AAATCGGCCTCCGCGCCCTCGTAGTCCGACACCTCCACCTTGGGGTTACCTAGCAGCAGCCGCGCCTCGGGCGAATGACAGTTCTTCAGAATTCGGTCGATGAGCACCTGCCCGCGTTCTGCCTGCCGGTCGCGGACCAGCGCCGTGCCCAGCATGTAAACCACCGCCAGATTGTCCGGGTTGCTTCTCTCCAGGGGATCGAGCAACGCGATCACGCCCTTATTTTCACCCAGGCGGAGGCGACAGTCGGCCAGCAGCATCACGGCCTGCTGATTCTCCGGTTGCAACGCCCGCACATTGGAGAATTGTTGAGCGGCGTCTGTAAACTGCCCGGTCTTGTAGTACGCCAGACCAAGATTCAACACCACCCCGGGATTGCTGGCCTCTTTCGCCAGCGCCTGCTTGTACTCGACGATGGCTTCCTCGTACCGTCCCTGGTGCGCCAGTGCAGCCCCCAGGTTGGAACGCGCGTCCACCGCGGCAGGCCGGATCTTCAAATATGCGCGGTATCCCGCGATTGCCCCCTCGAAGTCGCCCTTCTGATGGAGGGCGATGGCCTCCTGCAGGTATCGCTCCGCGGATTGCGAGTTGGCCGCCGCAACCAGCAGTACACACCCCCATATAACACCGGCTATGAGGCGGAACATGAGACTAACCCAAACCACTATACCCAAATCACGCCGGGCGTTACATGGCCTCGATCTGGACCGGGATGCTGGTTTCCGACGATGTGTCGCCCTGATGGGCCGTGGCGCGGACCTCGTAGAGTCCGGGCGGAATGCCGGCAGCCGGCACGGTCATCACGTACGGAATTCTCCCCTGCGCATCTGCCTCGGGCAGCGGCAGCGGCGCCTTTGTGAGGCTCTTGCCATTCAGCAGAAATTCGATTTCCACCGTGGGTTTGGACGAGATTGACGGGTCGCGATAAACCACGAAGAACAGCCGTAGTACCGCATCCGGCGCCTTATGAATGGTGCCGTCCAGCGTCGGCGTGATGCTCGCGCCCTGGAATTGAAAGGGTTCGTTGGGATCGAGTCCTTTCGCATTCGGCGCAAACGAGCGCACCAGCGCAAGCGACGAGATACCCACGCCTTTCCCTTTCGGTGCGACCGTAAATTCCGAGCGCGCCGTCCCGATCTTGCCGCTTTCCCGGTCCATCACCGCGCTTTCCAGCGTGTACTTTCCAGGTGGAAGCGTGACCATCATCTTGTCGACGAAGTTGCCCATCTTCAACTGATCCGCCGTCACTTGAAAGTTCCGGTCCCGGCTCAGCTTCTGGACCGCTTCGCCTTTCGCGTCTTTCACCAGCGCAGCCAGCGAGCAGTGGACGTTGAGCGTGTTCTTCGCGGAATCAGTCTTGGGCTGTAGTTCATGGAGCGGCACCTCTACCAGCACCGACATCTCGGTCCCGTCGTTTCGCGGTTCCAGAAGCACGGCCCCCGAGTGAAACTTCACGTCGTTCGAAATCTTGCTATCGGATATCGCCTTCAGCAGCGGCAGCTCATACGTTTCCAGACCCAAGGCGCGGGCCTCGGGCGGCAGGGCGAAGTAGCCGTTGCGCGCGTGAATCACCAGATCTTTCCGGCCGGCAGTCACCGCCAGCTTCCGGAAGCTCCCGTCGTAGTTCTGGACGTGGGGGTTGAAAGTGATCTCGTAGTAGCTGCTGATCTCTTCATTCACCTTGCGTAACGGCGCCCGCAGATCGTTGCTGTCGCCGATGAGGAAGCCGCCGGTTGCCTCCGCCAGTTCGCGAATGGCGAGCTGTACGTTCGCCCGCCCGGACACCTCCGCTCTGTCCATCGCGAGCGCCTCACCTTTCGTGACTGCCCCCTCGGTGCGCATCATCGTGGTGGCGCTGCCAGCGGCGGCGCGGCGGAGCTCGCGAGTTGCTTCCTGGTTCTGCCCCCGCGTCAACACTCCCCGGGTATCCACCGAATAAAATGTCACGTTGGCGCGGTTCGCCATGCTCATGAGGTTGCGGAACGGCACATCCAGCTCCGGAGTCTCATATAGGCCCCACGTGAAATACAGTACCGACTTGCGTCCGGGGATCGGCTGCAAGCCTTGCACCAGCGCCTTCAGCGCCGAGATCGATAGCCGCGCTCCCTGCGACGCTACGGCCTGGTCCATCCGCAGCATGTCGAGCATCACCCGCGCCAGCACCTGTGTAGTGAAATCGGTGTCGGCCGGCCGCCGGCCCGGGAATGTGTTCTGGCTCACGACCTGGTTCGCCGCCGCCAGCAGTGTCGTGGGCTGGTCGGCTCCCGCCACTGTCTGGCCGCCCAGTTGCATCCGGAGTTCCGCCTGGATTGTGTCCGATTCGGACATCAGCTTCGGGGCCGCTGAGCCCGACGTCGCATGCTCGATCGCCCGCGTGAGAGCCTCCTTGTCCTTGGTGAACGGCTGCAAAACCAGGAGCCGGGTGTTTATGGTGACCACCGAATAGTACACGTTGGTACCCTGCTCGCCGTTGATCAGATCGATCGCTGCCGACCGGGCCATCCTGCGCTGATCCACCTCTCCCATCGGCTCAAAGGCTAGCGTCACCAGGCGCAGTTGCTCCAAAGGGTCGAGTGGAGTGGTCGCACCTGTCTGGCTGACCGCTTCCGTCCCCCGCACCAGCCGGAAGCTGCTCACCGTCTGCGGAACCCCGTTGTCGGAGATCGTCAGGTCTTCCGGCTTGAGGTCTGTGACGGGCTTGCCTTTCTTGTCCCGCACGATAACGTCCAGCAGGACTTCCTCGGCCGTGGCCCTAACTGTGGACGTCTGCGCAGCAGAAGGCGCAGCAGGTTGCTGAGCGAACGCCGGCAACAGCGCGCTGAGCAGCGCGAACCAACAGTTACCATGCTTCATGGCAAGTCTCGAACCAAAGAGGTCTAGCCGTCGCCCGCCTCGATCGCTCCTCCGGTACCGATTTTACTCCCGGGGCCTCTAAAGGAAAAAGGGGCGTCCCTTTCAAGACGCCCCCGTTTTGTCTTAACTTTGGCTTTCCGTTCGCGATCAGAAGTAGAACTTGACCGCAAGCTGAATCACGCGGCGGCCCTGCTTATCCGTGGTGATGCCGAAGTTCGGGTTATTCGGCTTCAAGGTCGATCCGTCGAAGCTGAGAGTGAGGTTGTTTCCTCCGGGGAACGACCACAGCGGATGGTTCAGAAAGTTGTATGCGTCAAAGCGCAACTGGAGCTTCCTCGATTCCCCGAACTGGAAGTTCTTAAAGAGTCCCAGGTCGGAGTTGAAGAAAGCCGGTCCGTAGACGGCCGGGATGACGCTGGGGCCGTTCAGGCCGGTCGCCGTCGGAACGCCGAAGCAGTTCGGGTTTACGAACTGGTGCGGCCCGAGTCCCGAGGCCGGGTTGCACGTCAATATCGGATTGAGCTGGATATCGCTCGTGCCCAGCATCGAAATGTTGCTGATGTTGAAGGTGGTACCCGGAATCTTCGCGCCGTTTAGCGCCATGCCAAAGTTGTTGTTACTGCTGAATCCGGTGAGGTTGGCGCCGCTTTGAATCTGCGTGATACCGGTGAACTGCCAGCCGTTGACGACATAGCCCCCCGCCCGGTTCTTGGTGAAGTCGGGCAGTTCGATGGAGTACGCTGCGTTGAACAGATGCGTGCGATTGCCCGGCTGAACACCGTAGTCGCTGTTGAGGTTGAACTGGTCGAGACCGGGGTTGACGATACCCATCGCCTTGCCAAACGTGTAGTTCAGGTTGAGATTATACCGGCCCCGCGTCCGAACCCAAGTCACCTGCATGGAGTTGTAATTGGCCCACAGCTTGTTCGTCGCGAGACCGAGATCGGAGAACCCCAGCAAAGGACGGAACAGGTTCGCATTGAGGTTATTCGGGTCCACGCCACCGTTCTTACTCGACAACATTGCCCCCACCGGAATCAGGTTGATGTTGCTACCCGCTCCCGAACTGACCGGTAGGTCGCGGCTTCGGTTTCCGACGTAACCTACTTCCAGCAAGCCCGACCACGGCGTGCGCTGGTCGATATTGACGCTGTAGCTGTCGGTGTACGGTTGCCGGTCATCCCTGCTGTCAACCGCCGCTGGAGAAAGAGCAGCGCTGCTGAAATTGAGCGTGTCGAGGTTCTTCGCGAACAAATTGGCGCCACCGAAGTTGCTCGGCCCCAAGCTCACGGATTGCACGCCTGCGGCGACATCCAGGCCGCTTGTAAACTGGCCCGAGTGGTAGTAGAACCGGCCCCAGCCGCCGCGGAGGACGGTCTTGCCCGATCCAAACAGGTCGTAGGCTGCGCCGAAACGCGGCTGCCAGAATAGCGCCCTTGTTGGGAATCCCCCTATGGGAACGGACGGATTGCGTTTGTGCCACTCGAATCCGCAGTATTGGGTTGGAGTACAGCTCGAGCTGTACTGCGAATAGTTGAAAATCGAGTAGCCGTCTCCGAGGCGGTCCTGCCAGGGCTGGAAATGGGTCATGCGGAGACCCAGTTCGAGGGTCAGCCGCTTCGTCACCTTCCACGAATCCTGCGCAAAACCTTCGTAGGTATTGTATGCAATGTCGTTGATGCGGTTGAAAGATTGCTCGCTGTAATTGAAAAGGTTGCCCGTTACCAGGTCGGCGTATTCGTTGCCGAACGTCGTCGAACCGCCAGTCCAGACCTGCAGCTGCCCTGGAGTCGAGCCGTTGCCCGGCTGGGCGTTGCGGATCCACTCCCAGAAGAAACCGAACTTGGCGGTGTGCGTGCCCCAAACCTTGGCGACCGTGTCGCTCACGCTGGGCATGTACTTGTTGGCATAAAGACCCGAGGTCGGACCGCCGGCTTCAAATCCGCCGGGCATGAACACCAACGCGGCTTCCTGGTTTGTCCAGCCCAGGCCCCCAAACGATGGAATCTGTGCTACTCCGTTCTTGTACAAGCCCGTGTAACCGTAGCCGACGGTCGCGCGGTCGACTTTCTTCGGATCTTTGAAAATGTTCGGGAACCCGATGAAGGTATAGCCGAAGACGAACTCGTTGGTCATGGAAGGGCTGAAAACATGCGTCACCGACGCGGTCACGGAGTCGGAGCGGTTCTTGCCTTCCACCGGAGTCGGATACGGAACCTGATCGTTCTGGCGCCACCACAACCCGACCGGGAATTGCTGGGTTTCGCGCTGCAGGTTGTAGCGCACGAACAGTTTGGTGTTGTCGCTGATGTTGTAGTCCACGCGCGACATCCACTGAATGTTGTTCTGGTTGAAGGTTTCCGCCTGTACGTAGTTGTAGCCGCCGTTCGAGTTGGGATCTGCATTCGCCCCCGGATATAGCTTCATCAGCGCCACCATGTTGGGATCCACCATCGACGACGGGATGATGCCGCCGGGGAACTGTGCCAGCGCCTTCGCGTTGAGTTGTCCGGGAGGTCCACCCGAGGCGGTTATGTTCCCCTCCTTCGCGATCTCTGAGGGCGAGAAGTTGCCGGTCAGCATCCCCGGAGTCGGGACGGTAGCGCGCAGAAGGCCCGTGTCCAGCACTTGGTAGTAGTATTCGTAGCCCGTGAAGAAAAATAGCTTGTTTCGGTTTTTGTTGAAGCCCGTGCCCGGGATCAGGACCGGGCCGCCGATATTACCGCCGGGATAGTAGTACTTGTTTTGCGGCTGCTTGATGCCATCCTTGTTGAACAGCCAGTCGGTGGCGTTCAGCGTATAGTTCCTGGCGTACAAGTACGCTTCGCCGTGAAACTGCTGTCCGCCCGACTTCGCCACCGAACTGATCACCGCCGGGCCCTTCTGGTTCTCCGCGCTGAAGTTCGAAGTCAGCACCTTGAACTCCGAGATCATATCCGTGTTCGGATTCACGGGCGTATCGCAGTTGCAGCCCGGATCGGAGACGTGCGCGCCGTCTGCCGTGATATCCAGCGAATTGCTGGGCAGCCCGTTGTAACGGTAGGCGTCATTCAGCGGGCTCTGGCTGCCGGCATCGCCGTTAGCGTTAATGCCAATGGTTTCACCGGTATAGTTCGCCTTATTCTGCGTGCCGTTCTGGATGCCGAATCCTGGCATGATCTTGATGAACTCGGCCGCGTTGCTGCCTACCACCGCATAGTTCTGCAGCTCTTTCGTGGTAATGGTCGTGGATTTCTCGCCAGAGTCCACCGTGGTGATCATTTCTGCAGAGGCCGTAACCTCAACGGTCTCAGTTGTTTCCCCCACTCTGAGGACGGGGTTGACGTTGCGCTTCTCACCACCGCCCAGGGCAATGCCTGATGCCTTATACGTCGTGAAACCCTTGGCCTCGACCGTCAACTCGTAGGTAAAGTCGCCGACCGAAATAGACGCGAAGGTAAAATAACCATCAGAGTTGGTGACCGTGTCGCGCAGGGAACCCGAAGCCTCGTTCTTCAGCCTTACAGTCGCGTTGGGCACTACCGCTCCCGAGGGGTCGGAGACCACGCCCGTCAGGGTTGCGAAAAGGGACTGGGCTGGCAGATTCGTGGCCGCAAAAGTCAGTAAGGCGATTCCAACGAGGAATTTAGTCCAGTTTGTCATGGCTGTTCTTCTAACCCCTTCACGTGGAGACAATTTCAAGCGACTTGGCTTCGAGAGATAATATAAAGGCAGTAGTGCAAATACTAGGTTAAAGGGGTTAACACCTATCTCCAATCTGGATATGCCTTATTTATCTATTACTTGGGGGCTCCGTTACGCAATGCCGCCGGCAGTTACCTATTGCGCGATTGCCGACTGAAGGGCCGAATCGAGACTGGAAGCATCGAAATTCAGTTCATCGAGGAGGCTATTGAATGCCACGCGCCCCTCTTTGTCAACCAAATACAGCCGGCTGGGCCACGCGACATATGCCTTTTCTGTGCTGTTGTCCATGGGATCCACTGCGGCGGTGTAGGGGATGTTGAGCTTCCGGACGCAGCTTGTGGCGTACTCGCGCTTCTGCTCGAATGTTACGGGGTCGGCGAGGTCTATGCCCTGGCGCTGATTGATCGTACTTTGCCAGGAACCGCTGCCGTGAGCCTCCCGAATGTAGACCAGCACAAACTCCGCACGTCCGTGGTAGCGTTCGTGAAGGGCATTCAAAACGCCTGACTGCGAGCGAAACTTGGGGCAGGTATAGCTGCCCAGAACGAGCACGACCGGGCGCTTGCCGCGGAACCCGGACAGTCGCACCCGCTTTTCGCTCGAAGAGGCAAGCAGGGTGAAGTCGGGGGCCATCGAACCAAGGGGAATGCCGCCAGCGCTTTCGCCGCCATCCAGTTTGGCGGCTGCACCACGCTCGCCGGGGCGCCGATCCCCGAGGTCTGACTTAGCGATCCCCAAGGCGGCTTCCGCCGAGCCCGCACGCACGCGGAGCGCGCGCTCGAAAAGGGGTCGGGCCTCTCCATATTGGCGGCGCTGGAGCAGGATTTGGGCGAGACGCAGGTTCGAGTCGTAGTCATTCGGATCGGAGGCGAGTTGCTTGCGAAACGCCGCCGCCGCCCCGTCCGGATCGCCCGTCAACAGCAGGGCCTGGCCGTAGTACGACTGAAGCGAGGGCAGGTCCGCGTTGACGGCGGAGGCTTTAGAGAACTCCTTGACGGCGCCCGGATAATCCTTAGCCATGAACGCTACCGAGCCCAGCAGGAAATGGGCTTCGGCGGATTTGCTGTCGCGGAGGATGCTGTCTACGAGTGCCTCTCCTTTTTCCACATTTCCGCTCCGAATGAGCGCCATGCCGAGCAGGTAGCTGATAGCGCGGTCGCCGGGGCGCGCTGAGGCGACCGGCGTGAGAAGGCCGACCACGCGCTCTAGGTTGCCCAGGCGCAGATCGCAATCCGCGCTCAGCAAGGTAACTTGCAGGTCGTCGGGGAGTTGCTTCCGGACCTCCTCAAACAGGCCAGCCGCCTCGGCGATCCGACCCGACTTGTAATAAGCCAGAGCCAGATTCATGCGAAGGTGGCTGGTTGCGGCAGGCCGGGCATTTTCCAGAGCCTGGCGGTAGGCATTAATAGCTTCGTCGTAATGCCCGGTATGGGCCAGGGCTACACCGAGATTTGAGCGGGCCTCAAAATTCGCCGGGTCGAGCGCTAGTGCCGCGCGATATTCGCGAATGGCGCCATCAAAATCCCCGGCGCGATGGAGCGCCATTCCACGCGCAAAGGCTTCGCCTGCGCTATCAGTGGGTTGGGACCACAGACAAGCAGAAGCCAGCAGCCAAGAAACGCCGAGCCACCGCAATAAGCCGCGCGAGAGCATTAGAATTTTCTATTCTAGCCCCGCTGGGCAAGCCGTTTTTACACAAGTGAACGTTACATCCCCAAAATCCAGCCTTTTCAACCACGTTACAGGTAGGGCTGGCATACGTTAACGCTTGGTGGTATACTCCACACAAAATATAGGATGGCATATTCTGCGCCATATGCAGGGGTTAGCGAGTAATGAACAAGCGAAGATCGAGCTCGATACCATTCTGAGCTCGGGGCTGTTTGCGCATGCGCCCAGCCTAGCGCAATTCCTGTCGTATATATGTTCCAAGTGTTTCGACGGGGAAGCCAGCCAGATCAAAGAATACAGCATCGCCGTTGAGGCGTTAGGGCGGACTCCGGACTTCGATCAAAAAAGAGACTCAATCGTACGAGTGGAGGCGCACCGTCTGCGCAAGCGGCTACGCCAGTACTACGACGGGGAAGGCGCAAGCCATCCGATCCAGATTGTAATCCCGGCCGGCCAATACGTACCGCAATTTGTGTGGCGGGAGGATGCGCACGCAGTCATGGTTCAGACCGCCGAGGCGGATGACGACGCCGAGCCCCTTGAGCCGCTGACTGTGGAAGTGGCGAGTCAGCCGCAGAATACGCCGGCGCCTCGATCAATAGCGGCCAAGAAGCTGCTGATTTGGCTGGGGGGAGCCGCGGCGGTGGCAGCTTCAATTTTTGCCGTGTGGCGGCTCGCTCCACAGTTGCATCTTCTATCGCCAGTGGCCAAAGCCGAGAGCCCGGAGTTGCCGCCCCTGATGGTCTCGGAAGGCCAGGAAATCCGCGTGCTGGCGGGCTCGAATGCTGCCCGCTACATCGATCATTTCGGCAACACCTGGACCGGCGACCGTTTCTTCAAAGGCGGCGCCGTTTTCAGCGCTCCATCCGGTTACCACATTATCGGAACGCAAGACCCGGCGATCTTTCAATCGCGCCGCGAGGGCATCTTCAGCTACGATATACCGCTCAAGCCGGGAGTCTACGAACTGCACCTCTACTTTGCGGAAACGCTCTTCGGTGACGGCAATATCGCGGGGGGTGGTGAAACCTATCGCCTGTTCGACATCCTTGCGAACGGGAAACCTTTGGTCTCGGGCCTGGACGTACTCACAGACGCGCCGGGGGCGAACACCGCCGATGTGAAAGTATTCAAAGACATCTCGCCCGCCCCGGATGGATTCCTGCACCTGACGTTTCCCCGAGCCGTGAAGGAGAACTCATTTCTGAACGCTATCGAAATTCTTCCGGGCATTCCTGACCGGCTCCGTCCGGTGCGCATTGTGGCGCGTGATACGTCGGTGAATACGAAAGACGGCAAGCCGTGGGATGCGGACCGTTATTTTATCCGGGGCCAGCGAGTGACGCGCGCCGAGGAGATAAAAGGGGTGGCCGATCCGCAGCTGTACATCGGAGAGCGTTATGGAAACTTCGTTTACTCAATACCGGTAGCGCCCGGCCATTACACAGCGACTCTGCTGTTTTGCGAAACCTGGTTCGGCCCCAAGAAGCCGGCTGGTGGCGGGGCAGGCGATCGCGTTTTTGACGTCTACATGAACGGCACGGCGCTGCTGCGCAATTTCGATATTTTCAAGGAAGCGGGCGGCGAGGACCGTCCACTCCACAAAGTATTTCATTCGCTTCAACCGAACGCTCAGGGCAAGCTTGTGTTCTCGTTTGTCCCGGTCACGAACTACGCCTGCATCAACGCCATTGAGGTCCTGGACGAAGGGCGGTGACGGACGGCCGGACAACGTCCGGCCACTACCGGACCTCGTGGCCGCCCGCACCAATCCAGTGAACGCCTACAAGAAGAAAATGGTGGCTGGATGATGATGCAGATCCTGCCCGCAAGGATAAGATGAAGTCACGATGGGCCGGACAGGTCGGGCCGCATCGGCATTCCACTCTGAATTTGAGACGCCCCTCAACGAACTCATTCCGAAAGGATGGTCGATATGAGGATCTTGATTGCATTGGCGTCTCTGGGCATGACCCTTGCTTACTGGAGCCCGCTGGCCGGCGACGCGCCCGCTGGTTTTGACAACAAGAGCAACGGCGCGGTGGATGAAGCAACTCACCAGGCCGATCAGGCGAAATACGACGAAGTAGAGAGCGTGGCCGACGGGCTGGGCCCGCTCTACAACGCGCAATCCTGCCGCGAGTGCCACCAGAATCCCACGTCAGGCGGCGCGAGCCAGATTACGGAACTGCGGGTGGGGCATCTTGGGACGAGTGGGCGCTTCGAGAACCCGGCCATTCCCATTGCGCGAGGAACGGAAATCATCTCCGGCCGCACTTTGGTGAACGATCGCGCGATCTGTCCTAGTGGCGCGTTTGCCGACACGGAGATCCAGGAACGCGTACCCGACAGCGAGTCGGTCCGTACCACGAGGATTTCGCTGAACCTGCTGGGGGACGGCTTCGTGGAGGCGGTGGCGGACCGCACTCTGGCCGATCTGGCCCGCCAGCAATGCAAGAACTCACACGGCAAGATTTGCGGGCTGGTGATCCACGTGCCGATCGTTGAAGCTCCAGGGCAGGCAGGTGTCGGGCGGTTCGGCTGGAAGGATCAGCATGCCAGCCTGCTCTCGTTTTCAGCCGACGCTTATTTGAACGAGATGGGCATCACCACCCGGCTCTTTCCGGACGAGGTGACCAAACTCTGCAACACGGCACCGGAGCCAAACGACGCGCCCGGTCCAGATGGACTTTCGGATGTCGACCACTTCGCGCGCTTCATGCGAGCGTCGAAGGCGCCCGCACGCGACGCAACGCTGGCGGCAACGCAGAAGGCGAAGAGAGGATCGGAGCTTTTTGATAAGGCCGGTTGCGCCGACTGTCATGTGCGCAGCTTAACCACGGCGGCGGCGGGCACCACGATCAATGGCGGCGCATACACGATTCCCGCGGCGCTCGGCAGCAAGACATTCCATCCTTTCGGCGACTTCCTGATGCACGACGTCGGAACCGGCGACGGCATCGTTATTCCCCTGGTGGAGCATTACGCGCGTATGGCGCGCCAGATGCCGAGGGAGTGCTCGCCCGAGAATTTTCAGAAGACCCGGAACCGGGTGCGCACAGCGCCGCTGTGGGGCGTGCGCTTACGTCCGCGGTTGATGCACGACGGAGCTTCAACGACTTTCCGCGACGCGATTCTGCGGCACCGCAAGGAAGCGGAGCAGTCGGCGCAGCGATTTCGGCGGTTGGGGCGCGCAGATCAGGAGGCGCTGTTTGAATTCTTGAGGTCGCTCTGAGGAGTTAGCGGCGGCGATGTTCATCGCTCGTAGGTCTGGGTGAGTTCCCGCAAGCGGCGGCTTAACTCGGCAGTGAGAGCGCTGCTCGGAAACCGCCAGCGCCAGTTGCCGCTGGGCGTCGCGGGCAGGTTCATTCGGGCTTCGCTCCCCAGGCCAAGCACGTCCTGCAAAGGGAAGACTACAGTATCGGCGACGGAGGCCATGAGCGAGCGGATAAAGGCCCAGTGGATTTCCTGCCCGTCGAGATTGAGATAGCGGCGCGTGTAATCGCGCTCTTTGCGGATATCTTCGGCGGTGCGCGTGCTCTCGCCTTTGCCGCTGCTGGTCCACCAGCCGACGGTCGTGTCGCAATCGTGCGTGCCGGTGTAGGCGACGTGCGCGCGCGAGTAGTTGTGCGGGCGGAAGCTGGGCGCCTGCGGATCGTTTCCGAAGGCGAATTGCAGAATGCTCATGCCCGGAAAACCGAACTGATTGCGGATGGCTTCCACTTCCGGCGTAATCACGCCCAGGTTTTCGGCCACCAGAGGCAGCTCGCGTAACCCGTTGACCGCCGCTTCGAGAAAGGCCGCGCCCGGCCCCTTGATCCAGCGGCCGTTCACCGCAGTGGTTTCGCCGGCGGGAATGGCCCAGTAGGCTTCGAATCCGCGGAAGTGATCGAGGCGAATGATATCCACCGTCGCCAGTGTCGCGGCAAGACGATGGATCCACCAGCGGTAACCGGATCGCGCGAGCACGTCCCAGCGATAGAGCGGGTTGCCCCAGAGCTGTCCGGTGGCGCTGAAATAATCCGGCGGGACACCCGCGACCGCGCTGGGGTTGCCTGTTTCGTCCAGCTCGAAAAACTCGGGGTGGGCCCAGACATCGGCGCTATCGTGCGCCACGTAGATGGGCACGTCTCCCATCACGCGGATGCCGCATTCCGCGCAATGCTGTTTCAGGGCGCGCCACTGTTCGAAGAATTCGAATTGATAGAAGCGGTACAAGTCGATTTCGGCGGCTAGGCGATGGCGGCATTCGTCAATGGCTTCAGGCCGGCGCGCGCGAATGGCCGGGTCCCAGCGGGTCCAGATGAACTCCTGCCCCCGGGCGAATTTTTGCGCCATAAAGAGCGCGTAGTCATCGAGCCAGGCTGCGTGGCTCGTGCAGAAGGCGTCGAACTCCGCGCGGGTTTCTCCCGTCGCGTGGTCGAGGAAGTTTCGTCCGGCGGATTCGAGCAGCGGCATTTTCCACGCGATCACGCGCCCGTAATCGGCCTCTTCTTCCGGAAAGCTCGGCGTATTGCGCAGCGCGGCGGCCGGCAGCAGACCTTTTTCCACGAGCCGCTCCAGGCCGATCAATAAAGGATTGCCGGCAAAAGCGGAGAAGCATTGATAGGGGGAATCGCCGTAGCCGGTCGGGCCTAGCGGCAGCACCTGCCAAAGGCGTTGGCCTGCATCCTTCAGGAAATCGACGAAGCGATATGCTTCGGCTCCGAGATCACCGAGGCCGAAGCCTCCCGGGAGCGATGTGGGGTGCAGCAATATGCCGCTACAGCGCGATTGGTCGCTGGATCGATCGGATGCCACCTTTGGAGACTAGCATCTTGCGGCGGCGGGTGTTGACGGTGCTCGTGAGGCATACTGCGTCGGGCGAGGTGCGGATCGCTGGGGAGTAGGGACAAAAAAAAGCCGCGCCCCTTTGCGGAACGCGGCTTTGAACTGCTGTTGCGGTAAATCTGCTGCTTAGTAGTCCATCCCCTCGGGCCCGCCGTGGCCGCCGGGCATGGGAGCTGGCTTCTTCTCGGGGATCTCGGCCACCATGGCTTCGGTGGTCAGCATAAGTGAAGCGATCGACGCCGCGTTCTGCAGCGCCGTGCGGGTCACCTTGGTCGGATCGATTACGCCGGACTTTACCAGGTCTTCGTACTGGTCGGTCGCGGCGTTGTAGCCGTAGTTGGGATTGCTATTGGTGCGAACCGTATCGACGACGATTGCACCTTCCGTGCCGGAATTCTGCACGATTTGGCGCAACGGCTCTTCGCAAGCGCGCTTTACGATGTTGACGCCGATCTGCTCGTCGCCCGTCAGCTTCAGGTCGGTCAGCGCCTTGGACGCACGCAGCAGAGCCACGCCGCCGCCCGGCACGATGCCTTCCTCGACGGCCGCACGGGTGGCGTGCAGCGCGTCCTCCACCCGAGCCTTCTTCTCCTTCATCTCGGTTTCGGTAGCCGCGCCGACTTTGATCACTGCCACGCCGCCGGCCAGTTTCGCCAGCCGTTCCTGCAACTTCTCACGATCGTAATCCGAGGTGGTTTCCTCGATCTGCGCGCGGAGCTGCTTGATGCGGCCTTCGATGTTCTTCTGGGTGCCGGCGCCGTCAACGATGGTGGTGTTGTCTTTGTCCACCGTCACGCGCTTGGCCTTGCCCAAGTCCTCGAGGCGAACGCCCTCGAGCTTGATGCCGGTCTCTTCCATGATGGCTTTGCCGCCAGTGAGAATGCCGATGTCCTCGAGCATGGCCTTGCGGCGGTCGCCAAAGCCCGGCGCCTTGACGGCGACGGCATTCAGCGTTCCGCGCAGCTTGTTGACCACCAGAGTAGCCAGGGCCTCGCCCTCGACTTCCTCGGCGATCACCAGCAGGGGCTTGCCGCTGCGTGCGATCTGCTCGAGCAGCGGGAGCAGGTCTTTCATGTTGCTGATCTTTTTCTCGTGGATCAGGATATAGGGATCTTCGAGCACGGATTCCATGCGCTCGGCATCGGTGACGAAGTAGGGCGAAAGATAGCCGCGGTCGAACTGCATGCCGTCAACGGTCTGCAGCTCGGTGACCATGGTTTTCGACTCTTCCACCGTGATGACGCCATCCTTGCCGACCTTTTTCATAGCGTCGGCGATGATGTTGCCGATGGTGTGATCGCTGTTGGCGGAAATCGTGCCCACCTGTGCGATCATCTCGCCTGTAACGGGTTTCGAGAGTTTCTTCACTTCCTCGACCGCCACGTCAACCGACTTCTCGATGCCGCGCTTCAGCGCCATCGGGTTCGCGCCGGCCGCAACCGCTTTCACGCCCTCGCGGTAGATCGACTGCGCCAGAATGGTCGCGGTGGTGGTGCCGTCGCCGGCCACATCAGAGGTCTTCGATGCTACCTCGCGCACCATCTGCGCGCCCATGTTCTCGAGCGGGTCCTTCAGCTCGATCTCTTTGGCGACCGTTACACCGTCTTTGGTGATATTCGGCCCGCCGAATTTCTTTTCCAGCACGACATTGCGGCCCTTGGGGCCCAGGGTGACCTTAACTGCGTCAGCCAACTGGTTCACGCCGCGAAGAATGGCCTGCCGTGAATTTTCCGCGTAAATAATCTGTTTTGCCATGATTTCTCTCTTCCTCCTCAGCTAGCTTTCTTCGCCACTTTGGGCTGCTGTTCCAGAATGCCGAGGACTTCGTCCTCACGCATGATCATGTACTCTTCGGCATCCAGCTTGATATCGCTGCCCGAGTATTTGCCGAACAGGATGCGGTCGCCCACCTGGACATCCAGGGGAACTACCTTGCCGTCTTCCAGACGCTTGCCCTTTCCGACGGCGACTACTTCGCCTTCCTGCGGTTTCTCTTTTGCGGAGTCGGGAATGTACAGCCCGCCCTGCATCGTCTCTTTCTGTTCAATTCGCTTGACCACAATGCGGTCATAGAGCGGTCGAATCTGCATGCTTCAACCTCCAAGTGAGTATTTAGGTAATTGTCAGGTTTAGGAGCCGAGGTTCGCTCGACTCCGAATCATATGTATTAGCACACTAAGGCCCCGAGTGACAAGATATGTCTGTAAGTGATTGAAAAAGAAGATCGATAATTATTGCGTTTTTTCTTAGGCCTGTCCGCCTGTAAGGCCGTATGCGAGCAGAACGAGAACAATCAAAGCGATAGCAGCATAGAGCCGGTCCCCTTGCCGGGCGAACGCGTAAACCAGGTACGCCACGCGCGCAACGGGCGTCGCAATTAGTAGTAACAAGCCAAGCTGGATGATGCCGCGGGCGCGTAGCGCGACCGCATCCCGGAAGATGCCGCCGAGAGTCCGCAGGTCGGCCGGCTCGCCGCGAAAGACGTGGTAGCCGGGCGCTTCGGCTCCGTGGCGAACGAGGTAGATTACGCCGCCGGCGAGGACGATGGCGCCCGAAAGGGCCACGCCAACTCGCAGCAGGTTACCGACGATCAGGTCCATCTTCTCGGTGGTCAGACCGGTGGAATCCTGGGGCACGTTACAGTCTCCCCTTGAGGCTGTTGTAGATCATTTCGATTGCCAGGATGGCGATGGCCGCGCTGAAAACCTTCCGGAGAAGCGCCGTGCGCGCGGTGGCGAGGAATCTGGCTCCCAGGGTGGACCCGGCCAGTACCCCCAGCATCACCGGCATCGCGAGTCCCGGATCAATGTAGCCGCGGGACAGATATACGCCCGCGCTTGCCGCCGCGGTTACCCCGATCATGAAATTGCTGGTGGTGGTGGAAACTTTGGGCAATAATTAACTTGACACACAAAAGCTGCTAATATGGTGGCATGGACTTCATTCAAGAGAGCGATCAACACAATCGCCGCATGGATTCAGTTGTCGAGGCTTTTTGGGAGGGTCTTCTCGTCGCCGCACAACACGCCGTGGAGAGCCATAACCAGCGTGAAACAGTTTATATAGCCTCCTTCGTTCCGCCACAGTACAAGGACACGATGCACGTCATCAGGGATTGGAAGGGAAGGTCTGGAACATTCGACACAAGAACTTCGGTAATCATACTGCTTGACCGTGCCAAACGCAGCATTTCGGCTCGGTATCAAGATAACGAGAGAGAAGTTTTAGATTTTGTTTGGGACGCTGACAAAAAGCAGGCGTATCTACTAAACGGACAGCAACAACTCGGACTAGAGGCCGCTTCCGAGTTTTTCCTACGGCGTGTTCTGCTTCCGGCCTAACCGGCGTTTCTTGTGGGCGCGTGATGGCTCCTGTTTTGGTTCGATCACTTCCGCTTTCGGAACTCGAAACAGAGCCTGCATGGTCCGCGTGAAGTTACGCAGGGCTGTCGGGCCTTCCTCGCACGTCTTGGGCTTCATGATAAGAAGCATACGTCAATCTGGTATCAGCCTCAAGTCTCCATCGGGGTATTTGCGTTGCAATTTAGCAATTTCGTCAGCGGCTCCGCGCAAATGCTCGGTGCCCCAAAAAGCTGTATTGAAACTCCAGAGCCGATCAGTTTTAATCGGCTGAGAGAATGCGTTAAACAGAGATTCGTAATCGTAAGGACTGCCTCCGAAGACTCTTCGACCTTCTAATCGGGTGAGAGACGCTATCATATCTGCTGCTTGCAGTGCAGGAAACACTTGGTCATCAGCAAAACTGAGGCATGCAAGCCGGGATCTGGCATCGTGGTAGTTGAGCTTGATCTTCCGATAGAGCTTGTAAAATTTTAAGGCCACGGCTTCTTCGTCATCACAAACGATGCTCAGTTTATCTTCACGATGAACAGGTTCCATCACCTCAAATAGTATGCGCGTAAAGGCGGTGTAGTACGGATCATTTGCCAGAATCTTCTTAACATGACTCGGGAGTGCCTTAAATGCCTCCACGTCAATAGCGCATGAGATGACGAGTTGCAGATGCTCTCTGATGCATTCCACAAAAGGCAACAAGGCTTCTGCTCTTTTTGCGACGCCTTTCGCGGGCCTCTTCTTACTCATGGCCATGGTAGCGTTCAGGGCTTCTTTCATCGTTAGAACTTTCAATCCGGCCCGGTGGAGTTGCTGTTCCCATGCGTCACTGAACTTTTGAATATCTCCCTGAGTTCCGGCGACCCCGGCAAATGAGACTGTTGAGTGATCTTTAAACTTGCCGCTCTCGTCGAAAAATGCACCGATCAGCATGAATACTGGCCTCTCTATGCTAGATAATGGCAAAGCCTCGGTAACAAACATTCGTCCTTTCCGCCATAGTCGATTTCGATTTGATACACTACGACTACTGGAAAGGATGGGGCGCGGCCGCGCCGTCAAGCTTGACTCGCTCCGCCCTTTCTGGGATTTATTATTCCTTTTTTCCGCGACCTTGCCGCCTTTTAATTGGCGTGCGTGGGAAGATCCTTGCCAGTCAATTCGTTCCAAGTGACGCGCTTCCCGTATACATTCGCCATCAGTTCTGCGAAGCGCTCTGCTGCGGTGGCCTTGCGGTTATTGAAGCGATACGCCTGTTCATCCAGATACGCCTGAAGGTGGAACGGCTCAACACTAACATATGTGCCCTTCAAGCCGCGTTTGAGAAGCGACCAAAAGTTCTCAAGACCATTGGTATGCACCTGCCCGCAAACGTAAGCTTCGGCGTGGTCAATAAATTCGTGCGCGTATTCGGTCAGCCCTTCATAGGACTTTAAGGCGTCTGTATATACGTTCGATCCAGGTTCTACATGTTTGCGAATTTCACCTTGAACGTCCTTCTTGCGGCGAGTTTCGACAACGCGCACGCGAGCCTCACCATGACGTTCCAGTAAGCCCATGACAATGGTCTTTCCGACCGCGCCCCGCCCGACGATCTCACGGGCGCGGCGGTCAGCATGCATGTTTTTTGACCTGCCGCCGATGAAGGTTTCGTCGGCCTCAATCTCGCCGATCATTTTTTTTTCAAAACTGCCCGAGGCCATTGCTTTGCGGATTCGATGGAGCAAATGCCATGCGGACTTTTGGGAGATGCCGAGATCGGAAGCCAGTTCGTAGCTGCTGATACCGTTCTTGCAATTGGCAATGAGCCAAACACCCATCATCCACTTGTCCATTCCGAGCGGTGAATCCTCAAAGATGGTTGCGACCTTGATGGTAAACTGCTTTTTGCAGCCCTTGCAGAACCACAGGTGCCGGGTAGAAACGTAGGAGTGCTTATCGTGGCCGCAACGCGGGCAGGTAATGACGCCATCCGGCCAACGGAGCCGCACGGCCCAAGCGTGGGCACGTTCAGGATCGGCGAAATAGGTAATGGCCGCTTGTAAGGTTTGGGGGAACTTGCCGAGATCGCTTTCCATATCCCTATTGTGCGTCAAGTTCCTTTGTGTGTCAAGTTAATTATTGCCAAACTTTGAATGGAATGCGCATCACCTGATCCATAGCGATTACTTTGACAGCGCCCGATCCGATCCCGAGCAGACCGGAGAGGATGCCGGCGACGGTCATCAGTCCGAAGCCCATGGGAACGGCCCTGACGCTATAGCTCATCAGACCTTGTCGCGTGGGGTAGGTCCCGTGCATTTTCAGCAACGTAGCCAGGCGGTCCGGCGTCTGGGCCGGGTCCACATGCTCTGGTAAGGGCGTGAGAGCGTGATAGGCGGAGTACAGCAGCACGACGCCGAAAACAACCCCGATGGCCGTGACCGGCAGCTTGGTGGCAAGGAAGGCACCGATGAGCGCGCCCGCGCTGGTGGCGATCTCGAGAAAGATGCCGATGCGGATATTGGAGAAGCCTTCTTTCACGTAAGCCGCGGCCGCCCCGGAGGACGTGGCGATCACGGAGACGAGCGATGCGCCAATGGCATAGCGGATGTCCACGCCAAGCGTCAGAGCCAGCAGCGGCACGATCACGACGCCTCCCCCCAGACCGGTGATGGCGCCAAGGAATCCGGCGAAGAACGAACCGAGGGCGATGATTCCAGTGAACTGGAGGATGTTCATGCCGGGAATGGGGAACGGCCTTACGATATCACGCGGTGTCAGAACGAGAACAGTTCGCACTTGACCTGTCCGCTGTTTTTTGATTCCATGGTCGCTCCAAGTCAAGAGGAGGCAAGCTTATGGCATCGAACCGCGGTGTGGCGTACATGGGTACGGGCAAAGTCGAGGTCCAGTCGATCGACTTTCCTAAATTGGTTTTAGGCTCGCGCAAGTGCGAGCACGGCGTGATTCTCAAGATCGTCTGCACCAACATCTGTGGCAGCGATCAGCACATGGTGCGCGGGCGAACGACGGCGCCCAAGGGGCTTATCTTGGGGCATGAAATCACGGGCGAGGTGATCGAAGCCGGGCGCGATGTGGAATTCGTGAAAGTGGGCGACCTAGTTTCGGTGCCGTTCAATATCGCCTGCGGACGCTGCCGGAACTGTAAAGAGGGCAAAACCGGAATTTGCCTGCACGTGAACCCAGCACGGCCGGGAGCCGCTTACGGCTATGTGGATATGGGCGGCTGGGTCGGAGGGCAGGCCGAATACGTGATGGTGCCGTATGCCGATTTTAATCTGTTGCGGCTGCCGGACAAGGCCCGCTCGATGGCCAAGATCAAAGACCTGACACTGCTATCGGACATCGTGCCCACGGGCTATCACGGCGCTGTGTCGGCGGGCGTCGGCCCCGGCTCGATCGTGTACATCGCGGGCGGGGGGCCAGTGGGGCTCGCATGCGCGGTCTCATGCCAGTTGCTCGGAGCGGCGGTGGTGATCGTGGGTGACATGATTCCGGAGCGGCTGGCGCAGGCCAAGAGCTTCGGGTGCGAGGTTATCGATCTGAAAAAAGACGCCACGCTGGCCCGGCAGATCGAGCAGATCGTCGGGATTCCGGAAGTGGAGTGCGCCGTGGATTGCGTCGGATTTGAAGCGCGCGGTCACGGCAAGGAGGCCGTGGTGGAGCGGCCCGCAACTGTGTTGAACTCGCTGATGTCGGTAACGCAGGCCGGCGGCAAGATCGGAATTCCGGGGCTCTATGTGACCGAGGACCCAGGCGGCGTGGACGACGCCGCTAAGACCGGGAATCTAAGCATCCGCATCGGACTGGGCTGGGCCAAATCGCACGTGTTCACTACCGGACAATGCCCGGTAATGCGCTACCACAGGCAGCTCATGCATGCCATTCTGTTCGACAAGTTCCACCCCGCGAAAGCCGTCAATGTGACGATGATCTCGCTCGACCAGGCGCCGCAGGGCTACACGGACTTCGACAAAGGGGCGGCGAAGAAATTCGTAATCGATCCGCACCGCATGGTGGCTTAGGAGCCCGGGGGCGCGGTTCTACCGCGCTCGCCCTCCTGCAGCCGCTTGACGGTGATGGCGCGGGCGTCCTCGGCGGTTTGCGCGGCCTCGCGAGCCGCTGTCACCACTTCACGGGTGGTGGATTTTTTAGCATTCAATTCAACCGCCTGCTGGTATAACTGCTCGGCCTTTTGCAGCGTGTCGGCAGCATACGTGCTGGCGCCGGCTGACTTTGCGATCTGGATGGCGTTCTGGGCCTGGTATACGGCGACCTGTGCCTCATACCGATCCATGGAGAGCTTCGGACCGTCCGTTGCGGCCGGTGGACTCGCCGGATCGAAAGTGAACGACTTGCGCGGCAGCAGCTCGTACTTCGCATCCAAGGCTTCCACTTTTCCCTGTGTTCCGGGCTCCAGCACGTTGTCCATCACAACCGCGTCACTTGGATGGGTGACCGAGAAGTACGGCTCAGCCGTCACGATGAGTGCGAAGGCTTGCAGATGGGTCGACACTTTAAGCTTCGCCTTGTTGGAGGGATCCGCCACGAGTTCGCCCAGATTCACAGGATGCCCATCGGGCGTGACGGCCCACAACACATAAGTCAGATATTCCGGGCCGAAACGAGTGGGCGCGGTCAAGTGGTTCACCCGTACCTCTATTTCCATCGCGCCGCGCCGGCTTTCGACGCGCGCTTCTCCCTGCGCTTCCTGCATAAGCACGGTTCCTTTGAGGCCGACTTTCGTGGGGTCGGTGAGGTGCCCGTAATTGATCGCTTTGGTAGTGCGCGAAACGACCGTAACGCGGTAGAGCGGGGAGGAGCGTTCCGGCGCCGGGTCCTGGGCCGATAAACCTAACAGGCCGAATATAGTACAAAACAGTACATTCACTGGGCGCATATGAACCTCCTTTGCATGAAAGAGCACGTATCCTGCCGATTGTTTTAATTCAAGGGAATGAGGCGGTGGACTGCGGAGAGGCGAGTATTTTTTCCGCAGTCCATCGAGTCGAAAAGTTTAGTCGGCTTTTTTAGCCGCTACGCGTTTTCCGTCGGAACTGGATTCCACGGTGATGGTGAACCCGTTGGCGTGATGCAACTCATACGACTTTCCGTGGCCCTTGAAGTAATGGTCGGAGTGATAGAGCGAGAACGGGCTGTTCCAGGTCGCGGCGAAGTAGCGCACGCCGGTGATCTGCGCGGCTTTTTCCGGATCGGCGCCGCTGAATCGCGTGAGCTTCACTTCACCGTTGCCATTGGCCAATTTAGCGTAGGCAGTTTTTCCATCCGGAGAGATCTTCCAGGTGATCTCGGAAGTGTCCATATCGACCTTGTTCCACTTCACCGGATAGACCTTGGTGAGGATGGCCATCATCCCGTCTTTTTGTTCTTGGGTGGTCTTCGGCTCGAAGGTTGCGACCAGCCAGTCGGCCTGACCCTTGGTGCCCCAGTCGGCACCGAGGTCACCTGACAGCCAGACTTTCACTCCAGTCAGATCGACGGCGCCATGTTTGCCCGCGACGACGCGGGCGACATTGTTGAAAGTGCATTTATGCTCGCCGGATCCCTGGTGCGAAGCGTGGTCATTGAAGTAGCAGGGGCAGAAGAGATCACACGAGCACGCCTCGATGTATTGCAAGCGGGCCTGCCAAGGAACGTCCTGCGCCAGCATTGGCAACGCCAGCAAAAATATCGTAACTGCTTTCATCCCCGTATCCTCCTCGGGATATGTTGCACCGTCACATTGAGTTTTGCAAGCTATTCGCGGCAGATTCCGCGCTCGCTCCGGCGGATGAAGTTGACCAGGTGGGCGGCTTCGGGAGTCCGGATCTCGGCGTCTATCCGGCACAGCGCTTCCTCGAGTTTCAGACCCGAACGGTACAAAAGCCGGTAGGCGTCCTTAAGGGCAGCTATCTGGGGCGCGCTGAAGCCCGCTCGTTTCAATCCGACAAGATTCACGCCCTTGGCCTCGACGTTGAATCCGGAGTAAAGAAAGAAGGGCGGTACATCGCGATTAACGCGAGTATTGCCGCCGATCATGGCCAGGCGCCCGATCTTGGAGAACTGGTGGATCACGACGCCGCCGGAGATGAACGCCTGATCCTCGATTTCAACGTAGCCCGCGACCAGGGCGCAGCTGCAGATGACGGTGCCGTTGCCGACCCGGCAATTATGAGCGATGTGCCCCGAGGTCATGATGTAATTGTCATCGCCGATCCCGGTGACCGATTCCGGCTCCGTGCCCCGCGACACCGTATAGTGCTCCCGGATGATGTTGCCGTTCCCTATTCGCAGGTAGCTGCGTTCACCTGTGAAATTCTTGTCGAGCGGATCAGTACCCAACACGGTCCCCGCAGAAATGGTGTTGCGCTCGCCCATGGTTGTCCAGCGCTTCACATAGACGTAGGGCTCCAGCACGCAATCCCGCCCGATGGCGACATCCGATTCGACGATACAGAACTCGCCAATGTGCACGCCGGGGCCGATCGAAGCCTCAGAGTGCACGCGCGCGGTGGGGGCCAAGTAAGTCGAAGGATCGATGGACACTGAATCGTTATGATACAAGCCCGCGTGCGTGTGGCGCTGCGGCGCGGCTACCCAATCGGGTACCCGTGGATCAGCATGAACGTGCGGCGCCAGCGCGTCCTGGTGAAGAAGTGCATCGCCAGATCGACGAAGTGGCCGACGGTGAAATCGACCAGGTCCTCCGTCGGCGCCTCGTAGGACCAATAGACCAGGAGCGGCTTTCCCTTGATGTTGTCGCGCGGCACGAAGCCCCAGTAGCGGCTGTCGGCGGAGTTGTCGCGGTTGTCACCCATCGCAAAATAGTGATCGGGCGGCACTACCACGTCGCCATTCGCCACGTGGTTCCGGAGCAGGTCCAGCGTCGATGGCGGCAGGTTGATGTTCGGCTCCCCATTCGGAAAATTGTCGCGGTAAGGATCGATGTAGGGCGACTTCTGGACTTTGTACGGCTCGTCCAACTTCTTGCCGTTGAGGTAAACCTGCTTATTGATCAGGTGAATGCGGTCGCCCGGGACTCCGATCACGCGCTTGACGTAATCCTCCTTGATATTCAGCGGATAGCGGAACACGATAATGTCGCCGCGTTTGACGGGTTCGTAGGGCAGCAGATGGCGAGAGAGGGGCCCTGGAGGCGCGTAAGCCAGGCGGTCGACGATGAGGTGATCTCCCACCAGCAGGTTGTCCTCCATCGAAGACGTGGGAATTACTTCAGGTTGCGCGATAGTGCTTGTGGCGAAGACCAGAATGATGAAGTTAAATGTCCACTCGAAGATGTTGCGCGAAACGGAGCCCGGCGCGGTCGGACCTTTCACTGCCGGGGCGACCGCAGGCTTGGGGGGCACGGTTTTCTTGGCATTCTTACGCTTCATGGGATCCCTCCCTTTATACCGCACCTGCCGCCGGGCGCCGCGTTACAGTGTAAGACATGCGTGTCAGAGAATTGGCTGAATGGCTCGGCGCGACATTCGAAGGTGATGGCGAAAAGGAGCTGACGGACGTCCAGTCGCTCGAGAGGGCGGGCGACGGAGACCTTTCGTTCGTTTCGAGCATGAAAGCACTGGTCCAGGCGGAGGCGTCGGCGGCCGGGTGCCTCATTGTCCCGGCGGAATTCCCCCCAGGCCGAACCGTGATTCGAGCCAGCGCTCCGCGAACCGCCTTCGCACGCGCGGTGAGCCGTCTGATACCGCCCGCGCCTCACCGGCCGGGCATTCACCCGACCGCGGCCGTCAGCCCGGAAGCCGAGATTGGCGAGAGCGTGGAGATCGGCGCGCACGTGACGGTGGGCGAGGGCTCGCGCATTGAGTCCAACTGCCGGATCGGCGCGGGCTGCGCTATCGGCCGGCGCGTAGTGATCGGCCATGACAGCGTGCTGCACGCGCACGTGACCATTTACGATGATGTGGACATCGGCAGCCATGCGATTCTGCACGCTGGATGTGTGATCGGCGCGGATGGCTTCGGGTTCGCGCTGGATGGCGAGCGCTACCAGAAGTTTCCGCAGATCGGCAGGGTGGCGATCGGCGACTGGGTGGAAATCGGCGCGAATTCCTGCGTGGACCGCGCCGCGCTCGGCACAACATTTATCGGCGAGGGCACTAAGATCGATAACCTGGTGCACGTCGGCCATAACTGCCGCATCGGGCGCCACGTGGTGGTGGCGGCGCAGACCGGGTTTTCCGGGGGCGTGGTGGTGGACGATTACGCCGTCATTGGCGGGCAAGTGGGGATCGGCGATAAGGCGCACATCGAATCCCACGCAGTGCTGGGATCGGGCTGCGGCATTCTCACTTCCAAGATTGTGCACGCCGGTCAAGTGATGTGGGGCACGCCGGCGCGGCCGCTCAAGCAGCATCTGGAACAGCTTGCCAACCTGGCGCGGCTGCCGGATCTGCGAGAGCAGGTTGCTGACCTCAAGCAGAGATTGACCGCGCTGGAGAAAGCGAGGGCTTGATGCTGGTTGTGGTCGGCGGGCACACGCGCAATATCGGCAAGACATCCGTGGTGGCCGGGCTAATCGCGGCTCTTCCGGACCTGCATTGGACTGCCCTCAAAATTACACAGTACGGCCATGGCGTATGCTCGACGGATGCCGATCCGTGCGCATGCGCCGTCGCGGATCCGGAACACCCCGTCGCGATTTCGGAGGAAACCGACCCGGCTAGCGGGACCGACAGCAGCCGCTTTCTCGCGGCAGGGGCGCGGCAATCGTATTGGGTGCGTACAGCAACCGGCCAGCTCGGACATGCCGTTCCCGAACTCCGCCGCATCTTCGAGACCAGCCGGCACGTCATTGCCGAATCCAACAGCCTCCTGCAATTCTTCAAACCGGATCTATACCTGGTGGTGTTGGACTTCGCGGCGGAAGACTTCAAGCAGACCAGCCGGAATTACCTGGATCGCGCCGACGCTTTGATCGTGATCGATTCCGGCGTCAGCCAACCTCAGTGGAGTGGTGTTGCACGGAGGCTATGGGAGTCTAAACCGCGGTTTTACGTCCGACCGCCTCAGTGGGCGACCGACGCCATGGCCGCCTTAGTACGCGGACGGCTCAACTCTTCCGCCACACCTTCGGGCTGCGTAGCCGGCAGATAGGCCCGAAGCGTACGCACCCCGTCGCAAAGAATCTGATCCGCGCAGGCGATCTCCACGTGCAGCCGTCGCAACTGTTCGCGGATGCGCGTGTCGTCGGGACTGACGAGATCGAGGTACGACGTCAGCGCTTCCATGGCGCTAAGGGGCTGCCGCAGCTGATGAACAAAATCAGCGAGCGCGTCTTCACAATGATCTTGAGCCACAGCGGGCCTCCTAATTTTCGGGGAGGTAGGATCCAGGTTTTTGGAGTTCCGGGAAACGATTATAGCGCAGACCAAGCGCATAGCAAGAGTTTTTTTTGGCGGCGTTCTACGCGGGTCGAATACGCTCTTCAGGCACTTCAATCTGCTTCAACCCCTTGAACGAAAAAAGCAGCTCGACCAGGTACGCGGGCGGACTTTCGCTGGTTTTCTTAAGGATCGTAGCCAGCGCATCGGTTACGGCCGCGTGAAACGTGACGCCTTCGATCATCAGGCCGGCCAGGTTCAAGCGAACGCGCTGATTCACGACGAATGCCATCTTCACTCTGAAGTTTGACGCGGCACGCAGCGGGATGCAACCGGCGGCGCATCGCAACTTCCGAATCCGTCCATACCGCGCCGTGATCAAAGCGAAGCTTCCCGGACCCCGTTGCCCTTCGCGCTCCGCCGATGAGGTAGTTATCGAAAGTTAGTAAATTTTTAGTTACGCGCGTTCTATTAACCACTTAGAGTATTAACTCAAGAGTGATCGATCCGTATAATAGCGGGCGTGAGAGAGAAGTACCATAACTCTTCTCCTACGCCGCATCGCGTGGAGCGTACGGCCGCAGTCCGGTCGCGGCTGCAACGTGCGCACTGGAACCTGCTGCCGCTGGTCGTGGCGGTTTGCGGATGGTGCACAACACTATTCTTGTGCCGCGTGATGCTTTCCCGCGAGACGGCGCAGGTGGCCCAAACCGCGGCGCTCGCCACCCGCAATATCCAGAATAAGATCACATCCAGCATCAGCACCCAAGTGGCGCCTCTCGAAGCGCTGGTGGCGCGCTGGGGAGCGGACCCTGATCCATGGCAGCCGGAGTGGGAGTCTGAGGCGACCCAGTTACATCAGATGTACCCGGCGCTGGAGTCCATCAACCTGGTGGATACATCATACATGCGCCGGTGGGGCGTTCCATCGATACAATCTCAACTTCCGTCCCTGCGGCCTGCAATCGACGCCACGCGGCGTTCCCGCCAAACCATGGTTGTCCCGGCAACCGGCACAGCCGGCGACAAGTCATTCGTTGTACTCATCCCCATGTTCCGGCATGGACAATTCAGCGGATGCGTGATAGCGCCGCTGCGAACCGAGCAATGGCTGAATTCTATTCTCGATACCGAGATTCCCAAGGGGTATTCCGCCTCCATTTCGCATCGCGAGGAACAGGTGTATACGCGCGCTGCGACCGGCGCCTCTCACGACTTGGTCTACCTCTCGGAAGGGCGCATCACGTTCTACGGCATGCCGTGGGTAGTGCGCGTGTGGCCAACGCTCGATACATGGACGGAATTACGCCACACTCTCTTGGCGCTCAGTCTGTTGATCGGGCTGCTGATATACATGAGCGGAGCGCTGGCCGTCGTGGCACGCCGCAAAACGAGGGCCGTGGAGAGAGCCAAGCTGCGGATGGCCGTGCACCAGGAAAACTTGCGGCACGCCAATCTGCGGATGGGGACTGTGATTCAGGCTTCCCCGCTGGCCATTGTGGTCATGGACCTCGCGAGTCAGGTAAAGAGCTGGAATTCGGCGGCCGAGCGCATCTTCGGGTGGAGCGCGGACGAGGTCATGAATCGAGTCCCGCCATTTGTCGACGGCGAGCAAATGGAAGAGTTCCGCGCCAAGGTGGAGCTTGCGGGCCAAGGAGAGCTGATCGCCGGGTTGGAACGGCGGTGGAATCGCAAGGATGGAAGCCCGATTGATGTGGCCGTCTGGACAGCGCCGCTGCGGGGCGCCGAACGACCCGCTTCCAGCATCATCATGACCATTGCGGACATCAGCGAACGGAAAAAGCTGGAAGAACAGCTCCGTCACTCGCAAAAGATGGAAGCCGTCGGACGCCTGGCGGGCGGTGTCGCGCACGATTTCAACAATCTGCTTACCGTGATCAACGGGTACGGGCATATGATGCTCGACACGCTCAACACCAGCGACCGGATGCACGGCCACGCCGAGCAGATCGTCAAGGCCGGCAACCAGGCTGCCGCCCTGACCACACAGTTGCTGGCGTTCAGCCGCCGGCAGATGATCCAGCCCAAAGCAGTGGACCTGAACCACCTCATCACCAACTTGGAGAAAATGCTGCGGCGTGTGATCGGAGAAGATATCGCGCTCCATACGCTGCTCAGCCCCGAACTGGCCAGCATCAAAGCCGACCCGAATCAGATGGAGCAAGTGCTGATCAACCTGGTGGCTAACGCCCGCGATGCCATGCCGCGCGGCGGAGCGCTTACCGTCGCCACCAAGAACGTGACGCTGGACGAGTGCTTGAGCTGTGAGGGAGGCGACATACCGCCTGGCTCCTATGTCGAGATGGTGGTTGCCGACACGGGAGAGGGTATGGACGCGGAAACCCGGAGCCATCTCTTCGAGCCTTTCTTTACCACCAAGGAACGTGGCAAAGGCACCGGACTGGGACTTTCGAGTGTGTATGGCAGCGTACGGCAGAACGGAGGCGGCATCGCAGTATGGAGCGAACGCGGCAGCGGTGCGGCGTTCCGTATCTATCTGCCGCAACTCCGTGGGCCGGAGCCGGTCCGGAATCCGGAACCGTTGCCCACCGGCATACGGTGCGGAACCGAGACCATTCTTCTGGTGGAAGACGAAGCCCCCTTGCGCCGGATGCTGCGGGAATCACTTAGCAACGCCGGCTACCACGTTCTCGAGGCCAGCGACGGCGCTGACGCCCTTCGCAAGTGGGAGTTGCAGGCCGCTTACATCGACCTTCTACTCACCGACGTCGTAATGCCGCTCGTCAACGGGCGCGAACTGGCGAAGCGCATGGCAGCCCTCGCGCCGGGCATGCAGGTGATTTACATGTCCGGCTATGCCGACGACGTCATTGCGTACCATGGAATTCTTGAAGACGGCACGACGGTGATCCAAAAACCGTTTTCGCCGGCAGCGCTTCTGCTCAAGCTGCGTGAAATTTTGGACGCCGGCAAAGGCCAACCACCCACAACTTCCGCATCCGTCTACCATCGCGCCGGCATCTAGCGATTTTCGATAAACTGAACACATGAGGTCCGGCGCGGCGAATATGCGCTTGATCCCCGTCTATTGCGTTATAACCGCCGCCCTGGTATTGGCCTCAGGATGTGTGGCCCAGGAGCCCCAGTGGGAAGTCGGCGCCGCCGCCGGTTTCGGCATCATTCGGAATGCCACCATCGGCAATTCATCTGGCAGCGCGTCCGCGGGCATGGACAATCGCTTCGCCGCCGGCGTGGTGTTCGGCCAGGATCTCTACCAGCACTTGAGCGGCGAGGTCCGCTACACCTTCCGCGATGATGACCTGGTGCTGAAGAGCGGCGGCAGCAAAGTAAACATGGATGGCGAGTCCCATCTGGTCCAGTACGACATGCTTTTTCATGCAACCCGGAAGAGTTCACGAATCCGCCCATACGCTGCGGCCGGGGCAGGTATCCGGTGGTTTCTCGGAACCGGCCAAGAGTATGTAAACCAGCCACTCGGAAACTTCGCTCTCCTGACCAAGACGGACGAAGTCAAACCGCTGCTCAGCGTGGGCGGCGGCGTAAAGGTCAGGGTTGGCGGCCGCACGGACATTCGCCTGGACTTTCGCGATTATATTTCGCCGTTCCCTCAGAAGCTGTTTGCCACCGCGCCCGGCGCCAGGATTCACGGCTGGCTGAATGACTTAGTGCCGTTCGCAGGCGTAAGCTGGCTCTTCTGAAGGCGCCGCTACCGCGCCTTCTCCTGCACTCGGGCCGCAAACCGAGCCGCGTTCACGATGAAGCGCTGGTGCGTACCCTCGGCGATCTTTTCATTCTCGTCAAACGCCTCCACCTTGAAATTCACCCGGCGGTCATCCACCGACGTGATCTCGGTGCGAAACGTTACCGTCATGCCGATCGGCGTCGCCGCCAGATGATAAACGTCCACGTGAGTGCCCACCGTGTCGTAACCCGGATCCAGCATGGGCAGCACGGCATTGCGTGAAGCGCGCTCGAGCCCTAAAATCATGTTGGGTGTCGAAAGCACGCGCGCGCCTTCCAGGCCCATGAAATCGATCGTCACATCCTGAGAAACTGACAATGTTTCCTCGCGGGTAGCGCCGATTCGGATATTGGCCACCGGGCTATCCCCGCAGTCCCGCCATCATGCCGCGCATGTATGCGAATGACGCCTTCATGCCGGTGAAGGGGTTGTCCTCTTCGATCTCGTACTCCAGCGAAATCGTGCCCGTATAATTCATTTTCTTGAGCTGCTTGAACATGCCGAGGATGGGCAGCATGCCCTCTCCCACCACACAGCCGGCGCCATTTCCGATCGAGCTGAGATCCTTAATGTGCATATCGAACAATCGCGGACCGGCTTCGCTGATGGACTCGACAACGTCAACGCCCGCTCGAGCCGTGTGTCCGGCGTCGATGCGGACGCCGCACCTTGGGTCCAGGTCCTTGACCGCGCGCAGCGCGCTCTGGGGCGTAGGAAAGTTCTTGTCCTCGGGGCCGTGATTGTGGATCGCGACTTTGATGTTATACTCCTTCACGAAACGCTCGACGCGCGGCATTGTCTGGGCTGTGGGCCCGATAACGATCATGGGCATGCCACAGGCCTTCGCATACTCAAAGTAGCGCCGGATATCCGCGTCGTCGTCTTTCGTAAGATAGATCACTCCGCCTGACACGACCTCGATGCCCGCGTCCTGAAACCTTTTCCGCCCCTCGGCAAGTTGCTTGGGCGTGTCGTTGTAGGGCAGATGATATTCCTTCACGCCGGCGTAGTGAACGTTGAGCTCCTTGATCATCTTGATGGCGAGGTCGCGCTGAAAACCGCGCAAAGAATAGGTCGCTACGCCCAGCCGGATGTAGTCGCTGTCGGTTGCATTTGCGCCGCCGAGCGGGGCCAGTCCCAATGCACCCGCGCCCAGGAGGAACCCTCGCCGGCTGCTTTCAAAACTCATAATCGATATCTCCTTTCGTGAAGATTTATTCTACACTCTGGACGAGGCATGCTTCGCGCCCGGCACGCGCGCGTCGCGCTCGAGCTGCATACACATGGTAGGTTGTGTAACAGCGGACAGAAACATGCGCGAAAAAGATGGATGGACCAAGCGGGATTTCCTGCAGACCGTTGGCGCAGCCGGACCGGCCCTGCGGCTGCTTTTGGGAGGCGCGCCCGCCGGCATGAGCGCTGCAGCCGCGCCGGCGACGAAATTCACTCCCACCGACTGCGCCGCCTTCTTCACCGCATCTCATGAAGACTTGAAGCGGTTGATGAAGCGTCCGGCAGACCTGACGAAAGAATTGGCGGGACGCCAATCGTTCCGCGGAATCCCGTTTTTGCTTGGGCCGGACGATCCCCGGCAGAAAAGATATGTCGTGCTGAGCGCGCGTCATGATCCATCACTCACGAGCGAATTGGAGATCCCCGTTCACGGTAAGGCCTCTTTTGTTTGTGTTGCCCAGTTCTGCGATTGGGACGAGAACGAAACTCCACCGCCCGGCGCGGATGCGATCGAAAAAGTGGGCCAGCATCTGGCCGATCTCGTCATGGTCTTCGACGATGGAACGGAGCACAGGCATCGCATCCGCCGGCGCTTCGAGGTCAATTCGGCGTCCGTATTCTGGGGACATCTGTGCTTTGCAGCGGTCCCGCACCGCCAAGACGTTGCCCGCAATCTGACCGATCCGCTAACCACCGGGCAGGATTGGGGCGATCTTCAGATCGGCGTGCGGGACAGCAACTATGCGGGTCAAATCGTCTGGCTATCGGCCATTCCAAACCCCACACCGGAACGCGCCTTGAAGACGCTGCGTTTCTCGGCCCGTGCCGATGATCCGGTGGCGCTCTGCGGAGTGACCCTCTTTCACGGGCGCGAGAATCCGCTGCAGTATGACCGGCTGAATCTGTACCGGATCACCTTGCCGCATGAAGGGGACGAGAAACAATGGGACGTCACCGTCGACCTGGGAGTGGTTGCGCGCAAGTATCAGTTACAGCGCTTTGAAGCGGAACCATGGCTGGCGGCGCCTGGCGTGGGTCTGGGCGAATCAGGAATCCGCTCTGCAGCTAACCTTTACGTGGAAGTGTCGGCGAGCCCTGAAGCTACTCTGACACTGCGGGACCAGAAGGCAGGCCGTCAGTACGAATTCGACCTCCGCGACGCGCTGGGCGGCGGGGAAGTCGCGGCGCGAGTTCCAGGCGCGCGCATCCAATTCCTCGAACGGGAAAAAGTGTGGCTTCATGGACGCGTCACCGACACGGCGAATCACCGCCCCACTCCGGTGCGCCTTGCCTTTCGATCGAGCGAC
>JACXTT010002088.1_pt1 | contig 32017 bp, 26 predicted proteins | sample 9270951 | NCBI WGS metagenome assembly JACXTT01 (sample SAMN15532306, study PRJNA645909) | rock metagenome | isolation source: weathered quartz diorite | place: Puerto Rico | collected 2017-06-21
AAATGGGATCAGCCGACCTATCACCTCGAGAAGAAGGAGTCCTGGCACATTCTGAAGAAGGCGCTGGCGGTTCTGCCGGCGCACGCGGGGACGCAGTGAGTCGCCGTGGTCCGATCGGGCTCGCGGCAGCCTGCGCCGCGGGCGTCCTGCTCGCGCTCACGACGGGACGCCCTGCCGGCGCCGCGCAGACCGAGGCGGAGCGGCCCGTGGCGGAGGTGGTGCGCGAGGCCGACGCCGCCTTCGCGCGCCAGGACTTCAAGAAGGCGCGGCCGCTCTACGAAGAGGCGGTGCGCCGCCAGCCCGACCAGGTCCACTCTCTCATCCGGGCGGCGATGCTCGAGTCGTGGGACTCCGATCTGGCGCCTGCGGCCGAGAACTACCGGCGGGCGGTGGCGCTGGCGCCCGGCGATTACGACGCCCGGCTGGGGCTGGCGCGCGTGCTCTCGTGGAGGCACGAGTTCGAGGAGTCGATCGCCACGTACAAGGGCCTGAGGGAGGAGCATCCGGAGGACCCCAAGGTGCTGCTCGGCCTGGGGCAGACCCTGTCGTGGGCCGGACGCTTCGCCGAGGCCGACGAGGTGTTCGCGTCGATGGAAGAGCGGCGCATCGAGCCGATCCAGGCCCACATCGGCCGCGCCCGTCTGCGCGGCTGGCAGGGGCGGCTGGACGACGCGGCGCGCTTCTGGCGCGACGTCCTGCGCGCCGATCCCGGCAATCTCGACGCCCGCATCGGGCTGGCCTACGTGCACCACTGGCAGGGGTTCGACCGATCGGCGCAGGAGCAGGCGAACAACATCGTCTTCGATCACCCCGAGAGCAAGGACGCGAAGGAGCTGCAGGCGGCGGTCCGCATGGGTCTGCGGCCGCACGCCGACGGCGACGCGTTCCGGTACAGCGACACCGACTCGAACCGGGTGGACGGGGCCACCGCGGCCTACGTCTTCATGACCGAGCCCCAGACCTCGGTGCGGATCGCCTACTCGGCCTACGACGCCTCGTTCCGCTGCGAGGATCCGGCGTTCTGCAACGAGCCGGGGCTCGCGGTCGGGGACGAGATCGACACGCGCGCGCAGATGCTCACGGCAGGCGCGACCTCGCGGTTCGGCCCGCTCACGTTCTCGGCCCACGGCGGGGCGGTGCGCGAGGAGACGTTCGGCGACGCGTCACGCACCGACGGCGTGTTCGGCGGATTCATGCGCTGGCAGGTGGGACCGCGCTTCGCGGTCGGCACCAGCGGTGGCTGGGACAGCCTGCTCGATACGGCGCCCCTGATCGATCGCGGCGTGCGCACCATCAGCGCCGACGCGCGACTGGAATACCGCTTCCGGCCGGCGTGGCTTCTGAGCGGGGGCGGCGGCGCCGCGACGTACTCGGACGGTAACGGGCGCCGGACCGTCGGCGCCGCCCTGGAATGGCGCGCGCCGCGCACGCATCCGTGGGTCTCGACGCTTCTCGACGCGCGCTACCGCTCATTCAACGCCGATCGGGACAGCGGCTATTTCGACCCGCTGCGCTACGACTCCGAGCTGCTGACGGTCGCGGTCTGGGACGACTATCGCGACGGGCGTTTCTACTGGCGCGCCGAGGGGACTTACGGCCGCCAGGCGTTCACCGTGGGCGCGGCGCAGCCGCGGGACGACCGGGTGAAGGGGGTGTCCGGTCTCGCCGGGATCAACTTCGCCGCCGGCCGCGGGGCGGTGGAGGCCTCCTACGCGCGCAGCGACTACGCGCTCAATGTGGCGAACGGCTTCAAATACAGCCGGACCGGTCTGTTCCTCCGGTACCGCTTCTAGGGGCGCGGGCGGTGGCGGACACGGACGCGATCCTGATCGCCGACAGCGACCCGGTGCTGCGGCGCTTCGTGGGGGCGCTCCTGTCGCACAACGGTTATCGGGCGCACGAGGCCCCGGACGGGGAGACCGCCGTCCGCCTGGCGGCGGCGCTGCGACCGCGCCTGATCGTCCTCGACGTGCAGCTGCCTGGCCGCGACGGCTTCGAGGTGATCAACTCCCTGAAGGCCGACGCGGCCACGGCGCGCATCCCGCTCCTGGTGCTGTCGGTCAGGGACCGCGAGGAGGACGTGGTCAAGGCGCTCAACCTGGGCGCCGAGGATTACGTGAGCAAGCCGTTCAGCACCCAGGAGCTCCTGGCGCGCATCCGCAAGATCCTGGCGCGGAGCCGGTGACCTGATGGATCCGATGCGTCCGCTGATGATCCAGATCGTGTTCGGCGTCGGAGCGTTCCTGGCGCTCCTGACCCTCGCGATCGCGGTCAACAAGGCGCTGCGCGAGATGGGCGAGGCGTTCGACCGCCGCCGCCGGGCGCTTCTGGAGCCGGCGGTGTTCGAGTACCTGGGCGCGACCTCCTCCAAGCCGCTCGTCGACTACCTCCCGAGGTCGCTGTCGCGGCGGGATCGCCGGCTGGTCGAGCGGATCCTGCTGGAGGCGGCGCGCTTCACCAAGGGGGAGGCGCGCGACCGGATCACCGCCGCGTGCGAGGGGCTCGGCTCGGTGCGTGAGGCGATCCGGGCGCTGCGCAGCCGGCGCTGGTGGAAGCGCGCCGACGCCGCCGAGAAGCTCGGCCTGATGCGGAGCCAGACGGCGGTCGAGCCCCTGGTCCAGCTGATGAACGACCAGGAGCCGGAAGCGCGCATCCGGGCGGCCCGGGCGCTCGGTCTCATCCGCGGCAGCACCTCGATCCGGCCGCTCGTGCGGGCCCTCGGCGACCCGAGCCGCTGGTCCGCCATCCGCGTCGCCGAGATCCTGATCAACGTCGGCGCGGAGGCGGTCGACGAGCTGCTCGCGGCCTTCGACACCCTGCCGCACAACGCCCGCATCTCGGCCCTCGACGTGCTGGGACGCATCCGCAGCCTGCGCGCCGTCGGGATGCTGAAGCACTGCCTGGACGATGCGCATCCCGACATCCGGGCGCGTGCGGCGCACGGCCTCGGGCTGGTCGGCGACCCGGCTGCGGCGCCGGATCTGATCCGGGCCCTGAAGGACCCCGAGTGGCCGGTACGGGCGATGGCGGCGAAGGCGCTCGGCCGCCTCGGCGACCGGGCGGCGATCGGCCCTCTTCGCGAGGCGATGAAGGATCGCCAGTGGTGGGTGCGCGCCAACTCGGGCGAGGCGCTGCGCCATCTCGGCCCGGAGGGCTGCGCGGCGCTCACCGACATGCTCGGCGCCGACGATCCGTACGCCCGGCACATGGCGGTGGCGCAGCTCGAGGAGGGACGCATCATCGAGCGCTACGTCGCCGACCTGACCTCGGGCGACCCGGATCGCCACGCCGCGGCCCTGCGCTTCATCGACAAGGTCACCGCCGTCGCGCGCATCGACGACCGGACGCGCCAGGCGGCGGCGGGCACGCAGGAGGCCCTGCGCGCCGCCCTGTCCAACATCCTGAAGACGCCAGAAGGATCCCGATGAGCTGGATGTCGATCCTGACCACCGTCGTGCTGGAGTTCAACCGCTGGGTGATCTATTACTTCGGCCTCCTGAACGGCGTCTATCTGCTCCTGTTCCTGGTCTCGTTCGTGGAGGTGATGCGGTTCGTCAAGAGGACCTTCTTCTCCGACTACGAGCAGATCCTGAAGTCGGAGATGACCTGGCCAATCTCGATCATCGTCCCGGCGTACAACGAGGCGCGCAACATCGTCGACACCGTGCGCTCGCTCCTCGCCGTCAACTACGGCCAGTTCGAGGTCGTAGTGGTCAACGACGGCTCCGAGGACGGGACGCTCGAGCGGCTGGTCGAGACCTTCGAGCTGAAGCGCACCGACCGGATCGTCCGTCGGACCCTGCCGACCGGTCCCGTGCGCGGGGTGTACGCTTCGCTCGACTATCCGGGCCTGATCGTGGTGGACAAGGAGTGGGGCGGCAAGGCGGAAGCGCTGAACACCGGCATCAACGTGTCGCGCTACCCGCTGTTCTGCTCGGTGGACGCCGACTCGATCATCGAGGAGAACGCCCTTCTGCGCGTCGTCAAGCCGTTCATGGAGCACCCGCAGGAGATGGTGGCCGCCGGCGGCATCGTGCGCATCGTCAACGGCTGCGAGGTGCGCGAGGGCCGCGTCGTCCGCATCGGCCTGCCGCGCAGGACGCTGCCGATCTTCCAGGTCGTCGAGTATCTGAGAGCGTTCCTCGGAGGCCGCATCGGCTGGAGCAGCCTGCGGTCGCTGCTCATCATCTCGGGCGCCTTCGGCCTGTACCGCAAGTCCGAGGTGATCGCCGTCGGCGGGTACGACCGCTGGTCCGAGACCGAGGACCTCGAGCTTGTCCTGAAGCTGCACGAGAACCTGCGCACGACCCGGCGCAGGTACCGCATCGTGTTCGTCCCCGACCCCGTCTGCTGGACCGAAGTGCCGACGACGTTCCGCGTCCTGGCCCGCCAGCGCAACCGCTGGCACCGCGGGCTCCTCGAGAGCCTGTGGCGGCACAAGCGCATGCTGTTCAATCCCGAGCACGGCGTCATCGGCATGCTGGCTCTGCCGTACTTCCTCCTGTTCGAGACGCTCGGCCCGTTCATCGAGATCATGGGGTACATCATGATCGCCCTGTCGTGGTTCCTGGGCGTCCTCAACGTCGATTTCTTCGTGCTGTTCATGATCCTCGCGATCTTCTTCGGCGTCTTCCTGTCCGTCTCGGCCGTCCTCCTCGAGGAGATCTCCTTCCGCCGCTATCCCGGGTGGGAGCACCTCGCCAAGCTGGTGATCGCCGGCGTCCTGGAGAACTTCGGCTACCGCCAGGTCCTCGCCCTGTTCAAGGTGAAGGCGTTCTGGGACTTCCTGCTGCGCCGCCGGGCCTGGGGCCGGATGGAGCGCGAGGGATTCAAGCGCTCGCCGGCCGCTCCCCGGGGAGCGGCCGGCTAGAACGTCGAGGCGGGCGGACTAAGGCTTCCCTTTGCCGCCCCAGATGGAGCCGAAGGTGTCGACCGCGCTGCCCCAGATCAGCGAGGAGCAGTCGACCGACCAGATGAGACCCGAGGAGGTGACCTGGGCGTTCTGAACGATCGTCCCGGTCCCGGCGTTGAAGCTCCAGATCAGGCCGTACGTCGTGGTGATCGACGCCGGCACGCTCGTGCTGGTGATGCCGTCGGTCAACCCCTTGCCGGGACCCCAGATCAGGCTGTCGTTCCAGGTACCGCCCCAGATCAGAGAGAGGCTCTGGAGGTACACGCCTCCGTTCGAGGCCAGCATGGCGGTCGGCGACAGAGCCGAAGTCGCCGTGCCGGTCGCCTTCAAGGCGGCGTCGACGTTCAGGTAACCGGCACCAGTCTCGAACACGAGGGCGGTGTCCTTGACCGCCGAGGCCATCAGGCGCGCTTTCACCGTGGCGGGGGTGAGCGTGGAATCCTTCTGGATCATCAGTGCCGCGGTCCCCGCCACCATCGGCGCCGCCATCGACGTGCCGCTCAGGTCGTAGTACATGCCGTCGAGGTTCTTCCCGCCGCCGTTCCTGTAGTCGGAGAGGGTCAGAGCGTTGGAATGATACGTCGTGTCGAGATACGAGCCGATCGCCCGCAGCGAGACGATGTGGGTGCCGGGTGCGACGATATCCGGCTTGACGACGTGATCGATGAGCGTCGGACCCCTGGAGGAATAAGCCGCCAGGACGTCATCGGTCGTGCTGACCGAGTTCTTGTCGTCCATCGCCCCGACCGTGACGACGCTGGGCTCGTTGGCGGGGCTGTCGATCGTCCCGAATCCGGTCCCGGCCTGCCCTTCGTTGCCCGCGGCGACCACGACCACGATGCCGGCATTGTTCGCCGAGCGCGCCGCGATGCACAGCGGGTCGGTCGTGTACGACTCGTACACCGGATGCCCGAGCGACAGGTTCAGGACGCGGATGTTGTAGTTCCTCTGGAACTTGATCACCCAGTCGATGGCCGTGATGATGTCGGAGGTCGTGCCGGTGCCGTCCGGATAGAGCGCCCGGAGGGAGATCAGCCTGGAGCCGGGAGCGAGACCGCGGAAGGTGCGGTAGTAGGCGCCGCCGGACGAGTCGGCGCCGTTCCCGTTGAGAATTCCCGCGACGTGGGTCCCGTGCCCGTAATAGTCGGCCAGGCCAGGCTCGTGACCGACGACTTCGACCTCGACGGCCTGGACCTGGTTCGAGGTTCTCATGAGATCGTCGTGCAGGTACACGCCGGTGTCGATGAGGGCGATGCCGACGCCGGAGCCGTCCAGACCGCCTGAATTGACGTAAGCGACGTCCGCCTTCACCGCCGGGTACGCCACGTCCATGTGCGCCCGCACCGGTGAATCGAACGACACGTGCTCGACCTCCGAGTCGTCGGCGAAGCCTTCGATCTGCGACGCCGGCAGGCTCGCGGAGTACCCGTGGATCGAGGAATGGACGGCTTTGACGACGCCGCCGCGCCCGTGCAGCCGCGTGAAGTGCGCCGAGCTCGGCGCACCGGCCGTCTGGATGATGACCGGGATCATGTCGTCCGACGCGGCCGCCCGCATCTTCTCCCTGACCTCGCCGGACAGCTTGGCCGCGCCGTGCGATTCCTGCGCCGCAGCAGCCGGCAGGCCCGCCACGAGCGGAAGCACGATGGCGGCGAGCGCGAGAACCCTTCGAATCGTCGACCGCATCTCACGGTTCGTTCTCATCAGAGTCTCCGTTCCGCCGCCGGCGCAACGTCCGGCCGGCCGCTCGTCCCGGACACGTGCAAGACGTCGGCCACAGTCGCTTTCGTGATCGACACCTCGAAACGCTTGCGCGGCAGGGAGTTCGGAGGAGGGAGCGGCGAGCGACGCAGAGGCCGGTGCGCCGGCCCGGTGTCGGATTTTCGCGCACGATTCCGGCCGCTGGCGGGGACTCGGCCGCTAAGGTGCAGGGTGCAAAGAGTTAAAGGGGTGTCGGCGGATGGACGTCACGTGTCCAGCGGACAATCACCGTATCGACTTCTTGACCTCCCCCACCAGATACAGCGAGCCGCTGACGACGACCAGACCGTCGGGGCCGGCGGCGGCACGGGCCAGCCGGAGCGCGTCATCGATCGATGCGGGGCGGTCGACATCGGGGTGGCGCGTGGCGGCCATGCGGTGGAGGGTGTCCGGCGACTCGCCGCGCGATACGGAAAGACCTGCGACCAGCACCTTGCACGCGAGAGGGCAGAGGAGATCGAGCATGGCGCCGGCGGGTTTGTCTTTCATCGCGGCGAACAGGAGCACCGTGCGGCGGCCGGCCTGGTGCTCCATCAGGTATTCGGCGAGCGCGGCGCAGCCGGCAGGGTTGTGGGCGCCGTCCAGGAGCAGGTCGGGGCGGCCCGGGACGATCTCGATCCGGCCGGGCCAGACTGCGGTGCGGGCGCCGGTGGCGATGGCGCGAGCGTCCAGACCGGTCACACCGGCGGCGGCCAGCCGCTCGGCGAGAAGGACGGCGACCGTGGCGTTCTCGACCTGGTGTCCACCACGCAGCGACAGGGTCAGATCGGAATAGCGGCCGCCCGACGGGGTCGCCAACGAGACGATCGGCGGATCAGCGAAGCGTGCGGGTCTCCGATCGCCCGTGCCGGTGGCCACCCATCCCGCCGGCTTCACCTCACAATCGGCGGTCATCACCAGTGGCGCGCCAACGCGGGCCGCCTCCGAGCGGATCACCTCGAGGGCCGCCGGGTCCTGCCTCGAAATGACGGCGGGCACGCCGGTCCTGAGGATGCCAGCCTTCTGGCGTGCGATCTCGTCCAGGGTCCGTCCGAGCCACTGGGTGTGGTCGAGAGCGACCGGAGTGATGGCGCACGCGAGAGGACGCACGACGTTCGTGGCGTCGAACCGGCCGCCCATGCCGACCTCGAGAACGGCGATCGGGATGCGTCGCCGGCTGAAATGAAGGAACGCCAGCGCCGTGGTCGCCTCGAAGTAGGTGGGCGGATCGCTCGCCAGGCGGGGCTCGGTCGCGATGGCGGCGCGCACCTCGGTGGCCAGATCGGCCAGCTCGCCCTCGGAGATCGGCCCGGTCCCGACCGCGATGCGCTCCTCGAAGCGCATGAGGTGGGGCGACGTGTAAACGCCCGGCGCGTGACCGGCCCGACGCAGGATTGACGCCAGGAACGCGGCCACCGAGCCCTTGCCGTTCGTGCCGGCGATCAGCACGGAGGGGAAGCTCGACTGAGGATTGCCGAGACGGGCGAGCAGCGCCTCGATCCGGTCGAGCCCCGGCCGGATGCCCAGCACCTCGAGCGAATCGAGCCAGGCGATCGCGTCGGCGTAGGTCATCGAAAGAGAATACGCCACCCGGCCGGGTCAGAGGCGGCCGGAGATCTCCTCCAGCGTGCGCCCGCGCGTCTCCTCGCCCAGGAGGACGACGCCGAGGGCGCCGGCGACCAGGACGGCGGAGAACATGACGAAGACCGAGTCGAAGCCGCCGCTTCCAGTGCTCATCAGGCGCCCGACCGCGAGCGGCGCAAGGACGCCGCCGATACGGCCGAAGGCGGCGGCGGAGCCGGTGCCGGTGCCGCGCAGCCAGGTCGGATACAGCTCGGGTGTGTATCCATAAGTCGCTCCCCATGCGCCCAGATTGAAGAACGAGACCAGGCAGCCCCACAGGATCAGATCGCTCGGAGAGCCGGCGCGCCCGAACACGAACGACGCCAGGGCGCACAGGATCATGAACGGGGCGAGCGTCGCCTTGCGGCCGACCTTCTCGACCAGGTAGGCCGCCGTGAAGTAGCCGGGGATTTGCGCCAGGGTGATGATCAGGGTGAACCGGAACGTCTGCACCAGCGGGAACCCCTTGCCGGCGATGAGGGTCGGCAGCCACGTGAAGATGCCGTAGTACGAGTAGGCCATCGCGAACCAGAGGATCCAGAGCATGACGGTGCGGCGGGCCACGCCCGCGCCGAACAGATCCCGCAGCCGCGCCCGGCGCGCGGGCGGCTCGGACACCGGGTCAGTTCCGGGAGCCAGGGCCGGTCGGTCCGAGCCGCTCTCCTTCTCGATCGACTGCAGGATAGCCTCCGCCTGATCCGGACGCCCGCGCGCGGCCAGATGACGGGGCGACTCCGGCAGCCCCCGGCGCAGAACGAAGACGTAGAGCGCCGGCAGGGCGCCGATGAAGAACGCGATGCGCCACGGGAACGCGTGCCCGGCCGTCTCGGCGTGCCGGGCCAGGCCCTCGGCGACGATCGCCGCCGCGGCCCAGCCGAAGGCCCAGAACGACTCGAGCAGCACGACGAGCCGGCCGCGGTGCCGCGCCGGCGCGAACTCGCTGACCAGCGCAGCGGCCACCGGCAGCTCGCCCCCCAGACCGAGACCGACCAGGAATCTCAGGAGAAGGAGCGACGCGTAGCCTTGCGCCAGGGCGCACAGACCGGTGGCGATGCTGAAGATCAAAAGAGTCCACTGGAACACCGCCTTGCGGCCGAACCGGTCGGCGAGCGAGCCGGCGGCGGCCCCGCCCAGGAACATCCCGGCCAGTCCGGCGCTGCTCGCGGCGGCGATCTGGTCGGGTGTCAGATGCCACTCGGTCCTGAGTCGGGCCAGAACGAACGACATCAGCCCGCCGTCCATCGAGTCGAACAGCCATCCCAGGCCGCTGAGCAGCAGGAGCCTGTAGTGGAAGCCTCCCAGCGGAAGGCGGTCCAGCCGATCGGCGACCCGCATGCGGACGCGGCTAGGTGATTTCGGGGGTGGGGGTGGTGGTCTTGCCGCGGGCGGCGAAGGGCCCCGGGAACGGCAGCGGCTCGCGCGTCCTCGCGGGCCGGGCGGCGGCGCCACTGGCGGATGAAGCGGCGCCGCTTTCGGCGGACGAGCCGGTGCCCGCCTCGGTTGACGGGGTGGCCGGGCTCGAGGCGGCCAGGGCCTCGGCGTTGAACAGGAACTTCAGACAGCGGATCAGCACCGCGCGCATCTCGCGCCGCTCGACGATGAAATCGAGCATGCCGTGCTCCACCAGGAACTCGGACCTCTGAAACTCATCCGGCAGCTTCTCGCGGATGGTCTGCTCGATGACGCGCGGGCCGGCGAACCCGATGAGGGCTTTCGGCTCGGCGATGTTCAGGTCGCCCAGCATCGCGAAGGATGCGGTCACGCCTCCAGTCGTCGGATCGGTCAGGATCGACACGTATGGAACTCCGGCGCGGTGCAGCTTGCCGAGCGCGGCGCTGATCTTCGCCATCTGCATCAGGGACAGCACCCCTTCCTGCATGCGAGCCCCGCCCGAGCACGAGATGATGACCAGCGGTATGCGCTCGTCCAGGGCGCGCTCGACGGCGCGGGTGACCTTCTCGCCGACAGCCGAGCCCATCGACCCGCCCATGAACCCGTACTCCATGACCGACATCATCGTCTGCATGCCGCCGATGGTGCCGCGGGCGTTGATCACCGCGTCGTTGATCCCGGTCTTCTCGCGGTACTCGCGCAGCCTGTCCCGGTACGATTTGACGTCCCGGAACTTGAGGGGGTCGACTGAATAGATGTCGGTGTCGACTTCCTGATATCGACCGTCGTCGAACAGGGCGGAAAGACGCTCCCGGGCGGAGATGCGGAAGTGGTAGTTGCACTTGGGGCAGACGTTGGCGTTCCGGAGGACTTCCTTCTTATAGATGATTTCCTTACAGCCGTTGCATTTGACCCACAGCCCTTCAGGTACCTGGATTCGTCGGTGCTCGACCGGTTGCTTCGGCTTGCGGATCTTCTTAAACCACGCTATTTCCATGACGTCCCACCCCTCCGAAGGGCGCGAGAGCGGTCGAATTGGCGGGAATGATATCGCCAGGGAGGGGATCTGGTCAAGAACTGCCTTCCCCGGGTTGCGGCGGCCTTTCCGCTGCCCATTATTCCGACACGCCTTGGACACGGGCTGACGTGTCCTGGACAGACAGCATAAGTGATTGACAACAATAGGGTATCCGAATGAGCCCCGCATGAAATGGTCGGGCACCGCACCCGACCATGTCCAGGGGCTGGTCTGGCGGCTCTTCGCCGCTTTCGTAACACACGGAGCAGATCAGATGCTCGACAGTCGGGTGGCTCCTGGCTAAGTGACTAAAGTTCAGCTCTTTGCAGCAGATGGGAGGGATCAGTGACGCTCTGATGGAGGGAGGTGGCACATCGGTTGCGATAGTACGGGCGACCAGTTGCTCAGGCCAAACCATCCGCGAGGGTGGGACGGAAAGCCGCGGGTCTCTCCGAGACAGCCGGGTTGCCAACGGGATGGCCGTAAGCCGTTCCGTTGAACTGCAGGAGGCGCCATGCGGAGAGACTCGCAAGTGAAGACCGGAATCCAGGAGACCAGACGCAGGGACACGCTCTTCCGCATCACCTCTTTTTCCATCGTCTCCATCCTTCTAGTCACCCTGACCTTCGTCCCTGTCTTCGCCGCGCGCGGAGGGAAGGCGGGGATCTCCAGCGACCTCGTCGAGGCGATGAAGAAGGGCTCCCCGTCGAGAACGGTCCGTCTGGTGGTTTCCCTCGACGGGGCGGACCCCGCGGCCGTGGCGAGCCAGGTCACTGCGCTGGGTGGCGAGGTCCGCAAGTACTTCCGTCATGTCAACCACATGCTGGTGATCATTCCTCTCGAATCGGTCGGCGGTCTGGCCGAGATCGATGGAATCGACTATATCGCTCCGGACCGCGACGTGTCCGGGGTCGCGAGCCAGCTGGAGACGACGACCGGGGCGAGCCTGGCCTATACAGCTTCGCAGGGCGGCGTGCCTGTGCCGGGCCTGGATGGAACCGGCGTCACCGTCGCCATCATCGATTCGGGCATCGACGCCAATCACTCCGATTTGAGGAACAACGCCAGCGGCAGGAGCCGGGTCCTCCTGTCGATGGATTTCACCGGCACCTGGAACCTGGATGATCCGTATGGCCACGGCACGCACATCGCAGGGATCATCGCCGGCGACGGCAGCTCCTCCTACACGGTGCAGCGCGACTACACCGGGATGGCCCCGAAGGCGAACCTGCTCAATCTCAAGGTGCTCGACGGCAGGGGCCACGGCTACGTCAGCAACGTCCTCGCGGCCATCGACTATGCCATCGCGACCCGCTCGTACTACAACACCAAGGTCATCAACATGTCGCTGGCGGCGCCGCCGATCGATTCGTACGTCAACGACGCGCTGTGCAAGGCCGTGGCGAAGGCGACCAAAGCCGGCATCGTCGTCGTGGTGTCGGCGGGGAACTTCGGGCAGGATCAGAACGGCAACAAGGTGTACGGCAGCATCACCTCGCCCGGCATCTCTCCCTCGGCGATCACCGTCGGGGCGAGCAACGGGCACGGCACCGACGTCCGCTCCGACGACACCATCGCCCCGTTCTCCTCGCGCGGGCCGACGCGGTCGCACACGACCGATCCGCTGACCGGCGCGGTGGTGTACGACAACCTGGTGAAGCCGGACCTGGTCGCGCCCGGCTGCCGCGTCGTGTCGCTGGAGCGCTACAACAACTATCTCGTCACGACCTACCCCGTCCTGCACGTCGACACCGGGAACAACATCAACAAGGTCAGCCGCTACATGATCCTGAGCGGCACCTCGATGTCGACCGGCGTCGTCTCGGGCGCCGTGACCTTGATGATGCAGGCCAACCCGGGGCTGACGCCGAATCTGGTCAAGGCGATCCTGATGTACACCGCCCAGATCATGAACGGGCCCGACCTGTTCGAGCAAGGGGCGGGGATGCTGAACGTGGACGGCGCCGTCCGGATGGCCAAGTCGCTCAGTCCCTATTCGTACGCGCTCCCGGCCGGCACGCCGCTGGCCGTGACGGGTCTGCCGGCGCCGCAGAGCACGATCGCGGGCGAGACGGTGGCCTGGAGCCAGAGCCTGATCTGGGGTGGTGGCATGCTGCGTGGCGACTCGATCTTCACCGCGGAGCAGGCCGCCTATGCCCAGTCGCTGATCTGGGGCATCGGACGGTATGACGCGTGGGGAGACGGTGTCACCTATTACGACGGCCTGTATGCCGACGGCTACGTGGTGTTCGGCAACAACAACCAGTGGAACTACGTCACCTGGACCTCCGGCACGCCGCAGCCGAGCGGGCTCATCTGGTCGGATGCCATGTCGGCGTCCGGTCTCATCTGGCAGGACCGCCTGATCTCGAGCGACTTCTTCAACGTCGGGCCGTCCAGCCTCATCTGGGGCTTCAGCGGGTACGGTGGGTTCGACGCCGGTCTCATCTGGGGTATCTACGACTCCGGCCTCATCTGGGGCATCGCCGATGGCTGGTAAAGCGATCGACTCCCGGAGAAACGACGTGAAGGGCAACCTGTACATCGGCGTGGTAGCCGCGGCAGGGGCGGCGGTCCTGGTGGCGAGCATGAGCAACCTGTTCGCCCTCGGGTTCGAGACCAGTCAGCTGGCGTGGCTGGGGATCGCCATCCTGACGGTGCTGGTCGGCAGGCTGTCGGTGAAGCTGCCGCTGCCGACCTGCCGGGTGTCGTTCTCGGACGCCTTCATCTTCTTGTCGGTCATGGTCTTCGGAGGCGATCTCGCGACCCTGACCGCGGCGCTCGACGGGTTCGCGTCGTCGAGCCGCGACAGGGGAACCTGGCACAAGAAGGTGTTCAACACCGCGGGGATGGCGCTTTCCGTGAACCTGTCGGCCCGCGTGTTCGCCCGGCTTCTCCAGCGCGGCGGCCTGTGGGGACCGGGCTTCTCGGCGCTCGATCTGATGGTGCCGGTCGCGGCCCTGGCATTCACGCAATACGCGCTGAACACCGCGCTGGTCTCCGGCGTCGTCGCTCTGAAGGAAGGCCAGTCGCTGGTCGCCATCTGGCAGGATTCCTCGCCTTGGGCGGGCACGGCGTATCTCGCAGGCGCGGTGGCGGCCGCGATCGTCTTCTGCGTCGTGCGCGAGCTGGGTGTCGCCTCCGCTTTTGCCATCCTGCCCTTCCCCGGCATTCTCTACCTCACCTACCGCGCCTGCCTCGACAGGCTGGTGCGGACGAAAGGAGGACTGCCGCTCTAAGCGAATCGTGCATGGCTGACACGCAGGCGAACCCTGCGGCCGGCCGGTCCCGACCTGGCAGCGGGACCGGCCTTTTTTCCGTCCCGAGCCGTGGAGATGACTCGAGAGCGACCGCTCCTCATGCACGAGATCCGCACACCGGTGCGTTCGGCAGGCGTGACGTGTACACACCCGAAAACCCGCAAAGACAGCCTCTGCAACAGTTGATCGGCCGTCAACCTGGCATCGCGGCGGGGTGTCGTCGTTCTGGACCCGAACCGCCGCATCGAGCCCATCGGGAATTGACGCCGGGCCGAAAGCGAATCCGGAATCCTGGCGCTAAGTCAATCGATTCCCATGACTTACGCCTGTCGGTGAGGGTCAGCGCAAAGCCGCCTCGTCATGGCATGGGCGTTGCGATGTGTTGCCAAGGCGGTGGCTGTCTGTCCCGTGTCCGCCCGACAGGCGGGCGGACTGAAGCGGCCCTGCCGGCGATCCTCGCGGGGTGATATGCAGACCAGCGGACCAGGAGGGAGACTCTATCTGATGGCGGTCACGGCCGCCGGCGCCGCTCTGCTCGGCACCACGGCGGCGGCGCTCTCGCTTCTTCTGATCGGGCAGATCGGTCTGGTCTCCTGCGTCGTGATCCCTCCGATTCTGCTGCTCGCCGTCGGCGTGTACCGCTCCTACAAGCGCCACGTCGCCGACAACCTGCGGCGCCTCGACGACCTGATGCAGGTCCACCTGTCGACCATCGAAGCCCTCGCGCTGGCGATCGACGCCAAGGACCCGCACACCCAGGGGCACACGCGTCGCGTGCAGGCGTACGCGCTCGAGCTGGCCGCCCGGATGAGGATACCGAGGGAAGAGCACGAGGCGGTGCGCGCCGCAGCGCTCCTGCACGACATCGGCAAGCTGGCCATCCCCGATCATCTTCTGCACAAGCCGGGGAAGCTGTCCGAGGTGGAGTTCCAGAAAGTCAAAGCCCACCCGTCGGTGGCGACCGACATCCTGGCGAACGTCCAGTTCCCCTACCCGGTGCTCCCCGCGATCCGGCACCACCATGAGCGCTGGGACGGCTCGGGGTATCCCGACGGGCTGAAGGGCGAGGAGATCCCGCTCGCGGCGCGGGTGCTCGCGGTCGCGGACGCCTTCGAGGCGCTGACGTCCGACCGCGCCTGGCGCGGCGCCAAGTCGCACCAGGAAGCCTGCGCGCTGATCGAGGCCTGGTCGGGCCTCCAGTTCGATCCGGCCGTGGTGAGGGTCCTGCGTCAGGGTCTCGACGCGATCGTGCAGGCGGGGAACCGCCCCCCTGAGAGCGCGCGCGCCGTGGCGGTGGGAGAGCGCGAGCCCAGCTTGGACCCGCTGGCGTCGCTCGACGCGCTCGGTCTCTGGAGCGGGCCCTTGCCGGGCGGTGAGGACGCGGGAGGGTTCGGCGATCGGCTGTACCAGGGGATCGGGGCGGACGGGATATCCGGCTCGCCCGCAGGCACCGAGTCCGTGGAGCCGCCGGCCGCGCCCCCCGAGACCAGCGTCTGGCTCGAGCGCGATCCCGCCGGCGCGATCTTGGGCCGCCAGACTTCGGTCCTGAGCAGCATCTCCTCGGCGCACCGCGAGGTCTATTCCCTCTACGAGATCGCGCAGACGCTGGGCTCGTCGCTCCGTCTGTCCGAGGTGCTCGAGATCGTCGCGGCCAAGATCGGCCAGCTCGTGCCATATCGATCCTGCGTCATCTACCTTTTGGAGGACGACGGGGAGACGCTATCGGCGCGGTTCGCGGCGGGCGCGAACGCCGAGAGTCTGCGCGGGCGATCGCTGCGGCTGGGAGAGGGGATCACCGGCTGGACGGTGACGCACGGGCGCAACAGATTCTCGAGCAGCCCCGAGCTTGATCTGGGCGGCGCAGGGGTGGATCTGTCCGACTATGCGACCGTCGCCGCCTTCCCGCTCGGTCACGACGGCAGGGTGCTCGGAGCGATCACGCTGTATTTCCAGAAGGACGTGCCGTGCCTCGACGATCACGTCCGGATGATGGACATCATCGGCAAGCTGGCGGCCTCGGCGGTGTTCAACAGCACGATCTTCGCCGAAACGGAGGAGTCGGCGCTCACCGACGCCCTGACCAATCTCCCCAACTCGCGCTACCTGCGTCAGGTGTTCGACCAGGAGAAGACCCGCAGCCAGCAGGCGGGCCAGCCGATGGCGTTCCTGGAGGCGGATCTCGATGGCTTCAAGGGGATCAACGACCGGTTCGGCCATCACGTGGGCGACCGCTACCTGTCCGAGGTCGGCCGCGTCCTGAAGAGCCATCTGCGCGAGCGCGACGTGCTGGTGCGTCTCTCGGGCGACGAGTTCGCCGCCCTCCTGCCGATGACCGGCTTCGCCCCGGCGGCGCTCCTGGCGGAGCGTCTCCAGCAGGCGGTCGATCTGTTCACGCTGCGGCTGGAGGAGGGGAAGGTGGCCCGCTCCGGTCTGTCGATCGGCATCGCCCTCTTCCCTCAGGATGGCGAAGGTTTCGAGGACCTCCTGGTGCGAGCCGACCACAACATGTACCAGAACAAGGCCGCCCGCAAGAACGCCCGTCTCGAGCGCGGACCCAATATCCTTCCGTTCCCCATCAAGAACCCGACCACGGGACGCTGAGCGTCGTCCCGCAGGCGCGTCCTGCCGTCCGAAGAAAACCGTGCTAACCTCCGCGACCATGCCGAGGGGCGAACGCTTCCGCACGGGACGGGGAGACCGCACCGGGGGCCCGTCGACGGCTCCTGGCGTGCTCGCCCGGACGGCTCGTGCGACGCGAGTCGCCGCGCTCCTCGGTGCGACGCTCGTCGCGGCCGTCCTGGTCGTCACCGTGCGCGCCACGGAAGGCAGGGCGCCGGTGCGAACGGCGCCGGCGGGCCGCCCTGCGTCCGGACTGGCGCGCAGCGCCGTGCTGTTCATCGGCGACGGGATGGGGCCGGCGTACGTGACCGTGACGCGGGTGGCGCGGGGCGGCTCCCGCGGGGCTCTGCGCATGGATCGGCTGCCCTACACCGCCCTGTCGAGGACCTATTCCGCCGACAGCCCGGTGACCGACTCGGCGGCGGCGGCGACCGCCATGGCGTGCGGGCAGAAGACGGTCAACGGCGTGCTCGACGAGGACGCCTCGGCGGTCCATGGCAAGCAGGACGGCGCCCGGCTGGAGTCGATCGCGCTCTGGGCGAAGAAACGGGGCCTGCGCGTCGGGCTGGTGACGACGACCACCGTGACGCACGCCACGCCGGCGGCGTTCTACGCCGTCGAGAAGGATCGCGACAACGAGGCCGGAATCGCCCGGCAGGCCGTGGCTTCGAGGATCGATGTTCTGCTCGGGGGCGGCCGGAAGTTCTTCCCGGACGACCTCAGGGCCCTCGCTCGCAGCGGCGGCTGGACGATCGTCGAGACGGAGCAGGACCTGGACGCGGTCGCCACTCTCGATCGACATGTTCTCGGTCTGTTCGCCGAAGGGCATCTTCCCTATCAGGAGACGATCGAGCTCGCCAGGAATCAGAAGGCCGGCGACGCGGCCGCCTCGGTCCCTCCCGAGGGGCGGGGCGTGCCGACGCTGCCCGAGATGACCCGCTGGGCCGTGGACCGTCTGAAGGGCTCGGGCCAGCCGTTCTTCCTGATGGTGGAAGGGGGGCGGATCGACCACGCCGGTCACGCCAACTGGGCGCGCACGCTGGTGGACGAGACGGCGGCGTTCGACGAGTCGGTGGGGATCGCCGTGGACCGGCTCGACCCGAAGACCACCCTGGTCCTGGTGACCGCCGATCACGAGACCGGCGGCCTCGCCCTCAACGGCTATCCGGACGAGAAAGACGGTCTCTGGTCAACCTACCGCGACCCGCAGGGCGACAAGGAGGACGCTCCGTATCCCGTCCTCAGCTTCACGAGCGGCCCGGGCACGGCCAAGCAGAGCGGCCATCCGCCTCATGGCCCCGAGGATCCCCGCCCCTCGGGGATACCGCTCGCCAGCGCCGCCCACACCGGTGTGGACGTGGCGCTCTACGCCTGGGGTGCGGGCGCCGAGCGGGTCCACGGAACGCTCGAAAACACCGAAGTCTACCGGATCCTCCGGGAGCATCTGGAAGGCGTCACCGGCGGGCGTTGACCCCCCTTCGGGACGTCCCCGGCCGCGGGGCATTTGACCGCTCAGCGCGGCGGGCGTAGACTCCCTCCGACTATGCCAAGACCTCGTCGTCACGGTGCGCTGGTGGCGGTGTGCGCGTTCGTCCTCGCGAGCTTCGTTCTCGCGAGCGTCGCCGCCTGGATGAAGCACACCGACGATGGCTGCGCCGTCGAGTTCCACTGTTTCGCCTGCGTCTGGGCCCTGGGGGCCACGGCCGACATCACCCAGCCGCCCTGCCCCTCGCCGACCATCCGCCTGGTCGGACGCGTTCGCGCGCCGTCGGTCCCCAAGACGATGGCGCGGCCGGCACCGGACGTCTCCTCTCGCGCTCCGCCCTCAGTCTGACGTTCGGCATTCGACACCGAAGACTGTGACCTGCCTGCATGGAGTGGGCGAGCTCAGGTTCGATTCATCGGACAGAGAGGAAACGCATGAGAAAGATGTCGATCGTCGTTCTGCTACTGCCGGGCGCCATCGGTCTGGCGCTCGCCGAAGCCCCGGAGCCGGCTCGTCCGGATCCTCCGGGCGAGGACCGAGTGGCCGCGCTGGAAAGTCGGCTGGCGGAGATGCAGCGCGTCTACGACGCGCGCATCGCCGCCCTCGAAGCCGAGATCGCGACGTTGAAGGGCGCGCCGGCAAGCGCGCCGCCGGTCTCCGTGCCGACGGCGGCACCATCCCAGACCTCGAACTACTTCAACCCCAGCGTCTCGGTCATCGGGAACTTCCTGGGGGTCGGGGGCTCGAACCACACCGCGACCCTCCCCGCGGCGGATCTGCGCGAGTCGGAGCTCGGCCTGCAGGCGGTGGTCGATCCGTACGCGCGGGCCGACTTCTTCCTGTCGTTCGGCGAGGATGGGGTCGGCGTCGAGGAAGGGGTGGTCAGCTTCACCTCGCTTCCGTGGGGCCTTCTGGCGAAGGTCGGTCGGATGCGCACCTCGTTCGGCAAGATCAACACGCTGCACCTGCACGTGCTCCCGTGGCCGGACGAGCCGCTCCCGGTGGTCAACCTCCTCGGCGGGGAGGAAGGCTGGATCGGCACCGGTGTCTCGCTCGCGAAGCTGATCCCTCTGCCCGGCGACGTCTTCTCGGAAGTGACGGCGCAGGTGTTCCGTGGCGATACGGGCGGTCTGTTCGCCGCGCCGAGCCGGGGCGATCTGGCCTACAACGCGCATTACCGGGTCTTCAGCGATCTCACCGAATCGACGAACCTAGACGTGGGCCTGTCGTACGGCGTCGGTCCCAACGGGATCACGGACACCTCCGATACGCGCCTCCAGGGAATCGACGCCACGTTCCGCTGGAAGCCGCTGCGCACCGCGACCTACCGCTCGGCGAGCGTGCGGGGCGAGTTCATCCGGAGCCGCAAGGACGAGCTCGCGGGCACCGAGAGCGCCGAGGGCTGGTTCCTCTCGGGGGAGTACCAGCTCGCCAAGCGCTGGTTCGTCGGGGCGCGCTACGAGCGGGCCGACAACGCCGACGATGCCTCGCTGAGCGACCGGGGCGAGGCGGCCATCCTGACCTTCTGGCCGAGCGAGTTCTCACAGCTCCGCGGCGAGCTGCGCAGGCGGATCTACGCCACCGGCGAGACGGCCGACGAGGCTCTCTTCCAGGTGCAGTTCGCCATCGGCGCCCACGGCGCCCATCCCTTCTGAGAGGCGATCGATGACGCGACTCAAGCGCTTGCTGATCGCTCTGCTGGTCGTTCCGCTCTCCGCCGGGATCGCTCTGGCGAAGGTGCACATCGTCTCGACCCTGGACGACTTCTCCTCGATCGCCGATTCGATCGGCGGCGACCTCGTCGAGGCGCAGTCGCTGGCGAAAGGGTACCAGGACCCGCACTTCGTCGACGCCAAGCCGTCGTTCATCCTGAAGCTGTCGCGCGCCGATCTGCTGATCGTGGCCGGCCTCGAGCTCGAGATCGGCTATCTCCCGCCGCTGATCGACCAGTCCCGCAACGACAGGCTGCACCCCGGCAACGCCGGCTACCTGGACGTGTCGAACGGATGCGAGATCCTGCAGCGCCCGACCGCCCAGGTGACTCGCGCGATGGGGGACGTGCACCCCTTCGGCAATCCCCACTACTGGCTCGACCCCGACAACGGGCGGGTCATCGCGCGGTCGATCGCCGCGAAGCTCGCCGAGCTCGACCCGGCCAATCGGGCCGTGTACGAGAAGAACCTGTCCGCCTTCGAAGCGAAGCTCGACGCGAAGGACCGGGAATGGCGGGCGAAGCTGGCGCCATTCGCCGGCGCCCCGATCGTCACCTTCCACAACTCGTGGCCGAACTTCGCGAAGCATTTCGGCCTCAACGTCGCCGGCCAGATCGAGCCGAAGCCCGGGATCCCTCCGACGCCGAGCCACACCCTGGAGATCATCAACCTCATCAACAGCCAGAAGATCAAGGCCATCCTCGTCGAGCCGTACTTCGACACGAAGACGCCGAAATACATCGCCGAGAAGACGGGGGCGACGGTCCTGGTCTTCTATCCCTCGGTCGGAGGAACGCCGGAGATCAAGGACTACTTCGCGCTGTTCGACACGGACATGGACGCGCTCGTCAAGGTCCTCGGAGGAAACCGGCCGTGAGCCTCACCGAGCTGCTGCTTCCCGCCTTCGTGGCCAGCCTGATCCTGACGGGGATCCACGCGTATCTCGGCGTCCATGTCGTCGAGCGGGGCGTCATCTTCGTCGATCTCTCGCTGGCGCAGATCGCCGCCCTGGGAACGACCGTCGCCTATCTGATGGGGAACGACCTGCACTCGCCGACCGCCTATTTCTACTCCCTCGGATTCACGTTCCTGGGCGCGGCCGTGTTTTCCGTCTCGCGCGTGCATCGCAGGACCCGCATCCCTCAGGAGGCGATCATCGGCATCGTCTACGCCGTCTCGGCGGCCGTCGCCATCCTGGTGATGTCGAAGGCGACGCAGGAGACCGAGCACCTGAAGGAGATGCTCGTCGGCAACATCCTCTCGGTGACCTGGCCGGAGCTGCTCAAGACGGCGGTGCTGTATTCCCTCGTCGGTCTCTTCCACTACGTGTTCCGCGAGCGCTTCCTGCTGATGTCGCTCAACGAGATGGAGGCCGAGCGGCGCGGCTGGAACATCCGTTTCTGGGACTTCCTCTTCTACGTCTCCTTCGGCTTCGTGGTGACCTCCTCGGTGGCGATCGCGGGCGTCCTGCTGGTCTTCTGCTTCCTGATCGTCCCCTCGGTGACGGCGATGCTGTTCGCGGAGAGACTCGGGCCGCGCCTCGCCCTGGGCTGGACCATGGGGGCGCTCGTCTCGGCGGGCGGCGTGGTGCTCTCGTACCTGCTCGACCTGCCGACCGGCGCCACAATCGTCGCGACCTTCGGCGGGACGCTGCTCGTGGTCGCGGGCGTGTGGTGGGCCCTCCGGCGCGCGGGCGCGGCCTCGGTCCCCATGGCGGCGCGAACCGATTCCGCGGCGCTCGGTCGCTGAGCCCTCCCGCCGGAGGCGGGCTGCGGCGGGCTCCGGTGAAGGGACTTCAGCGCCGAGGGGCGATCGGCACTACGAACGGAGCACCGGTCGTCGTGTCGCGCTCGATCCTCGTCTCGGTCTCGTAGACCTCGCGGATCAGCGCCGCCGTCAGAACCGAGTCCGGCGGGCCGTCCGCGGCGAGCCGGCCGCGGTGCATCAGGACGAGTCGCGAGCCGTAACGGGCCGCCAGATTCAGGTCGTGGCTGGTGGCGACCACCGTCAGGCCGCGCTCGCGATTCAGGCGCGCGAGGATGTCGTAGATCTGCAGACGGTGCTTCAGGTCCAGGAAGGCGGTCGGCTCGTCCAGGAGGAGGATGCGCGCCTCCTGGGCCAGGGCCCGGGCGAGCAGGGCCCGCTGGCGCTCGCCGCTGCTCAGCTCCTGGAGCGGCCTGTCCTCCTGCTCGGTCAGATCCATGTCGCGCAGCGCGGCCCGCGCCGCTTCGAAATCCTCCCGGCGCTCCAGACCCCAGGACCCCAGGTGGGGAGCCCGCCCCATCAGCGCGATCTCCAGGACGCTGAAATTGAACAGGACCCGGGTCTCCTGGAAGACCACCGCCACCAGCCGCGCCCGCTCGCGCGGAGGGATCCCGGGGATCGCCCGCCCATCGAGGCGGACATCCCCCGCCTCCGGGGAGACCATACCGCTCAGCAGGCGCAGGAGGGTGGTCTTCCCCGACCCGTTCGGGCCGATGATGCCGGCGAACTCACCGGCGGCCAGCGACAGCGACAGGCCGTCGAACAGCGCCCCCGCGGCTTCGTGATGGCGGAAGCGCACGGAGCGGGCCTCCAGGACGGGGGCGCTATTCAAAGTAGCCGCCGCCCCCCTGTCTCCGGTACAGCCAGAGAAAGAACGGACCGCCCAGGAGCGCCGTGAACACGCCGACCGGGAGCTCGGTCGGCGCCATCAGCGTTCGCGCCGCGGTGTCGGTGACCATCAGGAAGCAGGCGCCCGTGAGCGCCGCGGCCGGCACGAGCAGCCGGTGATCCGGACCGACGATCAAGCGGGTCGCATGCGGCACGACGAGACCGACGAATCCGATCGGCCCCGCGATCGAGACCATGAGGGCGGTGATCAGAGACGCCAGAAGGACGGTCACGACACGCGTCCTCTCGACCGTCACGCCGAGCGCGCGCGCCGTTTCCTCGCCGGCCGACATCAGGTTGAGATCGCGGCCGAGGAGGGCCAGACCCCCCACGCCCGCGATCAGAATCACCGACAGACCGCCGATCAGCCCGTAGTTCTCGATCGGGATGTTGCCGATCATCCACAGCCGCACGCCGTGCAGGCGCGAGAACTCGACGATGGTCTCGATCAGAAGGATGAGCGCCAGGTAGACCGTGTTCAGGATCACCCCGATCAGCAGCATCGGGTAGGAGACGACCCGCCCCCGCGCGCTCGACAGCAGGACCAGGACACCGACCGTGGCGATCGCCCCGGAGAACGCCGCCGCCGCCCGCACCGGCAGGGCCGGCAGCAGCGTTTCGAGACCGAGCGCCGTGGCCAGGAAGGCGCCGAGCGCGGCGCCGCCCGACACGCCGAGGATGTACGGATCGGCCAGGGGGTTGCGCAGAACGGCCTGGAAGGTCGCGCCCGCCGCGCCGAGCGCGGCGCCCGCGAGCGCGGCCATCAGGATGCGCGGCAGACGCACCCGCAGGATGGTCGCCGTGGCGACCTCACGGTCGGGAATCGTCCGGACCAGATCGAGGAGGGTGTAGTGGCTGCTTCCGATGCTGGCGCAGACGGCGACACCGAGCAGAAGAACGGCCGCGAGGGCGCCGAGCGACAGGACCAGGCGCCGGGAGGTGAGCGGCGGCATCAGGCGCCGAGATCGGAGCGGATCTTGAACAGTCGCATGACGTCGCGGCGGCTCAGGATCCCGATGATGCGTCCCTCCGTGACCACCGGCAGACGACCCACGTCGCCCCGCACCATCGCCTGGAGCGCGGTGACCACGTCGTCGTCGGGCGCGAGCGGGCGGATGGAAGAAGCGGGCGTCATGATGCGCCGCACGGGCGTGCGCACCCACTCATCGCGCGGCACGCTCTTGAGCTGCTCCAGCGACACCATGCCGGCAAACAGGTCGCCGGAGGCGACCGGGAAGCTGCCGCGCGGGTGCCGGAAGAAGTAGTCCTGCACCAGCTCCTCCAGGCTGGCGTGCTCGGGCACGGTGATGACCGGCTGGGTCATCAGCCCCCGCACGTGGACTCCGGAGAGGGCGTCGCGGAACAGCAGCGTCTGGTAGCTCGAGCCGGCGGCCTGATGCAGGAACAGGCCGATCAGGATCATCCAGAGACCCGAGAGATCGCGGGCCGCCACGAGCTGCACCAGACCGAGCCCCATCAGCGCAAAGCCGACGAACGAGCCGGCCCGACCCGCCGTCCGCGTGGCGGGCAGGAGCTCGCCACGGCGCGCCCAGAGCCAGGCGCGCAGGATGCGGCCGCCGTCCAGGGGGAATCCCGGCAGCAGGTTGAACAGACCGAGGAGAAAGTTGATCCCGGCCAGGTAGTCGGTGACGTTGCGCCCTCCGTAGACGATCGACGGCAGGCCGGTGAGGGACAGCGCGAAGAAGAGCACCGCCAGGGCGAAGCTCGTCAGCGGACCGGCGGCCGCGATCCGGACCTCGACCGCCGGACTCGTCGGCTCGGCGGCCATTTCCGACACTCCGCCGAACAGGAACAGGCGGATGCGCGGGACGTCGATGCCGGCGCGCTTCGCGATCAGGGCGTGCGACAGCTCGTGCACCAGGACCGACGCGAACATCAGCAGCGCCGCCACGACCCCGAGCGCCCAGGCGCCGGGCCCGGTGATCCGCGGCTCGGTCTCGGGAAAATACCCCTTGGCGAGGCTCCAGACCACCATGACGAAGATGAACACCCAGCTGGGATCGATCAGGACCTGGATCCCGGCGATGGTCATCAGGCGGTAGCCGCGCATGAGGGAAGTCTATCCCACCGGCGCGGGGGAGGCCGCGATCAGCTCCAGGAGATTCCGCACGGCGCTCGAATCGTCGAGCCGATGTCGGGCCAGCGTGTCCTGCCCGGCCGGGCCGACCCGGACCGTGGCGCCCCGGTCGCGCAGGACCCGGAAGGCGTCCTCGTCCGTCGCGTCGTCCCCGACGTACATCGGATAGCAGGAGGGTCCGAACCATCGCAGGAGCCACAGGACCGCCGAGCCCTTGTCGGCGGCGGCGGGCTTCAGCTCGACGACCCGGGACCCGCGCAGGATCGACAGGGCGCCGCCGGACGTCGCCCGTCCGGCGATCTCGAGGAACTGGTGGATGACCCGGCGCTCGGAGACCGGATCGCACGCTCGCGTGTGAAGCGAGAGACCGGCCTCCTTGTTCTCGAGACGCGCCCCCGGAGCCGCATCGAGGATCGATCGACATTCCTCGGCGACCGTCTGCACGCCGGCCCGGCAGACCCCGAGATCGACGCGATCGACGACACCACCGCCCGGGTCGATGTACTGCGCCCCGTGGAGCGCCAGCATGTGGCAGCGCGCATGCCCGGGCAGCAGACGTCGCAGATCCTCCGCCGTGCGCCCGCTGACGATCACCACCTCGCGGCGCGGGGCCGCGGACACGCGGTCGAGGAGATCGAGCAGCTCGGGTCCGGGGGTCGCCTGGAAGGGTTCGTCATGGAACGGGACGAGCGTTCCGTCGTAGTCGAGGAAGATCGCGGTCCGGCCATCGGCGGGAAGAAGGCGGGCGATGTCCTCGGGTCGGCTGGCCATCGCCGCTCAATCCACCTCGCGGGCGCCGGCGGCGCCCACCGACTGGATCCAGGCGGCCGCCTCGCTCGCCGCGGCGAACGGCCGCGCCGGGCTGCGCCGCAAGGGGAAGGGAGCGAGGGGTCCCCCGGCGGCTCTGAGGAACGTCTGGATCCACCAGTGGATGTCGTGATCGAGGACCCCGCGGCGCAGCGCCCGCATGCGCTCGCCCTTCTCCTTGAGCGGCATGTCGATGGCCCGCTGGAGCGTGTCGGAGACTTCCTCGAGGTCGTACGGATTGACCACCATCGCCTCCTCCATCTCCTCGGCCGCGCCGGCCAGCTCGCTGATGATCAACGCCCCGTCGTTTCGGGTGCGGCTGGCGACGTATTCCTTGGCGACGAGATTCATGCCGTCGCGCAGGGGCGTGATCAGGGCGACATCCGCGGCGGCGTAGAGAACCGCAAGCGAGCCCCGCGAGATGGAGCGGTAGGAGTATCGGATCGGCAGCCAGCTGCCCTCCGCGTACAGGGCGTTCAGGCGTCCGGCCGTCTCGTCGATCTGCCGCCGGAGCTGCGCGTAATCATGGACGCGCGTCCGGCTCGGCACGGCGACCTGGAGCAGAACCTGCCGGCCGCGATACCGCGGGTACTTCTTGAGGAACGTCTCGTACGCCAGGAAGCGCTCCAGGATCCCCTTGGTGTAGTCGAGACGATCCACGCCCAGGACGATCTGGTCGACGCCGAGGCTCTTGCGCAGAAGGTGCGCCTTCAGGAGCACCCCGGGACGTCGGGCGAGAGCGTCGAAGGCCCGGGCGTCCGCGCCGATCGGGCAGGCGATCACCCGCGTCCGGCGCCGGCCGAACTGGACCTCGCCCTCGTCGTCCGCCGTGCGCAGGCCGAGGAGGACGCGACACGATTCGAGGAAGTTTCTGACGTACTCCTGCGTGTGGAAGCCGATCAGGTCCGCGCCCAACATCCCCGACAGAATTTCGCGCGCCCAGGGCATGGCCCGGAGAGCCCACGCCGGAGGAAAGGGGATATGCCAGAACAGCAGCGTCTTGAGGTGCGGGGCGGCGACCCGGATCTGGCCGGGCACGAGCGCCAGGTGGTAGTCATGGACCCAGATCACATCCTCCCGCGAGGCCTCTTCGATGGCGGCCTTGCTGAATTCCGTGTTGCAGCGGGTGTAGTCGCGAAAGTAGGACTGATCGAAGCGGCACTTGTCGAGGAATCCATGACAGAGCGGCCACAGGACGCGGTTCGAGAAGCCGTGGTAATAGTTGGACGCTGCCTGATCCCCCAGCGGCACAAGGCGCAGCCGGAACGGCTCGCGGCCTTCCAGGGGCGTCGGCCGGCGCCGGCCCGGTGGCCGGTCGTCCCAGGCGATCCAGATCCCTCCCTGGCTGCGCAGCACCGGTTCGAGGGCGGTCACGAGTCCGCCGGTGTTTCTACGGAGCACCGCCCTGTGGCGCACGACCGCGGTGGTGTAAGGGCCGCGGTTGGAAAGGACGATGAGACGCGACGGACCGGGTCTCGTCATGAGACACTCCCTCCGCGCATCAGTGAGCTGGTTGAAGGAGATCCATGATACCACGCGATTCCCGGTCCGACCGCTTGTCGGCCCACGGAGCCTTCATGTCTAATAGGTCGTCCGGCCGCGGGACGGGGAGGAGAGCGTGGGCAACCTCGACCTGGGGATCGTTGGCAACTGTCAGTTCAGCGCCCTCATCGATCCGGGCGGGTCGGTGGTGTGGTGCTGTCTGCCACGATTCGATGCCTCGCCCGTCTTCGCGCACCTTCTCGACCCGGAGCGTGGCGGCGCGCTCTCCATCCGGCCGGTGCATCCGTTCACCACGGCGCAGCAGTACCTCAGGAACACCTGCGTCCTGTCCACGAAGTACCAGGCGGAGGACGGCACGGCGTTCGAGGTCCTCGACTTCGCGCCGCGGTTCTACCAGTTCGATCGCTACTTCAGGCCGCCGTGCCTCATCCGCATCCTGCGGCCGATCCAGGGGACTCCGCGGGTCGCGGTGCGCTGCGAGCCGACCCTCGATTACGGGCGCGAGCGCGCGACCCCCACCACCGGAAGCAATCACCTCGCGTATCGCGGTTACGCTCAGGACCTTCGGCTCACCACCGACGTCGCCCTGACTTACATCCTCGATGCGACGCCGTTCCTTCTCGATCAGACGCGCTATCTCGTCCTGACGTACGGGAAGCCGCTCGACGGCCCGATCCGTTATCTCTCGGAGGAGTTCCTGGAGAGGACGATCGCGTACTGGCGCACCTGGTGCAAGCACTGCAGCATCCCCTCCGACTACCAGGACGAGGTGCTGCGCTCGGCCCTCACGCTCAAGCTCCACATCTTCGAGGACACCGGTGCGGTGATCGCCGCCACGACGACGTCGATCCCGGAGGCGCCCGGCACCGGCAGGACGTGGGACTACCGCTACTGCTGGCTGCGCGACGCCTTTTTTGCGATCGGCGCGCTCAACCGTCTCGGGCACTTCGAGGAGATGGAGAAGTTCATCACCTATCTGAGGAACGTCACCGTGGACGGCCCCGACCCCACTCTTCAGCCTGTCTACGGCATCGGGGGGGAGCGTATCCGGGAGGAGCGTGAGATTCCCTGGCTCGCCGGATTCCGCGGCCAGGGACCGGTCCGGGTCGGCAACAGCGCCTTCGGCCACCGTCAGCACGACGTGTACGGGGAGCTCGTCCTGAGCATGCTCCCCTTCTTCTTCGATCGCCGCATCGTCGATCAGGACTCGGGCGGGCATTTCGCCGTGGTGGAGCGGCTGGTGCGCCGTGCGAGCGAGCTGTTCGGGAGGCCGGATGCGGGTATCTGGGAATTCCGCTCGGAGGAGCGGTCCCATGTCTTTTCCAACCTGATGTGCTGGGCCGCCGTGCATTACGGGGAGCGGATCGCCCGCCACCTCGGCCGGGGCGATGTCGCCGAGACGTGGGGCGCCCGGGCCGCGGCGATGCGCTCGATCCTGGAGACCGAAGGATGGAATGAATCGCTGGGCTGTTTCACCATGACCTTCCGCGGCGGCCAGCCCGACGCCAGCAACCTCCTGATGGCGATGCTCGGATTCCTGCGGCCGGACGATCCTCGCTTCGGGAAGATGCTGACCTGCTACGAGGCAGCCCTCAAGGAGGGCGACTATGTCTTCCGTTATCGGTCGGCCGACGATTTCGGCGTTCCCAAGAGCGCCTTTCTCATCTGCACGTTCTGGTTCATCGAGGCCCTCGTCATGGTCGGCCGCGAGGCCGAGGCGCGCGAGATGTTCCGGAAGGTAATCGCGCGCGCCAACCCGCTGGGCCTGCTCTCGGAGGACATCGACCCGGCCACCGGTGATCTCTGGGGCAATTTCCCGCAGACGTACTCCCACGTCGGGTTGATCACCTCGGCCCTCCTTCTGGGCCGGGCAGGTCGCGATGCCTTCTATCCTGGTCTGTTCCTGCGCCAGAAGACCGGCTGAGGCGCTCAATCCGCCAGGACGTACCGTTCCACAACCGGGTAGACGAGATGGTACCAACGGCTGCGCACGAGCGTGCGCTTGATGGATCGGACAGTGCGCGGGACGTACGCCAGGTACTCGGTGCGACCGCGCACCGTGGCCATGAAACCGAAGGTTCCCAGATCCTTGATGTTGCGTTGCAGGGCCATCAGGTCGAAGTCGCGGCGGAACTCTTCCGGTTCGTGACCGAGCCGGAGGCACAGACGGTCGAGCAGATCGCCGACCAGATCCTCGTCGAGGTCGAGGGAGGAGTCGCGCAGGAGCGAGGCCGCATCGTAGGTGTACGGGCCCATCCGGCCGTCCTGAAAATCGATGAGTCGAAGCGCGCCACGCCGCACCATCAAGTTGCGCGACTGGAAGTCGCGATGGCAGTAAACCCGCGGCAGTCGGTCGCACTCCCCGGCCAGGTCGGCATAGAAGGCCCGCAGCAACGCTTCCTCCGACGGCTGCGGCATCCGTTTCCTGAAGCCCACGACGAAGTGCCGGTGGAAGTGATCGAGCTCGAACAGAAACCGCTCCCGATCGAGGGCGCATCTGGAGGCGAAGTCGTCCGGTCGCAGAGCGGCCGCCCCTTTGCGATGCAGGAGGACGATCAGATCGCACGCCCGGCTGTAGAGGCGCAGAGCCGTGCGGCGCCGTGAGGCGGGAGCGGCCGCAAGCAGGTGGCTCTGCAGCGTCTGATCTCCGAAATCCTCCACCAGAACGAGACCGTGCGACGGATCCGACCCGAGAATGCGTGGCACCGGGGCGCCGATCGACGCCAGAACCCTGTGATTGCTGAACAAGGGTGAGGAGGGCTCGAGCGGCTCCGGGTGCACCATGAGCACGGCTGATTTTTTCCCGGTCGAGATTCGATAAAACCTCCTGGTTGAGGCGTCTCCGGCTATCTCGGTGAGCCGGAACCGGTCCCCGATCGTGCGTTCGATGAGGGGCTTGATCGTGGGTGTGATCAGGGTAGCGGTCGATGCCGGGCTGGACATCACAGGTTGGTCATCCAGCACTGCCCGAGGCGCTCCATCTTCTGCTTCTTGCCCTGGTACCCCTCCGGTCGCAGAAAAATCTTGTTGGTCAGGCTGACTCCGGCAGGAATGGAGACGCCGGATGTGACGATACATTCCGAGAGGCTCGACCCGTCCCCGAGGCGGGCCCCATCCCAAACCAGGGTCGAACGCAGGGAACATCCCTTGCCTATCGTCGCCTGTCTGCCGATGACCACGCCGCCGAGAAGGGCGCTCTTCGCTCCGATCATGGCCCCGCGACCGATCAGGACGGGGGGCTCGATGCTCACCTGCTTCGGAGGAAGCACGCGGTCCAGATAGATGCCCCCGGGGTATTGCAGCGACTGCAAGGCCGGATCCTTGCCGCTCCGCAGCACCGCGATGGCGCCTTCGAGGTAGAGGCTGGGATTTCCGAGCTCCCTCCAGAATCCAGAGTGAACAAACCCACGGATGACCTTCCCGGAGGCGATGAGCGGGGGATAGACATCTTTATTGATATCGCTCTCTCCTGGCGGGATGAAGTCGAAGATCTCCGGCTCGAGAACATGGATCCCGGTGAACTGGTATCGCCCGGTCTTCACTTCCGGTTCCCCCCCGGGCTGCCCGGCGATCCGCACGATGCGATCCCGCTCGTCCATCTCCACCGTGCTGTATCCCGCCCTGGCGTCCAGCGGCATCAGGACCATCGTGGCCAGGGCGCCCGATTCTTTGTGCTTCTGGAGGAGAGCGCTCAGGTCGCAGTCGCTCAGGCTGTCGCTGTTGACCATGAAGAAGGTGCCGGCATCCTTGAGCAGGGGCTCGGCCTTCTTCAGTCCGCCCGCCGTGCCCAGGATAATCGGCTCCTCGGAGTAATGCGCCTTCAACCCGAGCTTCCGGCCGTCCCCCACGGTTCCCCTGATCGATTCGGGCTGATAGTGAAGGTTGATCACCGCCTCCTTCACCCCATGACGGGCGAGGTGCTCGAGACAGAACGCGATGATCGGTCGATTGAGCAGGGGGAGCGATGGCTTCGCGCGCCCTTCGGTGAGCGGCCACATCCTCTCACCGAGACCGGCGGCCAGAACCATCGCCTTCATGATGCTATTGCACCATAAGTCGGCGGCGCGACATTCGCTGAAAGGCGCGCCGGACAAGCCTGTGGAAAATTCGGCTATGGAGAATTGTACTGATCATGGTCGATCTTCTCATGAGTTAAAAACAAAACATCCCTTGTGAGAGATGAGATATGGGGCTCGAACATATCCCCTGATCGTGGTGATCAGGGCGCATCAAAGACCATGTCCTTCAACGGCAGGCCACGGGTCTTGAGGTGATCCTGGTACAGAGTCAGGTAGCTCTTCACGATGTAGTCGGTCGGCTTGTAACCGAGCCGCGTGGCAACGATGTCGATCAGGGTCTTGGGACCCTCGAGCTCGAGAAAGACTCCGATCGGAGTCTCGTCGACCGTGATCACGAGCTCCGCGTACTGGTAGACTGCCCTGTATTTCTGATACCGGAACAACGGACGCATGCCGAGCTTCGCCAGGATCGCCACCAGCGTCTCGCCGGAGCCGACGCTGACTTCGATCTCGTCCCGGACCTTGGCGCCGCCCTCCACCCTCGGCGCCTCCTTGTAGGTCAGAAGGGAGCCGCGCTCCTGGATCCGCACGCGCAGCATGGCCCGGTTCATCTTCAGCGAAAAGTCGGGGAAGTCGTACAGCTGGTTGTCCTCGAACTCCCTGGGATGGATCGGCTTGGCGCCTATCTGCTGCAGGAGCGCCGGCATCCTGTCCGGCTCGTCGACCCGCAGCTTGACCTCGACTTCGGTCTTCTTCATCGGAGCAACTAACTTATCATAGTGGCCCCATGGGAAAGACCACCAAGACCACGCTGGTGTTCCTCGTCGTGTTCGGCGCGGTGGTCGTCTACCTCAGCACGCGCGTCGCCACTCACGAATGCCGTGTCTGCATCACGTTCATGGGCCGGACGCTCTGCCGGACCGGCGCCTCCGGCACCGAGAAGGCCGCCATCGAGAGCGCGGTGACCAGCGCGTGCAGCGGTCTCGCCTCGGGGATGACCGATTCGATCCGGTGCGAGAACACCCCGGCCGCCAGCGTGAGCTGCACGCAGCGCTAACCCGGATTTCTCACCATAGACGTTGAAAGGGCTGTTCCCTTTCAGGCATAAAGCAGCTGCGAAGCGAACTTTAAGCCGATGGGGGAAACAGCCCTATGACGACAGAGTGTACCCAAAGA
>JACXTT010002089.1_pt1 | contig 32009 bp, 36 predicted proteins | sample 9270951 | NCBI WGS metagenome assembly JACXTT01 (sample SAMN15532306, study PRJNA645909) | rock metagenome | isolation source: weathered quartz diorite | place: Puerto Rico | collected 2017-06-21
GCTCTCGAAGATGCTGGTGCATCGTCGCGCGCGCCGCCACGGCCTGGGCGCCGCGCTGATGCGCGCGGCCGAGGCCACCGCGCGCGATTGCGGCAAAACCTTGCTGGTGCTCGATACCGCCTCGGCCGACGCCGAGCGGCTGTACGAGCGCATGGGCTGGGAGCGCGTGGGCGTGATCCCGGGCTACGCGCTACTGCCGCACGGCGGCCTCTGCGGCACCACCGTCTACTACCGCGACATTAGTCCCGCGCGCTAGGCTGGAACGAGGGCAGGCAAGACCTGCCCGGAGGTAGTCCCCGATGTCGCAGCTCTTCGCCGTGATGCGCACGCGTGGTCCGGCGTGGCAGGAGGCCCGGCCTCTGGAGGGACAGGCCGACTGGTCCGGCCATGCCGCGTTCATGAATGCCCTCGCGAAGGAACGCTTCGTGCTGCTCGGTGGCCCGCTCGAGGGCACGCCTGACGTGCTGCTCATCGTACGCGCCCGGTCTCCCGAAGAAATCCGTTCGCGCCTCGCCCTCGATCCCTGGGAAGTCACCGGACTCCTGCGCGCCGCACTCGTCACCCCGTGGACGCTGCGGCTCGGCGCTCTGGAGTAGTCCTGCTGAGAAGAATTCCGTGGCAAGACGTGTGGCGGTGGCGCCTGGCCCGCCGCGCGGTGATGTGGTACTCATGCGGGGCCATATGGACGTTCTCGCTGCCGTTCACAGCCTCACCTTCGACGCCTTCGGCACCATCCTCGATCTCGGCGGCAGTCACGCCCCACGTCTGGGAGAGTTCCTGAAGGCGAAGGGCTCGAGCCTGACGGCGGCGGAGCTGTGGGCGCGATGGCGCTATCGGCAGCGCATCGAGCAATACCAGGACAACCAGTTCTACACCGGCCACTACGGTTATCTCGACTCGTCCCGGCGGGCGCTGATTTACACGCTTCGCGCGGCCAAGCTTCCGTTCGGCGACGCTGACGTCGCGCGCATCATGGAAGGCTGGCAGGAGCTGAATCCGTTTGCCGATGCGGTGCCCGGTCTCCGGCGCCTGCGGAGCCGGTTCAAGCTGGTGGTCCTGTCCAACGGCGAGCGTGATTTCCTCGCGCATCTCGTGAAGCATCGCATCCAGTACGACTTCGACGGGGTGATCTCGGTCCAGGACGTCGGCGTGTTCAAGCCCAACCCGCAGGTGTACCGCTACGCGGCGCGCGTGCTTGGCGCCGAACCCGGCCAGCTCCTGATGGTGTCGTCCAACAGCTTCGACGTGGTCGGCGCGCGCGCGTCCGGCTACCGCGGCGCCTACGTCAACCGTTACGATCTTCCCTACGAGGAGACGCCCTACCGAGCCGACGTCGAGGTCGGCGAGTTTCTGGCTCTGGCGACCGCACTCGGTTGCGCGTAAGCCTTCGTCTCGAGCTCTTCGTCGACGATCTCCGCGCATCCATCGCGTTCTACGAACGCGTGCTCGGATTCGGGCGGGAGGGTGAGCGCCCCGGGGGCTATACTCCGCTGACGAGAGGCGAGGCGCGCATCGCGCTCAATCTGCGGGCGGAGCTGCCCGCGGACCATCCGATCCGGCCGGCGGCCCAGGATCGGCCCGGGCGAGGAGTCGAGATCGTGCTCGAGGTCGACGACGTGGAGGCGATGTATCGGCACGTCGTCGAGGCAGGGTGGCGGCGATCCGCGGAGCTCACACGGCAGCCCTGGGGGCTGACCGATTTCAGACTCGTCGATCCGGACGGATACTACTGGCGCGTGACGTCACGGGCGTAAACACGAGGAGATCGCGGCCATGAGAGTTCTGGTGATCCACGGCGCCGGCATGAACATGCGCGGCAAGGTGCAGACCGAGGTGTTCGGCACGCTGACGTTACCCGAATACGACGTGAAGATTCGCGAGTACGCGAAGGCCCTCGGCATCGACGTCGAGATCTTCCACTCGAACATCGAGGGCGAGGTGATCAACCGCCTCTACGCCGCGCACGACGGCGGCATCGACGCGGCCATCATCAATCCCGACGGATTCACGCGCGGCTATCCGGCGCTCGTCACCGCGATCAGCCGCGTGAAGTTCCCGACGATCGAGGTGCACATCTCGAATCCGGCGCGCCGCGGCACGCACTCCGACGTGCTCGGCGCCAGCCAGGGCGGGGTCTCCGGCTTCGGCATCGTAGGCTACGACCTGGCGCTGCGCGGGCTCAAGGCGCTGGCGACGAAGTAGCGGCCGTCACAGGGCGAGCCGCGATGGCCGAGCGCCGGATCGACGGGTTCTTCTACGGGCTCTACATGGACGCCGACCTGCTGCGCGAGAGCAAGGTCGAGCCGGTCAATCCGCGGCGCGCGTACGTCGATGACTTCGCGCTGCGCATCGGCCAGCGGGCGACCCTGCTCCCGTCCGCCGGCGCTCGCGCGTACGGCATGCTGATGGCGCTCACGCACGCGGAGCTCGAGCGGCTCTACACGGCGCCGGGTCTCGAGCAGTACCGGCCGGAAGCGGTCCTGGCCCAGCCGCTCGACGGCGCGCCCGTCCCGGCGCTTTGCTACAACCTGCGAGAGGCTCCCGCGCCGCACGAGCGCAATCCCGACTACGCCGCGCGTCTGCAGCGGGTGCTCGCCAAGCTCGGCTTTCCGCCGGCCTACATCGCATCCGTCTCGTGAGCGGAGAGCCCGGCACGCCGCGCTGAAGCCCCGATGTCCTTCGAGGCCGCACTCGCAGAGATTCTCGAGCAGCAGGTAGGAGGACGCGGGACCGCAGGTCTCGCCGTGATCACGGACGCCGGCGCGGCGACCGCGTGGGTGCCAAAATCCACGCCGGAGGAGCCCGCGTACCTCGCCTACAGCATCACCAAGATCTTCATCGCCTCGCTCGTCCTGATGCTGCGAGACGAGGGCCGCTTGAGCCTGGACGATCGCATGGCCCGGTGGCTGCCAGGCCTCGCCGAGGCCGAGCGCATCTCGCTTCGCCGGCTTCTCGATCACACCGCGGGTGTTCCCGACTACGGCGGACTGAGCGCGTACCACGAAGATCTGCGCGCGTCACCGACGTCGCCGTGGTCGTTCGAGAGGTATGTGGCAGAGACGCTGGAGAAGGGGCTGAGCTTTGAGCCCGGGAACGGGTGGGCGTACTCGAACCCAGGCTACCTGCTCCTGAGAACCGTCGCCGAGCGGGCGGCCGGCCGCCGCCTCGCCGAGCTGATCGCCGAGCGAATTACAAGGCCACTCGGCCTCGCGAGGACGTTCGTGCCCGAATCGATCGAGGATCTTGCCTCACTCGCCCCCGCGATGTCGCAGGCACTCAGCCCCGACGGCACGTCGCGCGATGTGCGGAGCGTCTATCACCCGGGCTGGGTCTCTCACGGCGTCGTGGCGTCCACGCCGTCCGAGATCGTGCGCTTCTTCGACGCGCTGGCTCGCGGGCGCCTGATCTCACCGGCTTCTGTTCAGGAGATGACCGTGGCGGTGCCGGTTCCGGCTGCTGCCGGACCCTGGGGCCGGCCGGGCTATGGCCTGGGAATCATGGTCGACGCAGCGTCACGCTGGCGTCTGGTCTGGGGTCACAACGGCAGCGGACCAGGCTATTCGACCTCCGCGCTCCACGCTCCGAGTCTCGGGCAGGCCTCGGTGTGCGCGATGTGCGCCTTCGAAGACCCGCCCGCCGAGCCGCTCGTCTTCGCGGCGCTCGATGCGCTGCGCGGCGTATAGCACGAGGAGCTTCGCAATCCTCAAGCTGGTCCTCGGCGTGCTCTCCAACGTCGTCATCTTCGGCGCTTTGCTGTTCCTGCCGACGCGCGATCTTGCCTGGTGGCGCGCCTGGATCTTTCTCGGCGTGGTCCTCGTCGGCACCAGTGCGACCACGGCGTACCTTCGCCGAGCGAGTCCGGGCGGGCTCGCGGCGCGCTTCAAGCCTCCGGTACAGGAGGGACAACCGCTCGCCGACAAGATCGTCGTGCTGCTGCTGATTGCCGCGTTCTGCGTCGAGATCGCCTTCATTCCGGTCGACGTGTTCAGGCTTCATCTCTTGCCGCGACCGGGTCCGCTCGTGTCGTCCGCCGGGCTTCTCGTGTTCCTGGTCGGCTGGTGGATCATGACGCTCGCCATCCGGGCCAATCCGTTCGCGTCGCCGGTCGTGAGACATCAGGAAGAACGACAGCAGGTGACAGTCGATCGCGGGCTCTACGGCTGGGTTCGGCACCCGATGTACGCCGGCGCCGTCCTGTTCTTCGCGGCGATGCCGCTGTGGCTCGAGTCCTACGCGGCAGAGATCCTAGCGATCGTCCTCATGGCGATTCTCGTCGTGCGGATCCTCCTCGAGGAGCGATTCCTCAGGCGCGAGCTGCCCGGCTACGACGACTACACGCGGCGCGTTCGCTACCGGCTGATTCCGTTCGTGTGGTAGCGAGCGCGCGCCGGCGCCGCGCGTGGCTCAGCGCAGATAGCTCGCCTGACGACGCTTGTACTCGTCCTGCTTCAGGGCGACGTTCAGCAGCTCCTCGGACGCTACGCGGTCCTTGAGTCCCGCGGGCGCGCCGCCCTCGCGAAGATATTTGAGCGTGTCGTACACGGCCCTGGCCGCCGCGTAGAAGGGGTGGTGGCCCTGCAGCGCGATCCGTACGCCCTGCGCCGCCAGATAGCTCTTGTCGGCGAGCTCGGGCGGCGAGCCGCCCAGCAAGAGCGGCAGCCGGGTGGCCCGGCGCATCGCCTCAACCTCTTCGCGCTTGCTCGCGCCGGCCAGAAAGATCGCGTCGACGCCGGTCTCCTGGTAGGCCTTCACGCGCTTCTCGGCTTCGGCGACACCGCCACGACGGAGCGCGCCGGTACGGCCGATGACGACCAGCGACGGGTCTTGCCGCGACGCTACCGCGCCCTTGAGCTTACCCAGCATCTCCTCGACCGAGATCAGGGACTCCGCCTGGCCGCCGCCGAACGCCGTCGGCAGCACCGTGTCCTCGATCATCAGCGCAGCGACTCCGGCCGACTCCAGCTCCTCGACCGTGCGGATCACGTTGAGCGCATTGCCGTAACCGTGGTCGGCGTCGACCATGAGCGGCAGGTCGCTCCCGCGCGTGATGCGGCGGATCTGCTCGGCGAATTCGGTCAACGTCAGAACGACGAGATCGGGCGCGCCGAGCACCGTACCGGAGGCGATCGAGCCCGCGAACATGCCGACCTCGAAGCCGAGCGATTCGGCCATCCGCGCCGACATCGCGTCGAACACGGATGCGGGGTGGACACAGGCGCTGCCCTCGAGGATGCGGCGATAGAGCTTGCGGCGTTCGGTGAGGAGCATCACGTCCCTTTCTTGTCGCTCGCGAGCGGCAGCGGCTCGGCGTCGGGCGCCGGCGCGACCTCGAACGCGTTCAGGATGGAGGCCACGATGCCGTAGTGGCCGGCCAGGCAGGTGAGCTCGACCAGCCATGGCACACCGTGCCGCGCCTGCAGGCGATCGAACAGGTCCTGGGCGACGGCGTTGGTTCGCGACAGCTGCCGGACGTAGCCGGCGATGTCGCGCTCGACCTCGGGCAGCGCGCCGAGATCGTCGTGATCGCGCACCGCGCGTATGGCCGGCTCGCTCACCCCGGCCTTTCGCGCCGCCGACGCATGCGCCGCCCAGACGTACGGGCAGTCCTTCTCGCGCGCGGTCGCGACGATCGCCAGCTCCCGCGCGGCAGGCTCCAGGCGCGACTTGAATCTCAGGTATGTTCCGACGTCGAGATGGCGGCGACACAGCAGCGGGCTATGAAGAAGCATGCCGAACGGGCCGCGGATGCCGCCTCGGCCTTCGGTCACGGCGTCGAAGACGGCGCGATTGGGCTCGGTCAGCTGCTCACGCCGCGTGATCGGCGCAACGCGCGGCGTCGGCTGCGGCGCGCGCACCTCGGCCCGTGGCACGCGCTGTCGAGGGACCATCGGCAGCGCTTCGGCGGGCGCCGCTTGCGTGACCTCGAAGCCGTTCAGGATGCCGGCGAGCGCCTGATATCGTCCGATCCACACGGTCAGCTCGACCAGCCACTGCGGGCCGTGGGTCGCGAGCAGCCGCTCGAAGATCTCGGACTCCACGCGGTTGTCCTGGATGAGCTGCCGGGCGTAAAGGATCACGTCCGCCTCCGGCTCGTAGAGCCCGGACACCGGCCGGCGATCGCGAACGGCGTCGAGCGTCGCGACGGGCACGCCGGCCTTGCGCGCCAGCGGCACGTGCGCGTTCCAGATGTAACCGCAGTCCCGCTCGCGCGCCGTCGCGCAGACGGCCAGCTCGGCGTGCTGCGGCTCGACGATGCTCTGGCGGTGGAGGTATTCGCTGATCTCGTTCCAGGGCCGCGCGAGACCGGGGCTCCACAGGACGATCGTCGACGGGCCGCTGATCCGGCCCCGCAGCGCCGCCAGCTCGTCGAAGAGCGCGTGGTGCTCGGGGCTCACGTCGTCGCGGTTGACGATCGGCTTCACGCGCGGCATGTCCGACTCCTCGCCTCCAGCTAGCGGGGCTTGAGCCGCACGTCTTCGAGCGGCGCCGACCACGGATAGGGATCGATCAGCATCAACGCCGGCTCGGCGACGCGCGGACCGATGCCGCTGGGCCAGATGAATTCCCAGAGCGGCCCGAAGCGCACGCGCTCGTGCAGGAGCTGCTGGATCTGGTGCAGCGTTGCCTCGCGCTTCTTCCGGTCGGTCTCGCGCGACTGTTGCTTGTAGAGCGCCTCGATGTCCGGATCGGCGCCGCGCGCGTAGGCGCCGTCGCTCGGCACCGTGTCGGCCAGCCGGGTCGCCGCGTTGCCGTAGCTCGCTACCGTGCACATACAGAGGCCGTGGAGCTTCTTGCTCGACCACGCGGTCTGAAGGGCCGCGCGCTCCATCGTGCGCACCTTGATCTTGATGCCGACAGCGCCGAAGTAGCCGGCGATCGTCTCGCCGGTCGAGAAGTAGGGCGGGTAGGGATAGAGATCGCCCGCGTCGAAGCCGTTCGGGTAGCCGGCCTCGGCGAGGAGCTGCTTGGACTTCGCCGGATCGTACGGATAGGGCTCGAGCGGCAGCGCGAACTCGAACTTGCGCGGCACCATCGCGCCGGTCAGCCGCGAGGCGCCGAGCGTCTCGGCCTCGTTGAGCGCGCGGCGGTCGACGGCCATGATCGCGGCCAGCCGCACGCGCCGGTCGTGCCAGGGCGACTTCGGGTCCCACTGGTCGAAGAAGTCGAGATAGTGGATGCCGATCGCACCGGAGAAGGCCAGGCGGATCGACGGATCGCGCTTGAGCTCGAGCGCGGTGGGCGAGTCGAGCATGTAGGCGACGTCCACCTCGCCGTTCTTCAGCATCGCCGCGCGCGTGGTGGCGTCAGGCACCGTCTTGAACACCAGGCGCTTCACCGATGGCATCTTGCGCCAGTAGCCTTCGTACGCTTCCATGACCAGCTCGATCCCGGGGGTGTGGCTCACGAACTTGTAGGGCCCGAGACCGATCGGTTTTTTCTTGAAGCCCTCGTCGCCGACGCTCTCGACGTACTTCTTCGGCACGATCCAGCCGGCGCCGGTGGCCAGGGTGCCGTAGAAGGCCATGAAGTCGGGGAACGGCTCGTTCAGATGGAAGCGCACGCGAGCCGGGCCGACGATCTCGACATCGCGCACGCGATCCTTGAGGACCTTGCCCACCTTCGAGCGCTGGAAGCTGAATTTCACGTCCTCGGCGGTGAACGGATCGCCGTTGTGGAACTTGACGCCCTCGCGCAGCTTGAACTCGTAGACCTTCTGGTCGGCGCTCACCGTCCACGACTCGGCCAGGCTCGGCGCCATGAGATTGCCGGGCATCGGCTTCACCAGGGCATCGTGCATGGCGTAGAGAATCCAGAACGGCGTCAAGAATCCCGCGCTCGTCTCGCCGGGGTCGAACCACGCCGGCGCCAGGGTGATGTAGAGCGCCCAGCGCATCTCGCCCTCGGGCTTGCTCGGCGCGGCGGGCTTCGTCTGCGCCGCGGCCGGCGCAGCGAAGGTCACCAGGAGCAGCGCGGCGAGCAGGAGTCGTCTCATGGTGTGCGGTCTCCGGTTCGATCTAGCGAGACGCCACGTCGCCCCAGACGACGTAGCGTCGATGCGTGCGCCGCTCGAGGCCCTCGTCGACCATGCGCTGCGCCTGAGCGGCCACCAGATCGTGCAGCGGATCGCCGCGGACGCTGCGCAGCCCGTGCGCGGCCAGCAGGGCCTCGATGTCCTCGCGCGAGCGACCGCCCAGGAAGGGAAGCTGATCGCCGATCGCCGCGTACTCCTGGCTGGCGCGCGCGCCCGACGCGGGTGCCACCAGCGCGCCGGCGTCGAACTGACCGTCGACGACGACCAGGCGGCCGCCCGGACGCAGCACGCGGTTCCACTCGTCGATCGCGCCCTCGGGATGCGGCAAGGTCCACAAGAGGTGCCGGCTGATGACGAGGTCGAAGCTGGCGGCCTCGAACGGAAGCTGCTCGGCGTCCGCTTCTTGCAGGACCACCGACAGCGCGCGCTCGGCGGCCTTGCGCCGGGCCTCGGCGATCATCGCTGGAGCGAAGTCGACGCCGGTCACGCGATGGCCGCGGCCGGCGAGCTCGAAGGTGAGAAAGCCGGTGCCGCAGCCGACGTCGAGCGCGTCGAGCTTGCGGCCGGCGGGGAGTATCAGGTCGAGGATGCGATCCCAGGCCGCCCGCTCGGCGGCGGTCTTGATGCTGTGGCCGAAATCCGCGTCGAACCCGGGGGCCCGCCGGTTCCAGTGCGCCGCGACCTGCTGCTTGACGGCGTCGGGCTGGCCGGACCGGCGGGCGCCCACGCGCTACACCTTCTCGATCACTTCGATCTGCACGCCGTCGGGCGCCTCCAGGAAGCAGACCCGCCGGCCGTTGTTGGGCGGCAGCTCTTCGAGGACGCGAACGCCCTTGGCCCGGAACTGGGCGAGCGTGCCGGCATAGTCATCGGTGTCGACCGCGATGTGCTCGAGCCCGTAATGCTGCTCGCGCTTCTGCGAGTCGATGATGCCCGTGATGTTGAGCTGCAGCCCGTGCAGGTTCACGCGATAGCCCCGCGCGCCCATGTCAGCGATCAACGTGGCGCCCAGATTGTCGACGTAAAACTGCATGGTCTGCTTGGGGTCACGCGTCTTCACGTGCACGTGATGCGTGCCGAACGCCATGACTCTCTCCTAGTGGGCCGCCGGTGCGGTCGCCACGCCGAAGATCTCCTTGATCGCATCCCGGATCTTGTGGATCTCCTTCAGCGCCGGCAGGAAGTCGACGGCGCCCGGAGCTTTCCGGTCGTAGAGCTTCTTGCCGTCGAGGTACACTTCGAACCTGCCGCTGTCGGACGGGGTGAGGGTGATCGCAGTCTCCCGATAGTTAACCGAGGACAGCTCGGCCGCCACACTGACGGCCACGGGGAGATACCCTCAGACGACGCAGTAGACGATCTCGACGTGACATTTGCCTTCGGCCATTTTGGCCCTCCTTGGAGATGATGTCTGGCATGTTAACCGGAGCATGAGCGTCCGGCAACGGCGTTGCCAGGGGGTAGAGCTGGGCCTGGACGGCGCCTCGAACGGGCGCGCCTGGCCTGCGGGTGAGATTCTCCTGGCCGCTCAGCTCCGACCGCACGCCACCCGCTACCTCCTGGCCATTCCCCGGGCCGTTCTCTCAGGAGAAACACTGACGGATTTCCTGGGCCGAGTCGCCCCCTTCGGGTGCCCCGTGCCCGGGTCGCTGAGCCGTGCGTACAGCCTGCCGGATGCGCCGTTTCCGTCCATCCTCCTCAAGGAGCACGAGGCGGCTCCGGACGGGCTGGGCGAGGCGTATCTCAGGTTCCTCGCTCTCGCCCGGCGCGATTGGCTGGGCGCCCTGGATGGGACCGGACGCGGGTTGTGTCCGGTCCTGGGGTGGGACGCTGGCGCGCCGAAACGGCTGCTCGGCCCGGAAGAACTGGCCGAGGCGGTGCGCGACGCGGGCGTCGATCTACCGGGCGTCGCGGACGGCTATCTCGGCCGCGGACTCCTGCTGCTGGCCAATCCCGAGATCGCCGAGTCGTGGCAGAGCTTGATGTCCCTGGGCGGCCCGACCAAGATTCGCAAGATCACCGGCCGCGAGTTCCCGGTGTGGGTCGATCTGCCCGCCCATCACGCCTCGCTGCTGCGAAGTCCGCTGCTCGATCGCGTCGAGCGCCTGCTCGAGTCGCGGGCCTAGGCGAGCCCGGTGATCGACGCCAGCGCCTCGACGTGCTCGGCGTGGCGCGCGATCGGGTTGAGCAAGAGGTGATTCGCCCCCGCGGCGACCAGCTCCTCCAGCCGCTCGCGCACCTGCTCCGGCGTGCCGTGCACCCCGGAGGTGTCGGTCCCCGGCGGGTTGTGGTAGACGACGCTGTACCAGCGGAGAAGCTCCTCGCGCGCGGTCTCGGCGCGCTCGTGCACGGACAGGAACACGCGCTTGGAGACCGGAAACGTCTTCGGGTCGCGGTGGGCCTTCTCGAGGTGCTCGCGCAGCAGCGGCACCGAGCGCTTGAAGTCGGCGTTGGTCGAGCCGCCCGCGCCCATCCAGCCGTCGGCCATCTGGGCGGCGCGGCGAATCGCGTCGGGGTGTCCGCCGCCGAGCCAGATCGGCGGATGCGGCCTCTGCACCGGCCGGGGTGACATCGCACTCGCGTCGAGCTGGTAGAGGCTGCCCTTGTAGCTCACCTTCGATTCGGTCCACAGCGCCCGGATCATCTCGACCTGCTCGCGGAAGCGCCGGATGCGGTGCTCGCGCGGCACCTGGAACTGCGCGTAGTGCTGATCGCGGCCGAGCCCCACGCCGAGAATCGCGCGGCCGTTGCTCGCGTAGTCGAGCGTGGCGAACTGGTGCGCGACGTGGATCGGGTTCTGGACGGGCAGTACCGCCACGGACACCCCGACGCGGATCTTCGCCGTGAGCGTGGCCGCGTAGGTCAGGATCACGATCGGATCGAACGAGAAGACGTGATCCAGCGTGTTCTCCGTGACCCACAGGTCGCGAAAGCCGAGCGCGTCGGCGCGCTGGGCCACCTGGCGCACGACATTCATCTCGATCGGCTCCGGCGAGCGGTGGGGCAGCGACATGCCGAGCGTGATCGTGTCCTTCAGGGCCATGGAGTTCCGCCTCCTCGGTCGTTCAGTGATTTTTCAGCGGTTCGGCGTCGATCAGGACGAAGAGCATGCGGGCGATGCGATCGGTGCGGTTCGACCAGGCGTGATACGTACCGCGCTGGATCAGCACGTCGCCCGGGCGCATCAAGGTCTCGTCCTCGTCGAGCACGGCCCACACCTCGCCCTCCAGACAGACCGCGTAGTCCACGGTGTCGGTCGCGTGAAAGCCGGGATGTCGCGCCGAGCGGTCCGGCGTGGTCTTGCAGTTTCGACGGCGCAGCTCGTCCGGAGTGTAGGCGCGCGCCGAGTCGGGGACGATGTCGGTGATGCGCACGACGGTGCCGCCCCGGTGCGCGGGCGGTGTCTGCATGATCACGCCGTCCGGCGCGGGATCCATGCCGTCGTTCGAAGCCGGCGCGCTGGTCGTGGTCCACAAGCCGGTTCGCACCGGCGCTCCCGCCGCCACCGGCGCCGTTGGGAGCATCGTGTCCGAGGCGATGAACGAGCGCCCGGCGGCGTTGACGCCCGTCACGATCCGGCGCACCTTGCCTGGCATCTCGAACGCCTCACGCTTTCTTCAAGGTCAGCCGCACGAGCTTGTCGGCTCGCGGCTCCCTGTCGAGATCGCGGCACGTGCCGATGATCTTCTCGAACTGCGCTGCCGGGATCGGCAGGCCGGGAATCACTTCGCGGATGCGACGGGCCTCCTCGGCGAAGTCCCAGATGAACTCGCGCCCGGTGGCCTGCTTGGTGTAGCTCTTGCCGTCCCGGGTGAAGATCGTGATCCGCGGGCCGAACAGCGTCATCTCGTGCGAGGGAATCAGCTTCACGCGCTTCATGAGATCGAGCACCTCGGGCGGATCGTCGGAACCGGCCGGATCGACCTGCGCTTTCAGGAGAGGAAAGCCGCGCTTCACCACACCGTAGGCGGCGTAGTACGCCGTGCTCCCGGGCTTCCATTCCTGATCCTCGCGGCGGCTGGGAAACGCCGGGCTCGGGTACTGGGTCTCGAGCCAGTTCACCACCGCCTCGACGCGATCGACGTCCTTGTACGCGATGTCGTGCTCGCGGCACAGCGCTGCGGTCACGTCGATGTGGGCGATGTTGTAGCCCGCGGTCGAGTAGACGCGATAGAGCGTCTCGAGGAACATCCAGTCGCGTCCCAGGCCGGCCGTGATCTTGTCCAGGCTCGTGCGCGTGGCGCCGACGAAGCTGTGGGTGAGCCGGCCCTGATTGTTGCCGGCATAGGCGTGATAGAAGCCGGCCTCACCCTCGAGCACCGTCTCGCCGCCGGGGTGGCCCTGCCGGGCCAGCGTGACCGCCAGCATGGCGTTACGCACGGCCGCGCCTTCGCGCAGCGCGCGCCCGCCGCTGCGTGCCCCTTCCAGGTTGCTCGCGGCCAGGCTCGCGCAGAGCGCGATCGTGCTGTTCACCTGCTCCTCGGTGAAGTTGAGGATCTTCGCGGCGGCGACCGCGGGACCGAAGATCCCGAACACGACGCCCGCGTGAAAGCCGCGCGCCATCACGGTCGGGATGAAGTCGGCGGCCATGCGCTCCATCACTTCGTAGCCCGCGGCGACGCCGGTGAGGAAGTCGCGGCCTGAGGCGCCGCCGGTCTCGGCGGCGACGAAGGCGCCGGGGATGATGCTGGTGCCCGGGTGCGTCAGCATGCGAAAGGTGTCCCACTTGCCCCCGGCCATCGCCATCTCGGCGTTCGCGAACGCGGCACCGCCCTTCGTCACCTTCGTGCCGTCCACCATGATCGTGGCGCCGTTCTTCACACCGGCTTCTTCCTCGCTCATGAGCGTGACGGCCTGCCGCCCTCCCGGCGTCAGCGAGCCGAGCAGCACCGACGCGAGGCCCTGCAAGGTGACGCCCTTGGCGCGGTCGACCACGTCGGGGGGAAGATCGTCGTAGCGGAGCCCGACGACCCACTGCGCGAGCTGACGGCTGAGCGATGTCATCGCAGTCTCCTTCGTCTTCCTCGAAGATGAGGCGCCGATGTACGGCCCGGGCGACGGCTCCGGCACGAAGCCGGAGGCCGCCCGGGCGTCGGTTCGATCGGAGGGAGGTTACCGCAGGGGCGAGAACGCCGCCGGGATGAGCATCTTGTTCTCCTGACGGACCGGGCGAACGCCGGACTGCGGCGGCCACTGCCCGCCCTTGCGCGACTCCTCGCGGATCCGCGTGCGCTCGTTGGAATCCTTGTACGGCCAGACGTGCACGAATTTGTTGAGCCCGCCGAGCTCGCTCGTCCAGCAGGCGGCCAGCGGCGAGAGCTTCTCGCGAATCGGCACGGCCTTGCCCCACGCCTCCAGGACCGCCCCCAGATCGCCCGGCGCGTAGGTGTAGATCCGCATCTCGTAGAAGTTGCCGACGCCGAAGTCGCGGCTGCCGAGCGGCTGCATGAACGGCGCCGGGATCATGATGTCGGCCTGCTGCTCGACGATGAGATCGCGCCCGCCGGGCAGGGCCTGCAGATCCTTGTCCTTTGCCATCGCGTCGCGCACCTCGGTGCGGTGCTTGAGGTCCTCGTACGGCCAGACGTGCACGACCTGATTGAGCGGGCCGAAGTCGGTATGCCAGAACGCGCCGAGCTTGGAGTGCTTCTCGCGCAGCGGCTTTCTCTTCGCGAAGCGATCCTCGAACTCGGCCACGGCTCCGGTGCGCAGGGTGTAGGTCCGAACCTCGTAGATCATGGGCTCCTCCTTTGTTATGGCGGGCGTGCTACGGCCTGAAGACCGCGAACACCTTGTTGGAGTTGGAGATCCAGGACTCCAGGAACACCGACTCGTCGGGCTTGCGCCGAAGCTCGGCCATCGCGCCGGCGAGACAGAACCAGTTCAGGAGCTCGTGGTGGCCGCGATCCTCGGCCTCCGCGATGGTGGTATCGCGCCAGAGCGTCCAATCGCCATCGCGCAACGCCGCGTAATAGCGCTTGTCCGACTCGACGTCCGGAAACATCAGCGAGTGCTTCTCGACCAGGAACGAGTGGCTCCAGCTCGAGGACGCGATCACCGCAACGCGCCACGGGCTCGGCCCGAGCGCCCGCGCGATCGCGCCGCCGATCTGGAAGCAGCGCCAGGGCTGCGGGCCGGGTGGATCGAGCTCGCTCTGCCCCGCGAGCGCGGCCGCCTGCGAGGGCGTCATCGGCGCCCCGTGGGCGCCGATCAGCCAGCGCCCGTACGAGTTCACCGTGAACGGCACGACCGGATACGGGAAGCCCTTGCGGTCGATGTCGAGGTAGAGGATCGAGTTCACGAACGCGTGGCCGAGCGGATGGTGCAGGGGCTTGTAGGCGTAGGCGACGTCGACGCCGTCGGCCAGCAGCGCCGAGGCCAGATGCTTGGCGCCCGCGCGATGGCCGGCGATCGTGAACGTCTTGTCCCGCGGCTCGTCCCACCAGTTCTCGCCGCGATGCCCCTTCCACGGCTGCACGTCGACCGAGTCGTAGGCGAGGATCGAGAACGGCGGCACGCAGTCCTCGCGGTAGTTCTCGTACTGATCGTCGCCGAAGAGCAGGACGAAGTCGGGCTCGAACGCGTCGAGCTCGGCGCGGATCTTCCTGAAGTGATGGATCAGATCGCTCCGGTGCTTGTCCGAGTGCTCGTGGCCCTCGTCTGCGCCCCACTGCTCGCGCATCGTCGGATGCCAGCCCGCGGGCGTGCGCAGCGGTTCCGGCAGCAGCGGATCGGTCATAAGGAGCTTGATGCGGCCGGTCATGTTGCCCTTGTACGACAGAGGGGGATAGTGCGTGATGCCGAGGCCGAGGATCTGGCCCATGGGTCGTTCTCCTCGTTGTCGATCCGTGTCGGTCAGTCTGCCAGCGGGATCGTGGCCGACAGGCGAGGCTGCTCGCCTACGACACGCGTCGTGTGGCCCTTGCCCGTGAGGTCTTCCGCCAGGGTCACGTGCCCCGGCCCATAGCGATGCTTGGTGCCGTCGCCCAGGCCGATCTCGACTTCGCCACTCAGCGTGATCACGAACTGCCGGCGCGGCGCGTTGTGCCAGTCGGAAAAGTGGCCGGGTTTGGTGGTTCGGAACACGATGCCCTTGGCGCTCTGGAGCGTCGTCAGCTCCGGATGCGTGGCGACGTCAAGCTCTTCGATGTGGGTCTGGCCGTCCGTGCCGGTATACAGGCGAATGATGTTGCCCATGTCGCACCTCCGGAGCCGGCCGGCGCCGCCCGACGTGTGCGGCGTGCGCGGCGGTCCCAATAGTACTCCTATTCGGCCTGAACCCACGCCAGCTCGGCTCCATGTGGATGCGCCAGCGCCAGGACCTCGCTTCGTCGCAGCCCGTTGGTGCAGCGCGTGCGGCTGAGCACGAAGCGCAGCGAGCTCGATGTCGCCGGGGCGATGAGCTCGGGAACGACGCCCGCGGCCTCGTTCGCAAGCCAGATGATGTCCCGCCGTCTCGACGCGTGTGCCAGAACGTCGGCGAACGCCTGCCGGCGCTCGCGGCTCACGTAGCTCAGCGCCGCGGAATGGAAGACCACGAGCCGCACGTCCTGGGGCGCCTCGGCCAGTAGAGCCGGGAGGTCGTCGACGAGATCGCCTGGGCGGACGACGGGAGGATCGGCACGGGCCATCTCGATCGCGCCTTCGAGTCGTCGCCGGCGCTCGCGGTGCTCGGGCCACACACAGGCCAGGAGCCAGCGAACCGCGTCGTCGTCGTGCACGTCGATCGGCCTCAGGTCGAGACCCCGTCGCCACACGATCCGCGGCAGGGCGGGCGGAAGCGGGACGGGTCCGGTCGTCGTGCAGCGTAAATGCGCGCGCGAGGAGACGGCGCCCAGCCGCGTCGATCCGAAATCGTAGTGGTAGCGCTCGAACAGCAAGCACAGGCCGGCGCTCGCGCCGACCTCGACCAGCGCGAGCGGCCCGGCCGGCAACGCCGGCAGCAACACCGCGCAGCGTCCGACTTCGTTCGTCTGAGTACGGCGAGCGCGCATCACGGCGCGCACTTCACCCCCGTGCTTCTTCACGAAGGTCCGCAGCGCCGAATCGCTGGTCGGCATGCCCGCCGGGCCGGTCAGCAGCTGGATGGAAGCGAGGAAAAGATTGGGCTGAGTCGCGGGCATGTCCGCGATGAAGCTGGCCACGTCGTCGAGCTCGGACACGGCGAGTGCCAGGCGGTAGTACAGGTCCGAATAGCCCTTGCACTCGGTTTCGGCGAACTGCCGATATTGCCGCTTGACGTCGACGGGGTCGCCCATCGAAAGGGCGGTCCGGAAGTCGAATACCGCTACGGCACGCGCAGGACGAGCTTGCCGAAGAAGTCTCGCCCGCTCATCACCTCGTGCGCCTTCGCGGCCTCGGACAGCTCGAACGTCTGGCCCACGACGCCTCTCAGGCCGCCGAAGCGCGCCCTGTGCATCATCGCCGCGAAGCTCCGTCGGCTCCGCGCGCCGCTGCCCATCAATGTCAGCGGCCGGCTCTGCAGCACCGCCAGATTGAACGGGATCTGGGCGCCGGCGGTCGTGCCGGTGATGACGAGCCGGCCGCCGGGCTTGAGGCTCGCGCAGCTCTCGTCCCAAACGGTCGCGCCCACGCAGTCGAAGACGACGTCGACGCCACGGCCGCCAGTGAGCTCCTTGACGCGCTGGCTGAACTTCGGCGTGGTCGTGTAGTTGATGACCTCGTCGGCGCCGAGCTCCTTGGCCTTCGCGAGCTTCCAGTCGCTGCCGGCCGTGACGATCGTGCGAGCGCCGACGCCCTTGGCCATCAAAAGACCGAAGCTGCCGACGCCGCTGCCGACCGCCTGGATCAGGATGTCCTCGCCCTGCTGGAGCCCGACGCGCTCGAAGAGACAGTGCCATGCGGTGTGGCCGGCGAGAGGGAACGTCGACGCCTCCTCGAAGCCCATCTGCTCGGGGATCAGCTGGAGATTCGCCGCGGGCACCTTGCAGTACTGCGCGTGGCCACCGTCGAGCTCGCCGCCCAGGCGCTTCTGGCGCTCGCAGAACTCGTCGCGCCCGAGCACGCACGCCGAACACGTGCCGCACTTGACGCGATTCTCCACGACAACCCGGTCGCCCTCTTTCCAGCCCGTCACGGCGGGCCCGAGCCGCGCGATCTCTCCCGCGATGTCGAGGCCGAGGATGCGCGGCAGCCCGCCCGTCGCCGAGCGTCCGGCGCGCAGCGCGAGATCTGCGTGATTCACCGACGTCGCGCGCACGTGGACGACGACCTCGCCGGCGCCCGCCTCGGGGTCGGGGCGGTCGCCGTAGATGAGCTTGTCCGGGCCTCCGGGCTCGGCGATGTAGACGGCTTTCATCGGAAGATCGCCTGGCACTTCGGCGCGTTGAAGATCCACGTCTCGACCCAGTCGACCAGCTCCATCTTGGCGCCGAGCTCGGCCATCGCCCCGGCCAGGCATACCCAGTTCAGCACCTCGTGCTGGCCGGAGGCTTCGAGCCGTTCGAGCGGCAGGTCGCGCCAGCTCTCGTAGTCGCCCGCGCGCAGGTGCTCGAGTAGCACGCGGTCGGCCTCGAGATCGGGGTAGAGGAAGTGGTTCTTCGCGGTAAGGAACGCGTGCGACCAGCTCGACGAGGCCATGAGCACGACACGCCACGGGCTCTCGCGCAGGATGCGCGCGGTGAGCCGCCCGAGCTCGAAGCAGCGGCGCGGCGAGGGCGCCGGCGGGTCGGCTTCGTCAGAATGCTGAGAGCCGCCGCCCTGATAGCGGATGACGTCACGGCCGTAGCAGTTCACCGTCACCGGAAGCACCGGATACGAGAACCCCTGACGGTCGAGGTCGAGGTAGAGCATAGTGTTGGCGAACGCATGGGCGACGCCGTCGCCGTGCAGCGGCCGGTATGCATAGGGCATGTCGATACCGGCCTCCAGCAGGCGGCTCGCGAGAAAGCGCCCCGCGGCGGGCTGGCCGGGCCAGGTGAACGTCTTGTCGCCGGGTTCGCCCCAGATGTTCGGCCGCTTGCCGAGCCGCTTGAACGGCTGGAACGTGAGCGTGTCGTAGGCCAGTACGCAGAACGGCGGGATCACGTTCTCCCTGAAGTTCTCGTACTGATCGTCGCCCCACATCAGGATGAAGTCGGGCCGGAAGGCGGCGATCTCGTCTCGCAGCGTCCGAAACGCGCTGAAGACGCGCTCGCGGTGGGTCCGGAACGAGGAGATGCCCTCGTCGTCGCCCCACTCGGCGCGCATGGGCTCGGGCCAGCTCGCGGGGTTTCTCAGGTGCGGCGGGATGCGCGGGTCGGTGTGGAGCATCCGCGCCAAGGGCCAGGGTTTGTGCTCCTCCGGCACCAGCCCGGGAGGATAGTGGGTCGTCCCGATCCCCAGGATGTCTCCCATACCCGCCTCCTTACGCGCGGGAGGATCGCACAAACGCTCGGCGGACCGCAACGCGTCGAGCCGGCGCGCGTCAGTCGGCGACGACGTCGGCGCGCAACAGGAGCGAGGGCGGGATCGTCAGGCCGAGCGCCCTGGCCGCCTTGGTATTGAGGGCCAGCTCGAACTTCGTGGGCTGCTCGACCGGGAGGTCGCCCGGCTTCGCGCCCTTGAGGATCTTGTCGATGTAGGTCGCCGCGCGCTGGTACAGGTGCGGGTCGCTCGCTCCGTAGGCCATCAATCCACCGACGTGCACGTATTCCGTGGTCGCGAAGATCGACGGCAGGCGGTGCTTCATCGAGAGATCGGCGATCAGCTGCAGGTTCGCCTGCGTGACCCCGTCGAGCGCGACCAAGAGACCCTCCGCGTGCTCTCGGGTCGCCGCCTCGAAGCCGCGCGCCAGATCCTCCGGCCGTCGCACGTCGAGGAGCTGGGGCTGTATGCCGAGCGAGCGCGCCGCCTGCTCGGCGACCTTCCACTGGATCGGCAGAACCGGGTTGCCCATGTTGAAGAGCCCCGCCATCTTCGTGAGCTTCGGCAAGAGCTCCTTGAGGAGCTCGACGCGCTTGGCGTAGATCTCGACGTTGTAGTTGCTGAGCCCGGTGACGTTGCCGCCCGGGCGCCCGAGGCTGGCGACGAGGCCCGCGCCGACCGGGTCGCCGCTGGAGGCCATGACCACCGGAATCGTGCGGGTCGCGTTCTTCGCCGCCAGCGCGGCCGGCGTTCCGCGGGTCACGATCAGGTCGACCTTCAGGTCGACCAGCTCGCTCGCCAGAGCCGGAAACCGCTCGTTGCGGCCGTCCGACGACCGGTACGCGATCTCGAGGTTCTGGCCCTCCCGGTAGCCGAGCTCGCGCAGGCCGCGCCGGAACGCATCGAGATTGGCGGCATTGAGCGTGGCGCTTCGCGTCTCCAGCACCCCGATCCGATGGATCTTGCCGGCTTGCTGTGCGTGGGCGTCGAGCGGGGCGAGGACGAGGCCGATAAACAGCATGAGCGTGATCGCTCTCATGCCAGGCGCCAATCGAGCCGCGGTCCGACAAGACGCGCCGGCGCCCCGGCGAACGATGCCGGGGCGCCCGGCGATGAGCACATCAGATGAGGAAGTCAGATGACGGAGCGTTTTGTGAGATCGGCGATCTGATCTTTCGTGTATCCGAGCCCCGTGAGGACCTCGTCGTTGGCCTCGCCGAGCTCGGGCGCCGCGCTGCGAAGCGGCAGCCGCTTCTCACCGTGCGAGACGGGATGCCCGAGGATCGTCAAATCGCCGAGCGCTGGCGAGTGGACCGGCTGGGCCATCTGTAGATGCTGCACCTGCGGGTCCGCGAACGACTCGTTGATCTTGTAGATCGGACCGCACGGCACGCCCGCGTCGTTCAGGAGCTTGATCCACTCGGCGCTGGTCTTCTGCCGTGTCACCGGCATGATCACTTCCATGATGGTGTCGCGGTTCGTCGAGCGCGCCTTGGACGTCGCGAAGCGCGGGTCGGTCAAGAGATCTGGTCGCTCGATCGCGCGAACGAACCGGCCATAGATGTCGTCGCCGGCGGCGGCGATGTTGATGTGGCCGTCCTTCGTCTCGAACACGCCGGTCGGAATACCGGTCGGATGGTTGTTGCCGGCCTGCGGCGGGATCTCCTTGCTCATCAGCCACCGCGAAGCCTGGAAGTCGAGCATCGAGAGCATCGCCTCCAGCAGCGAGGTGTGCACCCACTTGCCCTCGCCGGTGGTCTCGCGCTCGATGATCGCGACCAGGATGCCCTGTGCCAGGAAGATGCCCGAGCAGAGATCGGCGATCGGAATGCCGACGCGGACCGGTCCCTGGCCCGGAATACCCGTGATCGACATCAGCCCGCCCATTCCCTGGGCGATCTGGTCGACACCCGGACGGTCGCGGTACGGGCCGCTCTGGCCGAAGCCCGAGATGCTGCCGTAGATGATGCGGGGATTGATCGCGCGGATCGCCTTGTAGTCGATGCCCAGACGTTCCTTCACACCTGGGCGGTAGTTCTCGACGATGATGTCGGCGTCCTTCGCCAGCTTCTTGAAGATCGCCACCCCCTCAGGATCCCTGAGGTTCAAGGTGATGCTCCGCTTGTTGCGGTGGAGATTCTGGAAATCGAAGCCGTGGCGATTGCCGCCCATGCCGTCGCCGGTGCGCCCGCCGGGCATCTCGATCTTGATGGCCTGGGCTCCCCAGTCGACGAGCTGCCGCACGCACGTGGGGCCGGCCCGAGCCCGTGTGAGGTCCAGGACCTTGAACCGCGCCAGGGGGAACGAGTTGGTCGTCATAGTGCCGGCTATAATACCGCTTCGCCGCCGCGGATGGCGCCGGAGCTTCGCCACTCCTGTAGAATCGCCCCATGCCCAGAGACGAGACGCTCCCCAAGCTCGAGATCGTGACCGAGATTCCCGACAAGGCGATGGTCATCTTCGCGCACCCCGACGATGCAGAGATCGGGTCCGGGGGCGTCGTGGCCAAGTGGGCGGCCGCGGGGTGCGAAGTGACCTACGTGCTGTGCACGAACGGCGCGGCCGGCACCGCCGATCGCGCGCTGACACCCGCCGCGCTCGCGCGCAAGCGCGCCGACGAGCAGCGCGCCGCCGCCGATTTCATGGGCGTGCGTCACGTCGTGATGCTCGGCTATCCCGACGGCGGGCTCGAGGACACGCGTGAGTTTCTCGGCGACGTCGTCGGCGCGATCCGGCGCTATCGGCCGTACACGGTGTTCGTTCACGATCCGTACCGGATCCGCGGCTTCCAGCATCGCGATCATCGCAAGGCCGGCATCACCGCGACCGACGCCGTCTATCCGTTCGCGCGCGACCACCTGCATTTCCCCGAGCAGATCACGCGCGACGGGCTCGAGCCCCACAAGGTGCGAGAGCTGTGGTACTGGGGCGCCGACGAGCCCGGCGTGATCGTCGACGTGACCGATTCGATCGACCGACAGATCGCCGGGCTGATCCGCCACGAGAGCCAGGTGCCCGGCTTCAACGTGCCCGAAGGCCATACGATCGGCGAGCGAGTAAAAAAGAACGCCGCCGAGCACGCCGAGGGCTACGGGTTTCAGTACGGCGCGGTTTTCCGGCGCCTCACGGCGCGGAGGTAGAGAGCCATGGCAAACACGATCACACCGGCGGCGCTCAAGAGTCTCCTCGCGGGCAAGGAGCCGTTCGCGCTCATCGACGTTCGCGAGGCCGGCGAGTACAACAGCAGCCACATCCCGGGCGCGAGCCTGATCGCGCGGCGGCAGCTCGAGCTTCAGATGCCGCAGGCGGTGCCCTTCAAGGGCACGCCGATCGTCGTGTGCGACGACGACGGCCGGCGCGCCAGGCTCGCGGCGGCGACGCTCGAGCGCCTGGGCTATCGCCAGGTCTCTGTACTCGACGGCGGCATCAACCGCTGGGTGACCGACGGGCTCGAGACCGAGTGGGGCATGAACGTGCCGAGCAAGGACTTCGGCGAGAAGGTCGAGGTCGTGCACCACGTGCCCGAGGTCGAATGCAAGGACCTGGCAGCGCGCATCCAGAAGGGCGAGAAGTTCGTCATTCTCGACTCGCGCACGCCGGAGGAGTTCCGGCGCTTCTGCATCCCCGGCGGCCGCAGTGTCCCGGGCGGCGAGCTGGCGCTGCGCATCACCGACATCGCCAAGAATATCGACAACGACACGACGATCATCGTGAACTGCGCTGGGCGCACGCGCAGCATCATCGGCGCCCGGGTGCTGCAGCGCATGGGGATCCCGCGCGTCTACGGTCTGAAGAACGGCACGTCCGGCTGGGTACTCGCCGGGCACAAGCTCGAGACCGGCGCCGATCGCGTCGAGCTTCCCGATCCGTCGCCTGCGGGCGTCGCGGCCGCCGAGGCGTACGCCGCCAAGCTGGCCGCCGAGGACGGCGTGCGCTATCTCGACATTCCGGGTCTCAAGAGCGCGATGGCCCGCCGCGATCAGGCGACGGTCTACTTCATCGACGTGCGGACCGCGGATGAATACGCCGCCGGCCACATCCCGGGCTTCCGCTGGTTCCCGGGCGGCCAGTGCGTGCAGCGCTCCGACGACGTGGCGGTGGTCAAGAACGCCCGGGTCGTGTTCGCGTGCGATGGCAAGGCGCGCGCGACGTTGATCGGCTCGTGGTACCGACAGATGGGCTTCAAGGAAGTCTTCGCGGTCGACGGCGGCACGAAGGCGTGGGTCGCGAGCGGCGGCGCGCTCGAGAGCGGTCACACCGACGAGGTTCCGACTGGCTACGAGCAAGCGCGCGCGAAGGTGAAGGCGATCTCGGCGCGTGAGCTACAGGCCACGCCCCCCGCGACCGTCATCTACGTCGACACGAGCCAGGACTTCGCGCGCGGCCATGTGCCCGGTGCTCGCTGGGCGCCGCGCGGCTGGCTCGAGCTCTGGATCGGTGACATCGCACCCTCGAAGAACGCATCGATCGTGGTCACATGCGGCGACGGCCGTGGCTCGGCGCTTGCCGCTGAGACACTCGCCGAACTTGGCTACCAGAACGTCTCGATTCTGGACGGCGGGATGGCCGCGTGGCAGAAGGCCGGGCTGTCGACCGAGAAGGGGCTCACCGGCGTGATGACCCCGCCCACGGACGTCGTGCCCGCCGGCCCCGACCGGAACTTCGCCGACATGCAGAACTATCTCCGGTGGGAAGAGGCGCTTGGCCACAAGTACGCACCGTCGTCGCATCCGGCATAAGAGGTAGCGCCACGGTCGGGACCACGCGCCTTTACCTCGAGCCCGATCACGGCTTCGAGGCCGAGGCGCGTGTGGTTGCCGTGCGCGAGAGCGAGCTGGCATTCGACCGCACCTGCTTCTATCCGGGCGGCGGCGGTCAGCCTGCCGACGAGGGGATCGTCGAGGTCGGCGACGGCGAGCCGATCGAGATCGTCTCCGCGCGCGCCGACTCCGAGGACATCATCTGGCACGTCGCCCGCTCGGCGCCGCCGGCGGATCTCGTCGGCCGGCCCGCCAAGCTTAGCGTGAACAAGGCCAGGCGGCTCGCGCTCACGCGCTATCACACGGTGCTGCACGTGCTCAACACGATCACGCTTCGCGACTACGGCGGCTGGATCACCGGTGTGCAGATCGGCGTGGACCAATCGCGGATCGACTTCAAGCTGGAGGCGCTGTCGCCGGCGCTCTGCGCGGAGATCGAGGAGAAGGTCAACGCGGTGCTCGCGGGTGATCACGCCGTGAAGGCGTACTACATCGCGGAAGACGAGTTCAAGACGCGCGAGGATTTACTGCGAACGCTCGAGGCCAAGCCGCCCGTGTCCAACGGGCGAGTCCGCGTCGTCGAGATCGAGGGATTCGACGCGCAGGCGTGCGGCGGAACGCACGTCGATCGCACGACGGACCTCGGGCGCTTCACGATCGTCCGCACCGAGAACAAGGGCAAGATCAACAAGCGACTGTACGTCCGGCTCGACGACCCGGTGTCGGGGGCCGAGGGGAGGTAGCGATGGCTGCCGAGTTCGGTGTGCTGATTCCCACGCGCGAGGCCGTCATGTCCGGTCATCCGGAGACAACGCCGCTCCTGACGATGGCCGAGCGCGCCGAGGCGGCGGGCTTCGACTCCATCTGGATCGGCGACTCATTGATCGCTCGACCGCGGCACGAGCCACTCACGTTGATGGCGGCGATCGCCGGACGGACGCGCCGCGTGCGTCTGGGTACCGGGGTGCTGCTCCCGGCGCTGCGCAATCCGGTCGTGCTCGCTCACATCGTCGGCACGCTCGATCGCGCGGCGGAGGGGCGTGTCATCCTCGGCGTCGGCTTCGCCGCCGACAATCCGCCGATCCGCAAGGAGTTCGTCGCAGCGGGCGTGCCGTTCGAGCGGAGAATCGGCCGCTTCCTCGAGACGATCGAGATCTGCCAGGCGCTGTGGACTCGCGATCACGTAAGCTTCCAGGGCAAGCACTTCACGCTCGACGACGTCACGATGGAGCCCAAGCCCCATCGGCCGGGCGGCCCGCCCATCTGGCTCGGCGGCAGCGGGCCGACCGCGTTGCGCATCGCGGCGCGCTTCGATGCGTGGTTTCCAACAGGGCCGAACGTCGAGTTCTTCGCCGAGCACTTCCCCGGCGTGCAGAAAGCTGCGCGCGCGGCCGGGCGCCCGGCCGACGCGGTAACCGGCGCGGCGTACGTGACCTTGGCGCTGGACGCGAATCGCGCGGCAGCCGAGCAGCGGCTCAACACGTTCCTCGAGACGTACTATGCGGCGCCCGCGCGGACGATCCTGGCTCGCCAGGCGACGTACGCGGGTCCGATCGAGGGGTGTGTCGAGTGGCTCCAGCGCTGGATCGACGCCGGGTCGCGCCATTTCGCGTTCCGCTTCGCGGGCGGCGATCAGCTCAGGCAGGTCGACGAGACAGCGACGAAGCTCTTGCCGCGGCTCAAGCGAGGCTGATCGCGCGGCGTCGCCCGGGCGAGCGCGGGCTCGAGCTACGCCAGCCCGACCTCGGCGCTCATCGCGACGGTGCCCTCGGGCGTGACGGCCCAGAGCTCAGAGCCCTTGGCGGTCGGCCGTCCGCGGAGCTCGAACGCCGCCGTGTCGAACAGCGGCGCCCGCGCCTGGGTCGTGTAGGCCGTGATGCGGCGACCGGGGTTACTGTCTCGGGCGAAGTCGATGAGCAACGTGGTCGTCAGCGGCCCGTGCACGACCAGGCCCGGATAGCCCTCGACGTCCATCGCCCACGCGCGGTCGTAGTGGATCCGATGACTGTTGAACGTGAGTGCCGAGTAGCGGAAGAGCACGACCGGATCCGGCGTCACGACGCGGCGCCACGGCACGTCGGTCGGCGCGGGATCGCGACGCGGCGCCTGATTGCGCTCGCCAGCCTTGACCTCTTCGCGGAACACCGTCCGGCGCTCTTCCTCGACCGCGAGGCCCTGCGGGCCCTCGATGCGGCTCTGCACCGTGGCGAACACGAGCGTGCCGGTGCCGCCGTGCTTCACCGAGATGTCGGCCAGCCGCGTCTCGCGCCGCACGCTCTCGCCGATGCGCACGGGGCCGTGATGGCGCACGCGCTCGCCGGCAAACATGCGCCGCGGCATCGCCAGCGGCGGGACCACGCCCGTGTCCTTCGGGCTTCCGTCGGGTCGCAGCGCGTCGGCGGCGACCCGGGGCAGGAAGTAGAGCGCGAGCCACGCGGGCGGCAGCGCGTCGCCGTCGCGAAACTCGGCGTCGGGTCGTCCGAGCGCCAGCCGCAGCATGTTGGCCGGCGCGGCGTGGATCACGTCGATCGCGATCTGAGTCCGGCCGATGTGGGTACGGAGGTCGTCGAGATCGAGCGTTGGCGTCATGGCGGCATACCTATCGATCGCGGAAGCGCTCGATCATGGTCTTGCCGTAGCGCAGCACGTCGTCCGGCGTCTTCACCTGTGCGGGTAGCCCGGCGGCCGCGCTGACCGGCACCGCCACGCGCGAAACACCGCGCCGCGCGAGCGCCTCGATTTCCTCGGGCGTGGTCGGCGCCGATACCGTGATCTCGATCTCGGCAGGATTGCGCCCGGCGGCTTCTGCAGCGCGGCGCATCTCGTCGAGCAGCTCGGGCGAGGCGCCGCGCGCCGGGAAATAGCCGTCGCCCAGTCGCCCGGCTCGACGCGCCGCTGCGCGGGTGTCGCCGCCCACGATGATCGGGATCTTCCCGTCGGCGGGTAGGGGACGGCAGAAGACCTCGCTGAACGAGACGAAGCGGCCCTTGAAGCTCGCGCGCTCCTGGCTCCAGAGCGCACGCATGGCCGCGACGTACTCGTCCGTGCGCGGACCGCGGTCGTCGAACGGTACGCCAAGCGTCGCGAACTCCTCGGCCAGCCAGCCCACGCCGATGCCCAGCAGCACGCGACGCCCGCCGGCCAGATGATCGAGCGTGGCCACGGCCTTGGCGGTGACCACGGGATTGCGCTGCGGCAAGATCAGGATCGCCGTGCCGAGCTTGAGCGTGCGCGTGGCCGACGCGATGTAGGCGAGCCAGATCAACGGATCGGGGATCGGGAAATCTTCGAGCCCCGACCCCATGCGGCCGGTCTCGGAATACGGGTAGCGCGACTGGTAGCCGTGGGGCACCACGACGTGCTCCACGGTCCAGATCGAATCGAATCCAGCCGCCTCGGCCGCCTGCGCCAGCTCGACGGCCGCCTGGCCGTTGGCGTAGCGGCCGAGGCTCGCGTAGCGCAGACCGAATTTCACGAGGCGCTTAGCCCTTGTGCTCCTGCAAACACTGGAGCGCGAGTCCTCCATGACTCCACGCCGCCCCCGCCGCCATCGCCATCGCGACGAACGTGGTCTCGGCGATCTCCGCATCGGAGGCGCCGGCGGTCGACGCCTTCTTGGTGTGGGCGTCGATGCACCAGGGGCACTGCGTGATCTGGGCGATACCGAGCGCGATCAACTCCTTGGTCTTGTTGGGTATCGCGCCGTCCTTGAACGCCTTCTGGTCGAACTCGAGGAACGCGCGATACGTCTCGGGCACGAGCTCGCGCATTTTCTTGAACTGCGTCTTCACGTCGACGTCGTGAAACTGCATGAGTCCTCCTTGGACTGGTGACCGCTACGTGAGGGCGTAGAAGCCCTTGGCGCCGCCCGCCAGGATCTGGCGCTTCGTCTCCGCCGACAGCTCCGGCCGGTCGGCGATCAGCTTCGGTGCCCCGGGGAAGAAGCCGTCGGGGTGCGGATAGTCGGTGGCCCAGAGGATCTTGTGCGGGCCGATGTAGTCGGCAAGCACTGAGAGGCTGCCCTCGACGGGCTCGAACGAGATCCAGCAGTTACGCTGGAAGAGCTCGCTCGGGCGCATCGAGAGCCCAGAGTCGTTGAAGCCCTGATCGTCGAAGTGGCGGTCCATGCGGTCGAGCCACGGCGCGATCCATCCGCCGCCGGACTCCATGAACCCGATGCGTGCCTTCGGATGGCGATCGCAGACGCCTTCCCAGATCACGCTCATCGCCGCCAGCATCATCTCCATCGTGTGCGAGATGATGTGCCGAGCGCCGCGCTTCGCGAAGCGGTCGACGCCGACCTGCGGCATGCCGCCGCTCGCGCCCTCGTGCAGGCCGATCGCGAAGTCGAGCTCCTCGACCTCGTTCCAGAAGGGCTCGTAGTCCGGATGGTGCAGCATCCGGTCGTTGTACGGGTTCGGCCGCAGGAAGCCGCCGCGCATCCCGAGCTCCTTGCGCGCGAAGCGCATCTCCTCGATGGCGGCCGGGATCGACTGCATCGGCAGCATGGCCACGCCGAAGAGCCGGTCGGGGTAGGGCTTGCAGTAGTCGGCGAGCCAGCGATTGTAGGCCCGGCACATCGCCGCGGCCAGGCCGGGTTCCTGCACCGCGCCGCTGAAGAGGCCCAGGCTCGGATAGAGGAACGCGGCGTCGATGCCGTCGAGGTCCATGTCAGGAATGCGCGCATGGGGATCGAAGCCACCCCTGCGGCCCTCCACGTACTTCATCGTGACGTCGTCGACCGTGCCCTGCCGGGCCCCGATCGCGCCGATGAGGCCGAGGCCCTTCGGGCTGCCAAGGATGCGGCCCTCGATGAGGAGACGCTCCTTGCCGTCGGTGTCGACGATCATCTTCGGCGCGCGGTCACGGTAGGCGGGATCGAGGTACTTGTCCCAGATGTCGACCGGTTCGAGGATGTGCCCGTCGGAGTCGATGACGTTGTACGTGCGCGCCATGGGTGGTCTCCCTTCGGTCGGGACGCTGCGCCCGATTCCCAGCCAGGTGCCTCAGAGGATTGCGCCGCTCGGCGGCGGAGTCAAGAAGGCGCTACACTACCGCGCGTCGTGGGTCGCGACCTCTCACAAGGAGACGATCATGCGTCTGCGCTCCGCCTTCGTGATCCTGACCGCCGCGCTCGCCGCTTCGGGCTGCGCGACCCGCCTGCAGCGCCCGGCCGATCTCACGCAGCTGAGCGTGACCGACGCCGCGCGGCTGATCCGGGACGGCCAGGTCACCAGCGCCGAGCTGACGCAGGCGTACATCGTGCGCGCCGACGCGAACCCGGCTCTCAACGCCTACACGACGCTCGACCGGGCGGGCGCGATGGCGGCTGCGCGGCGGGCCGACGCCGACGTGGCCGCTCGCAAGATGGTCGGCCCGCTGCACGGCGTGCCGCTGGTCGTGAAGGACAACACGCACGTCGCCGGGCTGCCGAACACCGCGGCCACGCCCGCGCTGCGTGGCTTCGTGCCCAAGGAGAACGCGCCCACGGTGCAGAAGCTCGTCGACGCGGGCGCCGTCATCCTCGGTAAGACGAACATGCACGAACTCGCCTTCGGCATCTCCGGCTACAACGAGGGCTTCTTCACCGCGGAGACGATCGGCACGCGCAACCCGTACGACCGCACGCGCATCGCCGGCGGCAGCTCGAGCGGAACCGGCGCGGCGATCGGCGCCCGGCTGGCGCCGGGCGGGCTTGGCAGCGACACCGGCGGCTCGGTCCGCATTCCGGCGGCGCTGTCCGGCGGGGCCGGGCTTCGGCCGACGATCGGCCGCTACAGTCAGGAGGGCGTCACGCCAATCGCGCACTCGCGGGATACCGTCGGCCCGATGGCGCAGACGGTCGCCGACGTCGCGCTCCTCGACGCGGTCATCACGGGAGGCAAGGTGCCGGAGCCGGCGCCGCTCAGCGGCGTACGACTCGGTATGTACCGCGGCTACTACTTCAAGGACCTGGACGCCGACACCAAAGCCGTGACCGAGGCCGTGCTGGAGAAGCTCCGCCGCGTAGGCGTGAACATCGTCGAGGTGGACATGCCCGATCTGCAGAAGGCGAACGACGCGGTCAGCTTCCCGGTGGCGCTCTACGAGGCGTACGACGACCTGAAGGCCTATCTCGCGAAGTACCAGACCGGCGTGACCGTCGAGCAGGTCGCCGCACGGATCGCCAGCAAGGACGTGAAGTCGACGTACGACGGGCTGGTCGTCCCGCGAAAGCTCCCCACACCGAACGGCATGCTCGACGCCGCGCCGATCTACGCGGCGGCCATGCGCGACGGGCGTCCGGCGCTCCTCAAGATCTTCACCGACACGTTCCAGCGCTACGGGATCGACGCGCTGATCGGCCCGACCACGCCGGCCGTCGCCGTGACGCAGGGCCCGGAGGCGAGCAGCCTGCCGACGTTCCTTCTGTTCATCCGCAACACGGATCCGGGGAGCAACGCGGGAATTCCCGGGCTCACGATCCCCGCGGGGCTCGGCTCGTCGACCGGGTTGCCGGTTGGCATCTCGCTCGATGGGCCGCGCGGGAGCGATCCGCGTCTGCTGGCGATCGGGATCGCGATCGAGCGCGTGCTCGGCCGGACGCCGCCGCCCGGACGCTGACGCTCGCGGGGCGGTCGAGTCACGAACGCGCGGCCGGGCCTCGGTAGCGGAGCCGCTCGCATCGACCGTGATACTCGCTCGAGCGATCGGCGATCACCCGAATCGGGTGTGTCGCGCGCGTCAGACCGTCGCGCGCTTGACAATCGCGTGACGAACGGACTACAAAACCGTCGCGAATGATCCAGCGCGGCGCCTCGACCGGGACGAGAGCCCGGTGTCAGCGGGAGGATCTGATGGCCGAAAAAACCGAAGTGACTCGCCGACAGCTGCTGCGCACGCCCGCGGGCTCGACCGCAGCCGCCGGGTTCGCGGCGTGGGTGCCCGCGGTGGCGCGCGCGCAGGGCCAGCCCGGGCGGCCACTAAAGCTCGGCTACGTGAGCCCGCAGACCGGGCCGCTCGCGGGATTCGGCGAGGCCGACAACTTCGTGGTGGCCGGCGTGCGGAAGGCACTCGGCAAGGGCCTCACGATCCGTGATCGCACGCACCCGGTCGAGATCCTCGTGCGCGACAGCCAGTCCGATCCCAACCGCGCCGCCGAAGTCGCGTCGCGGCTGATCCTGAACGACAAGATCGACCTCATGCTGGTGGCGAGCACGCCGGAAACGACCAATCCTGTCGCCGATCAGTGCGAGGCCAACGGCACGCCGTGCGTGTCGACGATGTGCCCGTGGCAGCCCTGGTTCTTCGGCCGCGGCGGCAAGCCCGAGACGGGCTTCAAGTGGACGTATCACTACTTCTGGGGGCTCGAGGACATCATCGGCGTGTTCGTCGACATGTGGAACACGGTGCCGACCAACAAGGTGGTGGGCGCCATGTGGCCTAACGACGGCGACGGCAACGCCTGGAGCGACAAGGAGCGCGGCTTTCCGGCGGCGCTCGGCAAGGCCGGCTACAAGGTTGTCGATCCCGGACGGTACCCGAACCTGACCGACGATTACTCGGCGCAGATCTCGACGTTCAAGAACGAGAAGGTCGAGATCGTCACGGGCGTACCGCTCCCGCCGGACTGGACCACGTTCTGGAAGCAGGCCGCGCAGCAAGGCTTCCGGCCGAAGATCGCCACGGTCGGCAAGGCCCTGTTGTTCCCGCGCTCGGTCGAGGCGCTCGGGCCGCTGGGCGACGGCATGTCGACCGAGGTCTGGTGGTCGCCGCAGCACCCGTTCAAGTCCTCGCTCACCGGCGCCGCCGCGGGTCAGCTCGCGGCCGCCTACACGCAAGAGACGAAGAAGCAGTGGACCCAGCCGCTCGGGTTCATCCATTCGCTCTTCGAGGTGGGGCTCGACGTCATGAAGCGCGTCGCGAGCGTCGACGACAAGAACGCGGTGCTCGCCGCGATCAAGGCGACGAGCCTCAACACGATCGCCGGTCCGGTCGGCTGGGGCAAGGGCCCGGTCGGCAACGTGACCAAGACGCCGCTGGTCGGCGGCCAGTGGGGGCGCGGCAAGGGCGTGCCGTTCGACATCACGATCGTGACCAACACGAGCGCGCCCACCATCCCGACCGGCGGCAAGCTGCGGCCGCTCAAGCAGGCGTAAGCCGACGGCGCTCCTCGCGCTCGAGGAGGTCTCGCGGGCGTTCGGCTCTCTGCTCGTCATCGACGGCCTCACCCTGTCCGTGGACGAGCGTGAAGCGGTCGGCGTCATCGGGCCCAACGGCGCCGGCAAGACTACCGCGCTCAACCTGATGGCCGGACGGCTCCGTCCCGATCGCGGGCGGGTCGTCTTCGACGGCCGCGACGTTACCCGGATGCCGGCGCACGCGCGCTGCCGCGCCGGCATCGCGCTCACGCATCAGATCCCACATCCGTTCGAGGCGATGACCGTGTTCGAGAACGTCCTCGTCGGCGCCACGCACGGCGGCGGCCGGAGCGAGCGCGAGGCCTCGGCGACCTGCCTCGCCGCGCTCGAGCTGGCCGGTCTGGTCGCCAAGGCGAACACGCGCGCGGGCGTGCTGACCCTGCTCGAGCGCAAGCGCCTGGAGCTCGCGCGTGCGCTGGCGACAGGACCGCGGGTGCTGCTGCTCGACGAGATCGCCGGCGGGCTCGGCGAGCACGAAGTCCAGGCGTTGGTCGGCGTGATCCGCGAGGTGCGCGCGCAGGGCGTCGCGATCGTGTGGATCGAGCACATCGTCCACGCGCTCCGCTCGGCGGTCGACCGGCTCATCGCGATCAACTTCGGCCGGCGCTTGATGGACGGACCGCCGGACGCCGTGATGGCGAGCCCGGAGGTGCGGCGCGTCTATCTCGGGAT
>JACXTT010002090.1_pt1 | contig 32004 bp, 28 predicted proteins | sample 9270951 | NCBI WGS metagenome assembly JACXTT01 (sample SAMN15532306, study PRJNA645909) | rock metagenome | isolation source: weathered quartz diorite | place: Puerto Rico | collected 2017-06-21
CTAATTTCATTAGTGTATATGTATATCTCGGTGCATAGTACTTAATTACTATTGTGGCAACCACAATTATGTTGCATCATTCATGGGCAATAACGAATGTCGCTAGATCTCATCGAGGAGCGCCTGTGTTTAGATCAGCCTATTTAACAACTTTTACAACGATTGCTTTATCAATACTTGTATCAGCGTGCGGTGGCCTTCAACCTCAAAGCACAGCAATCATTTCAGGCTCATCGGCTTCCATCACTTCGGCTTCTGGCGCTGAGCTTCGAGTACTGTCCAATCGCCCAGATCTAATCTCCGGAGGCGATGCACTAGTTGAAGTTGTACTCCCCAATCGTATAGACACCTCAATGATCCATATGGATGTTAGTGGACGTGATGTGACAGACCAATTCGCCATCCGTGCAAACGGTCGGTTCATGGGTCTTGTTACAGGTATGGTAAATGGCGATAACCTACTCTCAGCTCACTTGCCCAATGGCGAGCAACTTCAAGTCAAAATCACAAATCATCCAAATGGTGGCCCGATATTTTCGGGCCCACAACTTCAATATTGGCCATGCCTTGACGGTGCAATTGATAAGCAGTGCAACCGGCCAATCACTTATGAGTTTCTTTATCACTCTACTGATCCAACTACGTGTCTCTCTGGATACAATCCAGCAACACTAAATTCGCCCTCGGCATCTTGCTTCTTACCTTACGATCCCAAGAATCCGCCTACATCCGTCCCTACTACTACTACTGATCAAGGTAAGACAGTACCTTTCATCATTAGAGTCGAACATGGCACTCAAGATCGAGGTCGCTATGTAATTGCTGTTCTCTACGATCCATCCAAAGATTGGAAGCCTTGGGCCCCGCAGGACGCATGGAACGGTAAAACTTCCAATTACGGGGGGTCGGGCTGCGGCACCCATCATGGAGAAGGCGACGTTTCGACAGAGTATTTGGATCGCGGGGCGCAAGCACTAGCTTTAGGATTTATGACTTGGGAAACGCAGCTGTCCCATAACACTCAGAATTGCAATCTTGTGGTGCAAGCCGAGTCTCTGATGATGGCTAAGGAGCACATCATCGAAGCTTATGGACCTATTCGATATACCATCGGCAATGGTGGCTCTGGTGGTTCCATCAAACAACAACAAGCAGCCAACTCCTACCCAGGTATTTACGACGGTATCCTGCCCAGTCAGAGCTTCACTGACACCTGGGCGACCGGATCTGGTGAAGCGATGGACTGCCGATATCTTGTCGATTATTTCGATAACCCTGCAGCCTGGGGCACCGGAGTATTGTGGACTCCCGACAAGCAGGCGGCCGTTATGGGCCATCCTACAACCTCAATTTGTCAGGCTTGGGTTAATGTTTTTGGATTTGAATGGGCCTATAACCCAAGATCAGAAACAAAGGACGCTGATCCTGTTCACCAAAAACTAAATACTCAATCGTGCAATGTTCCTGACAACATAGCTTGGGAAGAGGCAACAAACCCCTCAGGTGTACGTTGCTCGTTGGCCGACTATATGGCGAGTGTACTTGGTGTACGGCCGCAGGATGGTTATGCGAACCGTGCTCTCGATAACACAGGCGTGCAGTACGGTGTAAATGCCCTACTTGCCGGGACTATATCTACAGATCAATTCACAGACCTTAATGCGAAAGTAGGCTCTCGTGACATTAACTATGATGCAGTTACGAGCCGTAGTGTGGCCGATGATTCAATTATGGCCATCGCCTATAAAGGTGGCCTGTTTAATGAAGGCAACAACATGCATTTGCCGATCATTGATATGCGTGGGAATGACGCAGTTGAAATTCATCACAACTATCATAGTCACGAAATGCGAGCTCGGCTTGATCGATCAAATGGCAACCACGACAACCAAGTCATTTGGGTTCTGGGTCCATCACCCAATGGCGATCAAACATATATCGACAAAGCTTTTCTTGTGTTGGACAAGTGGCTCGCTGCAATTGAGGCTGACAGCAGTGACATGTCGTATGCAAAAAAAGTCGTGAAGAATAAGCCTACTGATGCTCATGACCTCTGTACAGATGGTAATGGTGACGAATTGCCTACAGCCGTTTGCGACCTAGTTTACCCTTGGTATTCGAAGCCGCGAGTTGTTGCTGGCGAACCACTTGCGGGGGATTTCAATAAGTGCCAACTTAAGCCTCTGAATAAGGGCGATTACACTAATGTCACATTTACTGACGCCCAATGGACTCAGCTGCAAACAATCTTTCCGAATGGCGTTTGTGACTATTCCAAACCCGGTATCGAACAGCAGCCAACGATTCCGTGGATCAGCTATTCAAATGGCCCTGGGGGCCAAGCAATGCCTTCAATGCCAGAAGCAATAGGTTGGGCATCTGCTTCATTCAGAAATCCATAATAAATGAGCTCTCAATAGATTCTATTCACTACTTTTTACTGTTAGTACAATGCAGTGAAACTTGTAAGTTTGGCACTCTGAGGGCATTGAGTACTTTTTGCATCCTACCTCCATTCGCCAAAAAGCAGACGACTGGCTATTAGGCTGATAAATGAACTGACCATACCCTCTATAAGGGCAAGTTATCTAAAGAAGTCTTACTGTTACTAGCCGCCACGATTGATCATTTATGAGACGGCAGCTTATTGGCGTTAGCAGTCGTTCAGTAATCTCACTTCACTGACTGATTAGTGGCAAGTGCTGCCAATAGTGGGCTTATAGGTGTTCAAATGCTTCCCAAAAGGACTAGCCTAAGGGTTTGTTTTTCAGAATGATTCGGTCAAATTGATCCAAACGATTCCACTGATCGGATGCTGTACACCATAACTTTGCGAGCGCGCTTGGGCCCATTGACAATATTGGTTCATATGAACTAAGTTAGTTCAATGATGAAAATAAAAAGTAATGTCGGAGAAAGTGTGACAGCTAAGGCAGCAAATGTGCGCGTCCGCTCGGGGAAACCGCAGAAGTCCGTGCAAAGTGAGTCTGCGCGGAGGAGCCTACGTGCTCAGGGCATGCGTACTCGCAACATGATCGTAGAAGCCGCTACGCAACTGCTTTTGCAGCGGGGCGGTCTCGATTTCACTCTACGTGCTGTTGCTCGCCAAGCAAAGATCAGCCTCGGCAATCTTCGCTATTACTTCTCGGATCGCGAGGAGTTGCTGCGCGCCGTATTAGCGCCAATTTTTGAAAGCTATCTTGCTGATCTGGACAGTGTCTTAAATAGCAAGGCTCCGCCGATTGAGGTGGCTGACGCACTGTATCAAAGGGCACTGCGGGATGCTAAGGACTCGAGCACGATGACCTTGCTTTGGCTCTTTGCCGCTCGCAGCATCGTTGATCCAGAGTGTGCGCGAATATTTGGTGAGTGGTATGAAACTCTCATACGTGAGGTCGCAAATTTGTTGAGGCGAATCAATCCCAAACTAGGACCAGCTGTAAGCATTCGACTTTCGCTTCTTATGGTCGCATTAAGTGATGGTTTGGGTGGCTTGATGCAAAGTGGCAGTAAGAATCCTCACGTGCGCTACCTTGATGCGGATTTCCGGGCTGTTCTTGAGATGCTGGTGTATCAAAATCCATTGGTTGAACCTGAAAAGTCTGTCGGCAAGGGTCGGGGCAAGTAGTTTTTTTTGACTTTATGTTAGTTCATGTGTACAAATATAGTTCATATGAACTATAAAGATTAAATGGCATTGAGCGGCTGCAATTGGAGGACATAGTCATGAAGTACCCAGTTTTATTCATCGGCATGATGCTTGGCATAGGCTCAATCTCGAGCTTTGCGGCAATTTCTGAGCAGGACGCCGCACGGCTTGGCAAGGACCTGACACCTGTTGGCGCCGAGCGCGCCGGTAGTGCCGACGGATCTATTCCGGCATGGACCGGCGGTGATATGAAACCGCCTTCAGGCTGGAAACCTGGGCAGCCGCGTCCTGATCTCTACGGCGCCGAGAAGCCGAAGTTCTCGATTAACGCCTCGAACATCGATCAGCATAAGGACAAGTTGTCGGTCGGACAGATCGAGATGATAAAGACAATCCCGGGCTACCGGATGGACGTCTACCCGACGCATCGCTCCTGCGGATATCCGGATTTTTACTACGAGCGCACGAAAAAAAACGCCACGAGCGCGAAGCTAGCTGCTGACGGCATCACCGTGGCAGAAGCCTTGGGTGCCGCCGTCCCATTCCCGGTGCCGAAAAATGGCGCCGAAGCCATTTGGAATTACCAGCTGGGCTGGAAGGGCGAGGGATTCCACGTGAACCTCAACACCTACATCCCGCCGAAAGGTTCGGACGGTATCGGGGAGGCGCTTAGCCAAGAGGAATGGGACATGTCGCCGATGTGGTCTCCCTCGAACAAGGGCGTCGCCGATGCCGGAGGGGTCGACTACCTCTTTCTCAACGTTTTCACAGGGCCGGCGTCGATAGCGGGTGATGCGAGTCTGGCGCGCTACAACATGGCAAAACCAAACGACATTTGGCTCTACTTCTCGAGCCAGCGCCGCGTGCGTCGCGCGCCGACCTACCAGTACGACGCGCCGCAGCTCAACACCGAGAACCTTCTGGTCGTGGATCAGTACTTGATGTTCAACGGCCCGCTGGATCGCTACGACTTCAAGCTTGCGGGCAAGAAGGAGCTTTACGTTCCGTACAACCTCACCCGGCTGAATTCGACCAATAACAAGCCGGAGGACGTGGTCAAGCCCAAATTCTTCAACCGCGACATGATGCGCTACGAGCCGCATCGTATGTGGGTGGTTGAGGCGACGCTAAAACCAGGAATGCGCCACCTGTTCCCCAAGCGCACCTTCTATATCGATGAGGACACCTGGCAGATCCTGGTCGAGGACATGTACGACGCCCAGGGCAAGATCTGGCGCACGCTGGAAACTGGGCCATTCATGGTCGCGGAGATTCCCGCCTGTATCTCCGCCGCCAATGTGAGCTACGACTTCCAAGCGGCACGCGGGGTATTTGATCGCATCTTTGCCGGTCAACCCGAGCCAGACTGGCTGGCTGCACGTGAGGGAAGAATCAAGGACAAAGTCTTCGAACCGGATGGTCTGCGTCGATTCACTACGCGCTAATCGCCTATCCAGGAGAAGACATCATGAATACAAAAGTATTGATGGTTGTGAGTCGTAAGCGAGCATTAATAACACTGACCAACATTCTTGTGCTTTTTATTACGAGCACTTCAGAGGTGTGGGCCAAGCGATGGGATTTTGATAATGACTGGGTAGTAAACTTCGACTCTATCTTGTCAGTAGGCGTTGCACTACGAACCTCTGGAACAAACTGCACATTTGTCGGTGCCGACAATGGTGGATGCGCGGGTACAGGGGCAACACCACTACAAAATAGCGATCCTTCGAAATTCTCCGCGTCTATCGATACCCTTCGTCTCAATCAGGACGATGGCAATCTAAACTATAAAAAATGGCAACTAGTTACTGCAAATACGCAAATCGTTTCTGATTTGGCCATTAGAGGGCCTGATGGATGGAGTGGATTGCTGAGAGGAACGGTGAACTATGATGGCGCTATTACACATACTAATAGAACAGATTTAGATCCTCTTGCGGAATCTATTGCTCAAAGCAATCCACGACTTCTCGATGCTTACATTTCTAAAAATCTGGATATTGCCGATCACGAAGTGCGTATCCGTGTCGGCAATCAAGTTCTAACTTGGGGCGAGTCTTTATTTATTCTTGGTGGAATTAATTCTATCAATCCTATTTATGTTCCAGGCGCACATAGCACAGGTACCCAGTTAAAAACGTTATTCCTGCCTTCTCAAATGGCATCATTCAGTGCCTCTCTTATAGATGGACTTGGTGTAGAGGCCTTCTATCAGTGGAAGTGGAACTCATTCACTTTTGATGCACCCGGGAGTTATTTCTCGACACTCGATGTACTTGGAAGAGGTGGAAGGGCGCTGTTTTTACCTACTTCTGTCGTTAATGCAACGCTAACTTCAACAGGTTTATCTGCGCTTCAGTTTCCAAAAGGCACAATTGGCGATAACGGCACTTATATCGTTGGTAATAATCCACAAACGTTGCAGCCCTATAACCGCAAGCTGACTATAGAAGAACTTGCAAATCCAAACACCAACCCATTCGGGACGCTGCTTGGAACAGGTACGGTTATTTCACGTGGACGTGATCATGAGCCAAATGCTGGACAGTATGGCGTCGCTTTCCGATATAAATTACCCGACTCGGGCAATGAACTGGGATTATTTTATTTCCGTTATAACGACAAAATACCATTCGGTAGTTTCACCATAGTCAATACAAAAAATAATCCAGTAGGTCTGGAACTCAATCTCGACTACGGTGAAAAAAGAGATTTGTATGGAATGTCATACAGTTTCGTGCTGGGAGATTGGCAGCTGGGGACAGAGCTTTCATATCGGCCAAGAGACGGTGTAGCAATTGATCCAAGTTCTGTATCTGACACAAGTAGTCCTTACTATTGCGCAAATTACACTAACTCAAACCTCAATCTCATTGTAGGTGCAAGTGCCAGCAAACCAATTGGCACTTACTGCCGGGGCTCGATTGATACAGCAAATTATCAGTTTCAAGTTTCCGGCCTAAATATTGTTTCTCCATCAGGTCCACTAGGCTGGCTTTTGGATTTAACAGGCGCAAGCGAAAGCATTCTTATAGCTGAAGCTGACTTTGGTTATTACCCGAATCTAGAGCTAAACAAAGGTATCCCCTACGCAAGTACTGGGAATTACGAACTGCCCACTAAAAAGATTGCAGGGGCAGTTGTATTCGGATCATTAACGTGGCCCAACATATTTGGTACGCGTGCCGCCTTGATGCCTGACCTTGCTGTCTCTCAAGGAATAACTGGATTGCCAGCAACTGCATTGCCAGGATTTATTGAGGGCGCCGGCTCAGCAACCCTAGGTTTCAACGTAGATTTTAAGGTTAAACCAGCAACCACAATGCGTGTGGATTACACCCAGAACTGGGGGGGAGGTGCATCGAATTTACTACGTGATAGAAATTTCATGTCAATCAGCATCACAACGGCGTTCTGACCATGCTATCGAGAATCACAACCCGGCTTGAGGCATTGCTGTTCGGTCACCGGTTCGCGTTTCTGGTCCTGATTGCAATTATCACTGTGACACTGGGCTTCTTTGCCTCGAAACTCCGGCTCTCGGCTGGTTTCGACAAGCAGCTGCCGTCCGGTCACGAGTATATCCAAACATTCAACCAGTACCGTGACCAGCTGTTCGGCGCCAATCGGCTAACAATTGCGGTCCATGCAAGAAAAGGCGAGATTTGGAATGAGGCGCAGCTAACCCGTCTATTGAAGGTGACTGAAGCGGTTACCTATCTGCCGGGCGTTGATCGCATGAGCGTGAAGTCGCTGTGGACGCCGAACGTATTCTTCACCGAGATCACTGAGGAAGGCTTCAAAGCGGCCCCGGTGACCGGCGGCGATATCGTACCGGAGAAGTTGACGCCGGCGGTGATCGCCCAGGTGCGCGGCCGTGCGACGGCAGGTGGTCACGTCGGCTCGCTGGTGGCGCGCGACCAGACCAGCGCCATCGTCACCGCCGAGCTGGTCGATTTCGATCCACGCACCGGCAAGAAGCTCGACTACGTCGAACTCAACCATCTGCTCGAACAAAAGATCCGTAAACCCTTCGAGGATGGCAACACCGAGATCGAGATTATCGGCTTTGCCAAGCAGATCGGTGACATAGCCGACCGCTCCGGCGACGTTCTAGAGTTCTTCGCCATTGCCTTCGTGCTGACGATCCTGGCGGTGTACTGGTATTGCCGCTCCTGGGCGCTGACGATGCAGAAGATTTTCTGCTCGCTGATCTCGCTGGTCTGGCAGTTCGGCACGCTGCGCCTGCTTGGCTACGGTCTCGATCCGCTGGCAATCCTGGTGCCGTTCCTGGTATTCGCAATTGGTGTTTCGCATGGCGTGCAGCAGATTAATTTCATGGTCCGCGAGATGGCGCACGGTGCCGATAACTACACTGCCGCGCGTCGCAGCTTCGCCGGCCTGCTGATCCCCGGCGTGCTGGCGCTGGGGACCGCCTTCATCAGCTTCATCACGCTGACACTGATCCCGATTCCGATGATCCGCGAGCTGGCGATCACCGCGGCCATCGGCGTCGCCTACAAGATCGTGACCAACCTGATGCTGCTGCCGGTCGCGGCCTCGTTCTTGAAGTCCGATCCCGAGTTTGCGCATAAGGCGCTAGAGCGCCGTGAGCGTCAGGCCAACTGGCTGCGCGTGGTCGCGCGGATCGCCAAGCCACGCAATGCGCTGCTGGTGACGCTGGCCGGCGCGGTGGTGTTTGGGCTCGCGGTCTGGGGCAGTCAGGGGCGCCATATTGGGAGCCTCCACGCCGGCGCGCCGGAGCTGCGTCCGGACTCGCGCTACAACCTCGACTCGGCGGCGATTGTCAGTCATTTCGATGTCGGCCTCGACTGGCTGACGGTGGTGTTCGAGACGGCCCCCAATCGCCAAGGCGACAGCTGCTCGCGTCCCGATGAGCTGTTGTACACCGACGACTTCGCCTGGCGCATGGCCAGTGTCCCCGGGGTGATCTCGACCGACTCGCTGTCTGCTCAGCTCAAGCTCTACAACGCTGGGCTCAACGAGGGCAATCCGAAGATGGTCACGATCCTGCGCGACGCGCGCGGGTTGGGCTCCGAGGTGCAGGGCGTCAACAACCGCATGGCCGGACTGTCCAGCGCAGACTGCCGGGTGCAGGGCGTCAACCTCTACTTGCCGGATCATCGCGCGACGACGATCAAGGGCGTGGTCGCCGCGGTCAAGGATTTCCGGAACACCTACTCGCTCGATGGCGTCAATGTCCGACTGGCCAGCGGTAACGCCGGCGTGCAGGCAGCGACCAACGAGGTGCTGGAATCCACCGAGCTGCCGATGATGCTTTACGTCTACGCCGCGATCCTGGTGCTAGTGTTCCTGGCCTATCGCGACTGGCGTGCAATGCTGACCTGCTGCCTGCCGCTTACGGTGGCGACCTGGATCGGCTACTGGTTCATGAAGGAACGCGAGATTGGTCTGACCGTCGCCACCTTGCCGGTGATGGTGCTGGCGGTCGGCATCGGGGTCGATTACGCATTCTATATCTACAACCGTTTGCAGATTCACCTAGCCAATGGCCTAGACATCTCCAAGGCGATCGAGCACGCGCTGACCGAAACCGGTATCGCCACGATTTTCACTGCGCTGACGCTGTCGGTAGGTGTCGCTACCTGGGCGTTCTCAAGCCTTAAATTCCAAGCCGACATGGGCGAGCTGCTGACCTTCATGTTCCTGGTGAACATGCTGATGGCGATCACCTTGTTGCCGGCATTTGCGGTGACGCTCGAACGCCTGATCCCCCGCCGCGGCCCGGTGCGCGCGCCGGCGATTCTCCACCACTGAAGGGCGACCCATGAAACTAAAGACCATCGCCCGAACACTGATCGCCACGTCGCTGTTGGCGCTGACCGCACAGGCGGCCAGCCCTGATACCACGCGCTGGCTGACGCTCGGCCCTGCGGCCACGCTGGCCGCGGCGCCCTACGCACCGATCCTCGCCGCCGCTAAGGCCGGTGAGCGCATGGTCGCAGTCGGCGATCATGGCGTGATCCTGCTGTCCGACGACGGGCAGCATTTCCGCCAAGCAAAATCAGTACCGTTCCGCTCGCTGCTGACCTCGGTACAGTTTGTCGATGCCCGGCGCGGCTTTGCAGCCGGTCATGACGGCGTGGTGCTCGGCACCACCGATGGCGGCGACACCTGGACTTTATTGCGCGCCACGCCTGGCGTCGAAAAGCCGATCCTATCGCTGCATTTCGAAAGCGCCGAGCATGGCCTGGCGGTGGGACTTTTTGGCTGGGCGATCGAAACCAGTGACGGCGGACGTACCTGGACCGAGCGCCATATCGGCAAGGACGAAAACTCCGATCAGCATCTGTTCCGGCTGTTTACCTCGCCTAAGGCTACCTGGCTGATCGCCGCAGAGGCCGGCACGGTCCTGCGCTCGGTCGACGCCGGCAAAACCTGGCAGGGTGTAGAGACTGGCAACCTGGGATCGTTCTGGGACGGCCTTGCTTTGACCGACGGCACGCTGCTGGTATGCGGCATGCGCGGTCACATTTACCGCAGCGACAATGATGGTCTGACTTGGCAGGCGGTGGAGTCGGGCACAACGCAGTCGCTGACGTCCATCGCGCAACTTTCCGACGGTAGTGTGCTCATCGTTGGCATGAACGGCGTTGTGCTGCGCAGTGCAGACAACGGCGCAACGTTCACTTCTGCACGACGTGATCAGGGAGAGCCGCTCACGGCCGTGATGGAGCGCGATGGGCATCCACAGTTCTTTTCCATGGTCGGACCCGTTGCGCTTGACCGTGTATCGCCTTGATCAATATTTCTAAATTGATCCAAGCACACACGTATCCAACGACCCTATCCATTCATCAAGGGAAGACAAATGTCTATTCAAAAGTTTGACCATACGGCATCGCAAAGCGAAATCACCACCGCACTGCGCGAATACGGCGTCGTGTGCATCAAGAACTTCACCGGCGACGAAACCTTATCGGGCCTGAAGCAGGATCTGATGCCCTTGCTAGAAGGCACCCGCAATGGCGATGACGCTTTCTTTCTAGGCAACAAGACGCGCCGCCTCTCGCGCTTGTTCGCACGCTCGCGGTACATGGCCGCGATTGCCATGAATCCGCTTTACCTAGGCGCGGCGCGTGCGATTCTGCAGGCGGATCCCGTAAAAATCTGGGTGGATCAGATGGCGATGGACGCGGCGCCAGATATTCAGATCAGTATGTCGCAGGCCATTCAAATCTGGCCTGGTCAGGGCAAACAGCCGCTACATCGCGATGACGCCGTCTTCCTGTGGCGCCATCCAACTTACGGTCGCGAAGCACGCGTACAAATTATGGTCGCAATTACGGACTTCACAGCTGATAACGGGGGAACCCGTGTCATCCCTGGAAGCCACAAATGGGATGACGCACGTCCGCCAATATCTGACGAAGCGATATCAGCAGAGATGGCCGCAGGTGATGCGCTCCTATGGCTTGGCTCTCTGTATCACGGCGGCGGTGAGAATAAATCCAATGGTCCTCGAACCGGCGTGACGATGGCCTATGACCTTTCGTTACTCCGACAGGAAGAGAATCAGTATTTGTCTATCCCAATCGAGACGATCAAGACCTATCCCAAAGAACTTCAATGCTTGCTGGGCTGGTCTCGCGGCGCGACCTTGAACGGCTGGGTGGATGTTGATGGACAGCTGGCCGAGCCCCTTGATCTGCTGAAGCGCGAAGATTTTCGCGAAGTCGGGATGTTCTGAAACTGGCATAGATAGAGAGATAGACATGAAAAAGCAGGATTCTTCAGACGCCGAAATCGACATCGGGCGCAGGAAACTACTCAAGTTGGCTGGGGCCTCGGCCGCTGTGACCGGCATGAGCATCTCACCTGGAAGTGCATTTGCAGGCAAGGCGAATCATTCCGGAGAAATGTTCGAGGTCGCCATCATCGGCGCCGGGCTTGCAGGCCTAACTGCTGCACGCGATCTCAAACGAGCAGGCTGCGAGAGCTTTGTGGTTCTTGAAGCGCGTAATCGAGTCGGTGGTCGAACCTTTAATCACGACCTCGGCAACGGGTACTTCTCGGAAGCCGGCGGCCAGTGGATCGGCCCGGGTCAGACTGCGATTATGGATCTGGCCCGCGAGTTGGGTGTCGGCACCTTTCCCACCTACTACCACGGAAAGCTCGTATTGCTGGCCAACGGGGTTCGCGCCACTGTTGAATCCGATGGCAGCCTGAGCACCGATCCAAAGCTTCGGCATGAACTGGAAGAAATGGCCCGGACGGTGCCGACTGCGGCACCATGGACCGCGCCGCGCGCCGCCGAGTTCGATGCCATGTCGTATGGCGACTGGCTGGCCACTAAGAATCTCTCGCCAGAAGCGCAGTTGAATTTTTCGCTTCCCGCGCAGGCGACGACGGGCGTGCCGCCGTCGAAATTAGGGCTGCTGCATTACCTGTCTCTCATCAATTCGGCCGGCAACCGCCACGAACAGCTCGAGGGCATCAAGGGCGGTGCTCAGGAGTCCCGCATTTCGGGCGGATCGCAAATCCTGTCGATCAAGATGGCGGAAGCGCTGGGCGACAGGGTTCGGCTTTCGAGCCCGGTGTCGCGTATCGAGAACTGGAAGGACGGACCGGTTGCCATCCACACCCCGCAGGGGGTCATCCGCGCGCGCAGCGTGATCGTTGCGCTCTCGCCGTCACTGTGTCACCAGATTGCATTTGAGCCGCAACTGCCGGAGAAACGCCGCGAAATGCAGCGTCGTTTTCCCGCCTATGCACCCATGCGCAAGACGGCACATGTCTACAAAAAGGCATTCTGGCGCGACAAGGGCCTAAGTGGATTAATGACGCAGTTGAATGGCCCAATCCAATGGGCATACGACAATTCACCGGAGGATGTTTCCTTCGGCGTTATCTCGGCCTTTATCAACAACGGCGTCTTGCCATCCGATCCCAAACTCGCCGAGGCTGAACTCACGAAGATCTATGCCGAAGCGCTGGGCGAGGAAGCACGGCATCCCGTCGCCTTCTACGACCATGACTGGGGCAAAGTCGACCGTTGGTCCTTGAGCTGCACAGCACCCATACCACCAGGCTTTCTAACCCAGTATGGCGATGTAATAAAGCCTTCGATCGGACAGCTGATATGGGCGGGCACGGAAACGGCAGATATCTGGATCACCACCATGGATGGCGCCATTCGTTCTGGCCACAAGGCGGCCCTAAAGGCGCTGCAGGCTATCGCTTCCGGGAGACCAGTATGATCAATAGCTCAACGAAATCACGTCGTCGCCCACATTGGATAGTCAAGCTATCAGGCGGTCTGATCTTGGCAGCCATTGTTATTGCAAGCTTTGTCTATGGGCCCGAACTCTATAACTTGATCCAGCTGGGGAGACAACTTGATCAGATATCCAGAGAAAAAGAGCGACTCGGCGGCCCATGGCCGCGTCTCAGCGATGCCTGCACTGTCTGTCATGGCTATGAGGGTCATGCACATTCGCAAAGCTACCCACGTCTTGCAGGCCAGCAGGAAGCCTACCTAAAGAAGCAGCTCAAAGCCTTCGCAAGTGGTGAGCGAAACAATTCGACAATGACGACGCTCGCTGTGAGCTTGTCGGATTCTGATATCGATCACCTCGCTGCGTATTTTGCAAAAATGGCTCCTGAACCGAACGCCACGTTTATTGCGGATTCAAAGCGTGTGGCGCGCGGTGATGCACTGATCAAAGCGAAGGGCTGCGTCGGCTGTCACGGTCAGCAGTTGGAGGGCAAAGATCTGAACCCGCGCTTGGCCGGGCAGGGTTACGACTATCTTGTCGATCAACTCATGGCCTTCAAGAGCGGTGCACGCGGCGACGCCAGCGGCCCTATGAAAGCGATCGCCGGCACTCTCTCGCAGGAGGAGATCCAGGATCTGGCTAGCTACCTTGCCAGCGTTGACTTCGCGAAAGCTGGGTCGGCTTCTGTAAGGAAGTGAGTATGGAACCCAAACTCATTTTCTTCCTTCTGGCTGATTTGGCGCTCATGGTCAGCGGTTATTTTTACGGCTGGAAGTTTCTTAAAAAACGAAATTTTCTGCTCGGAATCGAATGGTGGATCATCGCCATCTCGGCGACCAGTTTCTTCACCTATGCGTTGACCGAAATACCGCCGTTCTACAAATTTTCAATTTTCCTGGATGCCTTTTCACGCTCATCCGGTTTTCCAGTAATTGCCGTGGTTGGTGCTATGGCCGTAACACATGATTACCGGCCCTCTCGCCTAACTGATGGTGTGTTGTTTGCGCTTGGCTTTGTCGGTGCATATGTCCTTGTGACAGCGGATTTTGTCGCGCCTATAAAACCGTGGCTTTATCTAGTGCTGGGGCTCTGGTTCGCCCTGTTTGTGGTGTATTTGGCAAAACGTTTGATGACTGTCGGCGAGCGTTTGCAAGTCCTGAACCTGCTGCTGGTTATGGCGACCTCCTTGACCATTGCGGTGATTTACGACTTCTTCAAAATCCCCGGTGATGACGAGTACAAGACGGTCTTTTACACCCTCGCGATGGCGACCTGGTCATACCTGCTGATTGGGTTCTACCACGCCTACAGCGCCTTAGAGCGCGCGGAGAAAAATCAATGAACGATGAGTCCCGCAACGCCGCCAGGTTTACGGGCTGGACCGCTATCTCCGGCGGACTCATCGGCTGTCTGTTCTTGACGCTGTCCTACATGCTCTATGGCGAAGACTTCGCAATGTCGCTAAATGGCGGGAGCATGCTGGCTTTGCCCACAGAACAGCGCGATCTTTTTCGATGGGCGATGCTGGCAGACATCTTCAGCTTTTACCTGCCGGTTGTGGTCATTGCCGGATATCTCTGGCACCGATTCCGCCACCAAGCCGGCGCATACGGTGATATGGCGGCCTTAGCCATCGGCGTCTATGCGGCCTTAGGGATCAGCGGTGCCGCGATTCAACTATCCATCCTGCACCCGCTTGCACAGCTGCACCATGGTGGGGATGAAGCCACCCGAGCTGCCGCGGAAACGGCATGGGCGGCGCTCGCCCACGCAAGCCAGAAAGGCCTGTGGTGGAGCGAGGGGCCTCTCGTTCTTTTCTGGGGAACGGTAGTGGGACAACAACTCACACGCGCCGGATGGGGACGTTCGGTATTGATCCCACTGAATATCGTCGGCTGGAGTTTTGGTCTGTTCTTTCTGTGCGAGTTCTTCCCGAGCCTCGCAATGCCGGCCGAGTTGACGGGCCTGATCATCGTTTTGGTATTCCCGCTCTGGATGCTGATCTTTGGCTGGAAGCTGCTGCGGCAGCCGCTCTCCGCACTTTGAGAGCGCTCCATGACTGCCACAAACATCAGTAGCCCTCTTTTCCGTCCCTACGGCGGATGGCTCGACAAGCCGCAAGACAACCTGCAGCCTCAACTTGAACAAAAGATCAACGCCGACATCATAGTGGTCGGCGCTGGCTTCGCGGGACTGAACACTGCCCTTGAGCTGACCAAACGCGGCGCCAAGGTGGCCTTGCTCGAACAGGAGCACGCCGGATTCGGTGCCAGTGGCCGCAATGCGGGCTACCTCATGGGAAGTTTGGGTATCGAATACGAGTATTTCCTCGGTCGTGTCGGCGTCGAGAAAGCTACTCAAGTTGCCAGCTTCTACGACGCGGGCGTTGCCTTCGTGGAGAAGATGTTCGGCGAATACGGTATTGACTGCGATTACAACCAAACTGGACATATCCGCGCCGGCGTTCATCCTTCGCAGGAGAAAAAAATCCGCGAGGACATGGAACGGGGTCTCAAGCTCGGTTCGCAGTCCAAATTTCTGAGTCAGACGGATCTGCGTGATCGGGGGATCCCGCCAGCCTTCGTCGTTGGGCACGTACAGGACACAGGCGGTACTCTCGATCCGGGCAAGTACGTCGCTGGGCTTAAGCGTGCGGCGATTGAGGCCGGCGTCAGGCTTTACGAAAAATCCCCGGTGCTGTCCTACCAAGACGGTGACATCATCACCTGTGCCACAGAGCGCGGCAGCGCGAGTGCGCCTAAGCTGGTACTTGCCACCAACGCTTACACCCCGCAACTCGGTCTACTCAAAGACAAGGTGATGCCGATCCGGGTGTCGGCTATTGAGACCGAAGCCTTGTCTGCAGAGCAGCGCGCCTCGCTGGGCTGGCCGCGCCGGGAAGGTCTGATCACCGCCCATCGGACGCTCGAAAGTTTTCGACTCACGCCGCGCAACACGATGCTGATCACGACCAAGCAGCTCAGCTATGTTTACGGTAACAAGACGCCAAACATTCCGGACCCTGTCGTCTATGCGGCGCTGGAACAAGCCTTTCGCGAGCGCTTCCCGACCTTGCGGGATTTGGCAATCCGGCACTGCTGGAGCGGTTATGTCAGCGTGGCTTACGACGCCCTGCCCGTAGTCGGCACCACTGGCCGCCAGCAAAACATCCTTTTTACCGCCGGTTGTTCCGGACATGGCATTGGCGGCCAATCGCTGATGGGCCATCTGCTTGCTGAAAAGATTTACGGCACCGAGCATCCGCTGTTTTTAGCGCTGCAGCACAAAACACCCCGGACGATGCCGGAGCCGCTGCAATGGATGGGCGTCAAAGCACTCATGGGATTGTTGTGGATGCTAGACGAAAGCGTCAATCGGAAAGTTCGCGCCAGCCATAAGTGACTCATCAATGATTAATGTCGGAGAAGACAATGCTCAATGACCAACTGACCCCGTTTCTGGATTTGAGTGCGTATATTCGCCAGTCCCCGGAATTGAGGCCTGCGCTCGCTACGGATCTGAAAGTCGACGTGGCGATTGTCGGTGGCGGCTTTACAGGGTTGTCGACGGCTCTCGAGCTGACCAAGCGAGGTATTTCGGTTGCGGTACTAGAGCGACATTTCTGTGGCTACGGTGCCAGCGGTAGAAATGCGGGTCATCTGACTCCTACGATTTGCAAGGATCTGCCCACAGCGAAGATGCTGTTCGGTGAGGAGAAGGCAGGTAGGTTGGCCAGTTTCGCCGACCATTGCGTTGAGCGGACTGAACACCTGATGCGGGAATACGCCATCGACTGCGATTACAACCAGAGCGGCAATATCATGGCCGTAGTACACCCGTCGCAGGAAAAGAAAATGCGTGAGGCTGCCGCCGCAGCTCGAAGGCTGGGAGCGAAAATACATTTCGCAGAGGCCGGAGAAATGCGCGAGAGAGGATTGCCGGCAGCGTTCTTGTGTGGGGCTATGGAGGAAATGGGCGGCACCTTGGATCCGGGCAAACTGATCATGGGTTTGCGTAAGGCTGCGCTGGAGCGGGGCGTACCTATCTACGAAAACACTCATGTCACGCAGATCGAAAAGGGCAAGCCGTTTCGGATCGTCACTCCGGGTGGCACTGTACGGGCGGAAAAAATCTTCATCGCCACCAATGCCTTCACCCCGGAAGTTGGTTATCCCGGCAATCGCATGTATCCATTGTATTGCACACAATTCGAAACCATCCCATTAAGCGACGCGCAGATTGAGGCCATCGGAGGATGGCGCAATCGTGAAGGTTTCTATACCGCTCATGAATCGATGGAAAGTTACCGTCTGACTTCCAAGCGAACTCTCATTGGCGGTGCCAAGGTGAGTTATTTCCGTGATTGCCTGCCGCACAATCATGGCGGGGACGCAGACTCTGTTAAGCCCCTCGTCCTCCAATGCTTCCGCGAGCGATTCCCCGAATTGCAGGACCTGCCCATCGCTCATGCCTGGGCCGGCTGGATCGGTATGACGATGAACTTTCTGCCAATCGTCGGACAGGCAAAGAGTATTCCCAACTATTTTTACAGTGTGGGTTACAACGGACATGGGGTGGCACAGTCTATCGCCATGGGTGAATTGAACGCCGACCTGATCACGGGCAGGCCCAATAACTGGTCGGCAGTGATCTGTAGATCACCGGTCTATGTGCCGCCCAGGTCAATTCTCTGGTTCATCTTTGTGGCAATCATGGGACTGCTGAATTATCTCGACAGGCGGACGAATAGAAAAATCATAGAAGAAGCCAATCAGCGCCGTCTTTCCTGATACTAGCGCGACTGGTGAAAAGTATTGATGGTGAACGCTGATTATGGTGTCACCGGCAATATCGGGCTGCCGTATGCCTGCTTAATGAGATGCACTTCGCGTGCATTCTCAAAGAAAATTCTTAAGAAGAAGATGAGATGGACACCCAGCAATACGACGTTTTGATCATTGGAGCCGGCATTTCCGGTATTGGCATGGCTTGCCACCTTGCTCGCGAATGCCCTAACAAGCGGTATGCAATTTTAGAGCGGCGCCAAGCCATCGGCGGGACTTGGGACTTGTTCCGTTACCCAGGCATCCGTTCTGACTCCGACATGATGAGTTTCGGCTACAAGTTTCGGCCATGGACTGATACTCGAATTCTCGCTGAAGGTCCTTCAATACGTCGCTATGTCAACGAGACGGCACTGGAATTCGGCGTGGACAAGAATGTGCAGTTCGGCCTGAAGATCACTAAGGCTGATTGGTCGAGCAAAGATCAGCATTGGAGTGTTTATGCGCAAGATGAGAAGAGTGGTGAAGTTCGTATTTTTAAAAGCCGGTATTTGGTCACTGCCACTGGGTATTACAACTACGATCAAGGCTACATGCCTGATTTCCCCGGCTTAGAAAACTTCAATGGTCGGTGTATTCACCCTCAATTCTGGCCAGAGGATCTGAATTACAAGAACAAGCGTGTCATCGTGATTGGAAGCGGGGCCACAGCAGTTACATTGATACCGTCCATGGCTAACAATACGGCTCATATCACTATGCTTCAACGCTCGCCTAGCTACATGTACTCAATACCGGCGGTAGACAAAGTCGCAGCCCTGCTGACACATGTTCTTCCTGAAAGCTGGGTGTACAAGCTGGCACGCCTACGCAACATCAGCTTCCATCGCACGACGTACAAACTATTCCGTCGTTTTCCGAAACAAGCGAGAGCTTTTCTATTGGCCAACGTTCGTAAGCAAATCGGTCCCACAATTGACATGAAGCACTTCACGCCCAAGTACATGCCATGGGATGAACGACTGTGTGCAGTACAAAACGGTGACCTGTTCAAAGTGCTGCGCGAAGGCAAGGCTTCGATAGTCACCGACCACATTGATCGATTCACCGAAAAAGGCATCCTGCTCAAGTCAGGTCAGGAGTTGGAGGCAGACATCGTTGTGGCTGCGACAGGTCTGCAGGTGCAGATGCTCGGGGGCATGGAATTGTCAGTTGACGGCAAGGTCCAAAACATCAGCGAGCGGATGAGCTACAAAGCTGTCTTAATGGATGGCATTCCAAACATGGCTTTCATGTTTGGTTACACCAACATCTCTTGGACCCTCAAGATCGACATGGCTGCCGACTACGTATGTCGTCTATTGAAGGAGATGGATCGTCGATGTGCAAATGTGGTTGTCCCCCGCGCGCCTAAAGGCGAGCAACTTGATGAAAGCATCCTCGCGTCGCTTCAGGCAGGCTATGTGCAACGCGGCAATACGCAGTTGCCTCGCCAGGGGCGTGAGCAACCGTGGCGCGTTCTTCATCATCTAGAAATGGACAGTCGTATGCTCAAGAAGCCGATAGATGATGGCGTGCTGCAGTGGTTAGGCGCCTGAACTGATAATTAAATTCAGGATAAGAAAAAAATCTGTTCAGGAAAGCAACAAAGAATGTGGGATACAAAAGTACGTCATCAAACAGCTCGATAAATAGCTTGGAGAAACATTGTGTCGATTCTCGATCAATTCCGACTTGATAATCGTGTCGCTATTGTCACCGGCGCATCTAGTGGACTGGGAGTCGCCTTTGCAAAGGCACTAAGCGAGGCTGGTGCAGATGTGGTTGTTGGTGCAAGAAGAACTGAGAAGCTATCTGAGACCTGTAGGCTGGTAGAGACTTCTGGTCGAAGAGCAGTATCCCTAAAAACAGACGTCACGAAGCCAGAAGATTGTCAGGCACTGGTTGATATTGCGATCAAAGAATTCAGTCGAGTAGATATTCTCGTCAATAATGCTGGCGTGGGAACCGCGGTGCCTGCTCTTAAGGAGTCGCCCCAACAATTTAGAGCTGTAATCGAACTTAACCTTAATGCGTGCTATTGGATGGCTCAGGCTTGCGGAAAAGTAATGAAGCCTGGAAGTTCGATTATTAATATTGGTAGTGTCTTAGGGTTGACGACTGCTGGATTGCCCCAAGCGGCATACGCTGCCTCAAAGGCCGGCCTCATTGGCCTTACGCGTGACTTAGCTCAGCAATGGACTGCGCGAAAAGGAATTCGCGTGAACGCTATTGCGCCCGGATTCTTTTCTACAGAAATGACGGCTCAATACGATCAGTCATATATAGATCGAATCATGCCCAGAGTACTCGCGGGTAGATTTGGTCGCTCTGAAGAGTTGGCGACAGCATTACTATTCCTCGCAAGTGATGCGGGTAGCTATGTGACGGGTATCACACTACCAGTAGAGGGCGGTCTTTTAACAAGCTAATGACAATAACCGTTTTATCAATCATCTGTAAGAGAATTGATAGAAGTGTGCGAATCTGATCGCAATATCTACGAATCTTAGCGGCTTGCCTGCCAGTGGCCGCTTCTGTCGCAAAGACGACGTCAGTTAGTTCAGATCGGCTGGTCTCTATGGGCTGGTTTCAGTCCGTCAATGTCCCTCCAGCAGTGAAGCCGTCGCTTTGACCCTCTGGGGAACCATTTTTTTGATAGCAGCCATCTGCTTCTTGGTGAGAGGGCCATCATCCATAGGATAGGCCGGGAGCAGATTCCGTATTTTGGACATAAGCATCAAAGTAGCTTCATCTTCGCTTTGATGAGTTATGGTGGCGATTTTCCTGATTTCTTTACGGGTTATGGCGAACTTGATGCCATTGGTATTGATGATCAGTGCGTACTGATCGCACTTGGATTTTCTAGCCATCGAATACCTCCAACCTGATGAGCATTCAGGGGACTATATGTACGCATCATCCGCCCAATAAATCAGGCTGCGGCCTGATTAAATATGCAAAGAAACAGGCTGCAACCTTGTGGGGCATCTGAGCTGTTGAAACATGAAAGATTTGGGGTATCCGGTCCATCAAACGCCTCTGACTGAGCGTTACGAATAGTTGAAGTGGCTCATGCTCTTGTAAAAGAAATTGGCAGGACCTTTCTTCTGGAGGATGCTCCGCATGATCTTTTGTGTGAATTCCGGGATGAATGTCTCGTATTCAGGTAGGAGCTGGATTCCAGTACTGATGTTGGCATCATCCGCATAAATGCCCCATTCGCTGCGAATCTCTTTTCGCAGGGATTCAGCATCATCAGCGTAAGTCACCATGAAGCCCATGGTGCTGCCTTCGCCGGTCGCGGCATATTCAAAAGTGACCGTGACATAGGTCGGGTAGTCGATCATCTCCAGTTCGTGCGGTTCGAGAATCCCATACGTTTTCTTGCCCGTTTCATAGAGTCTCTTCGCTTCAGAATCTGAAATCACAATGGCGCGAATCCTTTCCCCATTGTTCAATTCGACTTCGTATGAATTAATGATTTCTATATCTATTCCATCCTTGTTCATGTATCGCTTGAGTTGAGCGGGCTCCTGTTTTTCTGCGCTCGATTTGCCCGATGACCAAGACCCCGTGTTCAGCGACATCAAATCCAGCATCGGTGCACAGAAGAAAGCCTGACGCTGGTCGGAGACCAACTTTGTCAGTTGATCAGGATCATCGCCCGTCGCCACCAGACGGAAGCCGAACTGTTTCGGGGTATTGAGTTGGTCGCGTGCCGCCTTCAGGGCAAACATCATGTTGTCCCCATCCGGTGTGGTTAGCATGTGTGGAACGTCCTCGACCACCAGCACGATCATCCGCCGGATGGTGGAGGACATGACCTTGAGGACGGATGCGAGTGTTTCGCCACCCTTCGTGCCGATGTGCTTTTCCAGCTCGGATTGGGTGGGAGAGGGGCCGATACCACCCGGAAGTTCAGCCAGTCCCTGGAGGGCTTCCTTGTGCTTGATCAGTACCGCAGCGATGGCTTTGCGGATGACATCTGCGGGATTCTTGTCTCGGGACTTGCGCAAATTGACATGGATGACCAATGCTCTGCGCTGACGCAGTTCAGGGCATATCTCCATGCTGATGAAGCGGGACTGTACCGGGCCGTCGGGGATCGCGATGAACAACCCAGAGCGTGAACCGCTCACGGGGGTGTCATTCAGGATTAGGTTGACCAGGCTCTGGCAGAGCGCCTGATGCCGGACTTTGCCTTTTGAAGCTGTTTTTTTGGCGGTTTTCATTGTTGCCCTCCTTGATGGAAGGCAACAAACCCTCGTATCGAGGGGCTTAAGCCTTCTTGCGTCGGGTGTACTTGCGCTTCTTGACGGGCCCGGTCATCAACTTCTTGTAAAGCTGTGGGGCTTTCTTCTTCAGCGCTTCCAGGACTTCGGATTGATTCGCGCGCACGGACTTGGCGAGCTGTCGTTTGCTCGAAAGAGTGGTTTTCATGCGAATCACGCGCAGTTTCTTCTTCAATGCACGAATCTTCAGATCGAGCGCAGCAATCTGCTTTTTGAGGTTTTCCTCGGTTACGGCGATTCTCGGCACACAGCACTCCCAGTGAATAACTGTCGCTAATGTAGCCGATTCTGGAAATGAGGATATTCATCATAGAGGGGCGGATCCTTCTTGTTGCTGGATTTGGTCCAAGACGAGGTTCATCCCCGACTCAGTTATGAGTAGATCAAGTGGAACAACACCACCCAATGGGAAATTCGGGGTGTGATCCCACTCCATGGCTGCCTCGCGAGAACCCAATAACTGCGTTGTCGCGTCGATGACAGTCAGAAGGCGCTTGAGGCGTTCACGGGCGCCGGCCGGGGGTTTGAGTGGGCCATTGCTGATCAGAACAAGACCTAAGGAATAAGCACATTCCCGGGTCAAGGTGACGGTGAGGTGAGATTCGTGAGGATTGTGAACGAGTTCGACCGGAACCCCCATGAGCTGTAGGTAAAGTGGCCCCAGATTCCCGTACTCGCGGTCATCGAATAAATCTTCGTAAACGGCAAACCCGGGTTGGGTATCGGACGGCTCTTGAGAGCCTAGTAATGTTTTCGCGCTCATGTTGATTTCCAGTGATTCCTTCTTTTAAGCGCCGTGATGTGACGCTTCTTCTTCGGAGATGGAGGCTTTGCTGGGAACATGTTCGACAGAGATAAAGCGGCTTCCTTACTTTTACTTAATTGAAAAGCTTTTTCTTGGTTTTGCTTGTGGTCGTATTTATCTCTCGCCGCAATCAAAAGCGCTATTGCGCTCTGTCTCGTCAAGGTGACGGTGATTGAGTGCCGTGCATGGTAGGCATTGGCTTCTGTAACTTCGTTTATCACTTCCAGATAAATGGGATTCTGATCCTCAAAGAATCCGAAATCATTGAGGTTCTCGTATACGTGGAATCCCTGTGTGTTCTTGCTGGGTTGCTGGCGAGCCAATGTTTTTATTTCGCTCATGAAGATCGTCCGTTGTTGTGAAAAGAGTCATGTGAATGCGGTCACTCATCGTGCGCATTCGTCATGGGCGATCTCTATATACAGAGTCAGAATTAAAAAAACAAAACTCAAACTGTGACCGATGACACTCAATCTGTGACCGATAGCCGCAAGTATTGATAGCAGCTAATATTTATGCGGCAGAAAATAATTATTTGAACGACAACCTATCGGATCAAACATGAGAAGAATTTTAGGGGCTCTATCCCTATGCACTGCCCTACTCAGCGCTCAAAGCGCTACGGCTGGAAGCAATGACTATTGGGTATGTATTGATGCGCAGGGCCATCACCTTGCCACTGATCGACCATGTCCGCCGGATCAAACGACGGAATATGCCCCTGAATCTAAAAAGCCAATCCAAACGGCCCCTACTCCCCAGCCAGTACAGACTCAGTCAACTCCTAACACAGGCAAAGCAAATCCACCTCAGATCAATTCGGCCCACATGTTCGATCCGATGATCCACATGGCCTTCAAAGGCTTTGCTCTTTTTGCAGTGCTGATGATTGGGGTCGCCGTGATCAAGGCTGCTTTATTAGGCAAGCGCAAAGGAAAAAAGTCTCGCGTACGCGCATGGAAGAACTGGAACGTGGACATGAGCACAAAAACAAGCGACTACAAGCCAGCGCCCCCGCCAAAATACATCGACCAACCTGAACCCGACAGGCTTTATGAAGCGTCTCGGCCCAGTCCAAAAACACAGAAGACGGACTTTGACCTAGAGCTTCTGCATGAACTTGAGTGGAAGCGATTTGAAGACCTGTGCGAAGGATTCTGGAGCATCAAGGGCTATCCATCGCGTACCACGGGGGCCGGGGCCGATGGCGGTGTAGATATCGTTATTACCGACCGCGCTGACAATTCAAAGATATTCGCCATCGCCCAGTGCAAAGCCTATGCAAAGCCGGTAGGCGTTGAACTCGTTCGATCACTCTGGGGCTGTAAAGATCATTTCAAAGCCCAGTTGGCTATCTTCTACGGGCTGTCCGGATTTACAGAAGATTCCAAGAAATTCGCAGAGGGCAAACATCTGAAACTGATCTCGGGTTCGGAGCTGCTCAGGAATCTCATGGCCTGGCCTGATACAGATCGAGCAGTTCTATTCCAGAGAATTACTTCCGGCGACTACCAAACCCCAACCTGCAGTCGCTGTGACATCAAAATGGTCAGACGGCCTGGGGCTAAAGGAAAACCAGACTTCTGGGGTTGTACAAACTTCCCACGGTGCAAGCAGACCATGTGGATTAGCAGTTAGTTATCTTTCTTTGACCCCGGGAACTTACTCCCTTCTGGCTCAGGCAACCAGGTATAACAATTCGGTATGACCTCATTATTCTCCAAGCATCCATGCCCTACTCTTTCTGGAATGTTCAAAGCCGCAATCTCCAGGCCTGTTTGCTTCTCTAAGCTGAAAACCCTGTTTAATAACTCTCCCATTCTTTTTGCATCTTCGTGGATTGGATCATCTACTTTAGGATGTTGTATGTTTGAAAATGGCGCACGAATCTTACGAATCAATTCTCTATTTTCCACAAACCACTCTGTTCGATTGGTTTTGGCAACAATTGGATAGCCCGACTGAAGAATATTCCGTGGAGGGCACTTAGGATCGTTATACCAATCAATAAAGTCCTGAAGATGGCGCTTACGTGTTGCAGATGAGTCAGTCCGATATTTTGCAAAGTCATATTCACGCACCCAAATGTTTTTAAGAATGCGATCCTGAATCAGTTTATCTAATAGGTACTTCATCCTTGTCGGCAGCAATGTGCTCATAGCCGCCTGCCTCGACAACATCATGATAATTTCACTGATCGCTTGCGCAAGCTCAAGTTCATATTCTGCGTACGCTTCTTTGAATAGCGCAGTGAGGACGCAGATGGAATGGAGCAAATTCGGTTGGTTAGCAAAATGGTGAACCATCGCGCTAAAAACACGATTTACACCATACTGTACTGCTGGCTCGTCGCGGCCCATAGCAATACGTGCAACTTCCGCGTCCCTGGTATCGAGGCGAAACAATCCTAGACGTTCAATTTCCTGTTTCAGGTAAGAACGATACTCATCTGTAGAGACAGTTGGATCCGACAAGTATCTCCAGAGTGGTAGTTCGAAGTTGAATTTGATGTCTGCGAATTGCCCATTTTCGTGTACTTTTTCGAAGATCGATTTTTTGATTCGATACCCACGCAGCTCATCGGGTGAGCTCCCCATCGATTTAATTTCGTAGAAAACGCGCTGCCGAATAGGGTCATGTCCCTGTTTGAGTTGAATGTGCACAAAGCGCTGATCAAGCCGGTCATCTGAGAGTTGGGTTGCCGCCTTGATCTCTGAATACCAAAGCCAGTTTCGGATACGGATCGCGATATCGAGCTCAGGACGACCTCGGCGCTTTTGAGTGCCTTTTGGCATGGATCACCTTGGAGTGGTTTATTCAGTATTTTTATCCCAAGTATACAAAGTCAGAGCAGATCTTCAGAGTAGGAACTGTTTCCAGCTCAATTGGCAAAACAACTCATTTAGGAGGATGAAAGTGGCAAATAAAGAAGATAACCCTTTAAATACAAGAATTTATGTCGGAGATGATCTGGTAAAAGTCCTGGGGTTTAAGAATCGGCGCGAGTTTAACCGTGCGAGGGAGACTGGCTCTATTGGAGTGCGTTTATATCCAGTTCCCAACCGACCCAAGGGCGTTTACGCGTTAGCAAGAGATGTAACTGACTGGAAGAAAACCCAGAAACAACTGGGGGCAAGCCCCCAAGGAGGTCGGAAATGAAAGTGATGAATTAAAGAAACAAACGGGCAAGAAAAAGCCCCCAGGGATGTTCTAGATCGCTGAGGGCCGGCTTATGTAACACCTTCGATAGAAGTCTCCGCTGAACCGCTGTCGCTGTCAATCGTTTTGGCCTTCTTGCTCCGTTTGAACTCACGTGCCCGCGCTGATGCCCGGGTCTTAGCTCAACTCGTCCCGATTGCGGGACACAAGGAGGTCAAATGAACGAATTAACAACAGGAGAGCTGCATCGCGCTGTACTCGCGGCCCTGCGAACACAACCCGAAGTAAATGGTTGTTTTCAAGGTGTCCGAAAACTGCGAAACGGTCTGCCATTCAAACGCGTTGTTTTGTATCCCTCGCGCAAGAACGGTGGATTGATTCCATGCGAGAGCCGTTTGGAAGGGATTTTCGCGGAAAGTCTGGAGATCAACCCAGAGATCAGGACCTACCGCTCCCAACCGATTCACATGCCCGGTCCTAACGGTAGCCCCATCGTCCCTGATTTTGCGATCGAGTTTAAGGATGGTGTGTTGGCCCTGGCCGATATCAAGTCTTTGGTCATGCTCGGCGATCCCGATGTTCAAGAGCGTCTGTCATGGGCCAGGACTTACCTCGCTGACCGGCAGATGCGCTACTACATCCACACAGAGCGTGATCTGCATGCCGAGCCACAACGCTCCATCAGAGGCGCACTGGCTAGAGCAGTTCGGGTTGATCTCCCGTGGGAGATTGAGGCGCAGGTCAGGGAACTAGTCCCGAAGAAGAAAACCGTTGGCGAGCTTCGTTCTTCCTTGATTGCAGCTGGCCATCACCCGCTATCCGTTGAAAAGCTCGTTTTAGCCCAACGTCTCGCCTTTGATGCCTCACGTCGTTGGACCCCCAACACCGAAATAGGAGATTTCTATGAACACAAGCATGATGCCGCAGTTCGCCACACGATTCACTCTGTCATCGCGTGAATTCGAAGTTTGCTGGGTAGGCCAAGACTGTTTTCGCTTTGTGCCAGCTACAGGTGGCGGCGTTGAGCAGACTTATAAGCTGAGTACGTTTGAAAGTCTGCTTGATAAGGGTGATATCAAGATCACCCACCAACCATCGACCGTTGCCGGTGAACGGACGATGCTTTCGCATCTGAGCACGACTCAACTCAAGAAATTCCAAACAAACTTGAAGATCGTTAAGGCGCTGGTCAAAAGCACACCGTATCCGTGCTCGCAAACCAATATCAAGAAGTTTCTAAAAGACTACAAGAACGAGTCGGGTGAGCTCCATCCGAAAAGCTCACTCCTCGCGTGCTTGACCAGTCGTTGGTTGAAGTCTGGCCGTCGCGATGAGTCCTTGCTGCCCATTGCAAAGGCCTCGAAGAAGAATATTTCTGAACTTGACCCTGTCGTTGACGAGTTGATGCAGATCAGCATTCACGAAATCTACATGAACCGACAGCGCAAGCGAGGTTTTGATGTTCATGCTGATCTTACGTTTCGAATTGCTGAGTACAACAACGCGAACAATACCCATCTTACAGTGCCTTCGTTAGCAACCGTCAATCGCAGGATTCGTGGGATCGACCGGTACCAACGTGACAAAGCACGATTTGGTGCATTGGCAGCTCGGCGCGCACATCGTGCTGCTGGCTGCTCATTCTTTGCCGAAGAGCCGCTGGAGATCACCATGTCTGACGGCCAGATTATGGACGTCGAGATTGTCGATAAATTCAACAAGCTGATCGGCCGTCCCTATCTGACCGCGATAATTGATGTCAGGACGCGCTGTGTCATAGGTCACTACGTTTCGATGGCTCCGTTCTGTGGCGCGACCCTTCTCCACTGCTTAAAGGAAGCAGTGATTGCAAAAGAGGGGTGTCCCCGAGGTGTTCCTACGCGCTTGGTGGTCGATAACGGATCTGATTACAGGCACAAAGGATTCACAAGTTTCTGCAATCTGACAGGAATCATTGTAGAGCCTTGCGCACCGAGAATGCCGAATCAGAAAGGCATTGTTGAGCGATTCTTCCACACGCTGAACACCCAGCTTATTCACCACCTGCCCGGGACACATTTCTCAAATCCGGCTCACCGTGGTGACTATGAGACGCAGCGGCATGCTTGCATGACTATCGATGGACTCAAGGCCGCGGTAGATGCCTGGATTATTACGTATCACAACACACTGCATTCGGAACTCGGATGCGCGCCTATTGCCATTTGGAACAAGGAGGTGAACTCATGAACAACCCTATCCGCACCCTCAGCCGCGACGATGCTGAACATTTCGCTCGCAACATCCACCAACGTGTCGTATCTGGTGGCCGTATTCAGGTCGACAACTTGGAATGGTTTTCACAAGCCTTGCGTAATTTCGAGATCGAACGGCGTAACCTCCACCAATCGCCAGATGTTGATGTTTATATCAACGAACTGGATCTAGAGATCGCGTTTGTCACGCCTAGAGGCCAGCCGTCCCCGCGATTCAAGGCTGATAGCACTCTTCCGACCTACTGCAAAGGCTTGTCGTTGTATGAGCATGAGCTTGTGGTTCATGCGACCAAACAAGCAGATGAAGCCCATAAAGTTGACCTACAGAACGATCAACAGATGGTGGAGGCTCTAAAAGCGTTTCGCCTGGCAATTGCTAAATGCAAAGACAAGCGCAGTGCAAAGAAGTTGGTCATTTCTGCCGAACGCTTGAAGCTTGCGCAAGAACAGTCGCTTCCGAAAGGCGATCTGAATGAAGCTCCGGCTGATTTGCCTGCTGTTGAGGCAAAGCGCAAACGCGGCCGCCCGCGTAAACAGCAATCACCTGTTTCAACAACTCAGATGGCTCCATCTGCATCTATGCCGACTATTTCTGTATTACCTGTCGCACGCTCGCGTGAAGAGCGTTTGCAGTCCATTAATTCACGGATTTGATCGCCATGGATAGCCATATGAAACATGTCGACATGATCAAGGCCATCAAAGATATCTACATCGATCTCCCCACCAACAAACATTGCTTGGATATCGTAGATCAGCAAATGAGCCTAAAAAATCATGACTATCTTGTAGATTCTATATTAGTCACTGGCGATTCTGGCTTGGGGAAATCGACAATTATTGGTGAGCTTACAAAGAAATATCCTAATAAAGCTGAGCTTTTCGCTTTGGGCAAAAGGGATCATGTTCCCTTAATTACATTAAATATGCCCGTCAATGCGTCACCTCGAATTCTCGCCGCAGAAATTATTAAGAAATACGGTGATCCAATTTGGAAGACAGGTACGTTAAACGTATTTAATCATCTATTACAACAATACGTTACTGAATCACGTACTCAGATGATCGTGATCGATGAGTTTCATCATCTATTCGGTGTGTGCTCGATGCGGAATGGCACACCCAACCTTCCTATCCGGGGCATTCATGACTGGATAAAGAATTTTATGGAAGAAACGAAAGTGCCGTTTTTGATTGCAGGGCTGCCACAGTGCAACGATCTGATGAGATTCGATCCTCAATTTGCTCGTCGTTTCAAAAAAAGGTTCCGTCTTAGCCACTTCTCAATGGAAACAGAACTGACGAGGAAGGCTTACACGAACTTCTTAACCAGATTCTGGAAAGAGATCACCAACCTCGATATTGGAATCAACGATATTGTCGATTTTGGTGGCGAAAGTCCTGAATACCTTGCCCGACTGCATGCCGCGACTTCAGGCAACCCAGACAAGATCAAAGAACTGCATATTTCTGCCTGCTTAAATGCACTCGAGTCTGGCCGTGATCGCGTTCTAATCGAGGATTTCGAAATTGGTTATATGCCAGATGATGGCGCAACTCTTGATGAAAAAGAATTTCCATTCATTGGAAATCCTTTCAAGGCACCGATTCATCAAGTTAAGTCGCATATCAACCTTTTGCCACTGGCGGCATGAGCTATGGCCTACTTTATTCCCAAAGCCCAGCCAGGCGAATCCCCACTCAGCCTAATTCATCGATCAGTAATGGGTCATTTCATACAATCTACTGCACAAGCATTCAGGCATTTGGTTCCGGATTACGATGATTCTCAATCCGGATTCTCAAAAGTCTTTCATCACCACCGGGCCTACGCCGGAGTCTGCAGGTCATTTAGCATCTCCGAAGCCGACATTGCAGAGACAGCCTATGGCCGGCTTGGCCGAAGCCGGGAATCGCCGATTCGTTGGCTGGGCTTATCAGTACCTGTGCGATCTCTCGATCTGCCCTATGCCCGTTACTGCGTCCAATGCTTAGAACAACATGAATATGGGCTTAAGCTGTGGGATCACCGTGCCTCATTAGCTTGTCCTGAGCATAAAACCCTGCTTGAAGCTCGCTGCCCGCATTGCCATCGGCGATACACACACGATCGATGGCCACAGGATTGTGTATGTCGTGGAACCAAAATCTTTAATCCCACCCCAGTTACAGCCAATGAAGCTGGTCTCATGGCAACGATTGTGGCCAAGCAAGATCAGAATGCGCTTGATCTTCTAGATGTGCTCTATGACCAGATAGATCTCTGGCTTAAATGGGGCCTGCTATGTGTAAAGGATCGGCTGCGTGTTCTGTCTTCACTGTTTCGTGGCATTTTTCATCCTGACTTGCTTACATCAGCTGATAACCGGCTGGCCAAAGCAATACACCCGCGGACGCTATTCTGTTTGCTGATCGGTGCACCGAATCGGCTTTTTCGAGAACACGGCCAGATTCTTCTGGCCGAGGCCAGAAGTCGCTTCAGGGCCTATATTTCGAATCAGCTCATCATCCCCAAGGAGTATGCCGGCAAGATATTGGGCACAGGACGCATATCCCTCAATAAGATCATCCGGGATGGGCATATCCCACTGGCCGAGGATCGTACTGGCGTTCCTCTGGTAGCCGTCAATAAGCTTTTACTGGATCTTGAGCGAGAGCCCTTTGATCCGCAAAACGGCATTAAAGCCGTCTTGCTCAGGTCCAAACAGCCCCCAGCCTCGTTGTCCCGAGTCGTGTCGTCTATTAAGCAGCGCGAGATCGAATCATTGGGGTTCGAAGCCAAGGCCGGTATCGAGACCCTCAGGGTCCCACTCTTCAGCTTTCCGCGAGTTAGCCATCCGCCTGGAAGACTCACAGTCGGTCAGCTCTCGCGACGATGGCGCATTAACGAAGCATCGATACGTTATCTGATTAATACAGGGTGGCTGGATGCACACAAGCTTCAAAAGCCCTATACCGTGCAGTGGTACATCACCAATTCGGAAGTTAAAGGTTTTGAGAAGGAGTTCATCTTTGCCGTGACGCTCGCCCGATTGATGGGGATCAGTGCGTACACGTTGATGAAAATATCTCGCGCTAGGAAGATCGATGCCGTCCTAGGGCCGGACATAGATGGATGTCCCACTTATCTCTTTTTACAGAAATCCATCAAAGGGCTGCTTGAAGTGTTGCAACGGGAGCAGATCAAATGATGCGAAAGAAGATGGTTATTCGCAATGCTCGAAAGCACCGCAAATTGCGACCTCACTATCAGTACCACAATCTCCGTTTTTGCGGTCCGGATCGAATCCCGGTTGCGTCCCCGAAATTTTTAAACTGGCCGATCAGACGTACGAGATTCTTTCTGCACAAGTCCCCAGTGATCATACGAGACATGAGTCATGAGTACTTAATCAGCATCTCTCCGCGGGACTATTTGATGATTCATCGCAAGATCCCGTTACCCGCCAGGAAACACAGGCTTTTGCTAGAAGCTGGCAATCTCCGCTTCTAATCGAAGTTTCTACTTTGACGCTCACGCTTATGCGTGAGCGTACCAATTTTCTTGAGTATTATCTGCGTCTAGGTGACGCATTTTTTTTGCCTTCAGAATCCAATTTTGCACGCATACATGGATTACAAAATCTATGTTTATCGATTTTTTGAAAAGCAATTACTTACGTAAACCAAATACAGACTTGGCATTCTACTTTTGAACAAAGTCCAAAGTTACCGGCTTTCGCAATACAATATGCTTCAATATATGTGGCGTAAGT
>JACXTT010002091.1_pt1 | contig 31993 bp, 31 predicted proteins | sample 9270951 | NCBI WGS metagenome assembly JACXTT01 (sample SAMN15532306, study PRJNA645909) | rock metagenome | isolation source: weathered quartz diorite | place: Puerto Rico | collected 2017-06-21
CGGCTTCGTGCGGGCGAACGGCCGCGGTGGCGGCGGAGGAGGACGCGATGCTCCGGACCATGATCGCCGGCAGCCTGCCCCGGCCGACCTGGCTCGCGGCACCGGAGCAGGAGCGCGTCTACACGTCGCACCGGCTCGAGCACGACGCGCTCCGCGAGGCGCAGGACGACGCCGTGCGGCTCGTGGTCACCGATCAGGAGGCGGCCGGCCTCGACATCGTCACCGACGGCGAGCAGCGCCGGCGCCACTACATCTGGGGATTCTGCGAAGGCCTCTCGGGGCTCGACTTCCAGAACCTCGCGAAGATCGAGACCCGCGGCAACCGTTATGGCAACGTGCTGATCGATGCCGCGCGCGTCGTCGGGCCGATCCGCCGGCCGCGGCCGGTGCTGCTCGACGCGCTGAAGTTCCTGAAGAAGACCGCGACGCGGCCCGTGAAGGTCACGCTGCCGGGTCCGATGACGACGGCCGACACGCTCGCGGACGAGCACTACGAGAGTCGCCGCGCGCTCGCGGCCGACATCGCGAAGGTGCTGAACGAGGAGGCATGCGAGCTTGCGGAGGCGGGCGCCGACGTCGTCCAGTTCGACGAGCCGTGCTTCAACATCTATCTCGACGAAGTCGAGGAGTGGGGCATTCGCACGCTCGAGGCGGCTGCGCAGAGTGTGCGCGCGAAGACCGCGGTGCACATCTGCTACGGCTACGGCATCCCGGTCGTGCTCGCGTGGAAGAACGCGAACCAGGACTGGAGCCACTACGGGCGCACGTTGCCACTGCTGAAGGACAGCCGCATCGACGGCGTGTCGATCGAATGCGCGGCCTCGGGCGTGGACGTATCCGTGCTCGGCCTCGCGCGCGGGAAGGATCTCGCGGTCGGCGTGATCGACGTCGGGACCGACGAAGTGGAGTCGCCCGAGACCGTCGCGGCGCGGATCCGGAAGGCGCTGCCGTACGTCGCTCCCGAGCACCTCTTCCCGTCGACCGACTGCGGCCTGGTGCCGCTTCCGCGCGCGGTCGCGAGCGGGAAGATGCGCGCGCTCGCGGAGGGCGCGGCGATCGTCCGCGGCGAGCTGGCCGCTAGATCTGGGTGAAGTGGCCCCATCGGGTTCTCGAAAACCCGATTGCGGTCCGCGGGACGTTTGGGTTATGGCCCTCGTTTGTCTCGGCCCGAAGAGGGCCACGTCCATCCCACCCCAAGGAGGAATCCGTTCATGTTGCTGCTCGAATCGTTCGGTCCGAACCCCCGCAAGGTCCGCATGTATCTCGCCGAGAAGGGCCTGAAGATCCCCAACAAGGAGCTCGACATCCTCGGCGGCGAGAACCGCAAGGCTCCCTACACCGACAAGAACCCCGGCGGTCAGATCCCCGCGCTCGAGCTCGACGACGGCAAGGTCATCGCCGAGACGGTCGCGATCTTCGAGTACCTCGACGAGAAGAACCCGTCGCCGGCGCTGATCGGCAGCAACGCCGAGGAGCGCGCCGACACCCGCCAGTGGCAGCGCCGCGTCGAGCAGCGCATCACCGAGAACATGTACAACGGTTTCCGCTTCGCGGAAGGGATCGAGCTCTTCAAGAACCGCATGCGCTGCCTGCCCGAGGCATCGCCGGGCCTGAAGGCGACGGCCATCGACGGTCTCCAGTGGCTCGACAAGCTGATCGCGGGCCGCGAGTACATCGTGCCGAACCGCTTCACGATCGCCGACATCATCCTCTATTGCGCGATGGATTTCGCGGCGAGCGTCGGCCAGGGGATCCCGGCGGACTGCAAGAACCTGAAGGCTTGGTTCGACCGCGTCGGCGCTCGTCCGAGCGCGAAGGCGAGCCTGCACGCGGCGTCGGCGCAGCTCAAGATGCAAGGCTGAGCCGTTCTGCTTCGATCACCGGCGGTGGGGATGGAGCTGACGGGCCGTTCGGCGTCGCCCGCGTCTCGGGCGTAGGCTCGGCCCGCAGCTCATCCCTTCCGTGCCGCGGATGGAGCGGCGGCTTCACCGCCGCTCATCCCCGGGTCTGCGGCGTTGCTCGATCGAGGACGTCATTACGGGGACTGTTCATGTCTCTTCGAGTTTTTGGGCATCCTTTCTCCTCCTACTGCCAGAAGGTCCTGATTCCGCTTTACGAGAACGGGACTGCGTTCCGTCTCGAGCTGCTCTCGCCGGAGAATCCGGACGTTCTCGCCGAGCACGGAAGGCTCTGGCCACTTCGCAAGATGCCGCTGCTGGTCGACGGTGACCGTGTCGTCGCGGAGGCAACGATCATCGTCGAGTACCTCGACCTCCATCACCCTGGAGCGACGCGCTTCCTGCCGGCGGACCCCGTGCGTGCGCTCGAGGTGCGCATGCTCGATCGCTTCTTCGACCAGTACGTGATGACGCCGATGCAGAAGGTCGTCGGCGATTTCCTCCGCCCGGCGGAGAGCCGCGACGCGTTCGGGGTGCGCGACGCGCACGCGCAGCTCGAAACGGCGTACGCGTGGCTCGACGAGGCGCTGCGCGGCCGCGAATGGGCAGCCGGCGACGCGTTCACGCTGGCGGATTGCGCCGCGGCGCCGTCGCTCTTCTACGCGGACTGGGTGCACGCGGTCGACCCGCGCCACGCGACCCTGCGCGCCTATCGCGCGCGTCTACTGGCACGGCCCTCGTTCGCGCGCGCCGTCGACGAGGCGCGACCTTTCCGTTCTTACTTCCCACCCGGCGCACCCGACCGCGACTGAAGCGCGCCGGCACTCCCGAAACGATCACGAGGGACCTTCGATGAAGCACGGCGTGGTGATCTTCCAGGACGATTTTGCGATCCGCCCCGACGAGGTCGCGAAGGCGGCCGAGGAGCGTGGCTTCGAGTCGATCTTCTTCATCGACCACACGCACATCCCGGTGCGGCGGACGACGCCGTATCCGCTCGGTGGCGACCTGCCGAAGGACTACTACCACAACCACGATCTCTTCGTGGCGCTGTCGTTCGCCGCGGCGGTCACCAAGACGATCAAGCTCGGCTCCGGCATCTGCCTCGTCATCGAGCGCGACCCGATCACGCTCGCGAAGGAGGTCGCGAGCCTCGACGCGCTGTCGAACGGGCGTCTCTTGTTCGGCATCGGCGGTGGATGGAACCGCGAGGAGATGGAGGATCACGGCACCGACTTCACGACGCGCTGGCAGCGGCTGCGCGAGTCGATCGAGGCGATGCGGGAGATCTGGACGAAGGACGAAGCGGAGTACCACGGCGAGATCGTCAAGTTCGACAAGATCTGGTCGTGGCCGAAGCCCGTGCAGAAGCCGGGGCCGCCGGTGCTGCTCGGCGGCCACGGCAAGAAGTCGTTCGAGCGCGTCGTCCGCTACTGCGACGGCTGGCTGCCGCTCACCTGGGTCGACCACAACATCGTCCCGGAGATCGCCGAGATCGCGAAGCTCGCCGAGTCGAAGGGGCGCGATCCGAAGACGATCTCGGTCACCGTGTTCGGTGCGAACGACGATCCGAAGGCGCTCGCGCGCTTCCGCGACGCCGGGGTCGAGCGCGTGCTGCACCTGCTGCCGGCCGCGGGGCGTGACCAGGTCTTCCCCGAGCTCGATCGCTACGCGAAGCTCAGCTACTGAATCGCGAAGGAGGCCCGTCCATGGAAGCGATCTACGTCGTCGGCGTCGCCATGACGCCCTTCGGGAAGATGCTCGACCGCTCGGTGAAGGACCTCACGCGTGAGGCCGTCGAAGGGGCGCTGCGCGACGCCGGCTGCGCGCCCGAGGCGCTCGAGGCCGCGTACTTCTCGAACGCCTGTCAGGGCCACATGCAGGGCCAGAACCTGATCCGTGGCGAGATCGCGCTCCGTACCATGGGCATCCAGGGGATCCCGGTCACGAACGTCGAGAATGCGTGTGCCAGCGCGAGCACGGCATTCCACGGCGCCGTGCAGTTCCTGCGCGCGGGCATGGGCGACGTCGCGCTCGCGGTCGGTGTCGACAAGATGTTCTCGACGGACCGTGCGCTCATGTTCAGCGTCTTCGACAGCGGCTGGGACATCGAGACGACCGAGGAGAATCGCGCGCGACTGCTCGAGCTCGGTGCGGGCGTCGAGGTGCCCGAGGGCACGATGTCGACGCGGCCATACAGCGCGATGATGGACGTCTACGCCGCGTGGGCGCGCTTCCACATGCGCGAGTTCGGCACCACGCGCGAACAGATCGCCGCGGTGTCCGCGAAGAACCACCAGCATTCGACGCGGAATCCGCTGTCCCAGTACCGCAACGCCTACACCGTGGAGGAGGTGCTGGCGGCACCGCCGATCACCTATCCGCTGACGCTGCCGATGTGCGCGCCGGTGAGCGACGGCGCGGCCGCGGCGGTGTTGGTGACCGAGCGCGCGCTCGCGCGCTTCGATCGCAAGCGTGCCGTGAAGGTCTACGCGTCCGTGCTGGCGAGCGGCATCGACCGCGCGCCGACCGAAGTGGACAAGCACATCGGTGCACGCGCGGCCCGGAAGGCCTACGAGCTCGCGGGGGTCGGACCCGAGGACATGTCCGTCGCCGAAGTCCACGACGCCACGGCGATGGGCGAGATCATCCAGACCGAGAACCTCGGCTTCTGCGCGTTCGGCGAAGGCGGGCCGACGGCGGCGCGCGGCGACACCAAGCTCGGCGGCCGCATCCCGATCAATCCCTCGGGCGGCCTCGAATCGAAGGGCCATCCGATCGGCGCGACCGGCCTCGGGCAGATCTTCGAGCTCACCGCCCAGCTCCGCGGCGAGGCGGGCGCGCGCCAGGTCGAAGGCGCGCGCTTCGCGATCGCCGAGAATGGCGGTGGCATCTACGGCATCGAAGAAGCCGCCTGCGCGATCACGATCCTCGGGAGCGCCTGAGCGGAACGCGCCGCGCGGGCGTCCGACGCGCGAGCGCGAGCTCGTTCGGTGCGCCGTGGCGGAACGCGGCGCGGAGCAGGTCGACCCAGGCGCGCACTTTCAGCGGGACGTACTCGCGCGAAGGGTAGAGCACCCAGGCCGCGGCATCGAAGTCCGTGAGCGAGCAGTCGTAACGCTCGAGCACCGGAACGAGCGTGCCCTCGGCGATCTCCTCCGCCACGTTCCAGCGCGGCAGCAGCGAGAGACCGAGCCCGGCGACGGCGCACTGGCGGAGCGCCACGCCGTTCGACATCGTGAATCGGCCCGCGACGGGCACGTCCTCGGTCGCGCCGTGGCGGTCGCGGAAGCGCCACACGGCACGCGCCCCGGGAATGGCGTAGCGCAGGTAGTCGTGGCCGGCGAGATCGGCGGGCGCTCGCGGCGCCGGGTGGCGCTCCAGATAGTCCGGGCTCGCCACGACCGCATAGCGCATGGTGCAGAGACGGTGCGCGATCATCGCGGAGTCTTCCAGGTGCCCGAGCCGAACGGCGGCGTCGAGGCGCTCGGCGACGAGATCGACCTTCGAGTCGGTCAGCAGGAACTCGAACCGGAGCTGCGGGTAGCGCACCGCGAAGGCCGGCAGCAGCGGCATCAGGTTCAGCTGCGCGAACGTGACCGGCGCGGTGATACGCAGCGTGCCGCTCGGTTCCTCGAGCGAATCGCGCGCGACCGAACGAGCGCTCTCGAGCTCGTCGACGAGCGGCGCGAGGCGCTCGAAGTAGGCGAGGCCGGCCTCGGTCGGAGCGAGCCGGCGCGTCGTGCGATGGAGCAGCCGGACGCCGACCTCTTGCTCGAGGCCGGCGATGCCGCGCGAGATCGTCGAAGGCGTGAGCCCGAGATCGCGCGCCACCGCGGCGAGGCTCCGTCGGCGCACGACCTCGACGAACATGCGCAGCCGCTCCGTGTCCATTCGTGCAGGCTACGCACGAGTGCATTGCCACGCAATGGAATACCGGGCGCCGAATCCCGCGTGCTAACCCGATCGTCGTGCCGCGAACGGACGCGGCCGCGAGCGACTGAAAAGGAGTCGACGATGAGTCTCGAACGAGAGCTGAACGGCATCACGGAATACGTGCGACAGAACGTCCCGGCCGAGACGTTCGCCACGATGGAGGGCGCGAACGAGCGCCTGGCGGCGACGGGGATCGTCGCGAAGGCGCGGAAGGCGGGCGACCGGGCGCCGTCCTTCGAACTACCGGACGAGCAGGGCAAGACCGTCCGCAGCGCCGACCTGCTGGCGCGCGGGCCGATCGTGCTGTCGTTCTACCGCGGCCACTGGTGCCCGTACTGCAACCTCGAGCTGAAGGCGCTGCAGGCGCGCCTCCCGGAGATTCGTGCGAAGGGGGCGACCCTCGTCGGCGTGTCGCCGCAGACGCCGGATCAGTCGCTGACGACGCTGGAGAAGAATGCGCTCGGCTTTCCGGTGCTGTCCGACGTCGGCAACGCGGTCGCGCGAAGCTTCGGCCTCGTCTTCAAGCTCGAAGCGTCGCTCGAGCCGATCTACCAGGCCTTCGGCGTCGACCTGAAGGCGCACAACGGAGACGACAGCCACGAGCTGCCGATCCCGGCCACGTACGTCATCGCGCAGGACGGGACGATCGTCGACGCGTACCTCGACGTCGATTACCGCCGTCGCGTCGACCCGGATGCGGTCATGCGTTGGCTCGACCGCGCGCGCGGCTGAGGCTCTCGCGAAGCGGCGCGGCGGAGCTCGCATCCGCCGCGCCGCCTCATCTGCGCCGGCCGCGCCGCTTCGCGGGCGTGCGCTTCGGCACCCCGACGGCGGTACCGCGCTTGCCGTTACGCGGCAGCAGCCCGTGCTCGACGATGTCGTAGAACTCGGCGAACGCCTCCGACATCGTGAGCCCCACGCGGGCGAGCAGCTCGGGATCGACGAGCTGAGCGACCGCGTTCAACATGACCTCCGCGACGAGCTGGGTGTGGACGCCCCGGAAGTGTCCGCTCTTCGCGCCCTCGGAGAGCAGGGCTTCGAGGCCGGCGATGCGCTCGCGCTGGTGGCGCATGAGGCGGCGATAGGTCGAGGGGAAGCGCGAGAGGTCGCGCACGAATTGAGCGCCCGCGTCGCGGGTGGCCGGGACGGCGGCGCCGAGATAGCCGGTGACCGCGGTGAACGGGTTCTCGGCCGTGCGCGCGTTCTCGTGACCGTCGCGGCGGAGCTTCGCGAGCCAGCGCTCGACCATCGCCTCGAACAGCTCCTCGCGGCTCGGCGCGATCTGATAGAGCGCGCGCTTCGAGCAATGCAGGCGCGCCGCCAGGTCGTCGGTGCCGAAGTGCAGGAACCCCTCGCGAAGGAAGAGTTGCTCCAGCTCTTCTTCGAGGCGCTCGATACGACGCGATGCGCTAGTCCGAATCTCGCCGCGTGAGATTTTCTCTTGACGCTGCATTTCACCCCGTGGTACGCGCCGCCAGTTTCTAGTACCGCCCGCACCGGCCGGTCAAGCAGCTTCGAAGGGAGATGGCTCCATGGCGTGGATGGTGACGATCGACAACGGCTCGACCTTCACGGACGGCTGCCTGCTGGCCGACGGGAAGCTGCACGCGGTCAAGGTGCTGACCACGCCCTACGACCTGATGCGCTGCTTCGTCGACGTGTTCCGCTCGCTGGCCAAGGAGGCGGGGCTGGCGAACGAGGCGGATCTGCTGCGCCGTGTCGAAGAAGTGCGCTACTCCACCACCTCCGGCACCAACGCGCTGCTCGTCCGCAAGGGCGTGCGCGTCGGGGTGATCGTCGGGCCGGGCGGAGAGAAGGACCTCTACGGCCTACGCGGTGCGAACAGCGAGCTCGTCGACGCGCTCGTCGGCGACCGCGTGGCCTCGTTCGATCCCAAGGGCGGCGACATCTCCGAGAACATCCTGAGGGCCGTGCGCGGCCTGCTCGCGAAGGGTGCGCAGTGGCTCGTCGTGTCGCTCCCGGGCGATGACGGCGCCAAGGCCGAGCGCGAGTTCAAGAACGACCACATGAAGCTCCTGCCGGCGCACCTGCTCGGCTCGGTGCCGGTGCTCTACTCGCGCGAGCTCTGCGGCGACGCCGACGATGCGCGGCGCACCGCCACGGCGATCCTGAACGGCTTCCTGCACCGCGAGATCGCGCGCTTCCTGTACCACGCCGAAGGCTGGGTTCGTGAGCACCACGTCGCGCAACCGCTCCGCATCATGCGGAACGACGGCGCCTGCGGGCGCGTCGCCAAGACCACCGCGGTGAAGACGCTGGATTCCGGGCCGATGGGCGGCCTCTCCGGGGCGGCGGCCCTCGCGCGGAGCGCCGGCGAGAAGAAGCTCGTCACCGTCGACGTCGGCGGCACCAGCTCCGACATCGGCGTCGTCGACGACGGCCGCGCCAGCGTCGATCTCTTCGGCTCGGTGCACGGGCTGCCGCTGTCGTTCGCGTTCCCGCGCTTGCGCACCGCGGCTCTCGGCGGCGGATCGCTGTTCAAGGTGCAGGGCAAGAAGATCCAGATCGGCCCCGACAGCGCCGGAGCGCTGCCGGGCCCCGCGTGCTTCGGCCGCGGCGGCAACGAGCCGACGCTCACCGACGCCGCGCTGCTCGCCGGTTACCTCGACGCCAAGCGCTTCGCCGCCGGTGCGATCGCGCTGAAGCCCGAGCTCGCCGAGAAGGCCATCCTCGAGAAGATCGCCAAGCCGCTCGGGCTCGCCGATGCGCAGGCCGGTGCCGCCGCGATGATCGAGGCCTTCGCCGACGCGCTCGCCGTCGAGGTGAAGGCGGTGCTGGAAGGGGCGGGCTGGAGCGGCAAGGACGTGGGTCTCGCCGTGTTCGGCGGCTCGGGGCCGCTGCTGTCGTGCCTGGTCGCCGAGCGTCTCGGCATCGCCCGGCTGATCGTGCCGCCGGCGTCGTCGAGCTTCAGCGCGCTCGGCGTCGGCTTCGCCGAGCTCGCGCACGAGTACCGCACGCTGCTCGGAGCGCCGGTCGCGAGCCAAGCGTGGAACGGCACGATCTCCGAGCTTCGCGACCGCGCCGAGCGCGACATGTTCGGCGAGGGCGTGCCGAACGCGAAGTGCCGCGTGGACGTGCGGCTCCGCCAGGAAGAGGGCGGGCAGGAGTTCGCCGTCGCCGACGTGGCCTCGGTTCCGAAGGACGCCGCCGCCGCGAAGGGCCGCGTCGCGATCGACTATCGCTTCACGTTCACGGGAAGCGGGCAGACCGAGTTCCCGAAGAGCGCGGCGAACGGCGCCGAAAGTGGTGCGGCGGGCGGCAAGCGCAAGGCGCTGATCGGCGGCAAGTCCGAATCGGTCGCCGTGGTCGACGGCGGACAGGGGACGAAGGCGGCGGGCCCGTGCCTCGTCGAGACGCCCTTCTGGAGCGCCGTCGTGCCGTCGGGCTGGAACGTCGCGTCCACGGAGTTCGGGCTTCGTCTCACGCGCTAGCCGCGCGCGGCGCGGAATCCAAGGAGAATCGAAGATGCAAGTCGCGGTCACGGAATACCTCGAGATCGACATCGACAGCGAGCAGTGGCGCTGCCGCCGCTGCCATCACGTGCTCGGACCGGCGCGCGACAACTACAAGCGCGGCCTCCTGGTGCACGACCGGGATCCCAAGGAGATCCACCGGCCGATCATCGATCCGAACAAGTACCGCTTCACGTTCGCGCCGGATTCCGGGTGGTGCCGGATCCTCGAGTACTACTGCCCCGGGTGCGGCGTGCAGGTGGAGACCGAGTACCTTCCGCCGGGCCATCCGCCGACCCACGACATCGAGCTCGACATCGACGATCTGAAGCGGCGCTTCGGCGGCAACGCCGAGAAGACCGAGCGAGCCTGAAGCCAGGCGAAGGAGATCACGCGTGCGTCGTCTATCGATCGACATCGGCGGAACGTTCACGGACTGCTACCTCGAGTGGGACGGCCGCCACATCGAGGCCAAGGCCCTCACCACCCACCACAACCTCTCGGTCGGATTCCTCGAAGCCGTGGGCCGCGCCGCGGACGACGTCGGCAAGCCGCCGGAAGACGTGCTGTCGGCCGTCGATTCCGTGCGCTACGGCACCACGCTCGGCACCAACGCACTGATCGAGCGGAAGGGCCCGCGCATCGGCGTGATCGTGACGGCCGGGTTCGAGAGCGGCCTCAGGCCCTCACGCGGCCGCGGCTACGGCGAAGGCTTGCCGCGGCACCTTCAGGTCGACCTCGCGCGTGCCACGCGCCCCGAGCCGCTGGTGCCGAACTCGCTCGTCGTCGGCGTGCAGGAGCGCATCGACTTCCTCGGCGAGGTGGTGATCCCGATCATCGAGGAGGACGTGCGGAAGAAGATCCGCCGCCTCGTCGACAACGGCGCCGAGGCGTTCGTGATCTCGCTGGTGAACTCGGTGGTGAACGCGAGCCACGAGGAGATCGTCGAGCAGGTGATCCGCGACGAGTATCCCTCGAGCCTGTTCGGCTCGTTCCCGGTCATCCTCTCGCACCGCATCTCGCGGCGGAAGTCGGAGTACGCGCGCACCATGGCCGCGGTCGTCTGCGGCTATCTCCACGAGCACATGTTCTACTCACTCGGCACGCTGGAAGACGCGCTCCGCGAGCGCGGCTACGCGAAGCCCGTGCTGCTCATCCACAACACTGGCGGCATGGCGGCGCTCGAGTCGACGCACGCGCTGCAGACCATTCACTCGGGCCCGGTCGCCGGCCTCGCCGCCTCGCAGCACCTAACGCGCGAGTACGACATCCCGCTCATCATCGCGACCGACATGGGCGGCACGTCGTTCGACATCGGCATCATCGAGCGCGACGGCACCTGGATCTACGACTTCCACCCGGTCGTCGATCGCTGGCTCGTGTCGACGCCGATGGTCTACCTGCAGACGCTCGGCGCGGGCGGCGGCTCGATCGCGCGTTACGACCGCCTGTGGCGCACGGTCGAGGTCGGTCCCGAGTCGGCCGGCTCCGATCCCGGCCCAGCGGCGTACGGCCGCGGTGGTAGCCAACCGACCGTCTCCGACGCCGACCTCGTGCTCGGCTATCTGAACCCCGACTACTATGCAGGCGGAACCATCCCGCTCGATCTCTCGCTCGCCGAACTCGCGATCGAAGAGCACGTCGCCGAACCGCTCGGCATCTCCGTCGTCGAGGCCGCGAAGCTCATCAAGCGGAAGGTCGACGCGAACATGGCCGACGCGATCTTCAAGGAGGTCGCGACGCGTGGGTTCGATCCCAAGAACCTGAAGCTCCTGTCCTACGGCGGCGGCGGCCCGGTGCACTGCTGCGGCTTCGCCCGCGCGCTCGAGGCGAAGAGCGTTCTGGTGCCGCCGTTCGCGTCGGTGTTCTCGGCGTTCGGCGCCGGCAACCTCGGCCAGCTCCACATCCACGAGCGGTCGGCCTATCTGGTCGTCTACAATCCGCTCACGCGGCAGATGACGCTCGACGTGTCGGTCGTCAACCGCATGATCGACGAGCTCGAGCAGCTCGGCCGCGACGACCTCGTGCGCCAAGGCTTCCAGCCGAAGGACGTGCAGCACCAGGTCGAGTTCGACATGCGCTACGGCAACCAGCTCGTGCAGCTGTCGGTGCTGTCGCCGGTGAAGCGGCTCGCGGGCGTCGACGACGTGCTCGCGATGATCGAGGTCTTCAGCAAGACCTACGCGTCGCGCTTCGGCGCCAAGGCGTCGGCCCCCGAGGCCGGCATCAAGATCATCGCGGTCCGCGTGCTCTCGTGGGTGGCGGCTGAGAAGATCCCGCTCGCCGGCCAGAACGGCGCGGCGCACTACGAGCCCAAGGCTTCGGGCTCGCGGACCTGTCACTTCTGGACGGAGGAAAGCCCGGTCGAGACCGCGATCCATCGCTGGACCGATCTCAAGCCCGGCGCCGTCGTCCAGGGACCGGCGATCGTGGAATCGCCGCACACCACGTTCGTCGTGGAGCCCGGCTGGGACTTCCAGCTCGGCTCGGCGGGCGAAGTGTGGATGAACGACATCTCGAAGAAGTAAGCCGGAGGACGACATGACCACCGAGAAGAGCAAGCTCGACAAGTTCCTCGAAGACACGGTCGTCTTCCTCGGACCCGATCGCACGATCCTGAAGGATCACGGCCTCGCGCCGCGCGACGAGCGCGAGGAGCGGGTGATGCGGGAGCACAAGGACCCGCACAAGATCAGCCTGATCCGCGCCAAGCTCGACGTGCTCGCCGAGGAGGCGTTCGATCAGCTCGAGCAGACCGGCGCCGCGGCCGGCGCGAAGTGGGGCGACCTGATCGCCGGCGTGTTCACCGCGTCCGGCGACCTCGCGCAGGCGTCCACCGGCGGCGTGCTGCTGTTCTCGGTCGTCTGCCAGCCGGTGCTTCGCTACATCAACAAGTACCACAAGAACGAGCCGACCGTCGGCGTGAACCCCGGCGACATCTTCATGTCGACGGACCCGCGCTACGGCAACATCCACACGCCGGACCAGAACACGATCCTGCCGATCTTCGACGACGCGGGGAAGCTCGCGCTGTGGGTCGTCGTGATCGTGCACGAGGGCGAGAACGGCTCGGTCGAGCCGGGCGGCATGCCGTCGGCCGCGGAGTCGCCCTACATGGAAGGCATCCGCATGCCTCCGTGCAAGGTCGGCGAGAACTACGAGCACAAGAAGGATTGGGTCACGTACCTGCAGAACAGCGTGCGCGACCCGATGCTGCAGATCCAGGACATGAAGGTACGGCTCGCGGCGTGCCTGAAGATGCGCGACCGCATCGCCGACATCGCCAAGGAGTACGGCTGGGACGCGATCGTCTCGACGCTCCGCTGGACCCTCGAAGACACCGAAGCGGAGGTGCGCCGGCGCCTGAAGGCGTGGCCCGAGGGCACGGTCCGCTCCGTCGCCTGGACCGATTCGACGCTCCGCGAGAACGCGCTCATCAAGATCATGCTCGAGGCCCGCAAGAAGGACGACGAGCTGATCCTCGACTTCCGCGGCACCAGCCCGCAGTTCGTGAACCGCGCGATCAACACCCAGCTGCACGCGCTGAAGGGCATGCTCGCGCAGGTCTTCCTCACCTTCGTCTGGCCCGACTTGCCACGCAACCAGGCGGTGTTCGCGCCGATGCGGGTGATGAGCGACTGGGGCTCCGCGCTCGACTCGACGCCCGAGGCGCCGAACGCGCAGAGCATGATGACGTTCTTCCCGGGCTTCACCGCCCTCCAGATGTGCGTCGCGAAGTTCCTCTTTCCGACGACGCAGCGATACACCAAGTTGCTCGCGCCCTGGTACAACATGATCACGACGTTCATCTACGGCGGCGTGAACCAGTACGGCGAGACGGTCGGCAATCTCTGCGCCGACCTGAACGGCATGTCCGGCGGAGCGCGCGAGGACCAGGACGGCGAGCACTCGATCGCGCCGATCTTCGCGGCGATGACCGACCTCGGCGAGAACGAGATCATCGAGGAAGAGACGCCGATCGTGAAGATCGTCCCGCACCGCCTGCTCCAGGACAATCAGGGCTTCGGCCGCCAGCGCGGCGGCAGCGGCTACCAGATCATCGGCACGGTGCGCCGCTCCGACATGTTCGGCTTCATGACGACGTGCACGGGCTCGAAGTTCCCGACCAGCTACGGCCTGTTCGGCGGCTACGGCGCGCCGTCGTACCCGCTCTGCAAGATCAAGGGCGTGAACGCGTTCGACACGCTGAAGACCCTCCCGGAAGACAAGTGGACGGTCGAGAGCCTGATGAACGACCAGCCGATCCCGGGCGCGAAGTACTCGACGCACCACATGGGCCTGCAGTTCGAGATCGTGAAGCAGGGTGAGCTCTACATGATCTGCCAGGGCACGGGCGGCGGTTTCGGCGATCCGCTCGAGCGCGAGCCGGAGGCCGTCACGCGCGATCTCCGCGACGGCATCATCTCCGAGCGCACCGCCAAGCAGATCTACTTCGTCGCCTACGACGAGCGCACGCTGTCGGTCGACATCGAGGGCACGCAGAAGCTCCGCGACGGCGAGCGCGCGGCGCGCAAGAAGCGCGGCAAGCCGTTCGACGAGTTCTGCAAGCAGTGGGTGAAGCCCGAGCCGCCGAAGGAGCTGCCGTTCTACGGGCCGTGGGGAAACCGCGAGGAGGTCTACCTCGGCAGCCCCGACAACAAGGTCGCGCGCGGCACCTGCCTCGGCATCACCATGACCGATCCGCGCGAGGTCCGCATCGCCGAGCTCGAGAAGAAGCTCAAGGACGCGGGGATCGACATCCCGCTGTGACATGATCGGCACGCACGACCGCACGATTTGGGTCCGCGCCGGAGCGGGCATCGAGATCCTCTCCGGCATGGGAGCCGCGGTGTGGAACGAGCCCGCGGCGGTGCGGAACGCCGTGCGGGAGATGCTGTCGGTGGTGCCCGCGACGCATCTCCAGATCGACCTCGATTCGATGCGGCGGCGAAGCGAGCCGGCCGCGGAATGGAAATCCGTCCTCGCGCGGAGCGACGGGTTCGGCGCGCTGCTCGCCGAGATGGTGCAGGCGACCTCTGACGCCGTGCGCGGGCGCGCGGAGTGGGGCCTCGGCTTCCCGGGGCCGCAGGAGGTCGCGGAATCGCTCGGCGACGCGAGCGAGCGCGGCGTGCTGAAGGCCGGGTTGCAGCTCGCGTCCTTCCTGCAGGCGGTGCGCGAGTCGGGCATCACGTTCGTGGCGATCGATCTCGCCGGCGCGCCTGCTCCCGACAAGACGACCGCGCCGTTCTTCCGGAACGCCGAGATGTACAAGTGGCGCCGCGCCGCACGGCGAAACGAGCCCGCCCCCGTCGCCGGCGCCGAGATCCGCCTGCTCGACGACTCGCCGGCTGCGGCGCTGGTCTCGCACTGGGAAGCGGGCGAGTTGGTCGGCGGCGGCCTCGACGCTTCGTTCTGGGCGGGCCAGCCGTTGCCCGCGCTCCCCGCGCGCTCTCTCCTCTACGGAAGCATCCCACCGACCTCCGAAGCGGCTGCGATCGTCGCGGCTGGCCGGGGGCTCAACCGCTGATCGGGTCGAATGCCATGACGAGACTCGCCGACGTTCCTTCCGACCGCTGGACCCTGGTGAACCTGGTGCGCGCGCAGGCCGAGCGTTACGGCGAGCGCGAGTTCCTGAGCTGCGAGGGCGCGACGATGTCGTTCGCGGGTCTCGAGCGCGAGAGCTCGCGCCTCGCGCACGCGCTCCACGACCTCGGCCTTCGGGAAGGGGACAGGCTGTTCGGGCTCTGCATGAACGGCCCGTCGATCCTCACCATGCTGATCGCGGCCAACAAGGTCGGGGCCGTCTTCGTCAGCGTGAACTTCGAGCTCAAGGGTGCGTTCCTCGAGCACCAGGTGAAGAACAGCGGCCCGCGCATCCTGGTCGTCGATCGCGAGCTGGCGCGGAGCTTCGCCGGCGTCGACCTGACCGGCGTCGAGGCGGCGATCATCGTCGGCGGCGGAGATCACAGCCTCGACGCGCTGTCGGGCGTGAAGACGATCGCGTTGAACGATTTCGCCCCCACGTCGGCGAGCCCTCCGGCCTTCCGCGATCCCGAGCCGAGCGACGTCTCGACGGTGATCTACACGTCCGGCACCACGGGCCCCTCGAAGGGCGTGCTGATGCCGCAGGCGCATTGCTTCCTGCTCGCGTACGGCCTGGCGCGCCAGCTGAGCATCACGGAAGAGGACGTCTACTACGTCTGCATGCCGATGTTTCACTCGAACGGCCTCTTCATGCAGGCGTTCGGCAGCCTCATGTGCGGTGCGCGCATCGTCATCGCGCGCCGCTTCAGCCCGTCGCGCTGGCTGGAAGACGTGCGCAACAGCGGCGCCACGCTCACCAACGGCCTCGGGGTCATGCCCGAGTTCATCTTCCGCCAGCCGCCGACGCCGCGCGACAGCGAGCACAAGCTGCGCGCCATGATGGCCGTGCCGATCGCCGCGGAATGGGGGAACGACTTCCAGAAGCGCTTCGGCGTCTCGCTCGTCCAGGGCTACGGCATGACGGAGATCAACATCGTCGCCTACGGAAAGCCGGGCGATCCGATCGTCCCCGGGTGCGCGGGAAAGGTGCTCGAGGATTTCTTCGACGTGCGCATCTTCGACGCCGGCGACCGCGAGGTGGCACGAGGATCGATCGGCGAGATCGTCGTCCGTCCGAAGCTCCCGTTCGGCTTCATGGCGGGCTACCAGCGGATGCCCGAGAAGACCGTCGAGGCCTGGCAGAACCTGTGGTTCCACACCGGCGACGCCGGAAAGATCGACGACCGCGGTCTCCACTTCGTGGATCGCATCAAGGACTGCATCCGCCGCCGCGGCGAGAACATCTCGTCGTTCGAGGTCGAGCAGGTGATCGGGTCGCACGAGACGGTGGCCGAGTGCTGCGTGATCGCGATCAAGGTCGAGGATGCCGGCGGCGAGGACGAGGTGAAGGCCTGCGTGGTGATGAAGCCGGGCCAATCGCTCGAGCCGGACAAGCTGCTCGACTACTGCCAGGACCGCATGCCGCGCTTCGCGGTCCCGCGCTTCATCGAGTTCGTGCAGGAGCTGCCGAAGACGGCGACGGGCAAGGTGCAGAAGGAGCCGCTTCGCAAGGCGGGCAAGACCGCGGCCACCTGGGACCGCGAGTCCATCGGTTACAAGCTTCGCCGCTGACGCCCCGGCTCAGGGGTCGGGTCGTCGGCGGGGAGGGGAGTGCCGGCAGGGCCAGTGGTCCTGCCGGCACTCGGGGGAGCCGGGTTCAGTGCATCCCGCCGCCCATGGCGCCGCCGCCACCGCCGGAGCTGCCGGAGCTCGTGCTACCGGCGCCCGAGCTCGAAGACGGACTGCCCGAGCCGTAGGGGTTGCCGCCGCCCTGCGACGCTTCCTGCGTGCAGGCCGCGAGCGTGATCGCGCCGAGGAACGCCATCGTGGTCAACACCGATCGAATCGTCATGCTTCTTCCTCCTCTGTTCCTGATGGCGAGAAGGCATCGCGGGCTTCGCGACGCGCGCCTCTCACCGGGCCTTCGAACGGGTTCGCCCGAATCGGTTAAGTGTCCAAACAACCCGACGCCAAGGGTGGTTGCGAAATTCGCTGCGCGAAATTCCCGCGCCGTGCACGCGCCGGCGGGACGGTCAGGAGCGCGCTCGAGATCGATCGGCCAGACGGTCAGCGGGCCGGATGGCCGGCGTCGCCACGCGCACGCGGGCGCTCTTCTCGCGCGTCGACGAACCGAGTAAGCCATCCCCGCCGGAACTCGCTCCGATGGCGTCCGACCCCTCCACCGCCGATCGCATTCTCGAGATGCTCCGCGCCGCCGCCGGCTCGGTCCGCGGACCGGACATCGCGCGCACGCTCAGCATCTCGCGCGCCGCGGTGTGGAAGCACGTGCGCAAGCTCGAGTCGCTGGGCTATCGCATCGCGAGCGACAACCCCGGCGGCTATCGGCTCGAGGAGGCTTCCGATCGCATGCTGTCGAACGAGATCCAGCGTCACTTGACGGCGCGCCGCATCGGCCGCCTCGTCCATCACTTCGATTCGATCGACTCGACGAACCGCCACGCCATGGCGCTCGCGCGCGACGGAGCCGCCGAAGGCGAGGTGGTGATCGCGGAGTCGCAGACGGCCGGAAGGGGACGGCTCGGGCGGAGCTTCTTCTCGCCGAGCGGCGTCAGCTTCTACGGATCGATGATCCTCAGGCCCGCGATCCCGCCCGGGCGTGCGCCGCAGATCACGCTGGTCGCAGGCCTCGCGGTCGCGCAGGCGATCGAGGCGCACGCCCGTGTGCGGCCGGCGCTCAAGTGGCCGAACGACGTCTGGCTCGAAGATCGCAAGGTCGCGGGCATCCTGACCGAGATGGAGTCGGAGGCCGACCGCGTGCTGCACGTCGTCTGCGGACCCGGCGTGAACCTGAACACCCCCGCCGAAGCGTTTCCCGAAGAGCTTCGCGGAATCGCGACCTCGATCCTCGCGAGCACCGGCCGGCGCGTCGATCGTCCGGCGTTCGCGGCCACGTTGTTCGACCGCTTCGAGGCGCTCTACGACGAGTTCCTCGCCGGCGGCCTCGAGAGGCTGCGCGAGCGCTGGGATGCGTACTCGATGCTGACGGGCCGGCGCGTGGTCGTCGAGGGAGCCGGGGCTCCCGTCGAGGGCGAGGTGCTCGGCCTCGACGCCGACGGTGCGCTCCGCCTTCGCGGCGCGAATGGCGAGACGAGTCGGGCGATCGCGGGCGACGTGACGCTCCGCAAGTGAGGCGCCGCGCGGCGAGCGGTCAGAAGAACCAGGACGTCCGCTTCGCGAGCCCGTTCGCGATCAAGCGGTCGATCTCGCGCTTCACTTGATCGACCTTCGGCTGGAGCTCCGAATCCTCGGCGTCGAAGTCGCCGTCGAAATGCATGAGCGGGCCGAACGAGAGATGGAACTTGACCGGCAGCGGCACCATTCCGAGCAGGCCGAGCCACGGCATCGTCACCGTGATCGGAAACGCCGGCGCGCCGATCAGCCGCCCGATCCACTTCACGTCGGCGAGGCCCGGGCTCTGCTCCTCGCTGCCGACGACGCCCACCGGCAGGATCGGCACCTTGTGCTCGAGCGCGAGGCGCATGAAGCCGAGACCGAAGCGCTGCAGCTTGTAGGCCTTCACGTAGGGCTTCACGAAGCCGCGCGCGCCCTCCGGGAAGACCATCACGCACTCGCCGCGCTCGAAGAGCTGCCGGCAGTTCTCGGGCGTGCCGACCACCGAGCCGACGCGCGCCATGAACTCGTTGAAGAAGGGAATCGTCGGTAGATAGAACTCGCCGAGCCCGCGCGCGAGGCGCGGCGGATCCGCCTCGAGCAGGATCGCCATCGCGATCATCCCGGCGTCCCACGCGAACGTGTTGCCGCCGTGGTTCGCGACCACCAGGACCGGCCCCTCGGCGGGGACGTTCTCGATGCCGTGCGTCTCGGTCCGGAACCAGTGCTTGTAGGCGAGCCCCATGAGGAGCGCCGGGTAGCGTGCGGTGTTCTTGTCGAAGCCGAACGCATCGTAGCCGTACTCGTTCAGTGGAGTCGCGAGGCGGGCGTAGCGCCGGTCGATCTCCACGGCCATCTCGGCGAGCGCGTTCGAGCCGGATCCGAGCGCGGGCTCCGGCACGGGCTTCGGATCGCGCCGCGCTTCGCCGACCTTCCGCTTGCCGCGCAGGCTCTCGGTGCTGGGACGCTTCGGGGCACCGTCGATGCCGACGACCTTGCTCACGCGAAGCTCTCGATCCGGGAAGTCACGGCAGACGACTGGTAGACTCTCGTCCGCGCTCTTGCAACCGAGTGCAAATGGAAACGCCGCGCCCGGGTGAACCGGGCGCGGCGCTCTCTCGCGACAAGGAAAGGAAAGACTAGAACTCGGGCGCGGGTGCCGCCGGGCCCTTCTTGTCCTCGGGCTTTTCGCTGACGGCCGCTTCCGTCGTGAGCATCATGCCCGCGACCGACGCCGCGTTCTGGAGCGCGGTGCGAACGACCTTCGTCGGGTCGATGATGCCGGCCTTCATGAGGTCCTCGAACTCCTCGGTCGCGGCGTTGAAGCCGAACGCGCCCTTGCCCTGGCGCACCTTGTCGAGCACGACCGAGCCTTCCCAGCCCGCGTTCTGCGAGATCCAGCGCAGCGGATCCTCGACCGCGCGGCGCACGATCGAGATGCCGACCTTCTCCTCGGCTCCAGCCTTGATCCCGTCGAGGCCCGCGCTCGCACGGATCAGCGCGACGCCGCCGCCGGGGACGATGCCTTCCTCGACCGCCGCGCGCGTGGCGTGCATGGCGTCTTCCACGCGAGCCTTCTTCTCCTTCATCTCGACCTCGGTGGCCGCGCCGACGCGAATCACCGCGACGCCGCCGACGAGCTTCGCGAGCCGCTCCTGGAGCTTCTCGCGGTCGTAGTCGGACGTGGTCTCGTCGATCTGCGCACGGATCTGCTTGACGCGCGCCTCGATGTCGTTGCGCTTGCCGGCGCCGTCGACGACCGTGGTGTTGTCCTTGTCGACCACGATCTTCTTGGCACGGCCGAGGTCCTGCATCGTGACGTTCTCGAGCTTCAGCCCGAGCTCCTCGGCGATGACCTTGCCGCCGGTGAGGATCGCGATGTCCTCGAGCATGGCCTTCCTGCGATCGCCGAAGCCCGGGGCCTTCACCGCTACGGCGTTCAGCGTGCCGCGGATCTTGTTGACGACCAGCGTCGCGAGCGCCTCGCCCTCGACCTCTTCGGCGATGATCACGATCGGCCGGCCGGCCTTCGCGACCATCTCGAGCACCGGGAGGAGATCCTTCATCGAGCTGATCTTCTTCTCGTGGATGAGGATCAGTGCGTTCTCGATCACCGCCTCCATGCGGTCGGGATCGGTGACGAAGTAGGGCGACAGGTAGCCGCGGTCGAACTGCATGCCCTCGACGATGTCGAGCTGGGTCTCGAGGCTCTTCGCCTCCTCGACCGTGATCACGCCTTCCTTGCCGACCTTGTCCATGGCCTCGGCGATGATGTCGCCGATCGTCGAGTCGTTGTTCGCGGAGATGGTGCCGACCTGGGCGATCTCCTTCGGATCCTTCGTCGACTTCGAGAGCTTCTTCAGCTCCTCGATGATCGCCGCGACCGCCTTGTCGATGCCGCGCTTCAGGTTCATCGGGTCGTGGCCCGCGGCCACCATCCGGCTGCCCTCGGTGAAGATCGCGCGCGCGAGCACGGTCGCCGTGGTGGTGCCGTCACCGGCCACGTCGGAGGTCTTGGACGCGACTTCCTTCACCATCTGCGCGCCCATGTTCTCGAACTTGTCCTCGAGCTGGACTTCCTTCGCGACGGTGACGCCGTCCTTGGTGACGTTCGGAGCGCCCCACGACTTCTCGATCACGACGTTGCGGCCCTTGGGTCCGAGCGTCACGGTGACGGCATCGGCGAGGGTCTTCACGCCTTTCAGGATCTTGTCGCGGGCTTCGGTGCTGAACTTGACGATCTTCGCAGCCATGGTGGGTCTCCTTGGGAATGTTCGGAATGGGGTGGGACGCGGTTCGCGCGTCAGTCTTCGACGACGCCGAGGATGTCGTCCTCGCGGAGGATCAGGTGATCCTGCCCGTCGATCTTGATCTCGGTGCCGCCGTACTTCGCGAACAGCACGGTGTCGCCCGCCTTGACGTCGAGTGGGATCGTCTTGCCGTCTTGCTTGCGGCCGGAGCCGGCCGCCACGACCTTGCCCTGCTGCGGCTTTTCCTTCGCCGTGTCGGGAATGATGATACCGCCCTTGGACTTCTGCTCTTCCTCGATCCGCTTCACGATGATCCGATCGTGCAGCGGCTTGACGCGCTGAGCCATGCTCTCCGTTCCTCCTTGGAAATTGGACCCGCCGGTCCGAATAAACCTCCAGCGTACCCTGGATGGGGGGACAAGTAAACTCGATCGTGGCGCGCGCAAGGGCCTCGCGAAAAAAATTCTAGCGGGTGGCCTCCGGGTCCGTTTGACTCCGGCCGGCGGCGAGGCGAGTCTCGCTGCGGATCCGCAACCGATCGGAGACGACATGCTGAAAGAAGGCGACAAGGTCCCCCCGCTCAGTGCTCCGCTCCACGACGGCGGCGAGTTCTCGACCGCGAAGCTCGCCGGCAAGCCCTACGTGATCTACTTCTATCCGAAGGATTTCACGCCGGTTTGCACGAAAGAGGCGTGCCAGTTCCGCGACCGCCGGGGCGAAGTGGCGGCGGCCGGCGCGGAGATCTACGGCGTCAGCCTGGACAGCGCCGACCAGCACAAGAAGTTTGCGGAGTCGCTGTCGCTGAACTTCCCGCTCGTCCACGACCCAGACAAGGCGCTCTGCTCGGCCTTCGGGGTCACGCGGATGTGGGGTCTGCTGCCGTTCCCGAAGCGGGTCACGTTCGTGGTCGACGGGCAGGGGATCGTCCGCAAGGTGATCGCCTCGGAGCTGAACGCCGACAAGCACGTGGACGAAGCGGTGCAGGCGCTGCGGGCGCTCGCCGCCTGAAAGGGAAGCCGCGATGACCCGAGGCGAGTTCGAAGCCGATCTGATCGGCGAAGGATACGAGCTTCGCGAGGGGACGATCGAGCCGAACGCGCGCCGCGAGCTGCACGCCCACGCTTACGATGCGCGGCTGCTCGTCCTCGAAGGCGCGCTGACGCTCGTCTACGAAGATCGCCGCATCACCCACCGGCCGGGAGAGACGTGCTTCGTTCCGGCCGGGACCCGGCACTCGGAGCATACCGAAGCGGACGGGGTGCGTTTCGTGGCCGCGACGCGATCGCCGTCCCCCGTCTGATCTCGGAGGGCTCGCCGCCGGCTCTCTCGCCGGCGTCGAGCCCTCCCTGAGCTACGAGCCCCGCGTGCGTCAGGCCTTCTGCATGTCGAGGGCCTTCTCGATCATCTCGAGCTCCTTGCGAGCCATCGCGAGGTTCGACTTCGAGCGGTCGAGAACCACGTAGATGAACATCTGCGTGCCGACCATGCGGATCAGGTGGTACTGGCTGGTCAGCGTGATGAGGATGTCCTCGATGCGGTCCTTCAGGCCGAGCTTGTCCCGGACCTTCTTCTTCGCCTTGACTACGTCGGCGTTTCCCGCGGCGGCCAGCTCGAGGTCCAGCCCCGGGTTCCCGGCGGTGCCCATGCAGAGCCCGCTCTCGTAGTCGACCAACGCGGCACCGAGGCACCCGTCGATCTTCAGCGTGTTGTTCATACTCGTCTTCACGTCGGCCATTGCTCTCTCTCTCCTTCTCTCTGCGAGACGTTGCTCGCACTGTGAACGTTCGTCGCGCTCTTCCTCATGCCCCGGATTGCATTGGATCGTGGCTCGAGGCCTCCGCGGAGGACTCCAAGCCGTTCAAGACCGCCGGCCCCATCGGGAGACCGTCGAGGGCGTCCAGCAACCGAGCCGCCAGCGACGGGTCACGGGATGAAGCACTGCGGATCAGACGCTGCACTTGCACCACCAGCTCGCCCACGCCCTTCGATTCGCCGTCGCTCCCGACTCCACGGGCCGGCACGGCCAGGCAGACCAGGCGATCGCCGGCCACGGCGAGCCAGTCGAGCTCGCCGAGGCCACGGTGCCAGGCTTCGGTCGAGATCCCGACGATCGTATGGAGCGCCTGCTGGATCACTTGGAAGGCGCCCCGCAGCTCCTCGACCTCACGCTCGCGAAGCGCGCGTTCCAGCATCTCGTGGAGCGTCGGCGTGTCCTTCGAGATCATCCAGAATCGCCAGGCGTCGCCGTCCTTCGCCAGCATGTAGACGCGCCCTTCCGGCACCCAGTCCGGGAATGCGGTGCAATGCCGCACGCATTGCATCAATTGCGCGCGCCCGGCCGGCTCGTCCGCGAAGAGCCATTCGTCGGACGTGTGCAGCACCCATCCGTTCGCGGAATGGAACTCGAAGGATCCGCGCGGAGCCCAGGCGGCGAGGCGTGGATTGAACTCGATGTCGTCGGCGCCGTTGATCGCCGCGAGGATCGAGCGTCCTCTCACCGGCGGCCACAGATGACCGGCGACGATCGTGCTGGCCGCAGGGACCTCGAGGGCCTTCGGAGGGGGCCGGCTCTGCGACTCGTCCTCCACGGCCGCAAGTGCATCGACGAGCACCGTGACCTTGGAGCTGTCCTCGATCTTCTCGGGCAGCACCTCGAGGCGATCGAGGACCGCGTAAAGGCTGTCCGACGACAGCTCGGTCTGCGAAATCCCTGCGATCGCCTGTGTGCGCAGCAGCTCCTGCACACGCTCCGCGGCGAGGCGGATCGCGATCAGGAACGTCTGCATCACGCCGTCGCCGGTCGCCGCGCTGGCGCCGAGGACGGGCACCTCGCCCTCGGTGCCGAGCCGCTTCCCGAGCTCCAGCGGCGACATCGCCCCGGGAAGATCCTGTTTGTTCGCTTGAACCAGGAACGGCATCGCAAGACCGCCGGCCGAGGTCTTCGCGATGCGATGACGAAGGAACTCGTACGCGTTCGAGTTCGCGTCGAAGCTCTCCACGCCGGAGTCGACCACGAAGACGACGACGTCCGCGGTATCGAGCAGGTAGCTTCGCCGGTTGCGGAGAGAGAACTGTCCCGGGACGGCGAGGATCTGGCAGTGCAGATGATATCCCTGGATGTAGCCGCCCCGGAAATCGACCCAGTCGAAGTACTCGGTGCGCGGCCCGATGGAACCGGGACTGGTGAGCTCGCCGCGCCGCGTGCTGGAAAGCGACTCGGTGATGCGCCGTACGTTGGTCGTCTTACCGGCTTCGGGCGCCCCGTCGTAGATCACCCGAGCGACGATCACGCCACGTTCTTCGTCGAGGAAGGCCATCGGAGGTCAGAGAGTCGCGGCGAGCGCGTGAATGTTGCTGCGGAGCGCCGCCCAACCCATTCCTTGGTTCGTCGACTTCTTCGTCACCATCACGACCACGGCGCCCTTGCCCTGAATGATCGCCATGAAGTGGAACACCATGGGCGACGAGATGAAGATCTCCTCGAACGAGTCTCTGACCTCCTGGCCTCGCTGCTTCGACAACAGCTCCTCGACCCGTCGAACCGTCTTGCCGCGGAACATGTCGACGGCGGCGGCGGCGACCGCGTCCAGATACGCCTGGGTGAACGTGGGCACCGTGTGGTGCACGCTCATCAAGATGCCACTGTTCAGATCGACGACACCCACGGCGAGACAGTCGTCGACCTTGTCATAGACCGCCTTGCAAACGTCCGCAGTCGTAGCCATTGCCTGTGCGCCTCTCTGGAGCAGTGTGCGTCCGCCGGATGCTCTTCCTTCAGGCGGCTTTCTCGATCTCGAGCAGCGAGGCCCGGGCCTTCGACAGCACCATGCCGACGTTCGCTCCGCCGCGCGTGACGAAGATCGCGGCGTGGTCGCCGTGCTTCTTGGCGCGCAGGAAGACGTGCAGCAGGTTCGAGCTGAAGACGACGATCTCGTTGAAATAGTGGGCGCCGTCCTCACCGTGCCCACGTGACTTGCGGAAGAGCTTCTCGATGCTGGAGACGCTCTTTCCCTGGAACAGGTCCGCGGTCGCGGCGGCGACGAGATCGAGGACCTCTTGCGGATGCGAGTCGACGGTCTTGACGCCGAGGAGCATCCCGGTGGTCATGTCGACGTAGCCGGCGGCGACGCATTCCGGGACGTCGTTCTGTGCCTTGGCGGGTGATTGTTCGAAGGGTGACATTAGACAGGTTCCCCTATGTGTTTGGGATGAGCCCGAAACGCGGGCGGGAAGTCAGTAGTCGGCTGGGCCGGCGGGCCGCGAGACGCAGGCTCCGTGAGCGCCGCACGGCGCGAACGCTCGGCCGGCCAGCGCCGAGCGAAGTCCGCGAGAAAGGAGACCTGCGCGTCCGACTGGATCCAGCGCGGGTTGATGTTACGGACTCGCTCGAGCGCCTCCATCGGCGTGGCTCCGTTCGAGATGACCTGACACGCGAGCATCGTGCCCGTGCGGCCCATGCCGGCCCGGCAGTGGAGCGCGACGACTTCGCCGGATTCCAAGTCCTGCTGCAGCCTGCGGCCGAACTCGACCGCCTCACCGATCGCCGGAATGCCCATGTCGGGGATCGGGAAGAAGCGTCCTCGCAGGTCGAAGCGCCGGAGCAGCTCGGCGGGAACCGTCATGGTTTCCTCGAGGGTGACGAGCATCGTCACGCCGAGGCGTCGCAGCCCGGCGAGATCGTCCGCGACCTCCGCGCAGATGCCCGGGCGCGGCAGGCCGCCGAGCCGCTTCGGCAACAGCCAGAAGAAATCCGTCGGGCCGCGAAGGATGCGCGGCGCCTCGTGCGCAGCCGCGGGTAGCGGTGGCGGTGGCGGCGTCCCTTCGTCGATGTCCTCCGGCTGCGCCATCGGGCTCGGCACGGCGCATCGACCCGTCCTCACGTATTCCCGTGCGGCGCCGGTGCGGGGCGCTTCGAAGAACGACGCGGCGGGCTGCGACTCGCAGATGCGGCCGCCGGCGAGCAGCGCGACGAAGTCGCTCACGCGCCGTGCATAGGCCTGATTGTGCGTCACCCAGAGGACCGATCGCTCCTCGGCGATTCGCCGCAACAGCGACAGCAGTCGCCTCGCGGCATCATCCGGGAGCCCGGCATCGGGCTCGTCGGCGCAGAAGAGAGGAACGTCCGTGGCGTAGGCGCGGGCGAGCGCCAGCTCGCGCTGGACTCCGAGCGGGAAGTCGACGACGTCGGTGTCGAGTCGAGAGGCGAGCTCGGGACGATCCAGGCGCCGAAACAGATCGACGAGCAGATCCTGCTGCGTCGGCAAGGTGAGCTCGTGCCGGTGCGGCAGTGCCGACACCATGTATTCGCGGAGCGAAGAGGTGAGCAGTCGCAGGTGCTGGATGATCAAGGTCGGGCGGCGGCCTTCTTCGAGTGGCCTGCCCTCGAACAGTGCCGTGCCCCAACTGCGCACGGCAGGGCGACAGTCGTTCAGTCCGCTGATCGTGCGCACCAGCGTCGACTTGCCTTCGCCCATCGGCCCGACGAGCGCGGTGATGCCGCGGCCGGGGATGGAGAGCGTCACGCTGGACAGCACGACGCGCTGCCCGATCGCGACGCCGTATCGATCGAGCAGCAGCAGTGCGTGCTCCGGGGGCTGCTTCACGGGGTCACGCGGCGTGGTTCGGGGCTCGCGGCCGAGACCTCGGCACGAAGGCCTTGCACGCAGATCCGGGCCTGCGAGAGCACCCGGCCGACGAGTGCGCCGTCATCGGCGACGGCATAGAACGCATAGACGCCCTTGGGAGACGGAACCGCCATGAACACCGAGCAGCCGGCGTCCGTGTCGAGGATGACGTCGCGGCACGCGGGTAGGCCGACTTCTTGACCGAACGCGTGCGCTACGGCCACCAGCGTGCTCGTCAGCGCGGCGACCTTGCCGACGGCGATGCTCTTCGCCCCGATGGACGCGACCTCGAAGCCGTCGGGACCGACGAGGCCGGCGGCGCGAATGCCGGGTGTCGATTCTCGAAAATCGGCGAGCAGCGCCCGGCACGCGAGCTTCGTATGGTCGGCCAGCTGAAATCGCTCGCCGGTTGCCGGTGGATGAACGGAGGTCTCGGAAGAGGTCGTCACGACTCACACTCGGAAGTGGTTGGCTCGAGCTCCGAGAGCCGGACCTCGAGCATGCTCAGCAGCAGCTCGATCATCTTCAGCACGTCGTCCTTCGAGCGAGGATCGACGGGCAGGATCGGCAGCACGAGATTTCGCCGGTCGAGGTGCTCGTAGTACTCGAGGAAGTCTCGCTCCGGCTGCAGATCGGTATGCGTCACCCCGATCACCGCACCGGTTTCGGCGATCAGCGAATCGAACGCGGTGACGAAGCCCTCGAGATCGGCCGCCGACTGGGGACGGCTGTGGTCGATCAGGATGACGACGCCGAGCGCGCCGTTCGAGAGGATGTCCCACAGCGCCGAAAAGCGGTCTTGCCCGGGTGTTCCGTACAGGCGGAGCTTCTCTCCGTCGCCGAGCGAGACCTCACCGTAATCGAGGCCGACCGTCGTCGTTGCCTTCGCGGACACGTCTTGCGTGGTGTTGAACGCTTCTGTGCGAATCGGTGGGATCTCGGAGATGACGCCGATCGCCGTCGTCTTCCCCGAGCCCATCGGGCCGGTGAAGAGGATCTTGTGCTCCGTGATTCCGAACGCTCCGAACATCAGGACGCGATCCCCATCCTTTCCCGGATCTTGGCCAGCAAGGAGCGCTGGACCGGCGGTCGCTTCGCCGCGGCCGCCTGTGCGGGCGCGACCACGCGGAGGTTCGCGGCGCGTCGCGGCGCGGCCGAGACCTGCAGCCACCCTGCGAGCGAGCAGGCGTTCAAGAAATCGTGGATCTGCGCCTTCGGCGCGCTCGTCTGCGACTCGACGTCGCGTACGGTCGCCGCGCCCATCGAGAGCATCGCGGCCACGCGAGACGAACCGACCGAAGGCCAGCGAATGACTCTGTGGGCCGCGTCGGCGTCGATCCACGGGAACAGCGCGCCATTCCCCGCCCGGAAGCCGAGATGACACGCGAAGTCGTCGAGATATCCGCCGCCGCGCAAGCGTTCCGGGTCGACGGCCCCGAGGATCTCGACCCGCAGGTCGACGTCCGAGCTTCCTCGGTAACGGTCCAGCGACTGAAGCGGGGTATCGCTCCAGTAACGTCGATGCTGCGGAAACAGATGGAAGCGCCGGTCATGAACGCGTACCACGACCGACAACTCCTTCACGAGGCGGTCGCGGAAACACACGGCCAGATCGAAGAGCGAATTCAGCGATTGCAGCGCCGCGCTCTCCTGGCGCCGCGACTCGCTCGCGGTTCGCATCGCCTCGCCGACGCGGGCAGCGTTCGCGAGCACCGACGAGCGGCGATCGATGAGCGCTTGCACGCGATCGAGCGCGGTACGCACGTCGGCATCGTCGAAAGGGCGCACCAGGCTGATGGTGCCAGGCAGTTGTCGATCGCCACGGGCGACTACCAAGAGGACCACCGTGCCGAGCGGTCGATCGCGCAGCACGGGTATGGCCTCCGCCCGATGAGGGTCGGCGACCAAGGCCTGGAAATGACTGTCGCCGATCTCCCAATCCGGAAGAGCATCGACGCATGCGCGCAGATGACTGGCATCGGGTTCGGCGAGTCCGGCAACGGAGATCCTGAGGGCGGCGGGCGTGACGAGAGTGACCAGGGCACCCATCAGAGGCTCTCCGCGAGCCGCCCCCGCGTGCGCCGCTCGACGGCGCAGACGCCGAACACGAGGAGAGAGATGAAGCCGAGGAGATCGTGGAACTCCATGCGAATCATACCGGACTCCAGTTGCCGTCTCGTCGAACCATCGAAAGCCTCCACAGTTCGAGAGAGCAAATGCGGTACCAGTGCGCTCCGCACGTCATCGCACGCCGATGGGAGGGACATTGCGGACAGTCGTCGGGAGACCCCGCCGCGGGAAGCCTCCGGCGAGCGCCATGCGCGATCGACGCGACGATCGAAGCGTCCGCGGTGCGCAAGGATTTGTGCAGTCGCGACGGACTCTCGACGGGACGCGTTCAGGAACGATCCTCTTCGATCGCTTCGTCGAGGCCGAACAAGCGGCGCGCGACGCGGAGCTCCTCCGCATCGGAGCTCACGGCGCGCTTCAGACGACAGATCGGTTCGTGGAGGAGCTTGTTGACGATCGCCTCCGCCATGCCTTCGATCACGCGGCGGTCGCCGTCGGCGAGATGGCGCAGCGATCCGAGCGTGCGCTCGACTTCGCGGCGACAGATGCCCGCGGCGCGACCGCGGAGCGCGACGATCGTCGGCGCGGCACCGAGACTCCGGAACCAGCGCCAGTACTCGTCGGCTTCGTGCTCGACGATCGCGGACGCGCGGGCCGCTTCGCGGCCGCGCTGGTCGCGACGATGGCGGATGACGCCTTCGAGATCGTCGATGTCGTAGAGCGCGGCACCAGGTACGTGGCGGAGCAGCGGATCGAAGTTCCGCGGCACGCCGAGGTCGATGAGCAGAAGCGGGGAGGCGGTGCGCGCGCGGAGCATGCGCTCGACGTCGCTGGCGCGGAGCACGCAGTCGCGTGCCGCCGAGGAGCCGACGACCACGTCGGCGGCGTCCAGATGGTGCGGAAGCTCGTCGAGCGTCGCGGCTTCGGTGCCGAGCTCATGGGCCAGCGCGGAGGCGCGCGCGAAATTGCGATTGACGCAGACGAGCCGGCCGACGCCGTGCTCGCGGAGGTGTCGCGCGGCGGCCTCGGCCATCCGTCCCGCACCGATGACGAGCGCGGTCTTCGCCGCGAGCGATCCGAGCTGCGTCCGTGCGAGCTCCGCCGCGACCGACGCCAGCGATACGCTACCCACGGCGATGGCCGTCTCGCTGCGCACGCGTTTGGCGACCGAGAACGAATTGTGAAAGAGGCGATGGAGCATCGCACCCGTCGTGCCCGCCTCGACGGCCGCCTCGTAGAAGCCCTTCACCTGGCCGAGGATCTGCGGCTCGCCGACGACCATCGAGTCGAGGCTCGAGGCGACGCGGAAGAGGTGACGGGCAGCCGCGCGATCCTCGTGCACGTAGAGATGGTCCGCGAACGCTTCGGGAAGGACGCCGCGTCCGGCGGCGAGGATCGGCGGGATCGCGGCGAGCGCGACGCGCGTGGGATCGCCGCAGGCGACGACTTCGAGACGATTGCAGGTGGAGAGCGCGGCGCACTCTTCGAGGCCGGCGACCTGATCGAGGATCTGCCGCGCGACGGCGCCCGCCTCCCCGTCCGCGAGCGAGAGCCGCTCGCGGACGGCGACGGGCGTCGAGCGATGGGACAAGCCGAGGAGCCAGAGCCGACGAAGGCCCATCGAAGCTCAGCGTACCCAGAAGATGAGATCGCTGGTGACGCGCCAACCGAAGACGTCGTGTCGGCTCGTCACCGGAACCTCCGCGACCGCTCCGACGTCCACGCCACCAGGGCCGATGGGCGTCTCGATGCCGTCGAGCAGTCTCCAACGCAACCCGAACGCGAGCGTCGCGACGTCCTCGCCTCCCGCGGAAGGAGCGCCGAGATTGAAGAAATCGAAGCCTTCCTGGTCCATCTTCAGCCCGGCGCCTTCGACGGGCTTCAGACGATCGCCGCCGTCCAGCACGTGGACCCAGTTGAGCTCGATCAACGGATAGAAGGCGCCGACCTTGTAGTCGGCGTGGAAGGACGTGTCGTAGAAGCTCGAGTCGACGCCGTCGAGCGCGAGCCGAGGGCCGGTGTAGCCGAGCAGGTGAAGGTCACCGAGCGCCCAGGCGCCCGACAGGAACACGTTGAAGATCCCGCTGCCGCGCTCGTGCAGGTCCAGGTTCAGCGCATTGTGCGTGCGGAAGACCGACCCCTGCAGAGCCTGCGGCTCGCCCGTCGGCGCCTCGTAGCGGATGCCGCCGCTCACCAGTGCGGGCAAGTCGACGTCGCGGAAGAAGTTGTACTTCAGGCCGCCGGCGAGATTCGCAAAGCCCTGCCCGCCGTGGACGACGTGGTCGACGTCGTGGTCGGGGCTCGCCCAGACGTAGCCGTCCTTCGTCGCGATCAACGCGAGTCGATCGGTGAGCTTCAGTCGGATCTGGGCAGCGACGACCGTCACGTTGCCTTTCGGTGCGCGCAGCCCTGCGCCCTGAACGACCTTCAGATAGTCGCCGTCGATCTGGTGGTAAGCGAAGATCGGCCGGACGTCGCTCTCGATCCAGGGATCCTCGAAGTTCGTCGGATTCGATACCGGCGTGATGAAGTCATGGAACGGATCCGATCCCGCGTGGAGCACCGATGCGCTCATCAGCGTGCCGAGCACCGCTGCCGCCATTCCACTGCTACGCTGCCTCATGAATCGACTCGTCCTTCCCGATCGTCGCCCGCATCGGCTCCAGCGAGCCGCGTGGTGGGTCGCCCCTGCATCTGCTGCGCCGCAGGAGCAGCGCGCGTGCCAAGCGCGTCGCGCCCGTCGCGGCGATGCGGTTGCCGGACGGCGCCGACAGGGTTGTCGATCGAGACGGACAAGTCGGCCGTGCGTGCTGCGCGCGGCGCGCACGAAGGGGTGCGCAGAGCGTCGCGCCGGTGACGAGCGCGTGACGGTCGCGGGAAGTGACGCGAGCCGCATGGCGCGCGGTCCGCAGCGATCACGCCGGTGTCGCAATCACGCGATCTCGCGCGAGCATCCTTAGAATACGCGGACGCGAGCGGGGTGCGTCTGCGTGTCGCGAGCTCCCGACGCAGGCGTTCGTCGCACACGGGCACACGCGTTGCTTCGCTTCGCGAGGCAGTTGCTCGAGGTGCCATGAACGATCCGTTTCGCAGCACGATGCGCAGCCGTGTCCTCAGGCAGGCCGTGCAAGCCAACGTCGACGAGATCCGCGGTCGTCTGCCGCGCGGCCTGCGGCGCTCCCGCTCGAATCTCGAAAGACTGTCGCGCTTGCTGGTGGTCGCGATCGCGATCGTGCTCGGCAGCGCCGTCTGTTCGTCCATCGCGGATCCTTCCGCCGGAGCGATCCGAGCGCGGGGGGACGACGCGTTGGCATCGGCGACGGGAGCGCTCGCCGCGCTGACGAGTGATCGGACGGAGATGGTTGCCGCGTCGCAACCGTCGGTGGCGGAGACCTCCGCGGCTCGCGCGATCGATCCGGCGGTGCTGCGGCTCGGAGCGCGGCGGATCATGATCGACGCGGGCCACGGCGGCTCGGACTCGGGAGCGCGCACCGCGCGCGGCCTGTCCGAGAAGGACCTCACCCTCG
>JACXTT010002092.1_pt1 | contig 31990 bp, 40 predicted proteins | sample 9270951 | NCBI WGS metagenome assembly JACXTT01 (sample SAMN15532306, study PRJNA645909) | rock metagenome | isolation source: weathered quartz diorite | place: Puerto Rico | collected 2017-06-21
TGATGGATCCTCCGATTGATGTTCGGCCGGTTCGCGGACAGGTTGACGACCTGCTGAAGGAAATTCGCGATCGGGCCGAGCGCAAAGAGCGCGTGCTCGTCACGACGCTGACCAAGCGGATGGCGGAGGACCTGACGACCTATTACCAGGAACTCGGAGTCAAGGTGCGGTACCTGCACTCGGACATCGACACGCTGGAACGTATTGAAATCCTGCGCGATCTCCGGCGGGGCGCCTTCGATGTCCTTGTCGGGATCAACCTGCTGCGGGAGGGGCTCGACCTGCCGGAAGTCTCGCTGGTGGCCATCCTCGATGCCGACAAGGAGGGATTCCTGCGGTCAAGCGGCTCGCTGATTCAAACCTCCGGCCGCGCGGCGCGAAACGTCAACGGCCGGGTCATCATGTATGCCGATACGATGACCGACTCCATGAAATCGGCAATCGCCGAGACCGATCGGCGGCGGGCGCTGCAGGCGGCCTACAACGAAGAGCATGGCATCACGCCGGAATCCGTCGTGCGGGCGATTGAGGATGTGATGTCCAGCGTCTACGAACGCGATTACGCGACACCGCCGGTCCGCGAGGCGGCGCAGATGTTCCGAACGCAGGCGGAACTCGACGCGGAGATCGTGCGTCTCGAACGCGAGATGAAGAGCGCAGCCGCCAACCTCGATTTCGAACGCGCGGCGACGATTCGCGACACCTTGAAATCGCTCCGTACGCGCGAGCTGGGGTTGACCAGCCTGCAGGCGGGTCGCTGACGCGTGCTGACACTGCTGACCGGCTGGGTGAAGAGCGGGATCTTCGAGGTGCAGGAGTATGTTCGCCTGCAGTTCGCCACGGTTCGCGGCGTCTTCTCCCGGCCGTTTTACTTCCACGATCTCGTGGAGCAGTTGGACCTGATCGGCATCGGATCACTGACGGTGGTCCTGCTGACCGGGTTTTTCACCGGCGCCGTGCTCGCGCTGCAGAGCGGCGTGACGCTCGATCAGTTTGGCGCGCGGCCGTTTGTCGGACGACTCGTGAGCGCGTCGATGATCAAAGAGCTCGGCCCGGTGCTCACGGGGTTGATGTTGGCGGGACGCATCGGTTCGGGCATTGCAGCCGAATTGGGATCTATGGTGGTGACCGACCAGATCAACGCGCTGCGGGCGCTCGGCACCGACCCGATCCGGAAGCTCGTGATCCCGCGAGTGCTGGCCGGCGTGTTCATGACCCCCGTTCTCACGGTGATTGCCGACACGGTCGGCGTGCTTGGCGGATGGATCGTCGCCGTCTATCAGTTGCGTGTCGCGTCGAGTTTGTACTGGACGTCCATCACAGAGGCGCTTTACGCACAGGACGCGTGGATGGGCATTTTCAAGCCGTTTGTGCTCGGCTACGTGATTGTGACGATCGGCTGTTACGTCGGCCTCCGGACCTCGGGCGGCACCCAGGGTGTCGGTCGTGCGACGACCAGCGCGGTGGTGGCGGCGTCGGTGGCGGTGATTGCCGTCGATTTCTTCGTCACGCGATTGATGATTACGCTGTTGTACTGATGGCAGCTGTTGCAGTTCGGGATTCGACGGTCTTCGAACGGCGTGAATCCGCCGAGAGCCCGGCGGTTGTCTTCGATCGGGTCTCGCTCGCCTTCGACGACAAAGTCGTGCTCCGCGAGATCAGCTTCTCGCTGCTGCCCGGCCACACCAAGATCATCCTCGGGGCCAGCGGATCCGGGAAGTCGACCATCCTCAAGTTGATTCTCGGTTTGCTGAAGCCGGATAGCGGCGAGGTTTGGGTGCATGGGTCGCGTGTGGACAGGATGCCTGAAGCCGAGATGATGCACGTCCGCGCCAATCTGGGCATGGTGTTCCAGGAAGGCGCGTTGTTCGATTCACTGACCGTCGCCGAGAATGTCGGATACAAGCTGTACGAAGAAACCAACATGCCGCTCGACGAAGTGCGCCGCCGGGTCGAGGAAGTGCTCGGTTTCGTGCGGCTCGGCGAGCACATTGACAAGATGCCGTCAGAGCTGTCAGGCGGACAGCGCCGCCGCGTCGCGATTGCCCGTGCGATGGCGTACAAACCGCCGACGCTGCTCTACGACGAAGCGACGACAGGACTCGACCCGATTACGGCGACCACCATTGACGAAGAGGTCGTCAAGCTCCGTGACGTGGAAAACGTGAGCTCCATCGTCGTGACGCACCAGTTGCGTGATGCGTTCTTCGTCGCCACGCACGAAGCGGTTCGGCGCGCGGGCCGGATCAACATCGTTCCCGCGGATCCGGAGAAATGTGACGAAGCAGAGTTCATCATGTTGAAAGAGGGGTTGATTACCTTCGAAGGGAATGCCGCCGAGTTGCGCAGCTCGAAGGATCCCTACATTCAAACGTTCCTGTCATAGAAGGATGTAAGCAATGCCGCGCACGCGTTCACTCGCCTGGTCGGAGCTGAAGATTGGCCTCGTGTCGGTCTTCGCACTCGTCATTGCCGCCGTGGTGATCTTCATGGTCAGCGGTGAGGGCGGGTTTTTCTGGCAGCGCTACAACATCAAATCCGTCTTCCCCGATATCCAAGGATTGAAGGAAGGCGCCCCCGTGCGTGTCGCAGGCGTGGAGGTCGGGGCGGTAACCGGGATGACCTTCGTCGGCGACCGGGTCGAGGTCACCATGCAGGTGAAGAAGGACCAGCAGACGCGGATAACGGATCGATCCACCGCTGCCCTCGGATCGGTGTCGCTGCTCGGGGAGGCGGCCGTCGACATCACGGCCAACAGTCAGGGGGTGTCGGTCCCCGAGTGGGGATATGTCCGCAGCGTTCCTCCGCCGGGTTCGCTGACCGCCGCGGCGGAGGCGGGGACCCGCACTCTGGAGCAGACCAATGCAATGCTGGAAGACGTGCGCCGGGGACGCGGCACCCTTGGAAAGCTGGTGACCGACGACAAGCTGTACCTGGAGCTGAATGAGTTCGTCGAATCGGCAGAGGCGTTGACGCGCAGCCTCAACTCTGGACGCGGCACTATTGGACGCCTGGTCAATGATCCAGCGGCGGCCCGGTCGCTGGAAGCGTCGCTGGAGAACCTGCAGATGGTGACCGCGCGCCTCCGCAACGGCGAAGGCAGTCTCGGTCAGTTGCTGAACAATGACGCCTTGAGCAAATCAGTAACATCGGCGACCAGTAACCTGGATGCGATCACCGGGCGCATAAGCAAAGGCGAGGGAACGGCCGGTAAGTTGATTACCGACGCCGAACTCTATAACCGTCTGAATTCGATGGCGGATCGCCTGGACAAACTTGCGGCATCGCTCAATCAGGGCGAGGGCACCGCCGGACAGCTGCTGCATGACAAGCAGTTGTATGAGAACATGAATACCACGATCAGCGAAGTCCACAATCTCGTGAAGGATATTCGCGCCGATCCGAAAAAGTACTTGAATGTCAGGGTCAGCATCTTTTAGAGCGACTTCAATGGCAAAAAACGACAGTGTGGGGGGCGGTGCCGTGCTGCTCGCGTTCGTGGCCGGGGCGGTCGCGGGCGCAGCCGTGGCGTTGCTCTTCGCGCCGGCCACTGGTGAGGAAACCCGCGACTACATCGGGCAGCGCGCCCGCGAGGGGCGTGAGAAAGTCGTCGACGCCGCTCGCCAGTTCCGTCCGGCGACGGAGCCTGACGCGTGACGAACGTCTGGCTTGGCATCATCGCCGTCGCGGTCCTCGTCATGGCCGTGATCCAGATTGCAGCGATCGTGTTTGCGATGGCTGCCGCGCGGCGCATAGGACAGGTGGCCGATCGTCTCGAGAAAAATCTGAATCCGGTCGTTTCGAACCTCCAGACCATTACCTCGGAAGCGGCCCGTATGACCACGCTGGCGGCCGCGCAAGTGGAGCGCGCCGACAGGATGTTTGCCGATTTGACCCGGCGCGCCGAGCAGCTGGTGGCGGCCGTCCCGACGCTGCTTGGTCCTGCGGGAAGAGGGCTCGCCTTCCTGAACGGCATCAAGGCGGCGCTCGCCGCGATCCATGAACTTCGCCGCTCCTCGCGCCGCGGCGCCGCGCATCCCGACGAAGACGACGCGCTGTTTATCGGTTAGGCCTCTCCAGCCTTCCGGTTGCGAAATTCCGCCTTTCGACGATTGACGCCAAACGGCGGTGGTGATACAAGACGCTCCACAGACCTGCTGACGTGAACCTTCAGCGGTGCTCAGAATTGCACACAGGGGGAAGCATGACGCTCACGATTCGTCGCTTGAGTGGTATCGCCCTCGCCGTCATTCTGCTCATGGCGCCCGCGGTTGCCTCGGCTCAGGAATCAAAATCAGCTGGCGCCGCGATCGAATTCGTCAAAGCACTCGATTCGATGAAGCTCGATAGCTATGCTGTCAAAGGGAACTCGCCCAACGAATACGTGGCCGCGTTGTATTTCCCGGGGACGCAGCTGCTCGTCGTCAGCGCGAAATTCGATTCGCCGTTTCGTGCCGATTCGCTGCTGCAGATGAAGAACTATCGAGACCTGTATATCGAATTGAACAGCGCCTCGCAGCCGCAGACGAAGGTGTTTGTCGCCGACCTCAGTGCGAACGGCCTGCGGTCAAAGAAGGATGGCTCGCTGTACGACACCGCCGACATCGCGGGCAAGTCGTACAACTTCGATGGCGACTGGAAGAAGGCGAAGATCAGCGAAGCGGATTACACGAAGACGTATTCAACCACCGATGAGCAGTACTGGCAGATGATTCAGGCACTGCTCGGCGGTCTCAAGAAGTCCTCGTAACCGGCGCTCAGCGCTATTGTGCGAGGCATCAAAGAGGGCAGCCCTCCGGGGCTGCCCTTTTTGTTGCCTGCCTTTTTGGTTTCCGGCCGTGTTCCTTTCTATGCGCTGAGTTGTTGAATCGTACGAGGAGGAGTTGTTTTTACTCATCCTATTCCGCAGGTCGTGAACGCGATTTCACAACCACGACGCGCGCCCACGCTTTTTGACTGGCGCCGTGCTTGCACACGCGCGGCGGTCGCTCCCCTTTTCGACGATTCCATGGAGGGAGAAAAAGCAATGAGCAGGATACTGTGGGCGTTTGTCGGCGCGTGTGTGGTGACAGTTGGTCTGAGCGCGCAGAGCTATCCGCAAGGACAGGGCGGCGCAACCACACCGGACAGACAGCCTCCGTCTACTCAGGCGCCACCGGCCACGCCTCCACCGACGCAGGCGCCACCCACCTCAACGCAAGCAGGGAGGGCAACCGCAGATAAGAAGGTGACCTATTCAGGTTGTATCGAGCGTCAGCCCGCAAGCGCGGCAGCCGTGACAGGCGCACCGACGATGCCGTTCGTGCTCACCAACGCTTCGGCTGCCGGAGCCGGTGCTCCCGTGGCAACATCGGGCGCAGCGGGTGCAGCGGCCGCAGGCAAGGCGTCGTATCGGCTCGACGGCACGGAGAGCACGCTGACACCGCACGTCGGCCACAAAGTGGAGATCACCGGTACGGTCGAGGAACAGCGGCCAGCATCCGGTGCCGCCGGCGGAGCGTCCGCAGCGAATGCGCCAGCGGGAACGCTGAAGGTTGACTCCGTCAAGATGGTGTCAACGACCTGTCCGTAACTTCGTTGATTTCCGACAGCGCTCAGCATCCGTTGCCCGAGGACGGATGCTGGGTGCTGTTCACGAAAACGCAAATCGCAAACCCCAAATCCCAAGACGCGTTGGCTATGCTTGGGATTTGGGATTTGGGATCTAATGGGCGCTAGTGGATTCGAACCACTGACCCCCGCCGTGTGAAGGCGATGCTCTACCGCTGAGCCAAGCGCCCAACCGAAAAATCAGTCTAGCACAGCGACTACGTCGTCCCGTACAGCCGATCGCCGAAATCCCCGAGCCCCGGAACGATGTACTTGTGCGGGTTCAGTTCCCGATCGATCACCGGGGTGTAGACCTCGACGTCGGGATGATGCTGCTCGACGAGTGCCACGCCTTCCGGCGCGGCGACGATGCAGATCATGCGAAGCGTGCGGGCGCCCGCGGCTTTGAGCAGATCGATCGCCGCGACGGCGCTGCCGCCGGTTGCAAGCATCGGATCGATCATCAGGACGTAGCTGTCGGCCAGTTCGGGTGGCAGCTTCGTGTAGTACTTCGACGCGATGGCGGTCGCTTCGTCGCGCTGAAGACCGATGTGCCCGACGCGCGCCGCCGGCAGCAGTTCGAGGACAGCATCGAGCATCCCGAGGCCCGCGCGCAGCACCGGCACGACGACCACATCGCGTCCCACAACCAGTCCTTCCGCCGGTCCCAGCGGTGTGTCGACCGTATGCGGCCTCGACGGCACGTCCTTGAGCGCCTCCGCCGCGAGGAGCACCGAAATGCGATTGGCCGCACGTCGGAATTCCGGAGGCTTGGTCCTGACGTCGCGCAATTCCAGGAGAGCGTCGTGGACGAGCGGATGGTTCACGATGTGAACGGCCACGCGTTAGATCCTAGGTTCATTAGGTTCAATAGGTCCAATAGGTTCATCGGGTTCGTGGGTTCATTGGGTTCGGAAGCGTGACGTGCGTAGAATGCGGACATGACGATGAAGTCGGCGGTTTTGACCGTGGTGCTCACGCTGAGCGCCGTCGCGGTGTTTGCTCAGACGCCACGCCAGGTCTCTCTCGTGATTACAAACGGAATAGTTGTGACCGTCGATGGCGGGAATCGGATCATCACGCCTGGCGCCGTCGCCATCGACGGCAGCGATATCGTCGCGGTCGACACGACCGACAACGTGCGGCGGCAGTTTCGCGGACGTCAGACGATCGACGCCGCCGGGCAGGTCGTGATGCCGGGTCTGGTGAATACGCATACGCATGCGCCGATGGTGCTGTATCGCGGTCTGGCCGACGACCTGGCGCTCGATGAATGGTTGACGAAGTACATCTTTCCAGCAGAAGCGAAGACCGTCTCGCCTGAATTCGTCCGTGCGGGCACCAGGCTCGCGGTGCTCGAAATGATCGAGTCGGGCACGACGACGTACGCCGACATGTATTACTTCGAGGAGGAGATCGCGAAAGAAACGAAGGCTGCCGGATTGCGCGGCGTTCTTGGCCAGACCGTCATTCAGTTTCCCGTGGCAGACGCGAAGACGCCCGCCGAAGGGCTGGCGAGAGCGGAGAGGTTTATTCAGGCGTTCAAAAGCGATCCGCTGATCACACCGGCGGTCGCACCGCACGCCATCTATACCAACGACACCGCAACCTTGAGGGCGGCGCGTGAAATGTCGACGCGTCTCGGCGTGCCGACGATCATCCACGTAGCGGAGACACGGTCGGAGGCGATGACGGCGAAGGAGCGCGGTGCACCGACGGTCGTGAGCTATCTCGAGTCGATTGGTCTTCTCGGTCCGGGGGTGGTGGCCGCCCACGCAGTCTGGGTGAACGAGAGCGACATCGCGCTGCTGAAGTCGCGTGGTGTCGGCGTGTCGCACAACCCGGAAAGCAATATGAAGCTCGCCAGCGGAATCGCCCCTGTGAAGGCGTACCTGGCAGCGAACGTGGCGATTGGCCTGGGTACAGATGGTGCGGCCAGCAACAACGACCTGGACATGTTCGGCGCGATGCGGGCCGCCTCGTTCCTGCAGAAAGTGGCGACGTCGGATCCGACGGCCATCAGCGCACGGGCTGCGGTGCAGATGGCGACCATCGGCGGTGCGAGGGCCCTCGGGATGGACAAACAGATCGGTTCACTCGAACCTGGCAAGCGGGCCGACGTCATCATCGTCAGCATGAGCGCCGCACGTCAGACGCCGATGTATGACCCGCTCTCGCATCTTGTCTACGTCACCAGAGGCGACGATGTGCAGACGACCATCGTCAACGGCAAGGTGTTGATGCGGGATCGGAAGGTGCTCACGCTGGATCGAGCGGCCGTTCTTCGCGATGCGAAGAATTGGGCGTCGAGCGTCAGTGCTGCCGTCGGACGCTAGCGATCATCTTCATCCCATATTTCGGGCGGAGCGTTATTGCGGCCTGTGGTGCGACGGGATGGTCCGGAACCAGTTCGAACCTCCACTGCTGCGCCAGAGTTGCTACCAGAAGGACCAGCTCCATCCAGGCGAACGACTCACCGATGCATTGACGTGGCCCGCCTCCGAAAGGGAAGTAGGCAAAACGAGGCAGGACAGTCCTGAACTCAGGGGTCCATCGGTCGGGTTGGAAGCGATCGGGTTCCGCGTAATAGCGCGGGTCGCGATGCACAATCCACGGGCTCATGACGATGATGGAGCGGGGCGGGACATAGTAGGGCCCGATGCTGTACTCGTTGACCGCGCGCCGGCCGACGAGCCACGCCGGCGGATAGAGACGCATCGATTCGGTGACGACCCTGGTGATGTAGGGGAGTCGATCGACGTCTGCGACACCGGGCAACCGCCCCTCCAACACACGGTCGATCTCCTCGTGGAGTCGGCGCTCCACCTCAGGCGACTGACTGAGCAGGTACCACGTCCATGTGAGGGCGTTTGCCGTCGTCTCGTGTCCGGCCAGGAAGATCGTCATCGCTTCGTCGCGCACCTGCCGGTCGGTCATCCCGCGGCCCCTGTCCTCGTCGTCCTGCGCCATGAGCAGCATCGAGAGGAGGTCGCCGCGATCACCGAGGTTCGCGCGGCGTTCGCGAATCATTCCGTAGATGATTGCGTCCAGTCGTTCGCGCGCCTTCCTTCCGCGGCGGATGTGCGGAATCGGCAGGCCCTGGAGTGTCTCGCCAAACGGCAGCATCAAGGTCCAGAAGGAATTCATCAGCCCGCTCATCGCTTCGCCGACGTCGCGTGCCTGTGATTCGACGTCGGCATCGAAAAGCGTTTTGCCGACAATCAACAGCGTCAGGCGTGACATCTCGTGCGCCACGTCGAGCGTCGTTCCCGGAGCCCACGCTTGGCGGACGCGATCGGCGTAAGCCACCATCGTGGAGGCATACGCAGCAATTCGCTCCCGATGAAATGCCGGCTGCATCAGGCGGCGCTGGCGGAGATGGAACGCGTCCTCGCTGGTGAGGAGGCCCTCGCCAAGAAGGATCTTGATGCGTTCGAGCCCGCGGCTTTTGTGGAAGTTCTGATTGTGCGTGATCAGCACGTCTCTGATGACGGCAGGGTTGCTTGCGATGAACAGATGCTCACCGGCCATGCGCAGATAGGCGAGGTCGCCGTACCGCTGCGCCAGGTTCGAGAAGAACACCAACGGATCGCGCCCGGGGCGGTAGACGATCGTATTGAGAAGACTCGGCTTTGGTCCCGGTGGAAAGACCCTAGTCCCCGATGACGGCGATATACGGGAGGTTTCGGTACTGCTCGGCATAATCCAACCCGTATCCAACCACGAATTTGTCCTCGATGGTGAACCCGATGTATTCGACCTTGACGTCAATCTTCCGGCGTGACGGTTTGCTGAGCAGACACGCCGTGCGCAGGTGCCGCGGTGAGCGCGCGCGCACGATGTCCTGCAGGTAGGTGAGCGTGAGTCCGGTATCGACGATGTCCTCCACGATGACGACGTCGCGGCCTTCCACGCTGCTGCCGAGATCCTTGAGGACCTGTACCTGACCAGACGACTTGGTGCTCGTGCCGTAGCTCGAGACCGCCATGAAGTCCAGCGTTGTCGTCGACGGCAGTTGACGCGCCAGGTCAGACAGAAATACGAACGCGCCTTTGAGCACGCAGACGAGATGCACGCCGTCAGGATGATCGCGATGAATCTCCTGTGCCATCTCTTTCACTCGATTGTGAATGTCAGCAGCGGCGATGAGGACGTCCATCGCGAAGTAAACTAACATACTCGCGCCGATGAAACGCTTTCATATGATCACCGAGGCGGATGCGCGCGTCGTCGAATACGGCGACACTGTGACGCTCGTCGCAGGTGGCCACATCACGCCGCTCGCCGCCGACACATTGAAGGCGCGGCGAGTGTCCCTTATCCGTGAGAGCGGGGACAGCGATCATGCATCGCTGGCGCCGCGAGCCGACGTCAGGACTGTGGCCATCGCCGGTGATCACACATCCTTGAGTCTCAAAGCCGCGATCGTTGCCCATTTGCGCGGACGCGGCCTGGCCGTTCACGACCTGGGAACGAACAACAGCGAGCCGGTTGACTATCCGGACACCGCGGCAGCGGTCGCCATCCATGTGGCGCGCGGCGAAGCCGATGCGGGCATTGCGATTGACGGCGCAGGACTCGGATCGACCATTGCCGCCAACAAAGTCGACGGCGCCCGCGCCGCCATGTGTGTCGATCGGACGCTAGCGCGCTATGCGCGGGAGCACAATGGCGCCAATGTGCTCGCGCTCGGGTCGACACTCCTGACGACGCCGGACGCGCTGGAGATTGTGGACACGTTTCTTGGCACGCCGATGAGTGAGCCTCGCTATATCCGACGCCTGGCGAAGGTTCGCGAACTCGAACTCCGCCAGCAGCCCTGATGCAGCCTGTCGACCTGCAGCGCCTCATTCAAATCATCGTCGAGGAGGTCACGGCGGCCCAGAGCGCGCCGGCCCCATCGCGCTGCGCCTGTCATTCGCTGCTGTATGAATGCTGCCCGGACCGGCTGCGCGGCGTGCTCGATGCGGGCGCGACGCGGCTCGGCCTGCACGCCAGCGGCGGTGCGCCCGGCTCGGTCGCGTCGATGATTGACCACACCTTGCTCAAGCCCGATGCCACGCGGCGGGAGATCGAAGCGCTATGTCGCGAGGCGGCCGAGTACAGATTTGCGAGCGTGTGCGTGAACCCCACATGGGTGGCCCTGTGCGCCAGCCTTCTGCAGGCGGCGGGCGTCAAAGTCTGTTCGGTGGTCGGATTTCCGCTTGGCGCAACCACACCAGACACGAAACACTATGAAACCCGCCGCGCCATTTTCGACGGTGCGCGTGAGATCGACATGGTGGTCAACGTCGGGGCGCTGAAATCGGGCGAGCTGCGTGTCGTCGAGCGGGACATCGAAGCCGTGACGTTTCCGTGCCGCGAGGCGGGCGCACTCAGCAAAGTCATCATCGAGGCGGCGCTGCTCACTGACGATGAGAAAATCACGGCTTGCACGCTGGCCAAGGCGGCGGGGGCGGATTACGTCAAAACATCAACGGGGTTTGGTCCAGGCGGCGCCACCGCCGCTGATGTAGCGCTGATGCGGCGCGTTGTCGGCGAGGACATGGGGGTCAAGGCTGCCGGCGGCGTCCGGGATCTCGAGAGTTTGAAGGCGATGGTAGCCGCCGGAGCGACGCGAGTGGGCGCAAGCGCCGGCGTGCGCATCGTGCAGGAGTCGCAGGGAAAGCAGCCTGCGGCGGTCGGCAAGGGCTATTGAGCGGGTAGGGCGGGTGAGGCGGGTAGGGGGGTAAGTTTGCGTTTTCGACGGGAGGACGCGTGGCAAATCTCAATCAGGAACAATTGCGCCGGCTGGCACGGCTGGGTGCGATGGCGAGGCTCGAACAGCTTCGCCAGGAGGAAGCAGCGATTCGGGGTGAGTTTCCGGAGTTGTTCGGCCGCGGACGTCGGGCACAGCCAGCCTATGGCCAGGTGAGGTCAAGGAGACGGCGCCGCCGGGCGATGTCTGCCGCTGCTCGGCGAGCGGTGTCAGTTCGGATGCGTAAGTACTGGGCTGCACGGCGAAAAGCAAAGGGCGGCACGTAGTCCAGGCGGAGACGCCGTGCCGCGAACTGCTGCCGCGATCGCGCTCGCGATCGCGGTTCTCGCTCCTGCAGCATCTTCAGCGCAGGTGTCACCGCCCGGTCCGTACGTCATTGACCTGCGCGGCGCGATGTCGGGCGCCCCCGGCAGCGCGTCGTTCTACCCCCCCGTCCCGACGCAGATACGCGTTCCGCAGCGCGCCTTCGGCTTTGGAGCGGGAGCTCACCTGTACACATTCCGGATCGGACCCGCGCGCCTTGGTTTCGGCGTCGATCTGATGCGCGCGCGCGGCACCGCCAGAACCGATGCGTCGCAGGTGGAAACGACCTCGACGACGGCTGCCGCATCGACAGGTACATTCAATGCGGCGATGACGGTGACGACTATCGCACCGCAACTGTCGTTCAACTTTGGCACCCATGAAGGCTGGAGTTATCTGAGCGGCGGGTACGGAATGTCGACCACGCACGCGGAAGTGAACATTCCCACTTCATTCGGCGGCCAAGGCGGATCTCGCGATCGACATACCTCCGCGCTGAACATTGGCGGCGGCGCCAGATGGTTTCTCCGGGAGCACTTCGCCGTCGGCTTCGATGTCAGATTTCATCGTCTCCTTGCGAGCAGTGCCGTACCATCGACACAGATCGTCGGACTGTCGGTTGGAATGTCATTGAGGTGAGCTCAGGCTCAAGACTCAGGCCTACACGCGCTTGATTCGGCAAATCTCGCGGCGCTTTGCCGAGCGTTGGCGACGCGGGCTACTTCAAAGATCCGTCAACCGCGCACGGGATCACGGACGCGTTTCGCGACGCGGAGTTGCTCGCGCGCGCGATCATGCGGGGGGACTACCGCCGCATTCGCTGAGTACGAACAGACGAGGAGATGCAGTCACTGCATCGCGCCTTCAGCGCGGAGATGTCGAGGGAGATGCGGGTGCTTGCCACGCTGCCTTCCGCGGAGCCCGCGGCTGAAACATGGGCACGCCTGGCGTCTTAGCCGTCGCCGGGGTCGAGGAAGGATGTTGAGGCAGGAAGAACCGCTCTCCTCTGCGTCGCCCTGCGCCCTGCACCAACGCGAGCGATTCGAGTGTCACACGTTGCGATTGGCCGCCAATGGTCCGAATGGTCTGGAGATACCCTCGCCGAATGTGGTTGTAGATCGTTCGGCGACTGACCTGCAGAATCTCGGCGGCGCGGTCGATGGAAACGGTTTTCATAACGGCCGTACTCGGGAAAAAGGTCGGCGACCGTCAAAGGATGCGCGACCTGTTTGGAACCCGAGGGTATCCCGTCGAGCTGAGCCGCGAAATACAGGAGTTTCTGTAGGAGAGGCGCTGACGAGACCCTGAACAACCCTGTGTCCGAATCTCTGGCGGTCATCGTTACCTCAATAGGGGATGTTCCTGGAGGTGATGGCAGTGCAGATCATCCGCCGTTACATTTACGACATACCGATTCTCGACCTGGCAGGGCGATTCGTCGCCTGGACAGATCCTGACGGGACTTCTCTGCGGGCGCCCGTCACGAAGCTGGTTGCCGAAGGGCGCGTGAATGTGCTCGTGGATCTCGCACGCGTCACGGATATCGATGCGCACGGTCTCGGGGAGCTCGCATGGGGCGCAACGACGTTGCACCGGTCGGGTGGTGAGATGGGACTGATTGCGCCGAGTTTATGGGTGCAGCGACTGCTGGCGCTCACCAGACTCGACACGGTCCTGGCCGTCTACGATTCCGAGTTTCACGCCATTCCCGCCTTCGCGGGCCGCCTGGCGCCGGCGGCCCGTGTGGCCTGCTAAGGCGGGTCACCCTCAAAGTCCCAGCCTTCGCGCGTCTAGCGCGTTCCGAGCGGCCTACCCCGCAATGACGCGGCTGGCTCGATCCACTGGCCGTTGACGCGCACCACCCACGTCCCGGTAAGTCTTCCAAGCGTCTGCGTCTGCTGGCGATCCACTCGGAATCCGATGTCATTTCCCGAGATGATCGGAGCGTTGGGATCCGGCTGCGGTGATGGAAACTGCGGTCCCTGCGCCGCCTGTCCGTAGACCCATCCTGCAACCCCGAACGTCAGCGCGAGAATCAGGACCGCAATCGAAAGACGAAGCGTTTGCCGCATCGTGCATTCCTCCGAAGAAGTTTGACGCATCGTCGCACGGGCCGGCCTTCTAACGGCAAGTCGAGCTGACGCGGAAGTCAACCGACTCTCCTGTGGGTGCCGCCTCCGTCGTCTCCTGAAAACGAAGCTCCTCTTTCGCACCCGCTTTCAATACATGTTGTTCGGCGCGCGTCTTCTGCGAATGGAAACGAAAGAAGCTGCCAACGTCCGCATCGGCATCCGGCAGAGTGCCGATTTCGACGGTGAAGCTGCACGTGACGTCCCGAGCGCAGTGATTCCTGGCGGAATACACCCCTGTGAAGCTGCGACCATCGCGACTCTTCGCGAGGATTTGATTGTCAGCATCCGTGTGATCCACACACGCATCGGCGTCTGTGGTCGGGTGCGTGTTCGCTGTCTGATCTGACGTGGCTTTCGGGACACAGCTCACAAGGGCATACGAGCGTCTTTGCCAGGGCAGCCGCCGCGCATCGTCCGCGCCGAGCGCCTCCATCTGGTTTTGCAGCGTTTGCACATCATCCGCAATCACCCCAGCCTTGCTCATCAACGTCCGAACACCATAACAGTCGGCATCGTGTTCTTCCGTCGCGGTGCGCGGTTGACCACCAAGATTGTGTCCAAGCGCGTGATGGCCGCACTCATGCGCGTAGACGAACAGATGCTGCTGCGCACTGATCGTCGTGACTTGTCGTGGATCGTATCGGATGACCGGTCTGCCAGTGGCCTCAATGGCCGCTTTGGCAAGGACACCATCCATGGCTTGGACCCCGACCACCGCGCGGCCATCACGATCGTTGCACGTGAGCGTCATCGGCTGCGCGTAGCTGCGAGCAGGAAGAACAATCGCGCCGACGATGACGAGAGACGCGAGCGTCTGCACGGTGCCTGTATTCCCCGATACTACACTGCCTGCACGGACATCCCGGCCGGGTCGAATCGACCATTTTCGTCCCACAGACGTCTTGAACGCAGGAACCTTTCCGCCGGTTCCGACAATCACCATCACATGGACGCGGCCCGCGGCTCCAATCGGCGAGATGACGACCTTGTTCGGCGCGCCGCGGCTGGAGAGCGGGACGCATTCGGCGCGATTTACGAGCGATACCGCATCATCGTGTACCGGTTTGCCCGGTTGATGACTGATTCCTCCGCCGCGGCGGACGACGTCACGCAGGAGGTGTTCGTCACGCTCATGCGCGCGTTGCCGCAGTACGACAGTCACCGTGCGGACCTGGCTACCTATCTCTACGGGATCGCGCGGAACGTCACGCGAAATCGTCTTCGCCGCGAACGAAGGTTCACGTCGCTGACAACAGTGGCCAACGCGCCTTCGTCTGCGGCAGATCCCTGTGCCGCAGCGTCGCACTCGCAGCAGCTCACGCGGCTCCGCCACGGTATCCGCCGACTGCCGTCGCGATACCGTGAAGCGCTGATCCTGTGCGACGTACACGGTCTGTCCTATGGAGAGGCGGCAGCCGTCCTCGATGTGCCAATCGGAACCGTTCGCTCGCGATTGAACCGGGCACGCGCCCGGATCGCGGGGTACATGCACGAGGAGTCGTCAGGTGATCGACGGCTGATCGGCGCAGAGAGATGCCTGGTATGAATACGGAGCAGTGGCTGTCCGCACTTGCGACCGACGACGCGAGAACCGAAGTGCCTCGGCACGTGGACGCTGCCGTGATGGAGGCATGGGACTCTACTTATGGTCATCTCCCGCGTCTTTCCCGGCCGCGGCGGCCATGGCGTGCCGCGATGGTTTGGGCCGTTGCCGGCGCATTCGTCGCGGCATTCGTGGCAATTTCCGCCATCGTTGTCACGCGGCGCCTCAACCAGCCGGCGCGGATCGGCCGAAGTGACATGCCGCAGGAATCCGCGTCTATGGCGGCGCAGGTCGATGCGGCGCGCCGTCTGTCTCGACGTCCGCCGTCTGAACCAGCGTTGAGCAGCGGCCGTACAGGGCCCGTTTTGCCATCGAATGCTCCGACCCCGAACAGCTACGTGCTGGTACCCGATATTGACGGCGTCGGACCGCCACTCTCGCTGATGCGCGTACGTATGTCGCGCAGCGCATTCTCTCGCCTCGGCATCCCGATCGCCAATCCGGATGGAGACGGAATGATCGACGTCGAAGTGCTTGTGGGCCAGGACGGTGTCGCGCGCTCGATTCGCGGAGCCGCGGTCGTCGAATCGATGGACTTGCATCCATAGGGAAGGTGTGGCGTGCGTCAACTCATGATCTTTGCGACCTTGACGATTGCTATGACCACACCTGCAGCGGCGCAGGACGTCACGTATCACTTCGACCAGATCGGCGGCGACGTCGATGACCGGATCTTCACGCTGCCAGCACCGCCTCCCAGCAGTGGAGCGATGATCGAACGGCAGATTGGACTATTGGCTGTCGAACCGTTCGAGGTGTCGCCGCCCAAGGTGGGCGCGCCTTATTCAGCGGACATCTCGACCGACATCGTGCAGCAGCTCGCCGACGGTAATCGCATCGAGCGGCATACGACGAGCAGCGTCGCCCGGGACGGACAGGGACGCACACGTCGTGAGCAGCAGCTGACCGCGATTGGGCCGATCCTGCCGCAGGTGAAGGGGCAGATTATTACGATCACCGATCCGGTTGGCCATGTGTCGTACTCGCTTGATCCCGATCGCCACGTGGCGATGCGTTCGCCCCTTCCCACAATGAAACCGCTGGACGGCCAGGCGGCTGCTTCCACAGGCACAGCGGCAAGCGGACCATTTACGATGAACGGCGGTTCCAGCATCCGGACCGAGTCGCTCGGCACGGAGCAGATTGAGGGGGTGCAAGCGCGAGGCACGCGCACCGTCGTCACGATCGAGGCGAACGCAATTGGTAACCAATCGCCGATCCAGATTGTCACTGAGCAGTGGTACTCGCCGGAGCTCGGCGAAGTCGTGCTGTCGCGCCGCAGCGACCCACGCTTCGGCGAAACGACGTACCGGTTGCAGAACGTGGTGCGCGCCGAGCCGCCAACAGAGCTTTTTCAGGTGCCGGCGGACTACACCATCGAGACGCTGCCTGCATTCGGGGCCGGTGTGCGCATCGAGAGGCGTCTCAATGCACGTTGATGTCGCCTTCTGAAGTCTGCCTTCGCCTGAAGTGCGATCGCCTTTCATGGAGGACGGTCTCGGCGTTCGGTTCAGGGTGATAGGCAACACCGCGCCGTGCTGCTCGGGCACGGTGGATCCATTGGAGCACTGCAGCGGCATCAGCGCACACCGCGATGCACTGGACTCGTGCGGCAGCGATGCGCCGCCGCAGAGCAACGAACCTGGCTCGTAGCTCACGGCTGTCGCGCGTAGCATCCTTCGACATCGTCCTAGGTGGGGTCTCGTTTGTGCTGAGCGAGCCATTGCTCGCTCACCGGCAGCAGGCTCGATCGACCGGTGCGGAGAATCACCCCGATGACCACCGCGCCGACGACGATCCCAACAGCGGCTCCGGCGGCGGCCCACCACACGCTCATGCCCGTTGACTATCGGCGCCACCGGCGTCGATGAACAGCCACTGTCGTGCGAATCGAAATTGACGGCAAACTGATTGGCTCTTGCCAACGCCGTACCCACCCTGGGAACTGAAATGACTTTCGGAATGGAGCGGGAGACGGGGATCGAACCCGCGACATCAAGCTTGGGATGCGGACCCAGTTGAAAAGTGAGTCGAAAAGACTCCGAATGTCGCGCGAGTTGTTCAGCGATCCTGATCGTCACTTGGTTGGTGTTGGGTGGCGAATGAACGACCCACGAAGGGTGTTGGGCACACTGACGGGCACACTGACACCGAACATGCAGCCGCAACCAGCGCGTGGCGCATCAGACCCGCACGATCAGGCGCTACGAGGATGGAGACATGAGATCGGGTCCGAACCCTGGGGCGTCGGTCGTTCGCGTCTTACAAAGCGCAGGTGTGCTATTCGCGGCCACTGTACAGCCCGACCGTGCGCAAGTCTCAAATACGCGCCCACGGTCGCGACGAAACGGAGGTCGCTACCTCCCCAGCCGGCGGACGATGGTCGCCCGCGTAAGTCGCCGCGCCGATCACGGACGGACAATGGCAACCACGCCGGCACCGCCGCGCCGGACGAGCGGTGCAATCACCAGCCGTGTCTGAGGCGCACCGGATGCCCTTTCGTAGACTAACCGCCGTTCCTTGATCACCGCGTCTATCGCTGCTCCCGCCCCGATTCCGAGGACTCCGCCCACCAGCATCCCCGCGGCAATGGCTTGACCCGTCGAGAAGAAACCGTCGCAGAAGAACGTACACTGCGTCGAAGGGCGGTCGTGGCCGGCGGTCAGCAATGCCGCGAGGGCCCCGCCCGCCGCGCCTGCCGCAAGACCCCCGAGGATGCCGTTCTTAAGCGAATCGCGTCGGCGAACGCGGACTCGATCGACTTGCGCGACAGACAAGGTGACTCGACCGGACGCGGCCTCCACCACCAATGCGTCGGCGGAGACGGTCAACAACAATCCGTCGATCGTCCGACTCTGATTGTCAGTGACGTAGACCGTCTCACCGGACCTGACCCTCACGTTCAGCTCATCGAACGTTCGGGCGACCGCCTGCGCCGAAGCCGCGGCAGGAAACGCGAAGACCGCCAGAGCGATCCGAGTCAGCACGACAATCCTGGAATAGCGCATGAGGACCTCCGAACCTCGAATCCGATGCCGGCGGTTTGGCTAACGACCACGCACGAGCCGCGCGGCCAAGTAATCAACACCGCGTCGGCTCCATGCGTTTCCGCTATGGAGCCCATGGGAATGCACTCATGAGACGACGAGAATTAGCAGATCCGCCGTCTCACGGCTTCGCGAACGCATAAACCAACCTCCCGGACCGAGCATGCACCGCTTCTCCGACCACCAACCCGCCGATGCCCCCCATAAGGGTCCCATAAACCAAGCCGCCAGCGACCGCCAGTCCCCCCTCCCCCCCGCAGACGCTAGGGTCGCAAGCTGCTGCGCTTCCAGCAAGAGAGCCAGTCACGCCACCCAATAACAATCCAAGGCCCGCATGCTGGCCGACGCCGAGCCGGTGGCCGAGCCGCACCTCGCGGATGTCATCGCGACGTAGCGTCTGCTTGCGACCCCACCGAACGACCATCTGTAATGTATCTTCACTGACGGTGATCAGCTTTCCATTGATGTGTCGATCTTGGCGGGTTGTCACAAGCACTCGCGTGCCGTCTTTGAGCCGTCGGACAGTGTCCCAGTCGTCCGACGGGTCTATCTGGGCCGCAGGCGTGTTGAAGCCGGTCGAACCGTCCCAGGAAGGGTCATAGGCGGCGAGGGTCGACGCCAGGCGTGTCGCTTCGCGCTCAAGCGACGCACGGATCGGGCCCTGATCCGGCTGCTGGGCGGAAAGTACGACGCCGAACCACAGGCTCATTGCCAGAACGACAGAAGCAAAGCGAGTCATGGTTACGTCCTCCTCTTCTAGACGAAAGGCTAATTCGTCTGCGGATAGAAGTCCTGACCAAATCGCTGAAACACTCTGAATTCAGCGCGAGCAGAACAGCATCGGCTGCAAGTGATCGAGGGTCGACTAAGGGATGTGCGATCTCCCTTCGTAAGGGATATCCAATCGCCCTTAAGAATGGCGGCCGAGAGTATTGGTGACGCGATGAATGAGATAGTCGAGACGGTCAACTCGATCAGTGACTACGACATTATTAACTTCACGCCGCTCGGCATGCACTTCATGGCGGCGTGCACCGCCCCCTGCCCTCAGGCTACTTGAGGTTGGGCGCGCACGCGCGCTTTCTCGGCCACTCCGCGTCTATCGTGCGTTCGTTGGAACGCCAGGAACTTTTCGTCGCCAGGAGTCTACGTTCAGTAATCGACGCGACGACACCGGCCGGGAAGCTACAGATGCATATCCTCGGTGCGATCGCGGAGTTTGAACGCGACCGCATCCGAGAGCGGGTGTTGGCGGGCCTGCAGCGGGCGAGGCGGGAGGGGAAACGGCTGGGGCGTCCGCGGAGACGCCCGGCCGCAATCGAGAATCCGGCGACAAGCCGGATACCGAACAGCTGGCTACGTCCACTCCCAGACTTTGGACTGAGTATTACCGCTCCCGTCGGCCTCGAATTCGAAAACGCCCGCCACAGTGTTGAGGCGGGACAGCTTCGGAGAGGAAGTGTAATAGTAGACTGCGCCACGGTAACTGACCGCGCCTCGCTCCTTGAACGTGCCCACGCCCGCTCCCTTCCAGGTAATCGAATCGCCGGCGGTGGTCATCAGGACGCCTGCGCCTTCGCCATAGATGGTCCCGTCGGACCGAATCACGGACGTGTAGGTGCCAATCTCCATGGCCTCTACACCAAGTACTTTGCCGCCTCCTTCGAACGACACTTCCACCTTTACGGGTTCAGTAGATAGGATTCTGCGCACGTTTCTTTTTCCGCTGCCCTGGTAAATCAATTCGCCGAGCATGTTGCTCTCCTTGTAGTTCCTTCGAAAACGCCCCGCGCGCAATTCTTGCGCCGAAGGCATGGCGCCCGAATTGGTCTGCCGCCATCTTCAAGACGCGCTGCCACCCAGTACCGGCCCAGATTCTTAAAGAGCGCGAGAGAAGCTGTGGATTATATGGGCAAGACTTGGCTCGCGAGAGTGACGCTTGCGCAACACGAGGCAGTCCAGAGCGCGTCGCGATGCAAATGACCGGTCACAAGACACGCTCGGTGTTCGAGCGCTACAACATCGTCTCGCCGGGCGACCTCCGCGACGCGGCGCGCAGCTCGATGCGCTTGCCGGGCACGTCGGTAGGCACACCAACGAGCACACCTTCGGGCACACCGAGGCCAAAACGGCCAGTGGCAGCACGTCGGTGTCCTCGCAAGTTGTGGAAGGCATTGGAGCGGGAGACGGGGATCGAACCCGCGACATCAAGCTTGGGAAGCTTGCGTTCTACCGCTGAACTACTCCCGCTTCGGAGTACCGGCGTGGGGCACAACCGCCGGCAGCGCACACCAGATTTTAGCGTAACCAAGCCGGCTCTGTGTCTCTGCGTCTCTGTGGCTGGCAAGGCTAGCTATTCAGCGCAGTCAGTGAAGGTTGCCGCGAATGAAACCCTCCGTGTTCAGCCTCGGATGATTGACAACACCTCATCACGCCTGCGCTCCATCAATTCCGGCGTGGCCGCTTCCAGATTCAATCGAAGCAGCGGTTCCGTGTTCGAAGCCCTGACGTTGAAGTGCCAGTCCGGATAGTCGACGGAAATCCCGTCCATCCTGGAAATCTGACCATCGCTGTAGCGCGCCTCGATCGCCTGCAGCTTTTTGGGTACCTCGTTCATACTCGCCAGCTTCGTATTGATCTCGCCGGAGATGAAGTACCGCTCCCGCAGCGGCCGCAGCAGGTCGTGCAGCGACTGGTTCTTCTTCGACATCAGCTCCAGGATGAGCAGTGCGGGAATGAAGCCGTTGTCCGCGTACGAGAAGTCGCGGAAGTAGTAGTGTCCGGTCACCTCGCCGGCGAAGACGCCATCTTCTTCACGCATCCGGCGTTTGATGAACGCATGGCCGACACGATTCATCAGCGCGCGTCCGCCGTACCGCTCGACAGCATCCTTCACGGCGCGGCTGGCGCGAAGGTCGTAGATGATGGTGGCGCCCGCGTCCTTCAGCAGAAATGCCTCGGCGAGAAGCGCCGTGACGAAATCGCCGGGCACGAACTCGCCGCCGCCGTCGATGAAAAAGCACCGGTCCGCATCGCCGTCCCACGCGATGCCGATATCCGCCTTCTGACGGATGACCTCCTCGGTGATGTCCCGCCGGTTTTCCTCGATCAGCGGATTGGCCTCGTGATTCGGGAATGTGCCGTCGATGTCGAAGCAGAGTTTCGTCGTCTTGCACGGCAACTGGTCGAACAGCAGCGGTGCTACGAGGCCGGCCATCCCGCTACCGGCATCGAGGACGACCGTGAACGGCTTGATTGCGGACGGATCGATGAACGACATCACCTTCTCGACATACTCAAACAGGATGTTGCGCGGCCGCACGCTGCCGGGCGTGGCGGCGCGCGGCGGCAGACGGTCGTTGACGAGCATGTCGCGGATCTCGCCGAGCCCCGCGTCGATGCTGAGCGGCAACGCGCCCGCACGCACCATCTTGACGCCGTTGTACTGCTTGGGGTTGTGCGAGGCGGTGATCTGGGCACCTCCTTCGAGTCGCTCGTTCACGACCCCGAAGTAGAGCATGTCGGTACCCAGCATCCCGAAGTCGGTGACGTCGGCACCCTGCTCGCGCGCCCCCTGGATGAACGCGGCTGCGAGTCCCGGCGAGGAGATGCGCATGTCGCGCGAGACACCGATATGTTTCGCTCCGAGATACGTGACGAAGCCGCGGCCGATGAGCCGCGCAACTTCTTCGTTGATCTCGCCGGGATAGAGGCCTCTGATGTCGTAGGCCTTGAAGACCTCGGTGTTGATGCGCATCCTGTGGACCGTGTCGCCAGACATCGCCTGCTACGCTTTCGTGTAATCGGTGAGCGTGGTCTTGTCGCCCAGCACCGCACCGGAATTCACGCTCACGTTTCGACCAACATGGCAGTGCCGTCCGAGGATCGCATCTCGGACGCACGCCTCGCGGCTGACGCGGCAGTTCGGCCAGATGACGGCACCACCGATCACGGCATCTTCTTCGATCTGCGTCTGCCGCCCGATGACGGAGTAGGGGCCGATCCTGGCGCCCGCCTTGATGAGCGTGCCCTCGTCGATGAAACAAGGACCTTCGATCGTGGCGCCGTTCTCGATGCGTGCATCGGCCGCGACCCACGTACGCGGCGCCGCGATGTCGCGGAAGGGCTCGGCCGCATAGCGACCGTCCATGATGTCGCGATGCACCTGCGTGTATTTGTCCGGCGTGCCGATATCGATCCAGTAGCCCTTGTAGATGTAACCGACGAACGTTTCGCCGCGTTCCACAAGTGAGGGAAAGTAGCTCCGCTCGATGGACCACGACACGTTGCTGGGAATGCGCTCGAAGGTGTCGGGTTCGAGCACGTAGATGCCGGCGTTGATGTTGTTCGTCGTGATCTCGTCGGCGCTTGGCTTCTCCAGGAACCGGCGGATATTTCCGGCGTCGTCCGTTTCGACGAGTCCGTACGCCGTCGGGTTATCGACCGGGGTCAGCACGATCGTCGCGCGCGCTTTGCGCTCGCGGTGGAGTCGAATCACGCCGCCGAGATCGATTTGCGTCAGCACGTCGCCGTTGAAGACGATGACCGATTCCGTCAGTTGATCGCCGGCATATTTGATGGCTCCAGCGGTTCCGAGCGGCGCGGGCTCGACGACGTAGCGGATCTTGATCCCGAGGCTCGAGCCGTCGCCGAAGACCTCTTCGATCCGGCGCGGCTGGTAATTCAAGCTGAGGATCACTTCGTCGATCTCCGGCACCTGTTTGAGCAGATCGATTTGATAGTGGAGAAACGGCCGGTTGAAGATCGGAACGATCGGTTTCGGCGTGTGGATCGTAAGCGGCCTGAGTCGCGTGCCCTTGCCTCCGGCCAGAAGGATCGCCTTCATGACGATCAACGATCATACACGCACGGAATGATGGGGTAGAATGCAGTATTCCATCGGATGAATCTCCCGAACACGTTGACGCTCGTGCGGATCTTTCTCGTGCCGCTTCTGGTCGTCGTGTTGCTCACGCAGGTGGCGGGACGTGAGATCTTCGGCGTGCCGAAGGAGCTGCTGGGCGCCGCGATTTTCGGCGTGGCGTCGATCACCGACTGGCTCGATGGCTATCTGGCCCGGCGTCGCCGCCAGGTGACGTGGCTCGGACAGATCCTCGATCCGATCGCGGACAAGCTGTTGACGTCGGCGGCCTTCATCTCGCTGGTGCAGCTGGGTCTCGCGCCCGCGTGGATGGTCGCATTGATCATCGGACGCGAATTCGCGATCACGGGCTTGCGCAGCCTCGCCTACACGAAAGGCATTACGATTCCGGCCTCACGCCTCGGCAAAGTCAAGATGGCGTCGCAGGTCACGGCCATCCTGCTGCTGATTCTCGGATGGCGGCCGTTGCCGTGGCTGGCGCCGATTGGCTACGCGGCGCTCTGGGTGGTGATGCTGACGGCCGTGGTTTCGGCGATTGATTACTACCGACGGTTTCTCGCCCTGCTCAACGCACGCATTACCGACGTCAACGTGGCGAGGGAACGAAGAGCGAGCTAAATCTATTTCCGAAGGGCCACGTAATCGCCGGACAGCAGGGCGCTGCGGGCGTTCAAGACCTGCACGGTCGAGATTTCCGGCTTCACGGCGACGACCACCGCCTCGCCAATCTCGTATAGAAATTCCGGCGTCACGATTTCATCCGGCAGTTCCTTGACCGCCAGCAATCGCTTGGTCTCCATCCGCCGCTTGTCGCGGAACACCATGAAGCGGGCGCCAAGCGTCACGCCGTGATCGCTGCCGCGGTCGATCGTGAGGAAGTCGTTCTTGGCGAACATCGTCCGGCGATCCGCTCCCATCAGGATGTGGCCGTAGTTCTCCTTCTGGGGCTTGGCGGGATTGGCGTCGGGCGTCGTGAGCTCTGGAGCGCTGAACGGCTCCAGATAGTCGCCGATGTCGATGGTGTCGCACGCGTGTGACACCGTCACAAGCGACATCGTCTTGTCCACGGCGTAGACTCGTACCCAGCCGGCGGTGCGAATCGTCGCCGGCGTGGCACGCGCGATGCCAGAACCACGGGGGGCCTGCACGCGACGAACGTAGTATTCCTGTCCGACCTCGATGCCGTTGTCCGAGCCGCCATTGATGGTGATCAAATCGCCCGCACGGAATCCGTGCCGCGTCGCGGCATCCTGCCCTCCCGTAATCAGCAGCGAGGCGAGTGGTCGCTCAAAAACCAGCGTCGGGGCGCAAGCGAGCGCGATGACGTCGGCGGAGACGTGGGTCGGCGTCGGCGCGGGGCCCGTTTGCGGGGCCGCTGATCCGGCCGTGCCAAGCAGTGCAAATGTGAAAAGGGTGCAGATGGAGCGTCGGTTGCGGCTCATAACTCTCCACCACTCCCGAACCTATTGCACCGACAGTGTTTCGAGCTTCCTCCGGGCGTCCGCGAGATAGTCGCTGCGCTCGAATTCCTTGACCAGCCTGTCGTAGTACGGGAGTGCTTCAGCCTTCTTTTCGGTCTTGAGGAGAGATTCCGCCAGATAGTAGTAAACGGCGTCCCGCGCAGGATATCCGGGATCGTCCTTGAGCACTTCCTTGAAGCGGTCGATCGCGCCCGGATACCACCGTGCGCGGTAGTAGTACAAACCCACCTTGTACGAAGCCTCGCTGAGGCGGCTGCGCGCCTCGCGCCACCGCTCACGGACCTCGGATGTCAGCATGCTGTTGGGATACCGGTCGAAGAACACCTCAAACTCGCGCACGGAGGCGGCGGTTTCCGTCTGGTCGCGTTCGGGGCGCTTCATCCGTTTGTAGTGCGTCATTGCGAGCTTGTACTGCGCGTAATCGACGCGGGCGCTCGTCGGATAGAACGTGATGAATTCCTTGAACTCGTTTTCCGCGAGGACGAGGTTCGCGTCGCCACTCTCGTTCAAATAGGTGTCGCCGACGCCCAGTTTGGCGTCGGGACGAACCGTGCTCTGCGGATAGTTGTCCACGATCTGTTGGTAGTACTTCCGGGCATCCGCCCAGCGCTCCCGCTTCATCGCATCGTTGGCGCGTTGAATCAGGAACTGATCGGGAGGGGTAGTCCCCGGCGGCGTTTCCGGCGCCCGGTTTCCGCCGCATGCCGCGATCCACACTGTCGCGAACGCGAGCAGGAGCCGCGAGCCGATGGGCGAGTGAACTCTGAAATCGGTCATGTGTTGAAAAGGCCCGCCTCGGTCATCCATTGGAACTGTGCGCGCAACCCCTGGTCGAGTGTGACCGCTGGAGCGAACGCAAGGTCCGCTCGTGCACGTGCCGTATCGGCGTAGGTGTCGCGCATGTCGCCGGCCTGCGGTTCAATCATGTTCAACCGCAGGGGACGGCCGGTGATCTGGCCGATGAGCTCGAAGACGTCCAGCAGCTCGACACGCGAACCGCCTCCAATATTGTAGACAGCACCCGGCGTCCCCCGCGTACTCGCGCTGGCCGTCGCCGCGACCGCATCGCGAACGAAGGTGAAGTCACGGGTCTGACGCCCGTCACCGAATACCGGGATGGGTTGGTTATGCATGGCCGCCAGGAAAAACTTGTGGAATCCCATGTCCGGACGCTGCCGCGGACCGTAAACCGTGAAGTATCGTACCGAGACCGCAGGCACCCCGTAATTGACGTAATACAGGTGACATAAGTGCTCAGCCGATAGTTTCGTGACCCCGTACGGCGAGACGGGCTGCGGACGCGCGTCCTCGTGCATCGGGAGCGGCACGTCGTCGCCGTAGACCGACGAGCTGGACGCATACACGAAACGCTCGATTGGGTGTCCCTTGCAAGCCTCAAGCAAAGTCTGGGTTCCTTCCACGTTGCTGACCGTATAGACGTGGAAGTCACGTCCCCAGCTTTTTCGAACCCCCGCCCGCGCCGCCAGGTGAAATACCCAGGTCACGTCGTCCAGCAGCCGCGGCCAGTCCGCATCAGCCAGCGTGGTCTCGATGAGCGTGAAGCGATCGGCAGTGCGCAGCGCGGCGACGTTGTGTTCCTTCAGATCGCGGGCGTAGTGATCAGTGAACGCGTCGATCCCGACGACAGTGTGGCCCGCCTGAACGAGATATTCGCTGAGATGCGAGCCGATGAAACCGGCCGCACCTGTGACGATGGCTTTCATCCCAGAAGGTCTCGCACTCCTGGGGGTAGACGGCACGGTCGACCGCGGGAATCGAGCGCGGCATGGATCGTATGGCCCGTGACAAGGGTCTCATCGCCGCGCACGATTTCGTAGTCGAACCGGATGCGAACCGGTGTGAGCAATGCGGCCCGCGTCCTGATTTCGAGTTCGTCGTCGTACCTCGCCGCGCGACGGTACTCGCAGTGCGCTTCGATGACGGGCAGCTGCACGCCCTCGCCCTCCATCGAGCGATAGCTCTGGCCCGTATCCCTCAACCAGTCCGTTCGTCCAATCTCGAACCAGACGAAGTAGTTTGCGTAATAGACCACGCCCATGCAGTCGGTCTCCGCATATCGCACGCGAACGGTGGTGCGTCTGATGAGCGCGGCGTGCGTGTCGGTCATGCGCGATGTGTTGTCGGCGTACCGGTGACGGCAGCTCGCAGCGCACGCGTCGCGCGTTCGGGATCGGCGCGGCCGAAGATCGCCTGGCCGGCGACGAGGATACCTGCCCCGGCGGCCACGACTCGCGGAGCGGTCTCCTCGTCAATACCTCCGTCGATCTCGATCGGCACCGACGAGCCGGCTTCGGTCAGCACGGCGCGGACATGACGCAGCTTTTCGATGCTGCGCGGAATGAATGACTGCCCGCTGAACCCGGGGTTGACCGACATCACCAGCACGTAATCGAGTTCGCTCGCGATGTCCTGCAGCGTGATGGCAGGCGTCGACGGATTCAGTACGGCGCCTGCGCGCGCGCCGAGTTTCTTGATGAGGCAAATCGTTCGATGAAGGTGCGGCACCGCTTCGACATGCACCGAGACCATGTTTGCGCCAGCATCGACGAAGGCCTCAATGTACCGATCCGGCTCCTCGATCATCAGGTGCACATCGAGCGGACGTGACGCGGCCCGCCTGATGGCGCGGACGACCGGCGGCCCAATGGTGATGTTCGGGACGAAATGGCCGTCCATCACGTCGACGTGGATAAGGTCCGCCCCGCCCCGTTCGACTGCGGCAATCTGTTCGCCGAGGGCGGAGAAGTCGGCCGCCAGAATCGACGGTGCGATTTGGACTGGGCCGTTCAACGACTCACCTCGAGCGACATGGGATCCGACGCCGCGACGCGGAAGCCGCCCTGTGGCTGCTGCCGCACCACCGTGCCCGGTGGAACACCCGGATACAGCTGTGAGCCGGTGATGGTGACCCGGAATCCCTGTGCCCGGAGCACATCGGCGACACGGGCGCCATCCATGCCGATCACGTCAGGCATGACGTAGGTGATGGATGCTTCACCACGATTCAACAGCAGTGCGACTTTCGGTGCTTTCACCTCGGGCGGCGGATCTTGCGAGACGACCGCATCGGCAGGGTAGTCGGGCGATCGGAATTCGGATACTGAGCCGAGCTCGACGCCGTCCTGCTCCATCCGGATGCGCGCGGTCCGCTCCGTCTGACCAATCAGCTCCGGCACGGTCGTCGTCGGCGGGCCCGCGCTCAGCCACACGCGAATCGAACGCGGGGTTCGTGCCGCCGCGCCTGCAGGTGGATCCTGCGCCATGATGCGATTGGCGGCAACCTTCGCATCCGTACGTCGCGTCGGATCGATCTTCAACGTCAAGCCAAGCGCGCCGAGCATTTGCGACGCGTCGTTGACGGTTTTGTCGACGAGCGTGGGTACCTGTACGACACGGGCGCGCAGTGCCACGCGCACGGCGATCCCGAAGAAAAGCAGAAATGTTCCACCAAGCGCCGCCGCGAGAAGCAGAAGCCGGCCGACGCTCCAGACGCCAAATCGAGAGGGCATTGAACGCTCAATCGTACCATGACGCTCCACTCAGGACCGGATCAGGAGGGCCGCGTAGAACGCTTCAAGGCCGTGCGCTGGTGGTGTCGTGCGGAAGAATCCGTGTGCATCGATGAACGGCGCGAGTACGGCGCGAGCATAATCGTGGAGATTGGCGATGCGATAGTCGGGACGATTGGCGACGAAGTTCGCGACGACACCATCGTTTTCTTCCGGCTCGCTCGAGCAGGTTGCATAAATGAGGCGTCCACCCGACCGCACGACGTCGGCGGCGCGCATCAACAGCGCCAGTTGATCGCGTGCCAGCGTTGCCAAATCCCGTTCATGCCGGCGCCACCGAATGTCCGGATCTCTCCGCACGGTTCCGAGACCAGAGCAGGGCGCATCGACGAGAACTGCGTCGAACCTCGGCTCAAACGGCAGCGGGCCGGTCTGCGGAACGCGCACGACGGAGACACAGTGCGTCTCCGCTGCCTTGATCGTCTCGTGGAGCAACGCAAGGCGCCTTGGGCGCACGTCGCTCGCGACGATGGTTCCAACGTCGGTCATATCCGCCGCCATGCCAAGCGTTTTGCCGCCGGGCGAGGCGCATAAGTCGAGAATTCGCTCGCCCGGAAACGCTGCGACGACGGCAGGCACCAGCTGTGACGCCTCGTCCTGGACAAACACAAGCCCATCTGGAGGACGCTGCAACGGGTTGCCGCGTGTGACGACGAGCCCGTCGGGCGAAAAGCGTGTGGGCTCCGCATCCACATCGTCCTGTTGGAGTGCCGCAATCGCTTCTTCGCGCGTCGCTCGCAGCCGATTGACTCGCAGGGTGAGCGAGGGCGTTTCGTTGTTGAACTGCACCCACCGTTCGGTACTTTCAAACCCGTAACGATCCAGCCACCGAAGAACGAGCCACTCTGGATGCGAATGCGTGATGCCGAGGTAGCCGAGCGCTGCCTGGCGGTCGGCCGGATTCGCCGGTCGCGATGGCAGCGGCAACTTGTGTCGGTGACGCAGCGTTGCACGCAGGACTGCGTTCACGAATCCGCTCGCGCTCGCTTTGCGAGCCGCCCGCGTCAAATCGACGGCATCGTCGACGACCGCCGAAGCCGGAACACGAGTGAGGTGGAGAAGTTGATACAGACTCAGGCGGAGGATTGCGAGGATCTCGCTATCCAGCTTCGGAATGTGGCGCCGCGAGAAGTGCTCAATGAGGTGATCGAGGCTTCGTTGCCAGCGCAACGTACCGGTCACAATCTCGGCAGCAAGTGATCGGTCCCGTTCGTCGGTCAGCTGCGCACGACTGGCGTGGAGCGCAGAAGGCAAATCGGCGCGGCCGCTCGCGACCGCACGAACCGCATGATACGCAGCGGTCCGCGCCGGCGCGATCATGAATCTGAGAAGGCCTCGCCGGCGGCGAGTCGATGCCCGAGAAGAAAATCGTGGACCCGCATCGCACGACGTCCCTCTGGTTGGACTTCCAGTATCGCCAGCTGATTGTCGCCAGTCATGACCTGAATGGCTTCCGATGTGGCCCCGAGAATCGTTCCAGGGCTGCTGGCTGACACGTGTGCAGCCCGCGTTGTCACCGCGGATCGGAGCACGATGAGCCGAGTGCCGTTCAGGAATGTGTACGCATGGGGCCACGGATAAAGACCACGTACGCGGTTGTGAATCACTGACGCGGCCTGCGTCCAGTCGATCAGCCCTTCTTCCTTCGTCAAGCGCGGCGCATACGTTGCCTCAGTGTGGTCCTGCGGCTCCTCGTGCGCAGTGCCCGAGGCAAGCTGGTCAACGACGGTGATGAGGAGCTCCGCGCCCATGTCCGCGAGCGCGGCCTCGACCACAGCGCTGGTTTCGGCCGGCCCAATCGCGCGCGTGACCTTTGCGAACATGCCGCCCGCGTCCAGTTCCTTGACGACACGCATGATGGTGACGCCCGTTTGGTCGTCGCCACTGATCACGGCGCGATGGACGGGCGCGGCTCCGCGGTATTTCGGCAGGAGCGACGCGTGAACATTGATCATGCCGAGCCGCGGAATAGTCAGTAGATCCTCAGGAATGATGCGCCCGTACGCGGCGACAACGCCGAGATCGGCGTGCCAGGCACGCAGCGTGTCGGCCACCTCCGGCGGCTTCAAACGGTCCGGTTGATAGACAGGAATCCCCCGTTCGAGAGCGAGCGCTTTCACGGGTGCGTGCGTGACTTTTTGCCCTCGGCCGCGTGGCCGGTCTGGCTGGGTGACCACGCCTGCAACCGAATGTGACGAATCGAGAACGCGCCGCAGGGTGGGCACTGCAAACTGCGGTGTCCCGAAGAACACCACTACCATTTACCGGCGCGCGAGAGCTTCTTGATCTTGCGGATGATTAAATCCCGCTGCAGCCCGCGAAGGCGGTCGACGAAGACGGTGCCCTCGAGATGATCCATTTCGTGCTGGAAACAGCGCGCCAGCAGACCAGTGCCTTCGATGACCTGCTCCTGGCCGTGTCGATTCAAGCCCTTGACAACCACTCGCGAAGGACGCGCGAGCGTTGCGTTGAACCCGGGAACGCTGAGACAACCTTCTTCCTCGAGCTGCATGCCGTCGCGCTCGACGAATTCCGGATTGATGAAGGCAATCAGGTCGGCGGGGTTGCGACCGACCGATATGTCGGCCACGAAAATCCGCAGCGGTTCACCGACCTGGGTTGCGGCCAACCCAACGCCAGGCGCCACATACATCGTTTGAATCATGTCGTCGACGAGTCGAACGATTTCCGGTGTGATCTCGGCGACGGGTCTGGCCGGCTGGTGCAGGACATCGGCACCGTAACGGAGGATCGGACGTAAGGACATCCCTCTAGTCGTAGGGGCCGGCTTCAGCCGGCCCAGGTGGTGCGGGAGGTGAACCGGCGCTGCACTTGCTCCGCGGTGGCGTCGTAATGACGCACGATTTCTTCGATGGAGTCGCCGCCGAACTTCTCGAGAAACGCGTCAGCCAGCACGAGCGCCACCATCGCTTCGCCCACCACGGCCGCCGCGGGCACGGCGCAGACATCGCTTCGCTCGATCGCCGCGGGTGCATCGGTCAGCGTGCTCAGATCAACCGACCGGAGCGGCTTCATCAACGTCGCGATCGGCTTCATGAAGCCGGTGACGCGAACATCCTGGCCATTGGTGACGCCACCTTCGAGGCCGCCGGCGCGATTGGTAGGCCGGACAGGGGCATCTGTCTCGGTGCGCGGCGGAAGAATTTCGTCATGGACCCGGGATCCTGGGCGGAAGGCGGCCTCCGGTCCAATGCCGATTCCAACGCCTTTGATCGCGTGGATACACATGACCGCCTGAGCCAGCCGTCCATCCAGCTTGCGATCCCACTGGACATACGAGCCGAGACCGGCAGGCACACCGGTCGCAATGACCTCGAATGAACCACCTACCGTATCGCCCGCGTCTTTTGCCGCGTCTATGAAGGCGATCATTTTCTGCTGCAGCTGCGAATCTGCGCAGCGCAGCGGCGCCTCATCGTCGATCGCGCGCGCCTCGTCAAACGAGACGACGCGGTCTTCCGGCAGCGCGACATCACCGATCCAAGACACGTGGCTCGCGATGCGGATTCCGAACCGGGCCAACAGCGTACCGGCGAGCGAGCCGGCCGATCCACGTGATGACGTCTCGCGCCCGCTGGCGCGCT
>JACXTT010002093.1_pt1 | contig 31968 bp, 29 predicted proteins | sample 9270951 | NCBI WGS metagenome assembly JACXTT01 (sample SAMN15532306, study PRJNA645909) | rock metagenome | isolation source: weathered quartz diorite | place: Puerto Rico | collected 2017-06-21
GCGGACACCGAGTCGGCCGGGCTCGAGGGTCGACCCGAGCAGGTGGCGGCGCGCGTGCTGGAGGCGATGTCGGCCGCGCTCGGGTCTCGCCTCGAGCAAGCGCGCTCCGCCGGCCGCCTGCTCACCGAGCACGGCGCCGATCTGATGCTGGCCTGGGACGAGTACCGCCGCACGCTCGGCGAGCGCGCCGATCCAGGGGTGTTTCGCGAAGCCCTGCGCCAGCGCTGGCAGGTCGACCTGGGAGTGCCGCCGCCCGAGTCCTCGGCCCACGAGGGCGGCTAGCGCCGCACCGAGCGCCCCCACACCATCGCGACCATGCCGGCGCCGGCCAGCGCGCCGGCCGCGATCAACAAGGCCACCTCGGTGCCCAGGTCGCGCGTCACCGCGCCGGCCGCGCTCACGCCGATCAGGAATACCAGCCGCATCAAGAAATCGCGCGCGCTGAACACGCGACCGCGCTGGCGCGTCTCGGTGCACTCCTGGAGCAGCGTCTCGGTCAGCGTGAAGGCCGGCGCCGCGCCGATGCCGGTGATGAAGGCGGCGATGGCGAACGTGGCGAAGCGCGTCGCCACCGCGAAGGCCGCGAGGCTCGCCCCGGAGAGCACCAGCCCCCAGCCCAGGACGGCCGCCGGCGGAAGCCGGCGACCGTGAGCGTTGACCCACCACGTGCTGATCCCGCTCCCGAGCCCGAGGGTTGCCAGCAGCACGCCCACGCGCTCCATCCCGGGCGCCAGCGCGTGACGCTGGATGTGCTGATTGCCGGCGACGTGCAGGAAGCCGCCCGCCACCCAGACCGCGCCCAGCGCGATGAGCGCGAGGCCGACCCCGCGATTGGCGCGGACGACCTCCCAGCCGGCGGCGACTTCAGAGAAGTACGAACGCAATGAAACGATGGGCGCTGGCGCCTGGGCGTGGTGCGGGCGGTAGGCGATGATCGCGAGCGCGATGACCGAGATCAGGTAGGTCGCCCCGTTGATCCACAGCGCCCGCGGCCAGCCCCAATGGTCCACGACCCAGCCCCCGCCCAAGGCGCCGCAGGCGGTGGCGGCGATCCCGGCTGCGGCCAGCAGGGCATTGGCGGCCAGCAGCTGCGGCGCCGGCACGATCTCCGGCGTGATCGCGCTCTTGGCCGGCAGGAAGAAGACGTTGCAGGTGAAGAGACCGAACACCAGCGCGAACACCGGCAGCGTGTCATGACTGGTCGCATAGCTCAGCGGAATGAGCGCCACCATCACGGCGCGCACTGCGTCGGACACGATCAGCACGCGTCGCAGGTTCCAGCGATCGACCCAGGCGCCGGTGAAGGGCGCGAAAGCCAGGACCGGAGCCAGCATGACCACCGCGAGCAGAGTGAGCAGCTGGGACGAGCGCGGGTCGGCGAAGTGGTGGGTGTGCTCGGCGAGCAGCCCGACCAACGCCAGGTAGGTCAGGCGCTCGCCCAGCAACGAAATGAGCTGGCCCCACCACAGCGCCGAGAAATTGCGCTGGCCGAAGAGCGACGGCGATCCTCCGGGCGTTTCGCTCGCGGCCGGCACGGGCCGGGAGCCCTGGGGGTCGGTCACGCCCGCCCGGTCAGGCCGCCGGAGCGGCGCTCCGGCGCCGATCGAGCGCCTGCCGATACACGGCCTCGATGCGATCGGTGACTCGAGGCCAGGAGAACTCTTGAGCGCGCTCGTGGCCGCGGCACCCGAGCTGGCGCCGCCGGTCGGGATCGAGCGCGAGCGCGACGATCGCGTCCGCGAGCGCATCGACGTCGCCGGGCGGCACCGCGACCGCGTTCACCTCGGGCGTGATGACCGAGCGATAGCCGGGGATGTCGGACGCCACCACGGCGCGCCCGCTGGCCATCGCTTCGACCAGGACGATCCCGAAGCTCTCGTTGCCCGAGGCGGGGGAGACGAAGATGTCTCCGGTCGCGTACCAGCGCGGCAGGTCGGAGCTCGGCACGTGACCCAGGAAGCGCACGTGGTTCCGCGCCGTCGCCGCGACAGCGGCCTCGAGCTTGGGCCGTAAGTAGGAGTCGCCGACGATCAGGAGCTGCACGCGGCCGCCGGTGCGCCCCAGGATGCGGGGCATGGCGGCGATCAGTCGGTCGACGCCCTTGCGCGGATCGAGTCGGCCGACGAACAGCAGATTGACGACGCCGTCCCGCCGGAAGGCCTCGAACGGCGGCACGTCGGGGCGGAAGCGATCGACGTCGACACCGTTGGGGATGATCTCGTAGTCGCCGGGGAAGTAGTGGGCGACGAAGTCGCGCGCGGTGGCCGAGACGGCAATGCGCGCGTCGAGCTTCTCGACCGTCGGCGCCAGGTAGGGGCGCGCCCATTCCAGCATCCGGCTGCGTCCGGCGGTGGTGTGGAAGGTGCCGACCTGGGGGCAGGAGGCGGCGCGGATCGCCATCAAAGGCAGCGTCGGGACCAGGGGTGCGTGCGTGTGGAGCAGGTCGAAGTCACGGTCGTTGATCAGTCGCCGCAGCTGCGCCCCCAGCCTCAACCCGACCGCGAGGTCGACGAAAGCGCCGTTGAAAGGGATCAGGAGATTGTGCCCGATGCGCACCACGTCGCCTTCGTGGTGGGCTTCGCCGCGGCGGAAGTGACTGGTGATGATCACGACGTCGTGGCCGCGGCGACGCAGCTCGACCGCGGTGTGGTGGACGTGTTCGGTGACGCCGCCGTATCGGGGATAGTAGGACTGGCTGACGATTCCGATCTTCACGCTTCGACGTGTTGGCCGTCGATGGCCGGCACCAGATCGTCCCCCGGTGTTCCCTCCCAGAGCGGCCGGAAAATGCACCACTGATCGAGGTGCTCGCGGATGTGCCGCTCGGCTGTCCCCGCCACGGCGGCGTGCAGCGCGGCGCTGTCGGGATAGGCGGCGGGATCGATGGCGGGCTCCATCACGATTCGGAACCGCCCGGGTGAGACGCGCTCGCAGTAGCCGCACAGCACTAGGGCGCCGGTGCGCTGGGCCAGCACTCCGGGGCCCGCCGGGAACCGCGTCTCCCGCCCGAACCATTCCACCGGCGTCCCGTGCCGGTAGATGTCGCCGTCGACCATCAGGGCCACCAGCTCGTTGCGCTCCAGAGCCCGCAGCAGCTTGCGGAATCCATCCTCCGGAGACACGGTGTGAATCGCCAGTTCGCTCTTGGTTTCGCGCACCGCGGCCGAGAGCCACCGAGTCAGCTGCACGCCGGCCACCGCGTGCAGCGTGTAGCCCCAATGAGCCAGCACCACCGCCGCCAGCTCCCAATTCCCGACGTGAGTGCAGCAGATCACGACGCCGCGCCCGCGCTCGACCGCTTGCTCGAGATTCTGTCGCCCCCGCACTTCGACGCGACCCAGCAGGTCGCCCCGGCCCATGTGCGGCAACCGGAAGAACTCGAACAACATGCGATCGTAGCTACGCATCATGCGCCGGACGATGCGCGCACGCTCGCGCCGCGACGAGCGCGGCAGCATCACCGCCAGGTTGGCCAGCGCCGCATGCCGGCGCGAGGGGAAGAGCCTGAAATGGAGCTCGGCGAAGACGTCCGCGAGCAGGTAACCGAGCCAGAGAGGAAGGCTCGCCGTGAGGCTCGTCAACCAGCCGTAGAGTAGTCGGGACATACCGTTCCTTGGGTCTCAACTCCTCCGTGGTCCGCTGCCACCGAGGTGACCGAGCAAGCTAAGACCTGGCCCGAAAGCCTGTCAAGCTCGGCGGGGAGCCAAATCGAGCCCGCGCAGTGAGTTTGGAGGATTGCGCCGGGTTGACCCCGCGCCCCACGGAGACTAGCATCGCACCCGTCTTTGCCCGACATCCGTGCGACGTCCATCTTGAAGCGCACCCGCGCCTCTCCTCGAGACGGAGGTCCATGATGGCCAGCCAGAAGCTGGTGCGCTGCGAGGTCCATCATCCCCGCGAGCCGCAGCAGAATTCCACACGCTACGTGCCGCTGGAGATCTTCGGTCTGTGGGAGTTCCTCATGACCCAGCGCCACGGGTTCGCGGTGCGCGAATCGCGCGCGTCGCTGTGGCTCGACTCCGAGGAAGCCCCCGAGTCCGCCTACGACGAGCACCAATTCGACCGCGTCACCGAGATCTCGGTGTTCCTCTACTCGGGACGCGACGACATGTTCACGCGGGTCTGCCGCTACTTCCCGAGCTCCGAGTGCGGGGCGCTGAAGCGCATCTTCCTCTCGCACTATCCGCAGGAAGCCTCCCGCATCCAGCCCCACGTCCGCGAGCGAGCCGGCATCTGGATCCACCGCGAGAGCTCCGGCTAGTCGGTCCGCGCCGTCCCCGCGCCGCAACCCACGCCAATTTCGCATTCAAGGTCCGCCGCCTCCGCGCCGACAACTCCCGCGAAGCGCAGGAGCCTGCGGAAGGGAGCTCCGCCCAGGGGGCGCCTGCCAAGAGTGTTGCGGCCCCATCCGGCGTTCCGGACCGAAGGGTTCCGGCTCGCCTTCGGGGTTCCTGTGGAGAAAGGGCGGCAAGGGGCTCCATGGGTCTACGCCCCGTGACAGGGTGGGGTCGCTCAAGGAGGACAACGTGGTCGTCGTCAGCTACTCCGGCAAAGAGATCAACGCGAAGCTGGTCTATTACGGCGCCGGCTTGAGCGGAAAGACCACCAATCTCGAAGCCATCTACGAGGCAGTGCCTGATTCGAGCCGCGGCAAGATGGTCAGCATGAAGACCCAGTCCGATCGAACGCTGTTCTTCGATCTCCTCCCGCTCGACCTCGGCGAGATCATGGGCTTCCGGACCCGATTCCTGCTCTACACGGTGCCGGGCCAGGTGTTCTACAACGCGACCCGCAAGCTGGTCCTCAAAGGGGCCGATGCGATCGTGTTCGTCGCTGACAGCGAAGTCGGCAAGATGGAGGAGAACAAGGACAGTCTCGGGAATCTCAAGGCCAACCTGGCCGAATACAAGCTGAGCCTGGACGAGATCCCCTGGGTCATCCAATACAACAAGCGCGACCTGCCCAACCTCTACACGCTCGACGAGCTGAATCAGGAGCTGAATCCTGGTGGCAAGGTCCCGTTCTTCGAGGCGGTCGCGTTGCAAGGCAAGGGTGTGTTCGAGACGTTTCGCGGGATCTCGCATCTCCTGATGGAGAAGGTGACCAAGGACCTGCGCCGCGGGCCGGGACCCGGTTCCCCCAGGCCCGAGCCCGCCGCTGCAGCGGCGCCCGCCCGCGCGAGCGCTCCGGCAGCGAAACCGGCGGTGGCTCCGGGGCGGGCCATCGAGCGCGAAGCCCAGGAAACCGCCGCGGCACCCAGCGAGCCGGCTGCGTTCGAATATGGCCGACAGCTCGATCTTCCTGACCAGATTCCCCCCGGCAAGAGCGCGCCCGCGCCCGCGCCGGCCGCCGCGAGCCGCATGCCGATCGAGCCCGCGCCATTCCGCGCCGCTCAGCCCGCGGCCACGCCGACGGCCACTGTCACCGTTCCCGAGCCGAGCCTCGGCGCCAGTCCTGCGTCGTCGACGGTGGTGGTCCCGGTCACGTTCCCGGCCGCGGGCCAGACCGGCGAGATCGTCATTCGCATCGTGTTCAAGCCGGCCGCCTAGGGTCGGCGTCAAGAGATCGTCCAGACCGTTGACAGCGAGGCGGAGAGGCGCTTAGCTACTCCAGTCATGCGTAATCTCGTCGGCGCAGGCGCGGTGTCGATGCTCGTCACGATCGCGCCCGTTGCACACGCGCAGTGGAACGATCCTGCGGGCGCTTCCACCCGCGTTCCGATCAGCGCCTTCGCTCGCCCCGCGGCATGGCTCGATCCCTCGCGGCTCCAGATCTCGACCGAGTTCTCGGTGGGCACCGGCTTCGGCGGCGGTCCGGCGCAGGGACTGCAGGTCACCAGCTTCCGCTACCAGCTCGCCGATCCGCTCGCGGTTCGAGTCAGCCTCGGAAACGCCTTCGGCGCGCCCGGGGCACGAGGCAACTCGCCCTTCCTCGAGGGCCTCGACCTGGCCTACCGCCCGTTCAACTCTTTCCTGATCCAGGTTCGCTACCAGGACGTGCGATCGCCGCTCCAGTACACGCGCGGCGAATTTCCTCCCGCCTGGCGTTAAGCCCATCCTGCTCATGAGCCGCCTCGCCACCGCGTTCGCGGCGGCCCGCGGTCGCACCGGTCTGATCCCCTACGTGGTCGCCGGCTATCCGAGCGTCGAGGCATCGATCGAGATGGTGCGAGGTTTCGCGCGGCAGGGAGCGCTCGCGGTCGAGGTCGGCGTGCCGTTCTCGGACCCGATTGCCGATGGGCCCGACATCCAGCGGGCTGCGGAAGGGGCGCTCGCCACCGGTGCGAGCGTCGACACGGCGCTGGAGCTGGCGGCCGCCGTCCGCGGCGAGTCCGCCATTCCGCTCGTGCTGATGAGCTACGCGAATCCCGTGCTGCGCGGCGGACTCGAGACTTTCTGCACGCGCGCCCGACGAGCCGGTCTCGACGGCGTGCTGATTTCGGACCTCCCGCCCGACGAGGCGCCGGAGGTGTGGGCCGGGCTCGACCAGGCCGCGCTCGACACCGTGGTGTTGATTGCCCCGACCACCGACGAGCGCCGACTCGATCTCCTGCTCGGGCGCGCGCGGGGATTCGTCTACTGCCTGTCACGCACCGGCGTCACGGGACGGGGCGCAGGTTACCGCGGCTCCATTCCGGAGCGCGTGGCGGCCTTGCGTCGCCGCTCGTCGCTACCGATCGCCGTGGGCTTCGGCATCTCGAGTGCGCAGGACGCGCGGGCTCTGGCCGGCATCGCGGACGCGGTCGTCGTGGGCGCGGCGTTCATGCGCGCCGCGGCCGCGGGCGCCCCCGAGGGCGCCGCGCGTCGCGTCCTTGCGTTGTCCGGCGAGCTGCTCGAAGCCTTGGCCTAACGGCTCCGGCGCCGGATCACCTGCGGATCCACCACAGAAGGTCGAGGAGCATCAGCTCCACAGACTCGTCCATGGTCCACCCCGATTCCAAGGTCGCGCGCCGAAGCGCGTGGTCAACCTCTCGGATCGGCCGCCCGTGGGTTGGCTGCGCGAGCGGGGGAGACGGCTTCCGTCGTCTCGCCCGGGTATATCGGACCGAAGGCCAGCGGGCTTGAGGGGGTTTTCACCCGTCGCGTCCGAGGGGAGAGGGCGGGCGGGTCGGCGAGCTGCTTGAGGACGACGACGGTGAGGTCGTCGAGGGGCCGATCCGCGAATCCCCGAGCGCCTTGGACCAGCGCCTCGACCACGTCCAGGGCGCGGCGGTGGGCGTGGGCATCCACCACCCGACGTACCCGTTCGACTCCGAACAGGTCGTCGCCGCGCCGGGCCTCGGTCAGGCCATCGGTGTAAATGAGGACCAAGTCCCCGGCCGCGAGCTCGGCTCGGGTCTCGGGGTATTCCGCCTCCGGGTCGACGCCCAAGAGCACGCCCCCCGCGGTCATCGACTCCCACGCGCCCTCGTGCCGCCGCAGCAGCGGCGGCTCGAGGCCCGCGTTGGCGAGTTGCACGACTCCTGTGCGCACGTCGATCCGCGCGCACACGAGCCCGACGAAGTTCTCGGGATGCTGGTGTCGCGTGAGCTCGAGATTGAAGGCCTGGAGCAGCGAGCCAGGGTCCTGCCCGCGCAGGGCTTCGGACTTGAAGCGCGCCTGGACGCCTGCCAGACGCAGCGCGGCCGGGATGCCCTTGCCCGCGGCGTCGCCCACGACCAGCGTCAGCTCGCGCGAGGAGCGCTCCACGAAGTCGTAGTAATCGCCGCCCACGGCCTCGCTCGACCAGGTGGCCGCGGCGCAGTCGAGGGTCGGGTAGACCGGCGCCTTGCGCGGGAGGAAGTGAGTCTGGATCGCGCCCGCCAACGCCAGCTCGCGGTCGATCTCGCCATGCGTGCGCGCCGCGTGACGCAGCGAGACGTTCTCCAGCGCGAGCGAGACGTGGCGCGCGAATCGTGACAGTGTCTCGACCTCACCGCGATCGAGCCAGGGACCGGCCAGCCGCCGGCCGAGCAGCAAGGCGACCGGATGGCCCGCGTCGCCCACGCCGATCAGCCAGTGCACCCCGAGTCCCTGCAGGGTTTCGCGATCGAGCGCCGAGAGCGGCAGCTCATCGAGGCTCCACACGCCTTCGCGCCCGACCAGGGCGCGGAACAGGGCGGGATCGAGCCGCGGAGGAAGGGCGATCGGGCCGGTCGGGGCGAAGCCGAGGGCCGCTCCGTGGCCGGTCTCGAGCGCCAAGCAACGATGGAACTTGAGCTCGCTGGTCAGCGCCGCCGTGGCCTGCTCGAGCACCTCACCGCGCGTTCCGCCCCGACCCAGGGCGTCGACGGAGAGCGTCTCCGAGAGCGGACGCGCCTCGCTCCACGGCAGAAGGGAGCGGCCGATCGCGCGCGCCAGGGGCCGCGCCGGTCCCGCCACCGACGCACCCAGCCCGACCAGGGCCAGCGAGAGGCCGCCGTAATCGCTGCCGTCCGGACTCGCGAAGGTCGCCAGTTCGCCGGCGACGTAGACCGCGCCACCCGCCAGGGCGAGCAGCGCGGCGGCCGCCGCGGCGCGCACCGCGACGCGGAAATCGAAGATGCGATGGATCACCGAGGCCCACGTGAAGGAGAGCGGCACCAGCAGGGTGAGGACGACGGCGAGCCGCTCGCCCGGCACCGCGACGCCGGGAGCGAGATTGCGCAACACGGTGAGCATGGCCAGCGGGCCCAGGCCGAGCGTGGTGCCGGCCAGCACGACGCGCAGGCGGCGCCGCGCGTCGACGGTCTCCGCGCGCAGGTAGGAGCGGACGAACAGCGCCACCGCCAACAGCAGACCCGCGGCGAACCAGATCGCCGCCGCGACCTGCAGCAGGTTCAGCACCGGGGCCCGTGGATTGTGTCCGACCGACCGCAGCGCGAGCGCGACGGTCCACGACACCGTCAGCAGGCCGGCCACGCCGTAAGCCGCCGTCGTGCCGGCGGCGAGGCGGCCGCGCGAGACGCGCGGCTCGGGGAAGAGCGCGAAAAAATGGATGCACAGCGCGGGGAGGATCAGGGTCGCGGCGGTGTAGAGCAGGGGATAGGCGACGTCGAGGCCGGGCCAGCGCAGCGGAGGGGGCGGGGCCAGCAGCACCGCGAACCCGAGACACAGGGCGTAGAACGGGCGCGTCAGCCGATCGCGGCGCTCGCTCCACACCCAACCCCCGAGCAGGACGAAGCCGGAGGCGACCGCGACCAGAGCCGCCAGCATGCGGCGCTCGCCGGGCGGCGGCCGGATGGGAAGCAGCTCGATGCGGTCCGCGCTTTCGTGGCGACGCCGGATCAGCTGGAGCGGCGCCCCGGGGCGAGCCCGCGCCAGCGGTCCATTGACGTCGTCAGCCGTTTCCGAGGCCGACTGGATGTGGTCGCCGACCGCGATGCCGGCGCGGTCCCCGGGGCTGTCGGCGAGAACCGCCATGACCTCGTCGCCGCGGAGCGTGAGCCCCGTGTAGGGCTGCTGGGGCAAGCCCAGAGCCGAGGCCAACAATGCAGCCGCGGCCGGCACGATCAACCAGGAAAGCGGTTCGGCGGGAGCTCCGCGGTCCATGCGGGCAGGCACCCTCCCTGGGTCGAGGCGGGAGCCTAGCAGGGCAGTCCCTGGTGTCAACCCGCACTAGGGCTTGGACGCGCCCCGGGATTGTGTCTATTCTCGGCCTCAAGTCCCTTGCGTATCCTGCCGATACGCTTGATGTTCAGGGGCCCGCAGAGGCCCCTGTGCGCAACCGGAGGGTTGCTTCACGATGCTGGTCCTAACACGGAAGTTAGGCGAGAACATTCGGATCGGTGACTCGGTCAAGATCACGGTGCTCGAAGTCCGTTCGGGCCAGGTGAAGCTCGGGATCGAGGCTCCTCCGGAGATCAAGGTGCATCGTGAGGAAATCTACGCGCGGATTCAGGAGGAAAACCGCCGCGCCATGCGGGGCAAGCCCGAAGGCGGGGAAGGTGACTCCGGCCGCAAGGATCTGAGCACCAAGGACTAGGCACGACGCAAGGGATGCACGACCCACGACGCGTCACGAGGACGCGTCGCCCCGACCGCCGGCGAGGACGCATGACCGTCACCCGTAAGTCGAATCGCGCGCCGAAGAGCGCGCGGCCACGCGCGAGTGAATGGAAGGTGCTCGAGGGGGCCGATCGCATCCGCTGGTCGCGGATCCAGACCGCGCAGGCGCGGATCGTGTCCGGTTACTACGAGCGTGAGGAAGTGCAGAGCTACGTGGTGACGCAGATCCTGAAGGAGCTGAAGCGCCACTGAGAAGCTCGCTCCCGATCCCGCCCGTCCAAGCGGGCGGGTGTTTTTTTGCCCCGCTCGAGCCGAGCCCCTAGACTGCGGTCCGTCATGGAAGGGGCCATCCGCCCGTGCCGATGAGGCCGCGTCGTCCCGCCGCCCGCATGCCTCACGAGCGCGTGGTCCGCGCGTTGATGGATCACGACGACCTAGGCGTGCTGCTGGTCGATCCGCAGGGCAGGGTACGGCTGGCCAACCCGACGGCGCTGCGCCTGGTCGGCTCGAAAGCAGCGCGGGCGATCGGCGCACCCGCGAGCGAGCTGCTGCACACCGTGGTGCCCGGCGACGATCCGGTGCGTGAGGCCTTTCGCGCCGCGGCCGCGGAACGCGAGGCGGTGCTGCATGCCCGCGGCGGCGCCGAGGTGCCCGTGCTGCTGCGCTCGCGGCGCGTGGGCAAGCCGCCATGGCTGGTGATGCTGATCCGCGATCTGACCCAATCGCGCCGCCTGCAACAGGAGCTGCGCCGCCACGAGCGGCTGGCCACGCTCGGGCAGCTCTCGGCCGGCGTGGCCCACGAGATCCGCAACCCGCTGGCCGGGATCGGAACCTCCGCGCAGGTCCTGCTGCGGCGCTTCGAGCCGCGCGACGAGCGCGCGCGCTTCGTGGGCGTGATCCTCGACGAGGTAGCGCGCCTCGATCGCATCGTGACCAGCCTGCTGCAGTACGCGCGCCCGCGAGTGCCCGAGCTCAAGCCGGCGGCGCTCGCGTCCTGTATCGAGCACGTGCTCCGGCTGGCGGCGGATCCGGTGGAGCGCGCCGGTGTGCGCGTCGAGTTGGACGTGGCGCCCCGTATCGGCCCGGTCTACATTGACGTCGACCTGGTGACGCAGGTGCTCCTCAACGTCACGCTCAACGCGGTGCAGGCGATGCCGCAGGGCGGACGCTTGCGCTACGAGGTGCGGCGCGCGCGGCGGCGCGGACCGCCGCGGGGGGTCGGTCGGCGCGCATCGGACCGGCCGCGCCGTCCGGCATCGGCAGAGTCGCGTCCGTGGGCGCATTACCAGCAGGTGCGCGTGATCGACACCGGCCTGGGCATGGCGCGCGGCGTCCTGGCCAAGCTCTTCGATCCGTTTTTCTCGACCAAGCCCGGAGGCACCGGGCTTGGGCTGTCGATCTGCCAGACCATCATGCAGGAGCATGGCGGCTCGATCGCGGTGGCGAGCCGCGAGGGACGCGGCACCACGGTCATGCTCGATTTCCCGGTGGAGAAGCGTCATGGCGAAAGGCGAAGAACAGACGCAAACGCACGCCGCACCCGGCCTGCTGATCGTTGACGACGAGCGCTCGCTGCGCTTCAGCCTCGGGGAGTGGGCGCGGGACAGCGGCCTGCGCCCGCTCGAAGCGAGCGGCGGCTCCGAGGCGCTGAGCGCAATCCTGCAAGGCGGCGTGGAGGCGGTGCTGCTCGATCTCAGGCTGGGAGACGAGGACGGCCTCCAGGTGCTGAAGCGCTTGCGCGAGGAAGACCCGAGGCTGCCGGTGATCATGTTGACCGGGCACGGCACCGTGGAGCACGCGGTGCGCGCCACCAAGCTCGGGGCCTACGACTTCATCCTGAAGCCCCCCGATCTCGCCCATCTCGGCGTGGTCGTGCAGCGTGCGCTCGAGCACGCGCGGCTCAAGCGCGAGGTCGATCACCTGCGCCGGAGCGCCCGCCCCGAGCAGCCGCTGCTCGGCCAGAGCCCGGGGCTCAAGAGCGCGGTGCAGATGCTCGATCGGGTGGCGGCCAGCGCATCGACCACGGTGCTGCTGCTGGGCGAGACCGGGACCGGCAAGGAGCTCATGGCCCGCCATCTCCACGCCCACAGCGCGCGCGCCGAGGGGCCGTTCATCGACATCAATTGCAGCGCGATTCCCGAGCAGTTGTTGGAGAGCCAGCTGTTCGGGCACGAGAAGGGCGCCTTCACCGACGCCAAGCAGTTCAAGAAGGGCCTGTTCGAGCTCGCCGACGGCGGCACCCTGCTGCTCGACGAAATCGGGGAGATGCCGACCGCGCTTCAATCGAAGCTGTTGCGCGTCCTCGAGTCGCGCAGTTTCCGCCGCGTCGGCGGCCACGCCGACATCGCCGTCGACGTGCGCGTCGTCGCCGCCACCCATCGCGACCTCAAGCGGCTGGTCGCGGAAGGGCGCTTTCGCGAGGACTTGTACTACCGGCTCAACGTGGTGCCGATCGCGATGCCGCCGCTGCGCGAACGGGCCCAGGACATTCCGGATCTGGTCGAGCACTTCGTGCGACGGCTGTCTCAGGAGCTGGGACGCCCGGCCGCGCGCGTAGGCCCCGACGCGATGCGCGCGCTGCAGGGCTACAGCTGGCCCGGCAACGTCCGCGAGCTGCGCAACGTCATCGAGCGGGTCTTGCTGCTCGAGGCCGACGACGAAGTCCTGCCTTCGCACCTTCCGCACGAGATCCTGGTCCGCCCCAGCGGTTCCACGACCGGCAGCTTCGAGGCTTTTCCCGCCGATCAGGTGCGCCCACTTGCGGAGCTCGAGCGCATGGCGATCGAGCACGCGCTGCGGATCTGCGGCGGCAACAAGACCCGCGCCGCCCGGCAGCTCGGGATCTCGCGCCAGACGCTGCGCACCAAGCTGAACGAGTTCCACCTGCCCGACGACGGCGCGGACGAGGAATAACCGACCAGGAAGCGTTCGTCGGTCGCGGATCGGGCGGAACGAGGTTGGGCGGGCAGAATGCATGCGCCCACTCGAAGCGCGCACGCCGGCGGGTCGTTTGCCCCCCGGCCTCGGCGCGCGACGAGCGCGCCGCCTGAGTCCGAGCGTCAGGGCTAAGTGACGTCTGGAAAAGCCCCTGCGCACCTCGCGGTCGGCCAGACCGAAGCGCGCGCGAGCCACCTTCCTGGGACTGACGGCGCACTGCAACCCCGCCTCCCGCTGCTGGCATGACCGCTGCAGTCCAGGGCTCCGTCCATCACTCGACGGAGGAACCGGTTCATGCCCCACATCCTGATCGTGGACGACGAGCCCGGAACCTCCTGGGCCCTCGCCGAAGGTCTCACCGACGACGGCCACACCATCGATACCTTCGGCTCGGCCGAAGCCGCGTGGGCCTGGCTCCAGCAATCCCAGAGCGACCTGGTGATCTCCGATCTTCGGCTGCCCGGCATGAGCGGGCTCGATCTCGCTCGCAAGCTGCGTCGTGGTCGTCACGCCCAGCCGGTCATCTTGGTGACCGCCTATGGCACTCCCGACACGATGCGCGAAGCGCGCTCGGCCGGCGTCGCGGAGTGCTTCGCCAAGCCGTTCGCCATGGACGGCCTGCGCCGTTCGGTGACGCGCGCGCTCGAGGTTTCGGCCGAGGCGCGGCGTCGCCGCATCCGGGCGCCGCGATGAAGCTCGATCCGCGGCGCGCCCGACTCGAGGCGGCATGGAAGCGCATCCCCGCCCGCGAACGGCTCATCCTGACCTTGCTCTACTTCGAGGGCCTGACGCCGGTGGAAGCAGCGCGCGCTCTGGGCTGCGCGCTGCGCGACGTCGAGCGCGCCGTGGAGCTGCGAATGGCGGAGCTGGTGAGCGCGCCGCGTTCCAGCCGGCGCCGCGCACCGCGGGACGAACCGCGCCGCAAGGCGGCCTGACGTGCGCGCGCGCCCCTCGCTGGTCGATCGGCATCGTCCCATCCCCGAGCACCTCGGAACGCGTCTCGACCAAGCATGCGCCGCGGTGGAAGCCCTGACGGCCGAGCGATGCCGCCTCGAACGGCTCGGCCTCGAGACTCCGCTTGCGCACTGCGATCGACAACTGCGCTACTGGCGCTTCGTGACCGGTGTGCTGGCTCTGCCCCGATGACCGCGCGCGCTCGCTCTCGACGACTGAAGCTGGTGCGGCCCGCCGCCGGCGCCCCGGACGCTGCGCCGATCGATCATCCGGCCCACTGGAGCCGGCCCGGCGCCCGCACCATCGCGATCGCCAGCGGCAAGGGCGGCGTGGGGAAGAGCAATCTCGCCGCGAATCTCGCGGTGGCGCTGGGTGAGCGCGGCGCCCGCGTGCTGTTGGTCGACGCGGATCTCGCTCAGGCCAGCCTCGATCTCTTGTTGGGACTGCACCCGCGCTTCGATCTGCAGCACGTGCTGCGCGGGGACCGGACCCTCGAGGAGATCCAGGTCGAGGGACCCAAGGGCGTGCGACTGATCCCGGCTTCGTCGGGCGTGCCCGAGCTCGCCGATCTCGACGACTACCGGCGCGAGTGCCTGCTGCGCGGCCTGGGGACGCTCGATCCGTCGGCGGACCTGATCCTGATCGACACCGCCTCCGGTGTCTCGCGGACCGTCACCTCCTTCTGCCTGGCCGCCGGCGAAGTCCTGGTGGTCACCACGCCCGAGATGCCGGCCTTCTCCGATGCCTACAGCTTGATCAAGGTGCTCCACGCGCAGGGTCTGAGCCGACCGGCGCGCCTCCTGGTCAACATGGCCGGCACCGCCGAGGAGGCCGAGGAGACCTCGCACCGAATTCGGCTCGTGGCGCGTCGCTTCCTTTCGGTCGAGCTCGAAGCCTGGGGCTACGTCCCGTTCGACCCGTCGGTGGGTCGCGCGGTGCGCCTCCAGGAGCCCGTGGTCACGGCGTTCCCCCACGCGCCTTCTTCCATCGCCTATCGCGCGCTGGCGGAGCGCCTGTGGGATCCGACGCCGCGCGATCCCCATCCATCAAGCCGCCCGTTGGTGTCTGAACAGCTCGAAGCCTAGGAGGAACCCCATGCCCCGTGCCGCGACCGTCCAGACTCGTCGTCCTGTGGCTAAGAAGCCCAAGCGCCGGGCGGTGGTCAAGCGCTCGCCGGTCGCGGTGGTCTCGGCCACGCCGCCCGTGACCTACTCGAAGGAAGATCTGCTGCGACGCTTCGCGCCGCTGGTGCGACACGTGGTGGAGCGAGTGGCGGCGACGTTGCCGCGCAACGTGGATCACGAAGATCTCTACTCGGCCGGGGTTCTGGGACTGCTCGACGCGCACGCCAAGTTCGACCTGCGCAAGGGCGTGAAGTTCGAGACCTACGCCGTGTGGCGCATCAAGGGCGCGGTGCTCGATCAGCTGCGCGCTCTCGACTGGGCCTCGCGCTCGATGCGGCGCAAAGCGCGCGCGCTCGACGGCGTGACGCAGCGGCTGGATCAGAAGCTGGGCCGAGCCGCGACCGACCACGAGCTGGCGCGCGCCATGAAGATGACCTACGGGGACTTCTACCGGCTCCTCGACCAGGTCCGCAGCGCGGTGCTGGTGTCGCTCGACGAGAGCCGCTCGGGCGAGGACCAGGAGCCGGGCACCCTGGCGGACCACTTGGCCGACCCCTCCGCGATCAATCTCGAAGAGCGCCTCGAAGAAGAGGAGAGCAAGCTGCTGCTCCTGCGGACGCTCAACCAGCTTCCCGAGCAGGAGCGGCTGGTGGTGGCCCTCTACTACTACGAGCACCTGACCCTCAAGGAGATCGGGCGCGCACTCGGCATCTCGGAATCGCGCGTGTCTCAGGTGCACACCCGGGCGATGTCGCGACTTCGTCTGCGACTCCAGCACTCGCTCCAGGCCGCCGCGTGAATCCGATGGGCGAGGTCGTGGTTCAGCCCTCCGAGTTCCCGCGGCCGCCGTGGCGGGCCTTGCGCCATCGCCTGACCGACCGCGCATGCGAGCTCGCGGAGGCCGGGGACGCCGCCGGGGCAGCGGTGTTGCGCGCCCTCACCGAAGGGTGGTGGCGCGAGCAGCAGCGCTGGGACGAGGCGGCGAGCGAGCTGCTGCGCGCCCATCACGAGATCAACAACGCACTGGTCGGGGTGAGTGGCAACGTCCAGCTCATGCTGCTCTCTCCCGCCGGCTTACAGCCCAAGCTCCGCGATCGGCTCCAGGTGGTGCTGCGCGAGTCCGAGCGGATCGAACGCGCGGCGCAGCGTCTGCAGGCGCTGAAGCGCGCGCTGGCGAACGGAGAATCGGATGGCGTCGACGCCTCGAACGCCGCCTGACGCTTCCGGGCTGGATGGCGGGTCGCGCCGCGCTCGTCCCGAAGGCGAGCGCCGCCGCGCCTCGCGCTCGTTGTGGGCGGCCTGCGAAGCGTTGCTCGCGGCGCACGAGCCGCGCGCCCTGAATCGGGCGCTCGACGCGCTGACCCAAGCCTTCGAGTGCGAGAGCGTCTCGCTCCACGCATTGGGTGCGGACGGCAAGCTCCAACCTTGGTGCGCGCGCGGCGCCTGGCAGAGCCAGGCCGGGGATCTGCGCGCCTGCCTCACGATTCCGTTGATGCGCGGCAGCGAGCGCGTCGGGAGCCTCGACCTGCGCTTGCCCCCGGGGCGGCGCTGGACACCGGACAAGCTGGGGCTGATTCGGACCGCGGCCGGAACCCTGGGTGCGGCGCTGGGCGCGCGGCTCGAGCTGCAGCGCCTGCGAAACCAGCCCGGGCGCGACGCCGTGACCGGGCTGCCCGATTCGCGCGCGTTCCATGCGCGACTCACCTCCGAGCTCGATCGATCGCGTCGTCACGGGGCTCCGTTGGGCCTGGTGATGGTGGACCTCGACCACTTCGGCGCGCTCAATCAACGGCACGGGCGCGACGCCGGAGACGGGACACTGATGGAGGTGGCGCTGGTCTTGCGGCTGGCGCTGCGGGAGTCCGACATGCTGGCGCGCCTGGGCTCGAATCGTTTCGGCGTGCTCCTGCCCGAGGCCGACGTTGCCCCGGCCCATCGCTGCTGTGAGCGCCTGCGCGCGGCCCTCGAGGAGCATCGCTTCCCACGCGTCGGCCGCGTGAGCGCCAGCTTCGGCATCGCCGCCAGTCCGCGCTCCGGTCTGGAGCCGCTCGAGCTGCTGGACGCCGCCGAGCGCGCGTTGACGGTGGCCAAGAAGTCCGGACGGCGACGCGTGCGCGTGGACGAGGCGCACCATGTCCACTGAAGAGTCCTACGGCCGCCCGTTGCGTGGACTGAGCGGCGCTGGCGGAGCCAGCCTCGAATCGGGGGCCTCCGAGCCCGCCCGCATCCTGGTCGTCGACGACGAAGAGACCGTGGCGGATCTGTGCCAGGAGTTCTTGGGTGGGGAGGGGCACGTCCTCAAAGTGGCGCGCAGCGGGGAGGAGGCGATCCGGCAGCTGCCCCAGATCCGTCCCGACGTCGTTTTGACCGACATCAACATGCCGGGCATGACCGGGCTCGAAGTGATGCGCTACGCCAAGGAAGCCGACCCCGAGGTGTGCGTCATCGTCCTCACCGGCCACGCCTCGACCGCCTCCGCCATCGATGCGCTGCGCCAAGGCGCGTACGACTACGTCACCAAACCGTTCGATCTCGAGGCGGTCCACAAGATCATCAAGAGCGGATTGGCCCACCGCCGCCTCAAGGTCCTGAACCGCGAGCTGATCGAGGAGTTGCGGCGCAAGAACGAGATCCTGCAGCACCACGAGCAGGAGCTGCGCGAGCGGGTGCGGGTGGCGACGGCGCAGATGACGATGCTCTACGAGGTAGGCAAGGAGATCAGCGCCAACCTCGAGCTTGGCCCACGGCTGGCGCTGATTTGCGAGAAAGCGGCGGAGACGACGGGTGGGCGCGGCGCGATCATGTTCCTGCGCCGCGACCACGAGGGCGCTTTCGTGGCCGCGGCGTCGCACGGCGTCGAAGGTCCTTCGACCGAGAAGCCGGTGAGCTTCGTCGAGGGTCAGACCGAGCTCGGCGTCTGCGCCCTGGAGCAGCGTCCGGTGCGGCGCTCGACCGCCGGACGCGGCGTGCTCCACGTGCCCGGACTCGCGGCCGGGGCGTCGTCGTTGCTCGCCGTCCCGATGGTGGCCGAGGGACGGGTGCTGGGGGTGCTGGCGGTGGTCGACAAGCCGGGCGGTTTCGGCGACGACGACGAGGGCTTCCTTTCGCTCTTCACCTCGCAGTCCGAGATCGCGGTGCGCAACTCCCAATTGTTCGAGAACACCAAGAGCTTGGACCGGATGAAGTCCGAGTTCGTGGCCGTGGTTTCCCACGAGATCCGCACGCCGCTCACGTCGGTCAAGGGCGCGATCGAGCTGCTGACCGACGACCGCTACTTCAAGAACAACGATCAGCAGGCGAAGCTGCTCAGCATCGCCCACGCGAATACCGAGCGGTTGCTGACGCTGATCGGCGACATCCTCGACTTCTCGAAGCTCGACTCCGGCTCGCTGCCGATGCACTTCGAGCGGCAGCGGATCGAGGCGGTGGTCACGCAGGCCGCGCACAACCTGCGCACGCTGATCGAGGAGCGCAACATCGATCTCGACGTGGTGATGGCGTCCGATCTGCCGGATCTGATGATCGACCCCAACCGCATCGCGCAGGTCGTGACCAACTTGTTGTCGAACGCGCTCAAGTTCTCGCCTTCCCAAGGCAAGCTGCGGGTCACGGTCGAGAACTGGGACGGCATGGTGCGAGTCGGCGTGCGCGATCACGGCGAGGGCATCGCGCCCGAGAACCTGCCCAAGCTGTTCAAGAAGTTCACTCAGATCGACTCCACCTCGACCCGGCGCGCGGGCGGCACCGGCCTGGGCCTCGTGATCTGCAAGGGCATCGTCGAGCAGCACGGCGGCCAGATGAGCGTCGAGAGCAGCCCGGGCCAGGGCAGCACGTTCTACTTCACGCTTCCGCCGGCTCCGGCCGGCAGCTCGTCCGCCACGGCGGACGCCGGCGCCTGAGCCCTCATGGGTCCACGACGCGCCGTCGACTGCCAGGGCTGCGAAGGCGGCGCCATGCCGCGGAACGAGGGCTCCGCGTCGCTCCCGAGACCGCACGCCAACGGCCACCGCTCGACCCTGGGGGCCGCACAGGCGGGCGCCAGGATCCTCCTGGTCGAGGATCTGGACGCGCTCGGCGCGGATGCGGCCGACACTCGCCGGCGCGCCCAGCGGCTCGAGGCGGCCGGCGGCCGCGTCACCTGGATCGCCGTGGTGGGCTCCGGATGGATCTCCGCGGAGCCTGACGCCGCCGGAGAGGTGGTCTCATGCGCGGAAGCGCCATCACGGCTCGAGGCGCTGTGCAAGACGCCTTGGGACCAAGTCGTGTTGGCCTCGGCTGCCCGGGGGGGAGGCGCGCTCACCCGATTCCTGCCCGCATCGACCTACTGGTGGCCGACCGGCTGGGCGGCGGCGCGCGAAGCGACGGGCTGGCGCCGATTCGCCGCGCGCGCGTGGGGCGAGCGGCGGCTCGCGACGCCCGATGGAGCGAGCGCATGGAGCGCGCACTGGCCGCTGGGGTGGTCGGAAGTGGATCCCATCGGCACCCGACGCCCCGGGCTGCCGCTGTGGGACGGTGATCTCATGCTGTCCCTCGACGGGTTGGCTCAGCGCCACGGTCGAGTCACGATCGAAGCGTTCGCGCGCATCGCGGACACGTGGACCGGCGTCGACCTCGTGGGCCTGAGCGAGCCCACACCGGCCCTCCAGGAGCGCTCGCGCGCGGCCGGCGTCGAGATGCGCGTGCACCACGTCGGTCGGCCCCCGCGACTGGCCGAGTCGTCGTGGCTGGCACAGGCCTCCGTCGCCCTCCTCTCGGACGGGCCGCGGCTCTCGGCGGGCCTGGTGCTGCGCGTGTTGGCCGCGGGCTGCCCACTGCTGTGGGTGGCGCCCAGCGTCGGCTCCCGGGCACTGGCGCGGTGGCTGGAAGAGCACGGCGGCGCCCAGATCGTCGCGGGCCAGCCGAAGGCGATCGCGAGCGCGCTCGAGGCGCTGCTCGAACGTGGACCCGAGGTCGAGGCCGCGATCGAGCGCGGGCGCGCGCTGGCGGCCCGCCACGATCGGCGGGCCCTGCTCGAGCGCCTCGCAGGAAGCGTGAGCGCGCCCGAGAGTCGTCGCCGAGCCGCCTGAGGTTTGCGTCTCGCCTTTCGCGCCCGCTATGGTCGGCGGATGCGACTCCTGGTGACGGGTGGCGCCGGATTCATCGGCTCGCACGTGGTCGACGCGCTGGTCGCCGCCGGGCACGACGTCGCGGTGTTCGACGACCTCTCCACCGGACGCCGCGAATTCGTGCATCCTAAGGCGCGCTTCTTTCAGGCCGACCTGGTTGAAGACCAGGCGATCGATGCCGCCCTGGCCGAGTTCCGGCCCGAGGTGGTCGATCACCACGCGGCGCAGATCGACGTGCGTCGCTCGGTGCAAGATCCACGTCATGACGCCGAGATCAACATCCTTGGCGCGCTGTCCCTGCTCGAGGGCTGCCGGCGCCACGGGGTCCGCAAGCTGATCTACGCTTCGACCGGCGGGGCGCTGTACGGAGAAGCGCGCGCGCTCCCGGCCAACGAGGACCACCCGATCAACCCCGAGGCCCCGTACGGCGCCAGCAAGCACGCGTTCGAGCACTACCTCTATGTCGCCAAGCTGCTGCACGGGATCGACTACACCGTGCTGCGCTATCCGAACGTCTATGGGCCGCGGCAGAACCCGCACGGCGAGGCCGGCGTCAACGCCATCTTCATCGGCCGCATGCTGGCGGGCGAGCGGCCGATCATCTTCGGCAGCGGCGAGCAGGTGCGCGACTATCTCTACGTGGACGACGTGGTGCGCGCCAATCTCCTGGCCCTGGATCGCGGCAGTGGCGCGATCGTCAACCTGGGGACCGGCGTCGGGACTTCCGTCAACCAGATCTTCCAGCAGCTGGCGCGCATCCTCGACTTCCGCGCGGAGCCGATCCACGAGGCGGCGCGGCCGGGTGACATCCAGCGCATCTACCTCGACGCCGCCCGCGCGAGCGAGCTGCTCGGCTGGCGCCCCCAGGTCGCCTTCGGCGAGGGGCTGCGGCGCACGGTGGAGTGGAGCCGGCAGGCTCGAAGCGACCGGCACTGAAAACGGGCTCAGCGCGTCAGGCGCACTGTCAAGGCGGCGTAGGGCTCGCGGCGATCGGTGCCTTCGACGTGATTCTGATTCTCGATCCAGGTCCATCCGCCTGACAGCGCGACGTCGACTCCGGAGGCGGGCCAATAACGCACCCCGAGCTCGAGCTGGCGCGTTCGCTCCACCACCCCGGCGAATCGAGCCACGTCGACGTGACCACTACCGGGCGTGTACACCGAGTCGAGCCCGCTCTCGCCGCGATCGGTGCGCGAGGCGATCGCGAACAGCTGCCAGCTCACCGTCGGATCGCAGGCGCCGCGGACGCGGACGCGACGCGAGTCCGGCCCAGTTGGAAAGCCCAGGGGTTCGCCCGAAGTCACGAACGCGCGGTCGTCGAACGAGGTGTAGACGAAGCGGGTGAGACGCGTCAGCTCGCTGCCCCATGAGACCCGCGCACCGTGCACGGCGCCCACGCCTTCCCACCCCACTTGGTAGGCGTACTTGCTCAACGTCGCGGAGTCCGTCGTGCGCAGGTCGTCGATCAAGAGCTCCGAATAGAAGCGCGTGCCCGGGGCCACGCGCCAGGCCACGTCCATTGCGGCGATGACGTTGTTGCGCACGGCGCCGGAAGAATCGGGCTCGTCCTTGGCCAGGAGGTTTTGAACGATCGAGTAGGGAATCACGCCGGCCACGTACAGCGGCCCCCATGCCGAGGCCTGATAGCGCACCGCCTCGCTGTACCCGAGTCGAAGGCCCTCACGAGGCTGCCATTCGAGGCGGTGCGCGGCGAACTGCATCCCAGACGCACCCCGCAGCGTGGCATTGAGCACGATGCCGTCGGCGCGCAGCGCGTCGATACGGAACCGCAGGGCTAGGCCGGTGATCGAGGGCGCTGTCTTCGAGAGCAGCAGGGAGCCTTCGTCGCCCGGTCCCCAATGCCAGTGCCCGCGGCCCAGCAGCGCGCTCCATCGCTGCCGCTCGGCGGTGTAGGAGAGATAGCTCTGGTCGGTGAGGAAGACGGCGTCGTTGCTCAGGATGCGCCCGGCGTAGCGAGTCGCCCCGTCGACGTGCTCGGCCGCGATGTCGCTGTAAGTCAGCCAGCGGCCCACCTGAGCCGCCGCTCGGAATCGCAGGCCCGAGCCGTCTTCGAATCTGGAAAGGCGTCCACGCTCGATGGTTCCGCGGCCTTCGAGACCGGCCGAGAGCTCGAATCGCTCGTCCGGCTCCCCGCGAGCCTCGAGCAGGCGCGGGGTCGCGCCGGGCACGCCCATCCACCCGAAGTCGCGCGCCAGGACCCGCTGCAGCCGGAGTCGGGAGATCTCGGCGGGTCCAGGAAGCGCGCGTTCTTCCAAGGCCGCCAGGTCGACCACTTCGATCGGCCGCGTGTCGAGCCGCGGAAGGGGAAGCGGGACGCCGCTCACGTCGAGGATCCGGATCTCGTCTTCGAGCGGGCTTCCCACCGGGATGAAATCCAGCGGCGTGGCCGCGAGCGTGGCGGGGAAGAGGAGCGGGGCAGCCAGAGCGGCGACGAGAATGGAGGCCGTGGGGCCGCGCATGAGCGACGCATGCTAGCAGGCCGACTGTCCGGCCCGCCACCCGCTGTGCTACGCTCCGTCGCTCTTCCAGGGCAGGGTTCACCCATCGGCCGCCTCGACGCGGCCGTTGCTGCTTGAAGCGCGGAGGCTCCATGCGTCCCGGGAATCCGGAGGCGCTCCAACAACCCTACAATCCGTCACGAATCGAAGCGCGCTGGTACGCGGAGTGGGAAGCGCGGGGCGTGTTCAAGCCCCGTGAGGCCACCCCTGGAGCCACGTCCAGGATCACGCCGTTCGTGATCATGATCCCGCCCCCCAACGTCACCGGGTCGCTCACGATGGGGCACATGCTGGGCGAGTCGCTGCGCGACCTCGTCGTGCGCTGGCAGCGCATGGAAGGCCGCGAGACGTTGTGGGTCCCGGGCATGGATCACGCCGGCATCGCCACCCAGAACGTGGTCGAGAACGCGCTGCGCGAGCGCGGCACCCGCCGGCAGGACCTGGGGCGCGAGGCGTTCCTGGCCGAGGTCTGGGCGTGGAAGGAGCAGTACGGCGGGCTGATCCTGAAGCAGCTGCGCCGTCTCGGGATCTCCGCCGACTGGTCGCGCGAGCGCTTCACCCTCGATCCCGGCTACAGCCGCGCGGTGCTGCTGGTGTTCCAGCGCCTCTACGAGAAGGGACTGATCTACCGCGGCCACCGCATCGTCAACTGGTGCCCGCGCTGCCAGACCGCGCTCTCGGACGAGGAAGTGGAGCACGTCGAGACCGACGGCCATCTCTGGACGATTCGCTATCCGGTCCGCGATCCCATCAAGGGCCGCGCCACGCACGTCTCGGTCGCGACGACGCGCCCCGAGACCATGCTGGGCGACACTGGGATCGCCGTGCACCCGACCGACCGCCGCTACAAGGCGCTGGTGGGCAAGACCGCGGTGCTGCCCCTGGTGCGGCGCGAGATCCCCATCGTTGCCGACGACGAGGTCGATCCCAAGTTCGGGACCGGGGCGGTGAAGATCACCCCCGCTCACGATCCCAACGACTTCCTGATCGGCCAGCGCCACCAGCTCCCACCCGTGGTGGTGATCGACGAGAGCGGCGTGATGAACGACAACGCCGGGGACTTCCGCGGGCTGGACCGCTTCGAGGCCCGAGCGCGCATCGTGGAGGCGCTGCGCGACGCCGGCTATCTCGAGAAGGTCGAGCCGCACCGCCACGCGGTGGGTCACTGCAGCCGCTGTGGCTCCGTGATCGAGCCCTATCTGTCGCTGCAGTGGTTCGTGAAGATGGCGCCGCTGGCGGCGCCCGCCATCGAGGCGGCGCGCCGGGGGCGCGTCAAGTTCTTCCCGGCCCGCTGGCGCAAGGTGTACCTCCACTGGCTCGAGAACATCCGCGACTGGTGCATCTCGCGCCAGCTGTGGTGGGGGCATCGCATCCCGGTGTGGTACCGCGGCGAGGAGATGCTGGTGTCGCCCACGCGCCCCGGGGGCGAGGGCTGGGCCCAGGACGAAGACGTGCTCGACACCTGGTTCTCGTCCTGGCTGTGGCCGTTCGCGACGTTGGGCTGGCCCGAGGAAACCGCGGACCTGGAGCGCTTCTACCCCAACAGCCTGATGATCACGGGCAGCGACATCATCTTCTTCTGGGTGGCGCGCATGATCATGGCCGGGCTCGAATTCCGCGGCCAGGTGCCATTCCCGCACGTCTACTTCACCAGCATCGTGCGCGATCCCCAGGGCCGCAAGATGTCGAAGTCGCTGGGGAACTCGCCCGACCCACTGGCGCTGATGGACCGCTACGGCGCCGACGCGACGCGCTTCGTCATGATCTACCTGACCCCGACCGGGCAGGATCTGCTGTTCGAGGAGCGTCGCGTCGAGACGGGCAGCTTCTTCGCCAACAAGCTGTGGAACGCGGCGCGCCTGGTCTCGATGCGCCTCGGCGACGAGGACCTCGGCGGCGTGAAGGAGAGCAGTCTGACGCTCACGCTGGCGGATCGCTGGATCCTGTCGCGGCTCGCCAACGCGATCAAGGACACGACACGCAATCTCAAGACCTACCGCTTCAACGAGGCGGCGAACACCGTCTACCACTTCGTCTGGAACGAGTACTGCGATTGGTACCTGGAGATGGCCAAGCCGCGGTGGACCGATGAGGCGGATCCCGCCGACCGGCGCACCGCGCGCTGGGTGTCGTGGCGGGTCCTGGACGGGATCCTGCGGCTGCTGCACCCGTTCATGCCGTTCGTCACCGAAGAGATCTGGCAATCGATTCCGCACGACGGCGAGCTGCTCGCGACCGCCCCGTGGCCACGTGCCAAGCGCGCTTGGTTCGACGCGGAGACCGAGCGCCAGGTCGGGTTCCTCCAGGAGCTGGTGGTCGCGGTCCGCAATCTGCGCGCCGAGAACGGCCTGCCGCCGGGCCGCAAAGTGCCGGTCGTGTTGCGCGGGAGCGCCGAGCAGCTCGACATGATCGAACGGCTCGCGGATCAGCTGCGGCCGTTGGCGAAGATCGACGAGCTGACGCTGGCGCGCGACGGGGGCCGCCCCAGCGTGGCCGCCTCGGCGGTGGTGCGCGGGGCCGAGGTGTTCCTGCCGCTCGAGGGTCTGGTGGACCTCAACGAGGAGCGCGCGAGACTGGCGCGCGAAGCGGACAAGCTGCTGCGCGATCTCGAGAACAGCCGCAAGAAGCTCCGCAACCAGGACTTCCTCGCCAAGGCGCGCCCCGACGTGGTGGAGCGCGAGCGCCATCACCTGGCCATGCTCGAGGAGAACCTCGACAAGCTGCGCCGCGCGCAGGAGAGCCTGCGCGCCGTGCACCGCTCGCCCGTGCCCTAGTCGAAAGCGTCGATCAGGAGATCGACGATGCGCGCGCCGCTGTGGCCGTCGCCGAACGGATTGACCCAGACGTCGCGTCGTTCGCGCATGGCCCGCGCCGCCGCCAGGATGGCGTCCGGATCCGCCCCCGCCAGGCGATTGGCGCCGACCTCGACCGACTCTGGTCGCTCGGTGTTGTCGCGCAGCGTCACGCAGGGCACGCCCAGGCAGCACGCTTCCTCCTGGAGCCCGCCCGAATCGGTGAGCACCAGTCCGGCCTCGGTGTGGAGCGCCAGGAATTCCAGATAGCCGAGTGGCGGCAGCGCGCGCACCGCCGCGTCGAGTGACACTCCGAACGAAGTCAGCCGCTGGGTGGTGCGAGGATGCAGCGCCGCCAGCACCGTCAGGTCGAGCTCCCGCGCACATCGCGCCAGGCCCTCGAAGATGCCGCGCAGCCGCCCCTCGTGATCGGTGTTCTCGGCACGGTGGACGGTGGCCAGGGCGAAGCGGCCGGGGCGCACGCCGAAGCGCTCGAGCACGCGTGGATCGCGGGCCCGGTCGCGCTGCAGCAACACCTCGTCGACCACGGTGTTGCCGGTGACGTGGATGCGCGCGTCGGCCACGCCTTCGCCGCGCAGAATCGCGCGCGAATGATCGGTGGGCGCGAACAGGAAGTCGGAGAGGTGATCGGTGAGGATGCGGTTGATCTCCTCCGGCATACTGCGATCGTAGGAGCGTAGCCCGGCCTCGACGTGCCCCACGGCGATGCCGAGCTTTTGCGCGGTGAGCGCGGTGGCCAGCACGGAATTGGTGTCGCCCTCGACCAGCACGACGTCGGGCCGCTCCGCCTGGAACACGGGCTCCATCCCGCGCACGATGGCCGCGATCTGGTAGGCCTGCGACCCCGAGCCGACCTCGAGGTTGAGGTGCGGAGCGGGCAGGTCGAGCTCGCGGAAGAACACTCCATCCATCTCGAACGAGTAGTGCTGGCCGGTGTGCAGCAGTCGATAGTCGACGCCGCGCGCGATGCAGGCGCGCACGATCGGCGCCATCTTGATGATCTCGGGACGGGTCCCGACCTCGATGGCGATCTTCACCGCGAGGGGACCGCTTCGACGCGCGCCGCTTGGGCTTCGGCCAGGCGCCGCCGGAGCGCGGCCGGACGGTACCGGGTCAGCGATTCGAAGCGGCGGCGGACCAGCAGCGCCAGCGTCGAGCGAATCGTGCGCAGCACTTTCATCTTGCTCTGACCCACGCGCTCGCCGTAGTCGAGCACGAAACCGATCTCGTGGGCCCGCGCCCCGAGCGGCCCGAGCCGCAGCAGCAGATCCATCACGGCCTCGAATCCGCGCGCCGTGCACAGCGCCTCTCCATACGCGAGGCGCGCCTGCTTGAGGATCGGAACCCGGAAGGCGCGGAAGCAGCAGGTGTAGTCGCGCACGCCGGGGATGGGATAGAGGACCTGGAAGACGAGCCGGCCGACGTCCGAGAGCGCGCGCCGGTAGCCGGGCACGCCGTGGACTTCGGCGCCGGCGCGATACCGCGACGCGATCGTGACGTCGTAGCCCTCGGACAGCTTGGCCACCAAGCTCGGGATCAGCGCCGGCGGATGCGTGTTGTCGGCATCGAGCGTGACGATCACGTCGGCGTCCGACGCCTGGTCGAGGCACCAATAGATGCCCGTGCGCAACCCGGCGCCCAGCCCGCGATTCTGCTCGTGTCGCAGCACGGTGAGTGGAAGCGCTCCGCCACCGTCCCGGACCGCGGCCTCGGCCTCGGCGATCGTGCGGTCGTTGCTGCCGTCGTCGACCAGCACGGCCCGGTAAGGCAGGTCGCGACCGCGCATGGCGTCGACCAGCGCGAGTAGCGTAGGCCGAATCACCTTCTCCTCGTTGTAGGCGGGGAAGATGACGAAGATCACGCGGTTCTCCTCGCCGCCGCGACGGGCTCGGCTTGCAGCTCGGCGATCATCGACTCGACCACGGTGCAGCACGAATTCCAGGAGTTGACCCGCGGATAGACCTGCGCGGTGGACGCGAGGTGGAGCCGCCCGGGCAACACCGTGGTCGGGGGGCAGACCTTCCGATAGCCCACGCTCCAGATCGGCTCCACGAACGGCGCCCGGAACAAGAACTCGTCCACGATCGTGCGTCCCGCATCCGGGAAGAGCTCGGCCAGGTCGCGGCGATAGCCGGCCAGGATGTCCTCGTCGTCCCGGTTGAACAGGGCGCTCGAGCGATGGGTGTAGTTCAGGAGGTAGGTGACGTAGAGACCCCCCGAGCGCTCGAGCGGGACGAGGTTCGACATCTCGACCACGCCCTGGGCGTTGGCGCCGCTGTCGACCAACGGCATCCAGTAATAGGAAGAGAGCGGCTTGCGCAGCAGGAAGACCGCGCACACGACGCCCTGATAGTCGAGCCGCAGCGCGGCCAACGCAGGATCGAGCCCGAGGGCACGGGTCATGGACTGGAAATGGATCAGCGGCGTCGTCGACACGACGCGATCGAACGTCACCCGCTCGCCGCCCGCGGACCGCAACGCCATGCGCCCATCCGGCTCGCGCTCGATGGCCTCGATCCGGGTCCGGAAACGAATCTCCGCGCCCTGGCCTCGCAACGCGGCCTCGAGCGCGTCGATGAGCGATCGATAGCCGCGCTTCAGGCATCCCTTCCGCTCCTGGGCGCTGCTCTTCTCGCGATTCATGCGGCTCGAGAGCCACAGAGCCGGCAGCGCTGGGTAGCTGTCGCCCATCTTCGCCTCGAGCATCGGCTTCCACACCATCTCGAACGCGCGATCGCCGGCCAGGCCGCGGATCCATTGTTCGATCGGGACGTCGTCGAGCGCGGCCTGCACGCCGATCTGGCGCGCGCGCAGTCCCATCCAGCCCATGCGGAATCGGTCGATCAGCGGCAGCGGAGAGAAGCGCAGCAAGTCCATGGGTGTGTTCATGGGATAGACGCGGCGACGCACCATGAAGCCCATCGAGGTATTGCGCCACAGCAGGTCGCCTTCCATCCCCACGTCGCGAATCAGGCGCACCAGCGCGTCGTCGTCGGGAAGGATGCAGTGGTAGAAGCGCTCGAGATGGCCGTCGCCGTAAGGGAACGTGGTTCCCAGCCCGCCCAGGAAGTCCTCGCTCTCGAAGAGCGTGACCCGATGACCCAGCTGGCCAAGGCGAAACGCCGAGGCCAGTCCCGAGATCCCTCCGCCGATCACCGCCGCCGTGGGCCCGGCTTCATGTCGTGAGGCGTTCAGTTCGTTTTCCCTCTCGGCTCATGGCCATCGACTCTCGTTCCCGTCTTCGCGTCCCGAACGCGCGCGGGCACGAACCGAGCATTGTCATTTGCACTCTCGAGATCGGCAATACGCGGTGACGCGGGGTGTGCCGAAGCTGTCGGCTCGCGTGGAAACGGGCGGCTCGCAATATGCTACAACGCGCGCGATTCGAACCGCCAACGACCGCATGCAGGCTCGTCATTCCTGTCCAGGCGCGCCCCGGGAGGCTACGACCCGCGGGCCGATGAAGGCTTCCTGATGGAAAGGCTGCTTCGCGCCAGCCTCTTGGGATTATCGGCGGCGGCGCTCCTGGCCTTCATCGCCGTGGCCGTGTCACGGCTCGGCCATCCGCTACCGCTCGAGCCGGCCGAGGCGGTGTGGCGGAGCGAGAGTGGGCGTCTGATCCACGGCCAGCCGCTGATGGCGCCGCCTTCGCTCGAGTACGTTCCACTCCCCGCGATGCCTGGCTTCGCGCTGCTGGCGGGAGGGCTCGCTGCCGTGGTGGGACCGCAGTTCTGGGTTCTGCGTCTGATCGCGCTGCTCAGCACACTCGGCATGGCGTGGCTGGTGGCGCGCGCGGTCCAGGCCGAGACCCGTAGCACGGTATTCGCGGCGGTGGCGGCGGGCCTCTTGTTCGCGGCCTTCGCGGCGAGCGGCGGCCGGCTTGACGCGGGTCGGCCGGAAGCGTTGGCCTGGTTCCTGGCACTGGCCGGCTTCTCGACGCTGCGCTTCACGACCGGGCCCTGGGGCGCCTGCGGCGCGGCGGCCTGCTGGCGGCCTCCTGGTTCACCGCGGGCCACGCCCTGTGGTTCGTGGTCGCCGCCGGCCTCCACGTCTTCCTCAACGAGCGCGCACGCGCGCTGCCCTTTGGCGCCGCGTTGCTGGTGACCTGCGGCGGCGGCCTGCTGGGGCTCGGTCAATGGCTCGGACCCTGGTTCCACCTCTACACCTGGGACGTTCCGCTCCGCCTGATCCATCCCGATCGGGTTCGCATCGCCGGAGTGATCGGCAGTGGCCTCGCCGGGACGCTGACGCCGCTGGCCCTGCCGGTGATCCTGGCCGCCGCGTTGCCCGCGGCACTGTGGCGCGGTCGAAACGGTGTCTGGGTGTGGGCCGTCGTGGGTGGCGCGGCGGCCGCGATCGTCGGCTCGATCGAGCCGGCCGCGATCTCGCCCGGGCTGGGGCCCGCGGTGGTGACCCTGGTCATCGCGGGGCCGATCGCGTTGGTGCGCGTGGTCAGCCACCTGTCGGCGTGGCCAGGCTCGGGGCGCGCCGGACGCTCGTGGGTGCTGCACGCCGTGCTCTTGCTGCAGTTCATGCCGCTCGCCTATGGACTGCGGAGTCAGATTCCGGATCCGCGCGCCCGCCAGGCCCGCGCCGCCCTCATCGAGCGACTGAGGATCCTGCCCGGGCCGGTGCTGGTGCCGGGCTACGGCGAAGCCGCGCTCCAGGCCGGCAAGGCGGATGCCTACGACCCGCTGGCGCTCGACCTGTGGCTCGACTCGCGTGAGAGCGGGCCTGCGATGCACGCCACGCCGCTCGCCGACTCGTTCTTCGCGCCGCTGGCGGACTCCGTCAGTCCACCCTGGATCGTGGTGGGCGACGGCCGAACCGCCGCAGCCCCCGATCGCCGACTCGGGCCGGTGCTGGCGCGCTCGTACCACCTCGTCGCGGGCTGGCCCGAGCTGACCGATTCACCCGCGCCCCATTTCGTATACGCTGCGCGCATGAGCTCCGCGCCGCTCGCGCCCGCCCCGCCGTTGGCGGGAGCCCTTTTCGCGCCCCCGGACACCACTCCCGCTCGATGAGCCGCCCCGCGGCGGTCGTCAGCGTGGACGTCGATCCGGTCGACCTCCACCTGACCGGGTATGGGCACAAGAACGTCACCCCCGACCCGCGGGCCTACACCACGGCGCTCGGGCGACTGGCCGCGACCTTCGCGCGCACCGGCGTCCGCGCGACGTTCTTCGTCATCGGTCGCGACGCCGCGGCGCACGCGGCGGACCTCCGCGCTCTGGTCCAAGCCCAGCACGAGCTGGCGAGCCACTCGATGACCCACCCCCTTCCGCTCGCCAAGCTTCCCGACGCGCGGCTGCGGGCCGAGCTCGAGGACTCCCGGCGCGCGCTCGAGCAAGCGGCGGGCATCTCGGTGCTGGGGTTTCGCGCCCCCAACTGGGACGTCTCCTCGCGCGTGCTCGAGCACCTGGCCGCGGCCGGCTATCGCTACGACGCGTCCCTGCTGCCCACGCTGTTGTTGATCCCAGGGCGCTACCTGATCGCGCTCAAGTCGAGCGATCCCGCCATCCTGGCCCTGACCCCATGGCCGATGGCGCTGCGCCGCAAGCCGCATCGTCGCGCGACGCCGGCGGGTTCGATCGTGATGCTGCCGGTCTCGGTGACCCCGGGCTTGATCCGCTTTCCGCTCTACCACACGACGCGCTACATGGTGTCGATGGATCGCTTCCGGCGCCAGCTCGACGGATTCGTCGCGCGCGGCGAATCCCTGTTCTATCCGCTCCACACCATCGACGCGCTCGGCCTGGCCGAGGACCGCATCGATCCTCGGCTCAAGCCGCACCCCGGCATGAGCCTCCCGCTCGACGCCAAGCTGCGGCTGCTCGAAGCTTCGCTCGCCGCGATCGTCGAGCGCTTCGAGCCGGTCACCTATCAGGAATACCTGCGACGCGCGCCGGCGAGCCTCTGACCGCCGCTTGACGCCCGCGCGCCCCGCGCGGAAGAATCCGCGCCCCACGGCGTATCTCGATGGTTCGGGTGCGGTTCTTCTCTGCGGAGTCGATCATGATCCGTTCCTTGATGTTCACCGGGCTGCTGCTGGCGGGCGCGGCGCAGGCGGCCGAGCCGGCGCCCTCCACCTCGAGCGTGACGATCTATTCACGCGACCTCGCGTTCGTGCACGAGAGCCGCGTGCTGGACTTCGGCGCCGGGCGCGACACCGCGCGCCTGGTCGGCATCCCGGAGCGCATCGACTTCTCCTCGGTGCGCCTGGAGCCGGCGGGAAGGGCCCGCGTGCGCCGGCTCGCCCTCGAGGTGAGCTCGGGCGGCGACCTGCTGATCGAACAAGCGCGCGGCCGGCGCGTGCGCGTCTCGCTGCGCGGCGCGCGCGTCGTCGAGGGGACCCTGGTGGCCGCCGACGGCGGTTGGCTGGTGGTGCGCGGCGACGACGCAGCGCTGGAGACGCTGTCGCGGGCCGCGGTGGACGAGATCCGCACGCCGGACCCGGCCCCGTACCGACTCGAGCCCGCCCTGAGCGTCGTGCTCGACGCCGCCCCGGCGGGACGGGTCGCGGTCGAGCTGTCCTACCTGACCGGCGGTCT
>JACXTT010002094.1_pt1 | contig 31961 bp, 24 predicted proteins | sample 9270951 | NCBI WGS metagenome assembly JACXTT01 (sample SAMN15532306, study PRJNA645909) | rock metagenome | isolation source: weathered quartz diorite | place: Puerto Rico | collected 2017-06-21
GCGGCACGCGGCGGCCCGCGAGCGCGGCCGCGTGCGCCGCGTTCTGGGCCGGGCCGTAGGTCCTCACCGTCCCGTCGCGCAGGACCATCTCCACGAACAGGCTCTTGGCGTTCTTGTGCTTGGGGATGACGGCGACGTAGTCCGCCGCGAGCCCGGTCACGCACTCCTGGCACGGGATCAGGACCGGGTTCTGCTGGATGCGGCGGCCGCCCGTGCCGAAGGTGACGACGTTGAACCCGCGGACATCGAACTCCGCCGTGGTGTGCCAGGTCACCACCACGGATCTCTTTCCCAGCGGGCTGGTGAGGCTCTGGGTGATGCCGATCACCTGTTGCCCGTCGTCGAGGACCAGGATCGACTCGCCCTGGTACAGGAAGGAGGTCTCGGCGGACACCGGCACGGAGGAGCCGTCGGTGACGGTGATCCGCAGCCGGTAGGTCGTGCCGGGAACCAGATTGAAGATCGGGCTCGTCTGCGGCAGGCCGTGGTCGAAGGGGATGCGCAGCGCCGGATCGGGGGCGATCACCCCGAGACGGATCGCCTGGTCGTCGGCCGCCAGCACCGCCAGGTCGGTGCGGGGGAACGCGGGATCGAAGTCGCGCCGGACCGGATCGTACCGGCCGATGCAGATCGCTCCGGGGGGCGTGGGGACCGCGACGAGCAGATCCCGGAAGAGATTGGGATCGGAGCAACGCCCGAGACCGATCAGGTAGTCCGGCTGGGCGTCGCCACAGATCAGCCCCGGCAGCGCCCCGGAGAGCTGCGAGTCGATGTCGAACAGGACCTTGCCCGAGTCAGGGTTCGCGTAGTACCCGACGCCCTGGCCCGGAGTCCCCGGAGGATAGGCGTCGGTGGCGCACGGGTTCGGGCTCGTCAGGTCGAGGCTCCGCAGCGTGAACGTGGTGTCCTCGAAGAACTCGATCGTGCCCGAGAGCGGGTCGTCGTCGGGATCGATGGCCCGGGCCTCGACCTCGAGGTTCGTGCCCCCGTCCTGCCGGACGGCGCCGAGGACGAGCACCGGCTGGCAGGCATCGCCCGATCCATCGCCGTTCGAGTCCTCCTGGAGCGGGTTGAAGGTCCGCGGGCAGTTGTCGACGTCGCCGCAGATCCCGTCGTGGTCGGCGTCGTTGGCGGGATCGTTGGGGCAGACGTCGCAATTGTCGGCCACGCCGTCGCCGTCGGTGTCGGGGCCGCCGCCGCTTCCGATCGACGCCGCCGGCCGTCCGTCGACGTAGGACGCCGGGCAGGCATCGACGGCGTTCGGCACGCCGTCGCCGTCGATGTCATCGTCGCAGGCGTCGCCCAGGCCGTCGTGGTCGAGATCGCGCTGCGTGGGATTGGCCACGCCGGGACAGTTGTCGCAGGCGTCGCCCGCTCCGTCGTGATCGGCGTCGGCCTGGTCGGGATTGGCGACGAAGGGGCAGTTGTCGCGGGCACTCTCGACGCCGTCGCCGTCGTCGTCGGCCGGCTGCACGAGCTCGGCATGCAGGAGCGGCGTAGCGTCCCCGCCGTAGGAGATCATCCGGTCGCGGGTCGGATCGAACGCGGAGGCGACGCCCGCGCCGCCACCGCCAATCGGTCGGATCGGCACGAACGACCAGCCGCCGTCGTAAACGCGGGTTCCCCAGCCCGGCTGGAAGATGCGCACGAAGCTACAGGCTCCGAACGGGGAGCAGGTGAGTATCAATCGTTCGAACTCGCCGGCGTGATTGATGGAGCGGCGTCTGACGGAGTCGAAGACCGTCGCGCCCGCCCAGTTCGGCGGCAGGTCGCCCGGGGCATCGGCCGGCTGCCAGACAGAGCCGTCGAACTCCCACGTGTCGTTGAACAGCCGCGGCTGATTGGAGAAATTGAACAGATCCAGTCCGCCGTGCAGGACGGTCACCTGGCGAACGGGGTCGTAGACCATCTGCGGCTCGATGCGCGGCAGCGGCGCGCGCGGGACCGGGACGGGCTTCCAGACGGCGCCGTCGAACACCCAGGTCCGGCCGTCCTTGCTTCCACCGAACAGGACGAGGAGCCGATGGGCCGAATCGAAGGTCATCCCGAACCAGGGGGCGGTCGAGACGCCCGGCTGAAGCGCTGCCGGGGAGTCCGGCGGCGGAGCAACCGGAGTGGCGATGCGGCTCCAGGATCCGGCGCGATACTGCCAGAGGTCGTTCAGCGCGCCACCGGAAAGACGCGTCCCGCCGAACAAGAGGACGCGGTGGTTGAAATCGTCGTACGCCATCCGGTGGCCGACGCGCGCCTCCGGCGCCTGCGGCGTCGTGACCTGCGTCCAGGCCGAGCCGTCGAATTCCCAGGTCGTGGTGTCGTCGGCGCCGCCGAACAGGACGGCGACGCCCCGGCTTGCGTCGAAGGCCATGGCCGCCCCCCGGCGCTCGCCCGGGTTGACGCTCGTGGTCACCGTCTGCCAGGAGTGCGTGATGACCGCGCCGGGATCGGCGGCGGGATCGCACGCGTCTCCGACGCCGTCGAGATTGGCGTCGGCCTGCGAGGTGACGAACTGCCCGTTCGGCACGCTCGGGCAGTTGTCGTTCGGGAGCGGCCAGGTGTCCTGATCCTGGTCGAGGGTCCTGACCCGCGGTGTCGGCAGGAGACCGCGCCCCTGCAGGAACGCGTCCGAGCCGGTCGATTGGAGCGCGCCGGTGACCGGCAGGACGGTGCCGCCGACGATCGGGACGACGGTCAGGAAACCTCCCGCGATCGGGATCGTGGCCTGGGGAGTGCCGGTCTCGACGAACGCCTGCAACGGGGTTGACGGGCCGGCGCTTTCCAGCGCGGCGGCGAAGCGATCGAACACGTTGCGCCGGCCGCCCGCGTCGTCGACGGGCGCCGGGGCCGACGGCTCGAGACGGAAGCGCTCGCCGGAGCGCACGAAATCGGTCCGCGCCGAGGAGACGCCGAACCCGAAGGCATCCTCGCGCGCCGGCGCGTCGACCACGCGGTACTGGACGCCGTCGCTCCCCTGGATCGCCCGGGTCGGCGTGTCGATGGCGTCGAAATCGTAGGCGGAGCCGTTCCAGGCGACCGAGGCGACGATCAACCCTCCCGGGGCGGGGTGGAACTCGCCGTAGGGATAGGTCGGGGGGAGCAGGACGCGCGTGCCGTCGCTCCGGTACTCATAGATGACGTCGCCGGCCGTGACGACGGGACGGTCGTTCAGCATCTGGTCGTTGTTGCGGTCCTCGATGTACGGATGGATGTCCGGAAAATTCGGGTCGAACGTGTCGAGGATGCCGTTGCCGTTCCGATCCTCGCCCGGGTCGAGGACGCCGTTATGGTTGCGATCCTCGTCGATGTAATCCAGGCGGCCGTCGCCGTCGAGATCCTCCCCAGGATCCAGGATGTGGTTGTGATTCAGGTCCTCCCAGTACAGATCGACGTGGCCGTCGCAGTCGACGTCCTCGCGATTCTCCCCTTCGCACCCGTTCGGAGGAGTCAGCCGACCGTCGAAATCGCGATCTTCGCCGGGATCGAGAAGCCGGTTGTGGTTGATGTCCTCGAAGACGTCGAAGAGGCCGTCGCGATCGAGATCCTCCCGCGGCTGGCTGAGGATCACCACCAGCGGCGCGTACCGCACGCCGGCGGTCGCCGGGCAGCCGGCGGCCCGCGGGTCCCCCCAGCCGCCCGGTCCCTTGCCGGGCGCCCGCAGGCGGTATTCGATCCGGCCGTCACCATCGAGATCCCCCAGACGCTGCAGCCAGTCTGCCGCGTCCAGGGTTCCGCTGTTGTTCGCGTCCCCCTCTCCGAGAAGGAAGAACGACGCGTGGACGGGCCCGTCCGGGAAACTGAAGACGACCGGCAGACCGGAGGCTCCGGTGCCGCTGGTGATCGGCGCGGCTACTCCGGCAGGGCATTCGGCGCGGGCGCGACCGCCGGCCAGGAGCACGAGGATCAGGGCGACAGGAACGAGAGCGACACGGGTTCTGGGCGGCAAGGGGTGCATCGATTTCTCCTTTCACACCGGCATGCCCCCCCATATACCCCCTTCCTCGGGGGCGAGACAACCGGAATCCGGGCCCGCGGCGACACCTGTGCGGACTGCCGACAGCAGCGCATCTCGGGTATTCACCCGATTCCCCGCGACGGACCGCGTTGTGGTTAGATCCGCGTGGTGCTTTCCGGCGACGGACTGGAGACCTGGAACCGTCGAAGACGGATGGAGGTCGGCGATGAGATCACGCGGCGCGATGGTCGTTGCGATCGCTCTGGCGCTGATGGGGGCGGGCGCGCGTCAGGCGGTCGCCGAGCCGGTGCAGTCGCTCAAGGTCACCGTCCTGTCGACCATGCTGGCGGACCGCGTCGGGGTCGGGGAGTGGGGGTTCTCGGCGCTCCTCGAGGCGGACGGGCGGCGCCTCCTGATCGATACGGGAGCCCGATCGGAGACCGTGCTGCACAATGCGGCGGAGCTCGGCATCGACCTTTCGTCGGTGACCGACGTCGTCATCACGCACAACCACGACGACCATACCGGAGGTCTCGTCGTCCTGCGGCGTGAGCTGTCGAAGAAAAACCCGCAGGCGCTGTCGCGGGCCCACGTGGCGCAGGGGATCTTCCTGAGCCGGCTCGACGGCGAGGGCCGCGAAGCCAACGGCCTGCTGCCGGCCCGGGCGAAGTACGAGGCCCTCGGCGGGACTTTCGTAGAACACGACGCGCCGATCGCCCTCTTCCCGGGCGTCTGGCTGACCGGACCCGTGCCGCGCCCGAACCCGGAGCGCAACTGGAGCGGCTCTCTCCGCCTGCAGACCGCTGCCGGCCCTGTCGAGGACACCATTCCCGAGGATTCATCCGTCGTGGTGGAGACGCCGGAGGGGCTGGTCCTGATCAGCGGCTGCGGCCATGCCGGGGTCGTCAACACCGCCGAGTACGCCCGCAAGGTGATCGGGCAGCAGCGGATCCTCGCCGCCATCGGCGGGTTCCACCTTTTCCCGGCCACGGACGAGCGTCTCGATTGGACGGCGCGCCAGCTCCGCCGGTTCGACCTGGGCTATCTTCTGGGAGCGCACTGCACCGGCGTCGAGGCGGTATTCCGGATTCGAAAGGTGGCCCACCTCGACCGCGCGACCGCCGTCGTCGGGGCGGTCGGCTCGTCGTTCACGCTCGGCAAGGGGCTCGATCCGCTCGCCCTGGCCCGCTGATCCCTCTTCGGGGGTCGCCGGCAACTATCCTGGGATCCATGATCGGCAAGGTGACCCGGCCGACACCATCCGGGTGAACTGCCGCTTCATCGCGTTCACCTGCGCGAGGTAGGCGGCGACGTCGTGATCGCCGCAGCGCTCGTGGACGGCCGGACGGAAGCCGCGCGCGGCGTAGGCGTCTCCCGCCGCCGCTCCGCACAGGTGGATGACGGCGGCGAGATCCTGCTTGCGCTCGGGCGTGGCGGCGGGGGCTCGCGAGCGCTCGAGCGCGCCCGCGACCCGCCGATCCAGCAGGGCCGACGTCATCTCGATGGCGTGGCTCGGCACGACACGGCTGTACAGGAAGTTGAACCAGCACGACGACGGGTCGAGCCAGTCGCCCGTCTCGGCCACCGCGTGGTCGTGGATGCAGTAGCGCCTCGCTTCGGCGAAGGTCGCGTCGGTGATCTGGTACATGCCGACCGCGCTCGACGCCGGCCGGTACACCTCGAACGGATTCGGCGCCAGACGCCACTGCCAGTATGTCCGCGCCACCGGGTTGCCAGACCCTTCGACCTGGGCGAGCGCGGCCAGTAGCGGCGGCGTGATGACCGCGGTCGAGTGCTCGATGAAGAGCGGCCCGTAGCTCCGCCACGTCTCCGCCGGCGTCTTGTCGAGCGCGCCGCTCACCGGAAAGAAGAGCTCCGTCGGCTTGTGGGCTGCCTGATACGCCCAGTTGGCCGCGGCCCAGGCTGCCAGAAGGATGACCGCCGCGGCGACCGCCTGCACCCAGGACGGCGCGGCGCGCAGCCTCCTGATCGACCGCTTCGCTGAGCCGGCCAGGCGCCGGACTGATCGCGCGAGGCGGCGCAGCATCGTCCCCCGGAGCCAGCGCGCGCGTCTCCGTCGGGGATGGCGACCGCCAGCGCGCCACGGCGGAGCAGAGACCATGAAGCGATTATGGCTCAGCGCGTGGGCGGGCGGTTCCGCGTCCCGCGACCGGCTGCCCGGCCTGTTGATGGTTTTTGCGCACCTGCCGAGCCCCGGACAGGCACGAGTCACGGCACGCAACCCGGGCGCTCTCTTGCATCTGATGACTGGATCGCAACTTGTCTGCCGCGAGCGCGATCTCGGCCGCGCTGGCACGCCGCGTGAAATGAGGCGAGATGTCGGCATGACGAAACGACGGAGAAGTCGAGGATGGAACGAGGATCGACATGTGGACGAAAGCAGCGGTCTTGAGCGCCCTGGTCCTGACCGCTGCGTCGGGAGCGATCGGTGCGCAGGACCCCCAGCGACGGCACGTGGGCACCCTGAGTGTCGGAGCGGGCTCGTTCAATTTCGGGCATACGCACCCTTCCGGCGGCGTCGGGCTCGAGTATCGCCTCGAGTCGCGGACCTGGCGCCCGAGCGCGTCGGCGCGTTTCGCGCTCGTCCCGGCCTTCGGGCTCGTCGGAACCTCGAAGGACGCCGTTTTCGTCTATGCGGGCCTGCGTACCGATCTCGATCTCACGCAACGCTGGCGGCTGACGCCGGGATTCGCGGTTGGGGCGTACGACCGGAACGGGGACATCGACCTCGGCGGGCCGGTGGAGTTCCGTTCCAGCGTCGACATTTCACGCGCTCTGGGCGAAACGATGCGGATCGGTCTGACCGTCTACCACATCTCCAACGCGCGGCTGTACGACCGGAACCCCGGAGTGAACGCTCTGGCGTTCGTTCAGGCGTTCTGATGCCCTGGCATGATTCGTGAAAGAGCACAGAGCGGAGGAGGTTCAGGTCATGAGAGTCATGGATGAAGGTATCGAGGAGATCTTCGTGACACGCGATCCGAAGCGGTCCAGCGTCGAGGTGAGAATCGGCGAAGCGACAGGGGGGGCTCCTTGCCTCATCAGGCTGAACGGCGAAGAGGCGCGCAAGCTCGCGGCGCTCATACTCTTCCACGCCGCAAGGCTGAGCCGGGCCCCGGTCGGTTGGGGCATGGCAAGAACCGGGTTCGAGCGCAAGAGCGCGTAGGGACGAGACGGCCGCATCGGGCGCTCAAAATCTTCCGCCCAGCGGCGGCATCCGGTTGTTGAGCGAATTCCCGCAGGTGTCCAATTCCGTGCATCGGAAGCCGCCCGGTGGAGCCCCAGGGACCTCGGCAAGAATTGACGTCGTGTCAGCCTGTTCCATCGTCGACGCTGTCGTCGGTCTACCTGGCACGCGGATTGAAATATGCGGGTCGAGGGAAACATCGAACCGAATCGCGGCTGATGATTGAGGGGAGGCAACGATGAGCGAGAGATTCAAGGACAAGGTGGCGGTGGTGACCGGTGGCAACAGCGGAATCGGGCTCGCGACCGCCAGGGCGTTCGCCCGCGAGGGAGCGAAGGTCGCGATCAGCGGACGCAGCGACGACACTCTGAAGCTGGCGCAGCGCGAGCTGGGGCCCGGGGCCCTCGTGATCAAAGCGGACATGTCGCGAGTGGCCGAGATCACGCAGGCGATGAAACAGGTCAAGGAGCGCTTCGGCCACGTCGACGCGCTGTTCGTCAACGCCGGTATCGGCCGGTTCGTCCCCTTCGAGGAGGTGAGCGAGGAGTTCTTCGACGAGACCATGGCGACCAACCTCAGGGGCGCGTTCTTCACGATTCAGAAGGCCGCACCGCTCTTCTCGCGCGGCGCCGCGGTCGTCCTGAACGCGTCGATCAACGCGCACCTGGGGATGCCGGGCTCCAGCGTCTACGGGGCCTCCAAGGCCGCCGTGATCAATCTGGCGAAGACCCTGTCCGCCGATCTCCTGCAGCGCGGCGTGCGGGTGAACGTGGTCAGCCCCGGTCCCGTGTCCACTCCGATCCTCGATCGGATGGGGCTCCCGGAGGATCAGACGCGCCAGCTGAAAGCGACCATCACAGAGCGGGTCCCGCTGAAGCGATTCGGCCGTCCGGACGAGATCGCCGCGGCGGTTCTCTATCTTTCTTCGCCGGAATCGGCGTTCGTGGTGGGAACCGAGCTGGTCGTCGACGGCGGCATGATTCAGCTCTGAGGCCGGGACCTATCGTTTCTTCGCTCTCGAGGCCTTGGCCCTCTTGTTGTAATCGAGCGCCAGGTGAATCCAGTATTCGAGATCCCTTTTCGTCCGCAGGGCGGCCGCGTCGACGTAGACGAATCCCCGGTACTCCCGCCCCTTCATGATCACGGTTCGGCAGCCGCCGCGCTCGAGCGCCGCATCGTGACCGGCGGGGTCGATGCGGCACATGATTCGTCCCTTGCCCACGCTGACGCACATCCTGCCGCGGACCATGAAGGTCGTGCCGCCGAACATCTTCTTCTCTTCGACGCGGGGAATCCGCGCCAGCGCCTCCTTCACGCGGCTCTTGAGGGCATCGACCGGCGGCATGGACCTCATGGCGATTCTCCCTTCCGGTGCGGCATCAAGATCGGCTCGAAGACGATTCCCACGGCTTCCTGCGCCCTGTGGATCTCTTCGGCGGCTTCGCGGTACAGGTCCACCTGGGCGCGATACGCCTCTTCGCCGGGGCCGGGCCGCCGGCGGATCCAGGAACCGTCGGGGCCCAGGCGTCGCCCCTTGACGTTGTCCCTCCACATGGCCTCGAAGGCTCCGAGCACCTTGCGCCGTCCTGCTTCCGAAGGAACGGGGAACATCAATTCGATGCGGCGGTCGAGGTTCCGTGGCATCCAGTCGGCGCTGCTGAGCCAGACCTCCTCGTCTCCCCCGTTGTGGAAGCAGAAGACCCGGGCGTGCTCGAGAAACCGGTCGACGACCGAAACCACGTCGATCGTCTCGCTCAGTCCCGGGACGCCCGGGCGCAGGCAGCAGATGCCGCGGACGTTGAGCCGGATCGGCACGCCGGCGGCGGCCGCGTCGTAGAGAGCCTCGATCACGTCCCGATCGACGAGCGCGTTCATCTTGGCCCGAATCCCCGTCGGCTGTCCGTCCTGGGCGCGGCGACGCTCACGCTCGATGAGCGCGACAATGCGCTCGCGGAGGCGCGTCGGCGCCATGACCAGCTTCTTCAGGTCCGGCGGATCGGAGTAGCCAGTGAGGGCATTGAAGAAGGCCGAGGCGTCGGCGCCGACGTCGGCATCCGTCGTCATGAGACCGAAATCGGTGTACTGGCGGGCCGTCCGATCGTTGTAGTTGCCGGTCGCCAGATGCACGTAGCGCCGGATTCCGGAGGGAGTCCTCCGCACGATGATGAGTACCTTCGCGTGCGTCTTGTAGCCGCGGACGCCATACACGACGTGGGCCCCCGCGCGCTCCAGCTCCTGGGCCCAGCGGATGTTCGACCACTCGTCGAACCGCGCCAGGAGCTCGACGAGCACCGTCACCTGCTTGCCGTGGTCGGCCGCGCGCGCCAGCGCGCGCGCGATCTGACTGTCCCCGCTCGTGCGATAGAGCGTCTGCTTGATCGCCAGCACGTCGGGATCCTCCGCGGCCCGCGTCAGGAGGGCCACGACCGGCTCGAACGAGTCGTAGGGATGGTGCAGCAGGAGGTCCCGCTCCTCGAGAACGGCGAAGAGATCGCCCGCGTCCAGGAGATCGACGAGAGGAAGCGGACGCTGCGGAGGATCGCGCAACGCCTCCGGCGCCGTCAGGTCAAGGAGCGGTTGCAGCGATCGCGGGTCGAGCGGCGGTGCCAGCCGATAGATTTCCTGCTCCTGGACTCCCACCCCCTCGGCGACCCGTCGAACCAGATCCGCATCGGCCCCCGACTCCACCTCCAGGCGAACGACGTCGCTGCGCCTCCGGCCGCGCAATTCGCGGCTCACACTGTCGACGAACGCGGCGCCCCCTTCGTCGTCCAGCTCGAGCTCGGAATCGCGCGTCACCCGGAAGATGGCTGACGACAGGATGGGCTGTCCCGGGAACAGGGCGGGCAGCCCGGCGCGGACCACCTCCTCCATGAGGACGTGCGACCCGGGGCCCTCTCCGGCCACCCGCACGAGTCGCGGCACCTTCGCGGGGAGCTGGACCAGGGCGAACCGCGGCTCGGATCGGTCCGCGGCGTCGAGCAGAAGCCCCAGGTTCAGGCTGAGACCGGACAGAAGCGGGAAGGGACGGTCCGGCTCGATCGCGAGCGGCGTGAGCGCCGGGGCGACCTGCTCCTCGAAGAAGCGCGCCAGCCAGCGACGTCCGGTGAGCGGCAATTCGGACGGAGTCGAGAGTCGCATGCCCTGCCCGCCCAGCCTGGGCAACAGGTCCTCGGCGAGCGTCCGGTGGAGCGCTTCGGCCTGCGCGTGAGCCGCGTGTCCGACCCGTTCGAGCTGCTCGAGCGGCGTCATCCCCGCGGGATCCCGCCCGGCGTTCCCCTCGCGGACGGCGCGCTTGAGGGAGGCGACCCGCACCATGAAGAACTCGTCGAGATTGGACGACACGATCAGCGCGAACTTCAGCCGCTCCAGGAGCGGCGTCGCGGCATCGCGCCCCTCCTCGAGGACGCGGTCGTTGAACGCCAGCCAGGACAGCTCGCGGTTGAAGAAACGCTGCGGCTCCCGACCGGTCACGATCCGCTCGCCTGTCGAAAAGCGAGAGGCCGGCCGAACACGTCGGTGAACAGGTCCGCTCGCGCCTGCACGCTCAGCCGCTCCATCGTCAAGTCGCCCGTGCCCTCCACTTCGAGCACCCACTCGTCCGGACGACGGAGCACCCGGGCCTCCCAGATCTTCTGCAGGTGTTCCGCGTCGAGGGCGTTGGCCACGCGCAGCAGGGCCGCCAGCTTGCTGACGCGAACCCGTGCGCCGCGCTCGAGCTGCGCGTAGGGCAGGTGGGACTTCTGGGGAAGAGCGCGCCGATGGTAGCGGGCCACGTTGCTGACGATCGCCAGATCCTCGCGGCTCAAGCCGAAGATGTCGGAGGCCGCCAGGAGGTACTGGGCGTGCTTGTGATGTCCGTTGCGATTGACGTGAATGCCGACGTCGTGGAGGAGCGCGGCGACCATCAGCAGCAGACGGTCACGCTCGGAGAGGCCGTGCTCGGATCGCAGATCGTCGAACAGACGCGTCGCCAGGTGGGACACCGCGTGGCCGTGGGCCGCGTCGAACCGGTAGCGCTCGCCCAGCGCCACGGCGCTCGCCATCACGAGCGGGGCGAGATCCGCGAGCCCGCCGGCGCCCTCCCCGCGCGCCATGTCCAGCAGGAGACCAAGTCGGAGCGAAGCCCGGGGAACGATGAGGACCCGCGCCTCGGTCTCGGCGAGGAGAGCCTGGTAGGCGAGGAGCGCAGGCACCAGGGTCTCGGCCTCGACAGGACCCAGGCGGAAGCGTTCCGCGAGCGTCTCCGTCGCGAGGGCGGACAGCTCGCCGCACGTCCTGATGAACGCGTCCCGCGCGAGGAGGGTGAAGCGGCCGTCCCTCCGTTCGAGCGGCTCGACGCGCGACGCCGCGAAACGGACGTCCCCGCCGAGCGCAATGACGTGCCTGACGTCGTGCAGCGCCACCTCCCGCTTGATGTCCTCGACGACGTTGCGGATGTGGCGCGTCAGGAGGCGCACCTTGCCTTCATGCGTCCCCGTCCAGGACCCGAGGCTCTGCCGCAGACGGATCGCTCCGAGAGCGTAGGTTCCTGAGAACTTCGGGACGCCGTCGACCAGAATCGTCAGATCGCCGCTGCCGCCGCCGACTTCGACGAGGAGTGAGGTCCCCTTCATGAGCCCCGGGTGGTCGCCGAGGGCCTGCCTGACCGCCAGGTGCGTGAGCCGGTTCTCCTCCGATCCGTCGATGACCTCGACGTCCAGACCGGTCCTGAGCCGCACCCGATCGAGGAACGTGTCGCGGTTCGACGCTTCCCTGATCGCGCTCGTGGCGACGGCGCGCATCCGCGAGACACTGTGATCCTCGAGCAGCCGCCGAAACCCTTCGAGAACCTTGAGCGCCGCCTCCATGGTCGGAGCCGTGATGCGGCCGTGCGTGAAGGTGTCCTTCCCGAGCAGGACGCCGCGAGACGCCTCTTCGAGGATGCGGAGACCGCCGTCGCGGTCGGGCTCCGCGATGGTGAGGCGCGCCGCGCTCGCGCCGATGTCGATGACCGCCAGCGGCTCCGTGACCGTCGGCCGCATCGAGCCCGGATCGTCCGAGGTGACTTTCCGAGTGTTCATCGGACGATTTCAGCACGGGGCGAGACGGCGGCGCAAGACCGATCCGTGCGCGGCAGGCCCGCCGGCGCCTGGAGGCACGGGAGGCGTGCCTTTCCTTCGGATCTGGGTCATACTTGGGCCACGCAGACTGAAGACGGGCGATGCGCAACCTTCGTTCGATACCGAAGCGACGGGTCGGTGGCCGGCCCTCCTCGCACGTCCAACCTGACACGAGGTGCCACGATGGAAAAGGATCAGAGCGATCGGCCAGTGCGGAACCACATCGAGCGGCTCGTCAAGGAAGAGCATGCGCTCTATGAACAGAACGCCTTGACCGCCGCGGACCAGCAACGCCTCAGCGCGATCAAGATCGAGCTCGATCAGTGCTGGGATCTCCTGCGGCAGCGGCGGGCTCTGCGCGAGTACGGTCAGAACCCCGAGGAGGCCCGGGTCCGTCCCAAGGAAGTCGTCGAAGATTACAAGCAGTGAGGGAGAGGGAGTGATGAAGACCTCAGCGCTTCCGGCGGGAGCGAAAGCGCCGGATTTCGCCCTGCCGTCCACGCCGGACCAGAAGCTCAGGTTGTCGGAGCTGCGCGGCCGGCCGGTCATCCTGGCGTTCTATCCCGCGGACTGGAGCCCGGTCTGCGGCGATCAGATGGCGCTCTACAACGAGATGCGGCAGGAATTCGCGCGCTTCGGGGCGCAGATCATCGGCATCTCCGTGGACGGCGTCTGGTGCCACGGGGCCTTCGCGGCGGATCGCAGGCTGCATTTCCCACTGCTGGCCGATTTCGAGCCGAAGGGAGAGGTGGCGCGCAAGTACGGCGTCTACCGCGCCGTGGAGGGAGAGTGCGAGAGAGCGCTCTTCGTCATCGACGGCGACGGCATCATCCGCTGGTCGTACGTCTCCCCGATCGGCGTCAATCCAGGGGCCGACGGCATCCTCGAGGCCCTCGAGAAGCTGGGACCTGGCAAGGGGAAGCCATGAGCCATCTGACGCCCGCCGTTTCGGACTCCGACCACAGCGCCGGTCCGGCCGCAGCCCAGGTGACGCTCGTCGAATACGGCGACTACGAGTGCCCGCACTGCGGTCGGGCCCATCCGATCGTGCACGAGGTGCGGAAGATCATGGGAGATCGCCTCCGGTTCGTGTTCCGGAACTTCCCTCTCGCCGAGGCGCACCCGCACTCGGTGCACGCCGCGGAAGCCGCAGAAGCGGCCGGCGCCCAGGGTCGCTTCTGGGAGATGCACGATCATCTGTTCAAGCATCAGATCGCCCTCGAGGACGAGAACCTGCTGCGCTACGCGCAGCGACTCGGCCTGGACACCGCCCGGGTGAAGCGGGAGCTGGAGGCGGGCACCTACGCCGACCGCGTCCGCGCGGACTTCCGTTCCGGAGTGCGGAGCGGCGTCAACGGCACGCCGACGTTCTTCATCAACGGGCAGCGCCTCGACGGTCCATGGGATCGCGACGCGCTGCTGGAGGCTCTCGAACGAGCCGCGCGAGGACACTGACGACGATGCCAGGCTACAAATATCTGATCGTCGGAGGCGGCATGACCGGCGACGCCTCCGTGCACGGGATCCGCGAGCTGGACGGCGCCGGCTCGATCGGTCTGATCGGCGCCGAGCCTCATCCCGCCTACGATCGCCCGCCGCTGTCCAAGGGCCTCTGGAAGGGCAAGCCGCTGGAGAGCATCTGGCGCAAGGGCGAAGACCGCGGAGTGACGTACCACCGCGGACGGACCGCCCGGCATCTGGACCCGAAGAACAAGCAGGTCACGGACGACCAGGGGGCCCTCTACACGTTCGACCGGCTGCTGCTGGCCACCGGAGCCACGCCGCGCCGCCTGCCGTTCGGGGCCGAGCAGATCATCTATTACCGGACGCTCGACGACTACCGGAGACTGCGCGCGCTGGCAGAGAAGGGCCGGCGCTTCGCGGTCATCGGCGGCGGGTTCATCGGATCGGAAGTCGCCGCGGCTCTGGCGATGAGCGGCAAGGAGGTCGTGATCGCGTTTCCGGACGCGGGGATCGGCGGCCGGCTCTTTCCGCCCGATCTCGCCGCGTCCCTGAACGATCACTACCGCGGCAAGGGCGTCGAGGTGATGGCCGGGTCCTCCGTGGTCGGCATGGAAGCGCGCCGGGACGGGGCTCTCCTGAAGGTCCGCGCCGGCGAGACCGGGGAGGAGCAGACCCTCGAGGTCGACGGCGTCGTGGCCGGGATCGGAGTCGTGCCGAACGTGGATCTGGCCCAGGCGTCCGGCCTGGAGACGCAGAACGGGATCCGGGTCGATGCGTCCCTTCGCACGACGCACCGGGACATCTTCGCGGCGGGGGACGTGGCGAGCATCCGCAATGCGCTCCTGGATCAATGGATCCGCATCGAGCACGAGGACAACGCCAACACCATGGGGCGCCTGGCCGGCAGGTCGATGGCGGGCGAGGCCGTCTCGTACGAACATCTGTCCTTCTTCTACTCGGATCTCTTCGACCTGGGATACGAGGCCGTCGGCGATCTCGACGCGCGTCTTGAGACCGTGGCCGACTGGAAGGCGCCGTATCGCGAGGGGGTCGTCTATTACCTGCGAAACGGCCGGGTCAGGGGCGTGCTGCTGTGGAACGTCTGGGAGCAGGTCGACGCGGCTCGGAGGCTCATGGCCGAGCCGGGGCCGTTCCAGGCCAGGGATCTCAAGGGGCGATTGCCCGCCTGAAAGATTCTCGCCCCTTCACAGGTCGCGACCGACTCGAACGGCGCTATGCTGGCGCCAGGACCGACATCCATCAAGAGATAGGTCGATGATTCTTCTGGCGGCCCGTCCAGCTCGACGGCACGGCCAGCCTGACGATGACCGCGACGCCCCGGTGGACGTGTTGCCGCGCGCTCGCCTGGCGTTCGGGCTGACGGGGACCGCGCTGCTGTTCGTGTCCGTGGCCACGGCAGCCGCCGCGCCGGTGGTGGACGGGATCGATCCTCCGGCAGGTGCCGTGGGCCACGTCGTAACCCTGCGAGGAAGCGGCCTCGCGGGGGCCGCTCTCGAGGTTGGATTCGGCGGGGCCCAGGCGCGCGATCCCTACAGTCCGGGCGGAAGCGATCGGATCATCCGCGTACGGGTTCCGAACAAGGTCGATCCCAGGGATCCCGACGTCGTCACCGTCAGCGTCAAGGTGGATGGGATCGAGGCCGCCACCCCGGCCGGTCCGCTGCAGTTCACCTACAGAATCGAGCAGCCCCCGCCAGGAATCTCCGACTACGCGACGGGGGATCCTCTTCACCCCCGATTCGTTTTCGCGAACGAGCCTTTTGTCCTCACTCTGAGCGGAACGAGCTTCCTGACGGGCCGGCGCGTGCCGCAACGGTGCGTCGCCATCGGGGGCGAGGTGCGCGAGAGCGATATTCTGGCTGGCCCGCCGGGCGATACCGTCGTCAGCTTCTCCTTTCCCGGGCTGGGAGTGGGTGGTGGCTACGAGTTTCTGATCGCGTTTTCCGACGGGTCGGGTGCGAGCATCCAGGCCCCTGATTTTGTGTCCGCGGAGGGAGGAATCTTCGGCAACCCCCCCGACATCGAAGACGTGACCTTCGAGACCATCGCGCAGCAACCCGTGCGGTGCGATTTCACCGGGATCGTCCAGGACTACCTGTGCAGCCTGGGCGCTCCGGGGGCTGCGGCCAGCCCCGGCGTGTTCATCGCCGGCAGCGATACGATGATCGTCGCGAAGGCCCGGGTCACCGATCCTGAATCGACTCCGGAACAGAGCAATGTCCTGCTCGTAGCCGCGAGCTACGACGATCCCGTGACCGGGAACGAGATCAGCCTCGTCCTTTTCGACGACGGCTCGGCGACCCGATTCCCTTTCCCGCAGAAGGCGACCACCGTTGGAGAGGAATGTACCGACGAATCGTCCGGCGTCTGCGCGTGCAGCCCCAGGCAGTATCTGCTCGATTCGAACGATTCCGTCGCCGGGGATTCGGAGTACTCGCGGGGCATGGCGTTCGTCAATCCGGGCGCCGATCCGCTCCTGCTGGATTGCATCATGCGGCAGTATCGCCAGATCCCGATCGCTCTGGCGGCCGGTTCGGCTCTCGAATTCAGGATCGAGGCGGTGGATCGGCAGGGTAACCTGGCGGCGTGGCCCGCGCGCCCCACGGCGACGATCGGGTCGAGCGCGTTTTCCTGCGACGGGGACGAGTGCGGCTGCTGTTTTCTCATGTCATCCAGTCCGGCGGTCGACTGCGCGGGGAAACCCGGCATGCCTTCGCCCGATTTCCCCGCGGGGATCTGCATGTCATTCTGAGAGTCCATGAAGTCCGCGCCGAATCGGTCCGCGACTATCTCGTGAGCCAAGGGGTCGACGGCTCCCGGCTGGTCGCCAGTGGCTACGGGGAAACCCGGCCGATCGCCGAAAACGCCACGGACGCCTTACTGCTTCAGCCATTCGGCGCCGTCGACCTCGATGAACTGCTTCACGCCCTTTCGCCCGGTCAGGATCAGGCGAACGGTACCGCCCTCGCGGGACGAGCGCAGATCGACGTCGAAGAACGGGCAGCAGAGGCGCTCACCGGCGGTCCACTCCGCCAGAAGACGGTAGGTGGCCGTGTCCGCAGGGAACTCGAACTCGTAGCCGTCGGGAAGCTCGCGGACTCCGGTTTTCAAATCGCGCAGCCTCGGCCCCAGCTCGTCGAAGTGCCGCTTGCGCTCCTCGGGCGTCAGCGCCGTCACGTTGCAGGCCAGCGGCGATTCCTGCTTCACGGCAGGGGCGGTCTCGCCGGATCGGGAGGCCGCCTGTGCTCGCGGGGCGAGGTGCGCGTAGAAAGCCGCACTCATGAGGACCAGAGCGAACGGGATTGCGCTGACGATTCTCATCTCGTCTTCTCCTCGATCAGCCGCCCGCGATCATCGCCGGCGGATTCGTACCGGATAGGCGGGTGACGCGGAAAGCGTGACCGGGTGACGCTAGATCGAGGCGCGCCGGGCCGCCAGCGCCGGCAGGCCGCCGGCGACGACGCCCGCCACCAGCCCGCCGAATCCCATCGCCCCGGCGGGGAGGCAGCCGAGCGTGGCGGCGAGCGCCAGGGTCACGAGCGCGCTTCCCCAGAACGAGGCTCCGGCGGCGGCGCGGTAGCGCAACCCGAGAATCACGCCCGCGGCGACTCCGCCGAGGGCGCACAGCCACGGACCCTGGGCGAACAGCGCGTCGCAGAGATCCCGATCGACGACGCGCAGCACCGACGGGAGGAGGCAGGGGAGCAGTCCGGCCAGGACGCCCGCCCGAACGCCTTCCTCATACCCCTCCCCGCGGACGCGTCCCAGCACCACGACCAGAGCGAAACCCGCCAGACAGGCGGCGGCGAGCGGGGTCCGGCCGCAGGCGAGAAACCCCGGCGCCGCCAGGGCGAGGGCCCCGGCACCGCGCGCCAGCGCGCCTTTCAGGCGTCCCGTCTCGTAGGCGCGCAGAGCGGCGCGGCGGAGCGCGCGTTCCGACGGCTCAGAAATGGCCACGATGGAATCTCCAGCGCTCCCGCAGCCGATTCAAGGACCGCTCGACCCGCTTGCGGAAGGTCGGTCCGGGGAGGTCGGGGCGGTCCCCCCGGGCGTAGGCCAGAAGCGTCGCGGCGTCACCCGGAGGCAATTCGGCCAGGGCCGCGTCGAGGGCCGAGACGAGGTCGCTCGCGATGGCGGCCTGCTCCGGCGATCGACCGCTGTCCGGGCGCGCCGCGGCTGTGGCGTCCGGTTCCTCGCGGCGTCGCCGGGAGCGCGCCCGGTGCGTCCTGGCCTGCCAGGCCGCGATCCCGAGGGCCCACGACAGCGCGTCGCGTCCGGGATCGAACTCGCTGGCGCGGGAAAAGATCCGGAGCAGCGCCTCCTGGGCGACGTCGTCCGCCTCCGCGGACGGTACGGAGCGCGCGGCGAAGCCGCGGAGGAGCGGCCACAGTCTTCGGAAGAGCGGATCGAACGCCGCGCGCTCTCCCCTGGCGAGCGCGGTCAGGTCCTGCTGGATCGCGGCGCGGACACGGGTATCCACCGACTCCCGGGCCTCAGCCGGCGTGACAGGGCATCGATCGCATCCGTGGTCGCTCTGGCGACACGCTCTTTCCCCGGCCCACGACCACTCCGGCTCGTCCCTTCATCATAGTCGCGGCCGTGCTCGATCAGGGTAGGCGCGAGCGGGCCGGGACGTGACAGCGGCTCGACCATCGGTTGCCCGCAACGCCCGCCCGGCGTTATAGTCCACGTCCGCAACCCCGATCAGGCAGGGCGGGCATGGACCGGAAGGGCCCCGCTGCCTTCCAGCGAGGAGAGAGGTACGGCGATGGACGTCCAGGTCGGCAGCACCGTCTCGCACTACAGGATCGTGCGCAAGCTCGGTGCCGGCGGCATGGGGGTGGTGTACGAGGCGGAGGACGGCCATCTCGGCCGGCGGGTCGCGGTCAAGTTCCTTTCCGAGGAGATGGAGCACGATCCCTCCGTCCTCGAGCGGTTCCAGAGGGAGGCACGGGCGGCCTCCTCGCTCAATCATCCGGGCATCTGCACGGTCCATTCGATCGAGGAGCACGAGCGGCGGCACTTCATCGTGATGGAGCTGCTCGAAGGCGAGACGGTCGCGCAGCGGATGGGCCGCCAGCCCTTCGAGATCGGCGAGCTTCTCGAGCTGGGGCTGCAGATCGCCGACGCCCTGGAATCGGCGCACTCGAAGGGGATCGTGCACCGGGACCTGAAGCCGGTGAACCTGATGATCAACGCCCGCGGCCAGTTGAAGATACTCGACTTCGGTCTGGCGAAGATCGGGCTGACGGGTGCCGGCGGCGACCGCGACCGGTCGACCTCCCAGGCGGCGACCCTGCTGAAGGCGGGCCAGTTGACGATGACGGGGGAGGTGTTCGGGACCGTCTACTACATGTCCCCGGAGCAGGCCCGTGGGCAGCTGACGGACGCGCGCACGGACCTCTTCTCTCTCGGAGCGGTGCTGTATCAGATGGCGACCGGGCAATTGCCCTTCCCGGGGGACACCCAGCCGGTCGTGTTCGAGGCGATTCTCAACCGGCCGCCGCGGCCGCTTTCGGAGGCGAACCCGAAGATGCCGGCCGAGCTGGGACGGATCCTCGACAAGGCGCTGGAGAAGGACCGCAACCTGCGCTACCAGACCGCCACCGAGCTGAAGACCGACCTGCTGCGCCTGAAGCGCGACCTCGACTCGGGGCGCCGCAGGGCCGGCGAGACCTCCGACGTGAAGAGTCCCGCCGAGCGCTCGTCCGAGAAATCGATCGCCGTGCTCTACTTCGAGAACCTGAGCGGCGCGAAGGAGGACGAGTACCTCCGGGACGGCATCACCGAGGACATCATCACGGAGCTGTCGAAGATCAAGGGCATGAAGGTCTTTTCGCGCCCCACGGTGCTCGTCTATCGCGACAAGGCGGTGACGCCGTCCCAGATCGGCCAGCAGCTCGGCGCGGCCTACGTGCTCGCCGGCAGCCTGCGCAGATCGGGGAGCCGGCTGCGGATCACCACCCAGCTCGTCGACACGCGCACCGACTTCCCGCTCTGGTCCGAGCGCTACGACCGCGAGATGAAGGACGTGTTCGAGGTGCAGGACGAGATCGCCCAGAAGATCGCGGCGGCGCTGCGCATCCAGCTGTCGCCCCAGGAGCAGGAAGCCCTCGCGGCCAAGCCGACCGACAACCTGCAGGCTTACGACCTCTACCTGCGGGGACGCAGCTACGCCCGGCGTCTGACCCGCCAGGATCTCGAGTTCGCGCTGCAGATGTACGAGAACGCCGTGACGCAGGACGCGAACTTCGCGCTGGCCTTCGCGGCCATCGCCAACGCCTGCGCCTACTACCATGCACACTACTCGCGCGAGGACGTCTGGATCCACCGGGCGCGCGCAGCCGCCGAGCGGGCGATGGCGCTGCAGCCCGACGTCCCGGAGGTGATGGTCGCCCAGGCCTGGATCCTCTATGCCAAGGGACAGTACGAGGAGATGACCGCCATCGTGCGCAACGTCATCGCCCGCAAGCGCGACTGCGAGGGGGCCTACTATCTGCTGCTGCGCGGGCTGTACGCCTCGGGGAAGTATCAGGAGGTCGCTAACGTCGCCGACGAGGCGATCGAGGCGAGCGGCACCGACTACAACGTGTACGTGCCGATCATGAACTCACTGGGCGCGCTCGGGAAGGAGGAGGCGCGCAGGAACATCCGCCATCGCTCCATCCAGGCCCTGGAGGGGCACCTGCGGCAGGTGCCTGAGGACGCGCGCGCGCGCATCCTGGTGGCCGGGTTCTACGCCGTCGAGGGGCGCCAGGAGGACGCCGTGCGCGAGGCCAATCTCGCCATGCTGCTGCGCCCGAACGAGGCGATGGTCCAGTACAACGCCGCCTGCACCTTCTGCACGATGAACAAGAAGACCGAGGCGCTCGACGCGCTGACCAAGGCCTGGCGGAACGGGTTCAAGGACGCCGACTGGGCCAGGCGTGATCCCGACCTCGCCATCCTGCGCGGAGATCCGGAATTCGAGAAGCTGTACCCCGAGCGAACCCCCTGAGCCCGTCGATTCTCTCGCGGCGACGGAAGATTCTCTTCGCGGCGGCGGCGGTTCTCCTCGGAGCCGCCGTCGCCCTCGCCGCGGCCGAGGCAGGACTGCGGCTCGCGGACTACCCGTTCCGGACGGAATGGGTTCCCTCGGAGAACGCGCTGGCGCGCTTCGACCCGGTGCTGGGGTGGTCCTACATTCCCGGCCGGAGCGTGACGCAGAGTTTCGGCTCCGACAACCGTCCCGTCATCATGCACTTCAACGACATCGGCGCCCGGGTCGGCGAGCCGGGGCGGCGCTTCGACTCCACGACGCCGACCGTCGTCTTTGTGGGGGACTCGTTCACCTTCGGCCATGGCGTGACCTACGAAGAGAGCTTCGTCGGGCAGTTCGAGAGAACCGTGGGGTCCGGATACCAGGTCGTGAACCTGGGCGTCCAGGGGTACGGCACGGATCAGGCGCTCCTCGCCCTCGAACGCCATATGAAGGATTTCGACACGAAGGTGGTCGTCTACACCTTTCTCCAGGAGCACGTGAGGCGGAACGACAACGCCGACCGGCGGCTGCTTTACCGCGACGCGCAGTTCCTGGGGACGAAGCCCCGGTTCGCCGTGACGAGGGACGGGGCGCTCGAAGAGATCGACAGGCCGCGGAGGTACGAGGAGATGATCCAGCCGCGCGTCTGGCAGCTCGTCCAGCTCGCCTGGGCGAAGTACGGGCCGCCCCCGAGCGTCGAGCTGACCCGGGCCCTCGTCCGGGAGATGAAGGACTACGCCGAATCCCGGGGAGCGACCTTCATCCTGATTCACTGGACCGATCGACACTCCTTGCGGCCGGGGGAGCAGGCGGCCCGGCTCTTCCCTGGAATGCGACTCGACGTCGTCGACACCGGCGCCGGCGCTCCCGAGGACTGGGACTCGTGCTACATCCCCGGCGAGCACCATCCGGATGTGCGGGCGCACGCCCGGGTGGGACGGCTCCTGGTGGACGAGTTCGAGCGGCTCGGCCTGGCGGCCGCCGCACGCCGCGCAGGGCGCCGAGCTACTCTTCGTTTCCCGGGCTGTGGGGATTTCGGGGCTTCTTCCCGGGGTCGAGCTTGGACAGCCCGGCCTGGTTCAGTGTGGCGTTGAGCGCCGGAAGGTCGGATTTCAAGATCGTGTCCCAGACGGCGAGAGCGGCCGGGAGGTCGCGCTCGATCTTCGCCGTCGCCGCGATCTGCGCGGCCGTCGGGGCGGCGTCGACCGGACTCACCATGCCGTAGAGAGTGTCGGCGTCGTCGTTCAGGCTGCTCAGCCCGGGCGGCTTCGGAGCGCCCGCGGGCGGATTCTCCGGTCCCTCGAGCGCCGCCGTCACCTTCTCCTTGAACGCCTTGAGGGCGTCGGCCGGCGCGTCCTTCGGCTCGATCGCGGCGGCCTGCTCCTGAAGCGACGTCGCCTGGAGCACAGCCCGCGAAGTGCCCTCGAGCAGATGGGCGAGCCGGCGCTGCAACGCGAACATCTGCTGCAGGCCGGCCTGCGTCGTCTTCACGCGCGGGTCGAGCTTCACGATCAGAGGCGCCGTGTGCGACCGGCCGTTGGCCGTGAGCCGCACGGTGTACCGGCCCGGGACCGCCAGCGGGCCGAGAGGACCGCACGGCGTGTCGCCCGGCACCGCCGTGATCGGGTAGTCGTGCTTCACCGACAGCGGCTTCTCGTCGTGCAGGTCCCAGACGAACCGATGCATGCCGGCCGTGATCTCCGGGTTCCGCGCCGGGCGCGCCCAGTACGGAGGGATCAGCTGCTTCTGCAGCTCGTCCGGCGCGATCTCGGCCGGGTCGTCGCTGGCGAACGCGCGCACGGTTTTTCCCGCGGCATCGAGGATCTCGATCGTCACCCGTCCGGACGCCGTGCGGCCGAGGGAGTAATCGATCACCGCGCCGTTCGGCGGATTCTCCGCCTGCGGCTCGTCGGGGGGGATCGGCGTCTCGGCGTAGGTCGACTGCGGAGCTCGGATCGCCGTGGAGGGGGTGAACAGCAGGTCCTGGCTCGCCGTGGCGGCGTTCACCTGGCGCAGCGGGCTGATGTCGTCGAGGACCCAGAACGAGCGGCCGTGGGTCGCGACGATGAGGTCCGCCTCGTGGATCCACAGGTCGCGCATCGAGGTGTGCGGCAGATTGAGCTGCAGCGGCTGCCAGAGGCCGCCGTCGTCGAACGAGACCCAGACGCCGGTCTCGGTGCCGGCGAACAGAAGCCCTTTGCGGACCGGATCCTCGCGGACGGTGTCGACCGGCGACGCGTCGAGACCGTCGACGATCGATTGCCAGCTGCGGCCGCCGTCCCGCGTGCGGTAGATGTGCGGCGCCGGATCGTCGATCCGGAAGCCGCTGACCGAGACGTAGGCGGTGGTGTCGTCGTAGTGCGACGCCTGGATCTGCGTGACCTTGCTCCACGGCTTCAGGCCGGGCGGCGTGATGTCGCTCCAGTGACCGCCGGCGTCGCGCGTGATCCAGACCTTGCCGTCGTCGGTGCCCGCCCAGATCGTGCCGATCGTCTTGAACGACGGCGCGACGGAGTAGATGGCGCCGCGTTTCTTCGCCGCGGCCTTGTCGCTGTCGGCCAGGGAGCCGACGCCGGGCGGGATGCCGGGGCTCGGACGCGACAGATCCTGCGACACCCTCTGCCAGGTCTCGCCGTAGTCGGTCGTCTTGAACAGGAAGTTGGTGGCGTAGAAGAGCGTGCGGTTGTCGATCGGGGAGAAGACGAGCGGCTCGGTGCGCTCGGCGCGATAGTCTCCCTGGACCGGCACCGGCGTGATGATCCGGGTCTGGCCCGTCTTCCAGTCGTAACGCGACACGTTGGTGCGGCCGGCGCCGAAGATGATGTCCGGGTGGAGCGGATCGGGCGCGACGTAGCCGTACTCGATCACGTTCACCGGGTGCCAGTCGCGGTTCGAGATGGTTCCGTCGTTGCCCCGGCTCGTGATGCAGACGGAGCCGCTCTCCTGCTGCGCGCCGCAGACCCTGTACGGCCACTCGTTGGTGGCGATCGCGTGGTACAGCTGCGCGGTCGGCTGGTTGTACCAGGAGCTCCACGTCCGGCCGCCGTTGACGGTGACCGCGGTCCCTTGGTCGCTCGCGAGCAGCATGATGTCGGAGTTGCCGGGGTCGATCCAGAGGTTCTGGTAGTCGTCGCCGCCCGGCGCCCCCTTGAAGCTCGACCAGGTCCTGCCGCCGTCGGTGGATTTCGCCAGGACGATGCCGCAGCTGTACACGACGTCCGGATGGAGCGGATCGACCTCGGCGATCGGCAGGTCGCCCCCGCCGATCTTCATCGCCGAGCGCGGGTCGTCCGCCGCCATGCTCCAGGTCTCGCCGCCGTCGTCCGAGCGGTAGAAGCCCATGCCCTTGTTGGTGGCGTACTCGCTCTTCTCCGCCGTCGAGAAAGTGAGATAGAGACGCTTCGGCTCACTGCGAGCGATCGCGATGTTGGCCTGCACCAGGGTGTCGGGAAGACCGCCGCCCAGCCGACGCCAGGTCGCGCCGCCGTCGGTCGACTTGTAGACGCCTCCCTTGGCGCCGTACTCGTTGCCGTCCTCCCACGGAGCCAGACGCGACTCGAACAGGGTGGCGTACACGACGCTCGGGCGCGACGGATCGATGGCGACGTCGAACCCGCCGGTGTTCGCGTCCACGTAGAGGACCTTCGTCCAGGTGCGGCCGCCGTCGGTCGAGCGGAAGATGCCGCGCTCTTCGCTGGGTCCGTAAGGATGTCCGAGAACGGCGGCGAAGAGCCGATCCGGATCGTTCGGGTCGATCGCCACCTGGGGAATCTGCTGCCCGTCGCGCAGACCGTCGAGGTGGGTCCAGGTCCTTCCCGCGTCGGTCGATTTGTAGACGCCGTTCCCGACCGACAGGTCCGGCCGGCGCAGCCCCTCGCCCGACACGACGTAGACGACGTTCGGGTCGGAGGGCGCGACCGCGATGTCGCCGATCGACTGGGTCGGCTGCGAGTCGAAGATCGGCCGCCAGGTGTGGCCGAAGTCATCGGTCTTCCAGACCCCGCCGTTCACCGCCGCCGTGTAGAAGACGCCGGGCCGGCCCGCCACTCCCGCGACCGCGCGCGTTCGTCCGCCGCGGAACGGTCCGATCATGCGGCAGCGCAGACCTTGATACAGGGCCTCGGGGATCGGCTGCGCGACGCTCGCGCCGTCCGCGAGCGCGGCCAGCACGAGGGTCAGAATCGCGGGCACGGCCCGAAGCTTTCCTGGAATGGAACCTCGCAACAGTCACCTCGTACCGTGGACCCGGGGAGTATATGACGCAATCGGGGGGCTCGTGACCGTCGATTGCTGCGCTGGGAAGGCTGCGTGGTCAGCGGATCAGGCTGTCCTCGACCGCCCGGCGCACCGCTTCGGTCCGGGTGCGCGCGCCGAGCTTCGAGATGATGCTGCTGACGTGGGTCTCGACCGTGCGCGTGGAGATCGACAGGCGGGCGGCGATGTCGTTGTTGCGCAGGCCCTCGTGCATGCACTCCAGGACCTGGAACTCGCGGACGGTCAGACCGTATCGCGGGTGGACGACTTCGCTGACCGTGTCCGAGGCGTAGCCGCGCATGATCTTCGAGGCGATGCGGGGCGGGAGGACGACGCCGCCGGCGACGATTTCGTCGAGCGCTTCGATGAGGGCCTCCTGCGGGCTGTCCTTCAGGAGATAGCCGTGGATGCCGATCCGGGCCAGGGCTCGAACGTACTGGTCGAAATCGTAGCCGCTGAGCACGAGGATCTTGACGTCGGGCCAATCGTCACGCAGGCGACGGGCCAGGTCGATGCCGGAGGGGCCCTGCATCCGGATGTCCAGGATCACGATGGAGGGGACCGTCTCCTGCATGATCGCGATCGCCTCCTCGGCGCCGGAGGCCTCGCCGATGACCTTGAACCGGGGGTGCCGGGACAACTGCTTCCGGATCCCTTCGCGGAACATGCGATGGTCGTCGACGATGAGGACCTTGATCGGCGCGTTCATTGCGGGCCCTGGATGGCGTACGGAATGTGCGCCGAGACCATGGTCCCGGTCCGTTCGTCCGACGCGACCGAGACGCTCCCGCCGACCTGACGCAGGCGCTCGCGCATGCCCGGGATGCCGAGGCCGCGGGCCCAGTCTCCCGTGGCGGCCGTCCCGCGGCCGTCATCGGTCACCGACAGCTCGACGCCGTTCATCGTCCTGGTGAGCGCGACGTGAATCGTGGTGGCGTGACCGTGCTTGAGAGCGTTGCTCACGGCCTCCTGGGTGACGCGGAAGAGAGCCAGCTCGGCGCCCGGCGTGAGGCGGTCGTCCTCCGTCATGCCGCGCAGCGTCAGGCGCGGGGTCACGGTGAACCCCTGGGCGGTCTGCTCCAGCAGCCACTCGAGCGCCGGGACCAGCCCGAGATCGTCGAGGATCGCCGGGCGCAGGCGCGCGCACAGCTCGCGCAGCTCCACGACCAGCTCGCGGGCCACGCCGTGACGGTCCCGCAGCGTCTCCTCGGCCGCTCCGCCGAGCAGGATCGCCTTCTGCAGCGGGCCGTCGTGCAGGTCGCGCGCGATGCGCGCGCGCTCGCCCTCCTCCGCGTTCGTCAGGCGCTCGCTCACCTCGCGCAATTCGGCCAGGAGGCCGGTCTCGCGGATCGCCAGCGCCAGGATCGGCGTCACGGTCTCGAGCAGCCGCCGCTCCTCGCGGACGAAGATCTCCCCCTCCTCCTTCGGCCCGAGCACCAGGTATCCGAGCGCCTGCCCGCCCGCCTCCAGCCGGGCGACGAGCAGATGATCGGAGTTCCAGCGCGCCTCGTAGACGCCGTCCCCGGCGAATTCCGCGCGCAGCAGCCAGGGACGCATGTACGCGACGCTCTCGTCGGCGCGCGGTCCCGACGACGCCGTCACCCGAATCGTCTCGTCGGCCGTCCCCAGGAACAGGACGACCGATTCGAGCCGCATCGATTCCCGCAGGCGTTTGACGATGGCGGCGGTCACTTCCTCCACCTGCTCGCTGCCGAGAAGGTCGTAGCGCATCGCCGCGAGCAACCTCCCCGAGTCGACCTCGTCGCGATACAGGAAGCGATCGACCAGGACACGCATGCCGCGAGACAGAAAGTGGAAGAGAAGCACTCCAAGCGCCAGGAGCGCCGCGGTGACCAGCGCGGGGTGCACGGCGCCGAGGTGCGCGTCGACGAAAGGGCCGACCGTGACGACCAGGAGAAGCATGACGGCGAGCAGCACCGCGGTCGTGAGGCCGTAGATCATGCCGCGGTGCACCAGCCGGCGGATGCCGAGGACCTGGTGACGCAGGATGGCGTAGGCGAAGGTCAGCGGGATGATGCCCCAGAGGACCGCAGTCACGTTCGACGGCACCAGGGTTCTGTCGATGGTGCTGAGGGGGATCAGGGTGAGGCCGACGAACGGCAGCAGGCCGCAGGCGATCCCGGTGAGCGCCAGCCGGGCGTCGCGGGACGAGCGCGATCGATGACGGAACAGGGCATTCCGCGCCAGAACGACCAGGGCGGCACACGTGCCGACGGCGAAATAAATGACGAACCCCACGCGCACCACGCTGTAAACGGACGGGCGGACGAGCACCGCGGTCAGGTAGCCGGTCAGGAGGATTCCCCCGGCCAGCCAGTAGAAACGGAGCACCGTCCGGGATCCGCTCCAACGACCGACGAAGGCCCGGGCGAACGCCGGCACGAACGCAGCCAAGCCCAGGAGACTCACGAACGAGACGACGAGCGACCATGCGGTATGGGTTCCCCCCGCGGCTGGCGACGCCCCGAGCGCGGCCGCTGTGAGTCCGGAGAAAAGACCGAACAGGCGGGCGACGAGGGCATCCGGGCGCCGCACCAGGACGACCGCAGCGAGAAGCGCGAACAGAGCCCCGGTCGCCCAGAGCGAGAGCCTGGCCCAGGAGCCGTTGAATTCCGTCGGTACGACCCGAGTTCGGATGCTCTCGCCGCTCGAGGAAAGCAACTCCGCCTCCACCCAGGGATCGTGGCTCACGGCGACACGCGGATCCACGCCGTTCAGCGAAACGACACGCATCCCGACGCGAGCGCCGACCAGCCAGGCATGGCCGGCCGGCAGGACCCATCCGACGCAGACATCATTCCCGCATGGCCGCAGCGTGATGCCCAACTGACCGGGGCTCCTCATCGCGAGGCCCGCCAGCAGCACGATCACGGAATAGCCGGAGAGGATGGCGATGGCGCCCAGGCGTGGCCCGTTGAGCGACCAGACTGCTCCGCGCGGCGCTGAGGATTTCCCCGGCGCCCGAGTCGATGCTCTGGAGGAAGCGCTCGAGCCCTCCGACCGCATACCCGTGCTGCGCCAGCAGCGTGAGATCCTCTTCGGCCCGGCTCATGTACGCGTGCGCCAGGATCGCGGCGTACAGCGGGGCGCCGGAGGACTCATATTTGGTGCGAACTTCTTCCGAAAGGATACCATCGGTGGGAGCCGAGGGGTCAACCGTTCGACCGTAGAAGACCACGGGCAACGTGGCTTTTCCCAGCGCCAGGTCGGAGTTCCCGCCCGGATCGCAGGCATCCCGCAGGTCGTCGACGAGCTGACCGAGCGTGAAAACATGATCGCCGAAGCGCTCGAACAGTGTGACCCCGTCCCGATCCGCGCCCGCCACACGGGACGCGAACCCCGTGACAAATCTCCCCAGGCCCCCGGCCTTCAGGCAGGTCGCCTGGATCGCCTCCTCGAGAGTCGCGCCGCCACGGTTCTGAAGCATCACGTCGAGGAACTGGCCCGCCGTCGACTCGCTGTACGACTTGCAGAAGTGATCGAGCGCGGCCGTCGGATCCGGAGAATCGGACGCCGCCTCGAAGGCCGCGGCGACTCCCGCGGTGAAAAGGGCGGTCGCCAGGGCCAGGTCCTCGCCCCGCCTCCCATCAGGGGCCGTGTCGGCCACATCGTCGAAGACGTACATCGCCTCCATCTGCAGCTCCACCGCCGTCCCGGCGAGGAGAGAGGTCCTCCCGGGGCGCTTGCGTGTCACGGCAGCATGAACCTCGAGCGCAAGTGCGCCGGCGCGGCACGCTCCCGCGGCGTGGAGCGCGTAGCCCGGCCGATGGAGCAGGTCCACGAGAGCGTCGCGAATGACACGGGTCACGCGCAGCGCGATGACCTCCAGAATCTGCTTGCGCAGCGCGGCCAGCACGGCGTCAGAACCAGGGGCGCTTGTCGGCAACGGGGCGCTGCGGCCTGGGGCGATGCACGCGTCGGGCCAGAAAGGCAACGGCGCGGGCGAACTCCGACAGTCCGGAGCGCGACAGCCGGGCCTCGAGATCGGTGAGCGAGACGGTGCCGTCGGCGTGTCGCGAGCTGACGATCGCCTCGGCCAGTGCTGTGACTTTCATCGGGAGTCCTCCATCCAAAGTTGGATGCGATTGTGACAGCCCGCGCGCGGGAGCGCATCGGTGCCGATCGGGGTCAGCCGTACGTGGTTCTACGGAGACGGTACGTCCGTAGAACTACGTACGTAATGGCCCGTTTTCCACGGATGACTTCCTCGGAGCTGCAAGTCACACTCAAGAGGTACAAGGCCCGGGAGGGCAATCTCCGTTGTGCAGGGAACAGTTGTCTCCGAGGATCCGGTGGGTCCTGGGATTCAGTCCCCGAGCTGAAGACCAGGGCCCGCCGGACATCCTCTCGGAGACGGACCAGGTCGTGCCGGTGCTCCTGTCAGAAGACACGCCGGGCGAAGGGCGGGTCGTCGAAGGGGTGAATGCGACGAATGCGGTCGTCAAGCGTTCCGGCGTCGTGCGGCATCGACACGGCGAAGCCAGGAGACCGCGGGGGTGACGGTCCCCTGGGGGCCGGACGCCGGCGAGCGCACGCCATCGACGCGCCACCGCGCTCGAACGGATTCCACGGATGAAGCCCCGGTCGCTGCGATGGCCGCCGCTGGTGTTCGCTCGCGCCCTTCGATCGTCCTCGGCGGGTGCGGGCCATGAGCAGAAGGCGGGCGCTCAAGCACCGCCCGATGGCGGCCCCCGCCATGCCCGCGGGGATGACGCGCGAAGAGCTGCTCCGACTGTCTCAGCGGATGGAGACGGTCGGCCGGCTCGCCAGCGGACTGGCGCACGATTTCAACAACCTGCTCACGGCGATCCTGGGGCACTGCGACATCCTGCTGCATCGCCTCCCCGCAGGAGATCCCGCCAGAAAAGGGATTGAGGAGATCCGCGTCGCGGGTGAGCGCGCCGCGGGTCTGACGCGCCAGCTCCTGGCCTACAGCCGCCGGCAGCTCATGAAGCCGCGCGTCCTCGACCTGAACGCCGGCGTGACCTCGATGGTCCCGATGCTGCGCCGCCTCATCGGCGAGGACATCGATCTGGTCGCCCGCCTGAGCGCCGGCCTGGGTCACGTCGAGGCGGACCCGACCCAGATCGAGCAGATCATCATGAATCTCGTGGTGAACGCCCGCGACTCGATGCCCCGCGGCGGCACCGTCGTGGTCGAGACGTCGAACGCCGGCCTCGACGAGGCTTTCGCCAGGGTGCACCCTCCCACCCGGCCCGGGCGCTACGTCGCGCTCATCGTGAGCGACACCGGCACCGGCATGGACAAGGCGACCCTGGAGCACATCTTCGAGCCGTTCTTCACCACCAAGCAGCTCGGCAAGGGGACGGGCCTCGGCCTGGCGACCGTGTACGGCATCGTCAAGCAGAGCAACGGCTACATCTGGGTCTACAGCGAGCCGGGGATCGGCTCCACGTTCAAGATCTACCTGCCGCGTGTCGACGCCGAGGTCTCCCGGGACAAGAAAAGCGAGCCGGCACCGCCTCTCCCCCGCGGCTCGGAGACCGTGCTCCTCGTGGAGGACGACCGCACCGTCCGGCTGCTCGCGACCGAGATGCTGGAGATGTCGGGCTACACCGTCCTCGAGGCGGGCGACGGAAGGGAGGCGCTCGAGGTCGTCCACCGGCACGGCCGACCCATCGACCTGCTGCTCACCGACGTCGTCATGCCGCAGATGAGCGGCCGCGAGCTGGCCGAGGGAATCGCCGCGCTCCATCCCCGCATCCGCGTCCTGTACATGTCCGGCTACACCGACGGCGTGATCGCCCACCACGGTATTCTCGACACCGGCGTCGCGTATCTCCAGAAGCCGTTCACCACGGACGCGCTGGCCAGAAAGGTGCGCGAGACGCTGGACGGACACGCGGCGCGCGGAAGGGCGGGGATCACGAACGACGCTTGATCGAGGTCGGCCTTCCGCGCGCGATTCGCGCGCTTACCCCGGAGGTCTGGTCCCGGCGACGCGCAGGATGCCCGGCGTGCCGACGAGGGTGGCTTGAGGCCCCTCTTCGCGGAAGTGAATCGTCTTGCGCTCGAGCGCCCGGTAGTCGGGGGCGCCCTCTTTGATTTCGATGAACCGGTCCACGGGGACGCTCTGGAACTTCTGATGGAGTCCGGACGTGGGCCACCAGACTTCCAGCTCTTCGATCCGATCCGCGGAGCCGACGCCGATGGTCTGCTCGAAGGGGTTGCTTCCGAAGCTTCCGCCGCTTCCACCGAGGGCGTGAATCTCGCGCGATCTCCCGCTGTCGCTCACGACGAGCTTGATCCTCGCTCCGACGCCGGGGCGGTTGGATTTGACGCCGACCAGCTTGATGGTCACCGAGTGGTTCGGGGTGCCGAGGTTCTCGAAGAGCGCGTTGGCCGTTATGTCGCTGCGGTACAGGCCGCCCATCTCGACGTAGATGTCCTGGTCGCCGTCGTTGTCGAGATCGCCGAAGGCGACGCCGTGGCCCTTCTGGAGATGGCCGACGTTGGCGGCGGTCGTGACGTCGGCGAAGTACTTGCCGCCGACGTTCCTGTACAGGACGTTCGGGACGAGCATGTCGAACGCGGGGCCGCCGGTCGCGAGATAGATGTCGGGGTAGCCGTCGTTGTCGACGTCGCCGTAATTGGCCCCCATCGGGGCCCGGACGTGATTCAGCTTCATCTCGGCGCTGGCGTCCCTGAAGTGGCCGGTGCCGTCATTCAGGAAGATCTTCAGAGGCTCCGCGCTCGTCGTCTGGCCCATGTAATCGGCGGCGACCTCGCCGACGTCGACGACTCCGTAAGCCCCGGTGTAGCCGTACCCGCCGACATAGATATCGAGCCAGCCGTCGTTGTTGGCGTCGAAGAACCAGGTCGCGAAGGTGCGATCGCCCGGCGGAATCGTCGCGACCCCCAGCTCGGGACCGACGTCGGTGAAGGTGCCATCGCCGTTGTT
>JACXTT010002095.1_pt1 | contig 31948 bp, 19 predicted proteins | sample 9270951 | NCBI WGS metagenome assembly JACXTT01 (sample SAMN15532306, study PRJNA645909) | rock metagenome | isolation source: weathered quartz diorite | place: Puerto Rico | collected 2017-06-21
TCCAGGTCAAGGTCTAGGTTTAACCATTCGTGACGAACGGGCCGTTGTCCGGCGGGTGACTCGCCACTGTTCGGGCATATCTCGAAGCGGAAGAATTGGGCGATAACGGATTTTTCGGTTCAGTTGAATTCCGGAGTCCATCGCTGCTGAGCGCGCTCGGTGCGGAGGCGAATGAATGGCGATTCTACGTGTTTGCGGACGGCGGTTATCTGACGCTCATCGATCCCCTCCCGCAACAAGATTCGTCTTTTGCCCTCGCAAGTTTCGGCGTCGGCACGCGCATTCATTTTCGCAACCACTTCAATGGCTCGCTCGACGCGGCGGTGCCGTTGTTCAGCCAGACACAAACCAGCGCACTGGATGTGCGACTAACCTTCCGCGTTTGGACCGAGTTCTAGCCACCAAGCCGACCAACTTACCAAGCATGAGAACGAATTATTTCCCATTAAAGTCGCAAACTGCTATCGCGATTTACTTTTCTCTAGCGATCGCGAGTAGTGCCCAAGCCTGGTGGAACAGCGACTGGACCATTCGCAAAAGAATCGAGATCGATACCACGACGGCGGGGACGCCAGTAGCAGATCAGATCGGAGCAATTGCGATTCTGATTCGATTACACGACGGCAACTTTCGATTCGCCAGTGCGAAGGAAGATGGAAGCGACATCAGGTTCATTGCCAGTGACGATAAGACTTTGCTTACCCATCATGTTGAGAGGTACGACGGGCTGCTGAATGAAGCTTTCGTTTGGGTCAAGCTTCCCGATCTAAAGCCGGGTACGAAGACAACCTTCTGGATGTACTACGGAAATTCAGGTCCGAAAGCGACGCGCGTGGATGACCCGAAAGGGACCTACGACGTGAATACTTCGCTAATCTACCATTTTGCGGAGAACAACGCACCGCCGCACGATTCGTCTACCTACAACAACAATGGGGATAAACCAACTATTCCCATGGCGGGATCGTTAATCGGACCAGGGACCCGACTCGATGGCGCGAATCCAATTACTGTTCCCAACTCCGACTCGCTAACGTGGGCGGAGGGTGCAGCGCTGACCTGGTCCGCCTGGATTAAGCCGGCTTCCAATCAAGCCAACGCAATTGTGTTTAGCCGGCGCGATGCCGAACACGCGTTTGCGATCGGAGTAGATAATGGCGCGCCCTTCGTCGAGCTGACCGGTGCTAACGGCACACAGCGCTCAGAAAGCACAACGAAGATAGAACCGAATAGCTGGCATCATGCTGCTGTCATCGTTAGTGGACCAGCAACTACCTTGTATGTCGATGGGCAGGCTTCAGCCACGTTGAACGCTGCGCTTCCGGCGCTTGCTAGTCCGCTTTGGATCGGTGGTGATTCGAATGGCAGCGTTGGGTTCGCCGGCGAAATGGACGAACTGGAGATTTCGAAAGTGGCTCGTTCGCCCGGGTTCATCAAAGTGGCGGCCGTTACTCAAGGTACAGAAAAGGCGGCCAAGTTACTAACCTTTTCTACTGAGGACACTAGAACGAGCTGGTTTAGCGGCGGCTACGTCGGCGTCATTTTGGGATCTCTAACGATTGATGGCTGGCTGGTTATCTGCGTTTTGATCGTGATGTCGGCAATCAGTTGGGTAGTAATGGTGAACAAGGCGCGCTACCTCACTGCGACCACAAAGGGTAACGCACAATTTTTCAAAGATTGGAACCACGTCGCGGCCGATTTGAGTTTCCTGGATGAGAAGGACGCGCGGAAGGTAATTACTCTAGGTGGCCGGATTGACGCCAGAGAGCGGCAATTGGTCAGGCACTCAGCGGTCTATCACATCTACAAAATAGGGGCCGAAGAGATCAGACATCGCCTTTCAATGGAAGGTGCGGCCGCGCATTTGCTTTCGGCCCGCTCGATTCAGGCGATTCGTGCTTCGCTGGATGGTGGTTTGGTGCGCGAGACGCAAAAACTTAATCGCCTGATGGTGCTGTTAACGATTGCCATCTCAGGTGGGCCATTCCTGGGTCTTCTCGGCACGGTTGTAGGCGTGATGATTACCTTTGCGGCAATCGCTGCCCAAGGCGATGTGAATGTAAACGCAATCGCGCCCGGGATTGCTGCGGCGCTTGCCGCCACGGTAGCCGGACTCATAGTGGCCATTCCCGCCCTATTTGGCTACAACTACCTTTTGTCGCGGGTGAAGGAAGCTACCAGCGACATGCACGTATTTATTGACGAGTTCGTCACCAAAATTGCCGAGTATTACGGCGGAACCCGTAGTGATGATGACAGGAAACGGAGTATCCCCAACAATGGGGTACCGCTCGAACTAATCGCCTAGGTTAGGTGCAAGTATGCAGGTTCAAGGCGACAAACCTTACGACGAAATCAACATCACGCCGATGTTGGACCTCGCCTATGTGCTTCTCGTCATCTTTATCCTTATGACAACTGCGACAGTTCAGGGTTTGAAAGTAAACCTTCCCAAAGCGAGCACATCACCAAGTCTCGCCAAGCCACAAACCAAAGCAATCACGATTAACAACGAGGGAAAAATCTTTCTGGATACTATTCCAGTTACTCTTTCGGAGCTGGAGCAGCGCTTGAATTCGCAGAAAGCTCAAACACCCGACTTCCCGGTGGTAGTGCGCGGCGACAGTCTTACCCAGTATCAGGCAGTAATGGATGTGCTCGACATCATCGGGCGACTTGGAATTTCGCAGGTCGGTTTGGCTACTAAACCTCAAGGAAAGTAAAGCGATGGACTTTGATGATGTGGATTCCGAGCAACCGCCGCCAAATTTTTTCCGGCGCTATCGCGTGGCAATCATTGTTGTCGCAGTTTTGCTCACAATCGTAGGCGTCATCGCAAAAATTGCGTCCAGTGGAGGCACATCGTCCCGGCGCGATCCCATCACGATGGTAAATCTGCCGCCACCACCACCACCGCCGCCACCTCTGCAAAGTACGCCGCCACCGCCGCAGGAAGAACAGCGGATGGAGCAACCGATGATCAAGGAAGATCAACCCAAATCGGAGCCGCCAAAGGAGGAACCGCCGTTGGGCACTGGTATCAAGGGCGAAGGGCCGGACAGCTACGGATTGGGCGACAAAGCTGGAAACGGTCGTATCGGCGGTGACCGGGGAAACGGCAGTAAATGGGGTTGGTATGCGAGCCAGGTGCAATCGCGCATTCAGGAGGCGATGCAGCGAAATCGCAAAACCCGCAGCGCAAGCCTGACTGTCAATGTTCGCGTTTGGCCCGACGGCGCTGGACGAATCGCGCGCGCTCAACTTGCCGGATCCACCGGTGACCCGGCATTGGATGGCGCAATTCGCGACGAGGTTCTCACCGGTCTGCAACTTCAGGAACCACCACCGCCGGGAATGCCTAGTCCAATCACGCTTCGACTTATGGCTCGCCGTCCGCACTAACGAATAACCAACCTGCTCATGCTTCTCGTTAAAACGATCTTGGTTCGCGCAGTTATCGGTCTCGCATTTTTCGCGATCGCGAGTCGCACTGCCTTTGCCACCGAAGCGGATGAAGCGAGGGATAGCGCGACCTTTCCACAAAAACGGATCTTAGATGTGCAAACAAACGGGAGTGCGATCGTGCAAGTTAAGTCTGCGAACGAAGTCGCTGCTGCAAACCAAAATGCTCTCGAGCCGGCAGCCCCCTTACCAGCGCCTAAGCCGACGCCCTCGCAAAATGTAACCATCAATCTCATTCATCGGCTGGTTGAGCGCGGCGTGTTGACAAAGGAAGATGCAGAGGAGTTGATCAAGCAGGCGGAACAAGATGCGGCAACTGCGCGCGAACAGGCCATCGCCGCCAGATCGCAAACAACGCAATCTTCCGAGAATCCGCCGGCCTTAATTCCTCCGGATATTCCGGCGCCGACGAACCCTGAGCAAATTCCCGCCGCATCGGAAACGCCGGCGGGTGTTGATCGGCCGGCGGAGGGTCCGGAGGACGAAGTGCGCGTCACGTATGTACCCGAAATCGTGAAGCAACAGATTCGCGATCAGATCAAGCAGGAAGTGTTGGAGCAGGCGCGCGAGGAGAATTGGGCGAACCCACGCACATTTCCGACCTGGGTACTGCGATTCACGCCGTTCGCCGATCTGCGACTTCGCTACGACGGAAGATTCTTTCCGGAAGGCAACGACAACACCGGCGCGTTTCCGAACTTCAACGCAATCAACACTGGCCCGCCTTTCGATGTCAGCGGCAACGTTTTCTCGCCACAGTTGAATGTCGATCAAGATCGACAGCGTGCTCGGATTCGTTTCCGGGTCGGCGCGCAGATGGATTTGGAGGACGGATTCACCTTCGGATTGCGCATCGGCGCAGGCGAGACGAACACGCCGACATCAACCGACCAGACGCTCGGCGTCGCGAATGGCGGCCAGGGCGGCAACTTCAGCAAGTATGCGATCTGGCTGGACCGCGCCTTCATCAAATACGAGCTCGGCGGACAACCGAGCGAAGATTTCGTCGCCGAAGTCGGCCGGTTCGACAATCCGTACTTTACCGTCAGCGAATTGATGTGGGATGTCGATCTTGGCTGGGACGGGCTCGCGCTGAGCGGAAAGCATCGCGTCGCCGAGGGCGTGACGCCGTTCGTTGCCGGCGGTATTTTTCCCGTTTTCAACACCGAGCTGAATTTCTCGTCAAATCGGCCGGACAAATTCCCAAGTGAGGACAAATGGCTCTACGGTGGTCAAACCGGAGTCGGTATCCGCTTCAGCAAAGATTTCAGCGCGAAAGTCGCGGGCGGCTTCTTCGACTTCTACAACATCGAAGGCAAACTTTCCGACCCGTTTGTGCCGCTCACGACTTCTGATCAAGGCAACACGGATGATAGCCGGCCGTCGTTCGCGCAGAAGGGCAACACTTACTTCCCGATCCGGAAAATCATTCCGACGGTCGATAACAGTTTCGGCACCACGAAACAGTTTCAGTATTTCGGTTTGGCGACACCGTTTCGTGTTGTCGATGCGGCGGGCAGTCTCGATTACGCGCACTTCGATCCGGTGCACATGACGCTTTTCGGCGAATGGATCGACAACGTCGGGTTTGATTACAACGACATCAATGCCATCGCAATCAACAATCGCGGCCCTAATCGGGCGCATGGAAAGCCGGGCAATTTCGCGGGTGGCAATGTCGGGTGGATCGCTGGATTGAAAGTAGGCCACCCCGCGCTGGAGAAACGCTGGGACTGGGTCCTGGGAATTAGTTACGAGTATCTGGAATCGGATGCGACCGTTGATGCCTTCAACGATTCCGATGGCGGCGGGGGCGGCACTAATGTCAAAGGCTACAACGTGACCGGCGCGCTCGCGCTCTCACCGCATGTCAGCGTCGCCCTGCGCTGGATCAGCGCGAATCAAATCGCCGGGCCAACTCTTCGAAGCGACATCTTCTTCTTCGATCTCAACGCGAAATTCTAATGAAAAAAATAATCAGATCAATTGTCCCGTTTGTTATCACCTGTTTGATTTTCGTTGGTCCGGCCAGAGCGGATGATGCCCGGCTAAAGGAAACGGTGCGGACGCTGACACTGCGGCTGCGCTCTGCTGAAACCGAACGCAATAATTTGCTCAGCGAAAAGGCGCAGTTCGAGCAGGAGAAGAAAACGCTGACCGAGAAGGACAAAACCTTGACCAAGCAAGCTCAGATAGACAAGGACACAATCGCAACCCTGACAACCAAGACTTCGGACCAGGAGTCCGCTCTGAACCAGGCGAAAGATGCACTTGAAAAATTCAAGAGTAGTTACGATCAGATGGCAGTCGCGGCCCAAAAGGAAAAAGCCGAACACAACAAACTCACCAGTGAAATCGTTCTACTCAAACGTAAACTGGCCGATCGCGAAGCGAAGAACCGCGAGCTCTACAAGCTCGCTAGTGAAATCCTGACGCGTTACGAAAAGTTCGGACTAGGCGACGCTTTGGCGGCACGTGAACCATTTACAGGCATCGCCCGCGTGAAGTTGGAAAATCTAGTGCAGGATTACTCCGATAAGATCGCGGATCAGCGTGCCAAGCCTTAATGGCTTCCGGCTTTCGCCCCTTACTTTCCATCGCGCAGCCGATAACCATAGCCGCGTACGGTCTCGATTACATCGGCAGCGCTTCCGAGCTTGTTGCGTAAGCGGCGGATGTGCGTGTCCACGGTTCGCGTTTCGATCTCCGTGCTATAGCCCCAAACATCTCGAAGCAGCTGATCGCGAAGATGGACGCGCCGCGGGGCCTGCATTAGCTTGGTTAGCAATCTGAACTCGACCGCAGTCAAGCGCACGTTGGCGCCGGCGACAGTCACTGAGTGGCGCGCCAGATCGAGCGTGATCGCTCCAGCCTCTAGATTTTGCTCCACCGGCCCGTTTCTGTCGCGTTGCAGAATGGCCTGCGCGCGTAGGACAAGCTCGCGCGGGCTAAAAGGTTTGGTCACATAGTCAGCCGCGCCAAGTTCAAAACCGATGATACGGTCCACCTCTTCCGCTTTTGCCGTGAGCATCAGAATAGGGATATGGCGTGTCGCGGCGGTGAATTTCAAGATCTTTGCCAGTTCAAGGCCGCTCATCTTAGGAAGCATCAAGTCGAGAACAATCAGATGCGGAATCTCACGGCGCGCCTTTGCCAAGCCTGTGACTCCATCGAAAGCAGCTGAGATAGAGAATCCCCCTGCCTTCGTGAAGGTACGTGTTACTAGGTCGACGATGTCGTGGTCGTCTTCAACGATGAGTACCTGAGTAGTCGGTGGAAGCATGTGCCGAAAATTACTAGGAAGTATTGATTAAATCCGGACGCGAAACAGCAGTCTGAATGTAACAATTGTGTGACAAACGGAATCGTCGCCGGCATCTCGAAGCCGGCGTTCGACTAAGGACGCTGCCCTGGACATGAATTAAGACAAAAATGTCACAGGCAATTTTAAATAATTGAGTTTCCGTTTGCGGTACGTCTTTGCTTCTCGGCTATGAACTCCCACCATTCTCCCAGTAACTACCCGATACACCGACCTCTTTCGTGCATCGGAGTGCGACGGCCGAGCTTGCGAATTGCGCTTTCGTTAGTCGCGGCAGCTTTTGTCGCCGTCCCACCGCCTTTCGTTGTTCTCGCGGGCGATATTCTGCGCGGTGGTAGTGCCGCTGCTCCATCGCATAATGCATCTCCAGAAACAGGGAATCCACCCGCCGCCGCCACGCTCGCAAGCGTAAGCGGTCGTGATTCGCTGGCGCGCACAACTCAAGCCCTGCAAGCCGTCCAAGCGATGCAGGCTGCGGCGCGCGCGGCCGCTATGAATGGCGGGAATAATCCTGGTTCAAATCCTAATCTTTCTCTCCCCAATGTTCCAAACGGTCTCACGGCTGGGGGTCTGCAAGTTGCCCCTGGCGTTCCGGGGAATCTACCAAAGCCTGGCCCTGGCGAAGATCCAACACTTTGGTCTGGGGCAAATCTACCCACCCAAGCTATCAGCAATGGTACAACCGATGTCTCGATCGTTCAGACCGCACAGCAAGCATTGTTGAACTGGCGAACCTTTAACATCGGGAAGGAAACCAAACTCACATTCGATCAGACCGGCGGCGGCGTGAATGCGAGCCAATGGATCGCATTTAACAAGGTTAATGATCCATCTGGAGTTCCATCGCAGATACTGGGTTCACTCGATGCCATTGGCCAGATCTATGTCATTAACGCCAACGGAATTATCTTTGGCGGTTCCTCTCAAATCAATGTGCATACACTGGTCGCCTCCGCCCTACCGATTAATGACAATCTCATTAGCCGCGGCCTTCTCAATAATCCTGACAATCAGTTTCTTTTTTCGGCCTTGCCCCTTCCGGCTGGTAGCAACGGAACGCCAGCGTTTACGCCGCCGCCGTCGAATACGGTGGATAGTCATTATGGCAACATCGTAGTGCAAGCGGGCGCGACCATTACAAGTCCGACCAGTGCCGACCATGTCGGCGGGCGGGTCGCATTACTCGGCGCTAACGTGACGAACGAGGGCACCATCTCTACGCCTGACGGCCAAACCATTCTCGCTGCCGGTTTGCAAGTCGGCCTCGCCGCGCACGCCACCAGCGATCCCAGCCTCCGCGGCCTGGACGTGTTCGTTGGTCAGGTTGGAACCTATGCAGGACAGGCTACTAACGCCGGACTAATCGATGCGGCACGAGCCGATGTCACCATTGCCGGGAAAGATGTCAATCAACTTGGCTTCATCAATAGCTCGACGTCTGTCTCCTTAAATGGTCGGATTGATTTACTGGCAGAATACAACGCCATCAGCGACGATCCGAAAAACACGGCGGCTAATCCTCCACCGTTCCTCTTCCAATCTACCGGGAACGTCGAGTTCGGTCCGAACAGTGTAACGCAAGTCCTGCCAGAACTTTTCAGTTCCGAGCGCGTTGTCGGGACGCAGTTGGCATTAATGTCCCAGGTTAACGTCCAGGGTCTTGCCATCCATGAGGCTTCCGATGCAATCATTTCAGCGCCGAGTGGTAATGTGGCGTTGACTGCCGGCAATTGGATTTCCTTCATCGAAAGTAATTTCCCTGCCAGCCGCTTGATTTCGTCGTCCGGCCAAATTTATCTTGATTCCGGTGCGACCATTGATGTGTCGGGCTCGCAGAATGTGAGCGCTTCAGTGGCTGAGAATATAATCGCGGCGCAACTACTGGGGCCAGAGTTAGCTAACTTTCCTTTGCAGCGCAACGGACCACTGCGCGGCAAAACTATCTATATCGACATCCGTAATCGCGGAAACTATAACGGTCAAGACTGGGTCGGCACGCCTTTGGCCGATGTCTCCGGATACGTTAATCTGGTTCAGAGAACAGTCGGAGAACTTACTACCGCAGGAGGAACGGTCTCGCTTAGCGCGGGCGAGTCTGTGGTCATGCAGCCAGGTTCAAGTATTAATGTCTCGGGTGGCTCGGTTAACTACACTGGTGCTCAGGTCAGGACAACCCAAGTAGTCTCCGATGGTCACATCTTCGATATATCGCAAGCGACCCCTGATCGCATCTACAGTGGAATCTTGGGCGGATTCACCACGATTCACCCAAAATGGGGAGTAGTTGAAACATTTGCAACTGTTTTGCCGAGCACCAGTCGATTCGAACCGGGCTACATTCAAGGTGAAAACGGCGGAAGCCTTTCCATCGTAGCACCCTCAATGGCGCTGGATGGACGTTTGCTTGGCAACACCATAGCGGGCCCGCAACAGCGCACTGCTCCGCCCACGCCAAGCGCCCTGTCGTTGGTCTTTCAAGCTCAAGACCCCACTCCAACAGCCTTTCTTCCCTTCTCCCCTACGCCGCCTTTGGTTATCTTCCAATCAAGTTCAGGGTTGGCAGCGGCGGCTCCTTTCGCTCTCGATAGCGCTGGCAACCCATTGCCGCTCCGGGCAGATCGGAAGGAGCAGGTCGTTCTTTCCCCCGATCTTTTGAACGTTGATGGCTTCGGCATCCTAAAAATTGATGACAGCGACGGTAATATCAGCGTCCCAGCCGATATTCAGTTAACTACGCCGGTCCGCGGGTCGATCGCACTTTCCGGGGCAAACATAGACGTCGAAGGCAAGCTGATCTCCCCAGGTGGAAGTTTGACCTTTAACGTTTACGATATCTCTCCAACTACCGTCGCGCAATTGAATCGTGGCACTATTTTGACGATTCCACCAGCTGATCCCAGCCGCGGGCATTTCTTTCTCGGGACTGGAGCATTTCTTGATGCAGCCGGAATGATAACAGACGATCGGCCTAATAGCGTTCTTCCGGTAAACGCTACGTATACGGCAAACGGAGGGACGATCGCGATCAATAGCTATAGCTCTGATCTTGCTGCGGGTAGTGTTATTAGTGTTTCCGGCGGAGTTACGGTTAGTGGGTCAGGTCAGTTAGCATACGGCGCCGCCGGTACACTGGTCATCAAAGCAGGACAGGATCCAAATGTAGCAGCTGTTCTTGACGGGAAACTGACGCTCGCAGCCGAGCTACAAGGTTATTCGGGCGCGAATGGGGGATCCCTCAGCATTTTGGCGCCCTCTATTCAGGTCGGCGGCGCAACCAGCAATTCCGACACACTGCTGCTCGCGCCGAATTTCTTGAATCAAGGTGGATTTACCAGCTTTACTCTCAGCGGTTTGGGCGCGCCAACCGGACATCCCGATCAATATTTGCCGGCAGTAGTAATTGCATCGGATACGACCATTGCTCCGGTGGCCCAGAGTGTCCTGGTGCATTTGGATGCGAATGGCCCCGGGACGCTCACACTCGCGCCGGCTTTATTGCCCCAGGGTCTGCGGACACCGTTTAGCATATCGTTTCGCGCTCCCGGCGTTAAAAATCCTATCAATAACCTTCCAATTGTTCGCGGCGACTTTGTGATGGAGGCAGGGGCCTCGATTCAAACCGACCCGCGTGGAAGTGTCTCGATCAGCGGTGATACCGCCGCGGTCCTGGGCTCGATTGTCGTGCCCGGCGGAACTATTTCAATCAGCGGCGGCGGCAACACGACGGACGTGTTTCCTACCGAGCAATCGCGCGCGTTGCCGACCGTTGATCTTGGCCCAGCCAGTTTTTTATCTACAGCTGGAGTAACACTTTTGACCCTAAACTCACTTGGATTAAGAAACGGAACTGTCCTGGACGGAGGCAAGATCATAGTTTCAGGAAATATTGTCGCGGAAAATGGATCAAAGCTGGATGTCTCCGGCGCGACTGGCACCCTTGATCTCCTACCCGGATTTGGCGGAAGCACTTCTAGCGCATCATTAACCGGGCAGCAATTCGTTCCGACCCAGGTCGATTCAAATGGCGGGTCAATTACATTAAAGGGCGGTCAGGAACTTTTTACCGATGCCACATTCGAAGGCGCCGCCGGCGGTCCTTCGGCAATGGGGGGCAGCCTGTCAATTTCATCAGGGCGGTTCTTTGAAGGACAACAGTTGCCGACTGATGCGACAATGCTCGTTACTCAAAGTGATTTGACGATTCCGGCAAGCTTCTATGGAGCAGGCCAGGATGCTATCGGCCATGCGGTTGTAGGCAGTGGCGGTCAGACCATTCTTGGTCAGGGCTATTTCGCTGCTAATAAGTTCAATCAGTCCGGCTTGGATTCACTTTCACTGCAAAGCGCACCGTTCGTTGGCAAAGTCCAATTTTCTGGTCCGGTAACAATTACTGCCGGTAACAGAATCAACGTCGCCAACGGCGGAGTTATCGATGCGAATGGAGCAGTTAGCTTGAACGCCCCCTATGTCCAGATAGGTAGCTCGTTTCAGAACCCGTTACAGCCACAGCAGATAGTGTCTCCATTTCTGCTTGGGTCAGCTCCTTTCAACTTTCTACCGACTTTCGGCGCGGGAAGTCTGAGCGTAACCGCGAAGCTCATCGATATAGGTAATCTCTCAACGCAAAACATCGGGAACGTAAACCTGGTCGCCAATAATGGTGATATTCGTGGTGACGGCACCTTTGATGTAGCGGGTCACCTTTCGATTACGGCCGCCCAAATTTATCCGCCGACCGCAGTGGGTTTTACCCTCGCCGCCTATGATTACACTCCCCCCCACGAAGCGCTTCACCAGGGTTCGATCACACTCGCCGCATCAGGCTCGCGACAGTTGCCATTTTCTGCCGGAGGCCAGCTCAACCTATACAGCTCGATTATTAATGACGGCGGAGTTCTCCGTGCGCCGATCGGAACGATCAATATCGGATGGAACGGTAACGGCGCTGCGCCCATTGATTTGATCACTGGACAGCAGGTGCCTGTTGCCCAGCAGGTCGCTCTACGGCCGGGAAGTGTTACGTCGGTCTCAGCGGTGGATCCGGTCAGCGGCAAAACCGTTACAATCCCCTATGGGTTTAACCTCAATGGCACGTCATGGATCGATCCGACTGGAATTGATATTACTTCCGGAGGCGTACCTCCAAAATCGATTAATATCTCCGGAACAAATATCGTGAACCAGGCGGGATCGACGATCGATCTTCGAGGTGGCGGAGACTTATATGCTTATCAGTTTGTTCCGGGAACTGGCGGGACAAATGATGTGCTCGGCTCCTCAACAACCTTTGCCATCATCCCCAATTACCAGACCGAATACGCTCCGTTTGCGCCATACAATCCAATAGCAACGACTGTCTTTGGCAATGACCAGGGATACGTGACCGGTAAGTTAAACGTGGGCGACGGCGTCTTTCTTAACGCAAGTCGCGGCCTTCCATCGGGGATGTATACATTGCTCCCAGCACGCTACGCCCTGCTGCCGGGAGCCTTCTTGATAACACCAAAGGCTGGAGTGCCGACCGCTACTTTTGTCCAGCCGGATGGTTCGAGCCTCGTATCGGGGTATCGTTTTAACGGCTTCACTCCTCCAGTCACACAACCCGTTTTCTCTTCTTTTGAAGTAGCTTCACAGTCGGTTGTGCGACAACGCGCGCCATACAACAACTTTTCCGCTAACAAATTTCTAAACGATGGCGCCGCCGCTCATGGCGGGCAGGTACCACCTCTTCCGATTGATTCAGGCCATCTTCTTTTCGACGCAGCGCAATCGTTGGATATCCGCGGCACTTTGGCGGGGCAAGCTCCGGCCGGTGGGCGTGGCGGGCAAGTGGACATCAGCAGCCCACTCGACATTCTGATTACGAATCCGAACGTGACCTCGGCAGGTAATTTCTTGGTGCTCAATTCGACGGAGTTGAGTTCGTTTGGGGCGGAGAGCCTGTTAATTGGTGGCATCCGCCAAAATACCGCGACCGGCACATCGATCGCGGTCAAGACCGACAACATCACAGTTGCTAACTCGGGCGCTCCGCTAAGCGCGCCCGACCTGATCCTCGTGGCCAACAAGGATCTTGTTGTTGTAAGTGGATCGGACATAGAAGCATCAGGCTCAATCTCGTCGGCTACCCCACTGTCGATAGGAACTAGCAGCACGCCAGGCAGCGGCGACGGCGTGTTACTAAGGGTCAGTGCTGCTCCGACCGCACAGGTCAGCCGTTTCGGAGTCGATTCCACCGCAACGGTTCCAAATGAAGTTATTGAGGCGAACGCGAGGATCGCCGGCGCAAGCGTTACCTTGGATTCAACCTATGCCACGAACCTCAGTCCGACGGCGGCGATTACTGGACGCTCGGTAAACCTCGACAGTGGCCAAATCAGCATTCAGTTGCCTAACGGCACGGTTACGCAACCAACAGCAGGACTTGTCCTCGCGGGTGTTGCGCTTCAGAACGTGGAATCGGTCCAATCGCTTTCGTTGCTGAGCTATTCGTCGATCGACATCTATGGCTCGGGGACGATCAATTCTTCCAACAACCTACAACTTCACGCGGGCGAGATGCGCGGCTTCAGCAACGGCGCCACGGTTGATTTCGTCGCCAAGGAGATTGTGCTTGATAATTCCGCAAACGGCAGCGCTCCGGGCAGCGTGGCGCCCGCGACCGGCGCACTTCAGTTCGATTCGAACACGATCGAGATCGGAGCGAATCAACTTAAGGTTGATCAGTTCGCGAATATTTCGCTGAATACTACCAACGGACTTTTATTGGGTAGTGTCGGCGAACTCGATATTCAAGGTAATCTGACGGTCACTGCGCCAGTTATTGCCGGTAGACAAGGTGCAACTCAAGTAGTTAGTGCCACCGGCGCAGTTCAATTGAAATCGCCGACCTTACCTTCAGGGACATCGGTTACCAGTGGAATTGGAGCAAGTCTAACAATTTCTGGATCCAGCCTGGCAGCGGATACAAATATAAGTGCTCCGAGTGGGCAGATAGCGCTGCACGCAACGAACGGTGATCTAGCAATTGGAAGCATCTCTGCCAGCAACCTGGACGTCAGTGGTACGGCAAGAACCTTCTACGATTTAGTTAAATACACCGATGGTGGGCAAATCAACCTGATCGCGGACCATGGTTCCGTGAACGTTGCTGCAAACAGCACCGTCAACGTCGCTGCGCAGCCGGCTGGCGGCAACGCCGGAACCCTTGTGGTAGCTGCTCCGGCCGGAACATTTACCATAAATGGGACGATGAGTGCCGCGAGCGGAGCTAACGGTACCGGCGGTAATTTCTCTCTTGATATCGGAAGCTTGCCCGCGCTCGCAGGTCTCGATGCGCAGCTCAACGCGGCGTCCTTCAGCCAATCGCGCTCCATTCGGGTGCGGACTGGAAATGTTCTGGTCGATGGCGAGGCGATCGCGAAGAGCTTTAATCTTTCAGCGGATCAAGGTTCGATCGCTGTTACCGGAACAATCGACGCATCCGGGAATTACGGCGGCGTGATTGATCTTGTCGCCAGTGGAAGCGTCGTCCTGCAGCCCGGCTCGTTGCTGTCGGTCGTAGGGCAGAATTTCGACCATGCCGGAAAAGGTGGATCGGTCTCTCTCGAGGCAGGCTCGGAAACCAACGGGACCTTTGATCCAAATGCGGTTGTCGACATTCAAAGCGGATCGACCATTGATCTGTCTGTTGTGAGTAATAACGGAGCCAGCGCGAGTCTGGGAGAGTTTACCGGCAGTTTGCATTTGCGGGCTCCGCAGACCTCTGGTAGCACGGATGTTCGAATTAATCCGATTAATGGAACGATAGTAAACGTGTCGAGTATCGTGGTAGAGGGCTACGAGATCTTCAATGCGACCGATGGCTCGATCAACAATCAGACGTCTGCTGTCTTTGCCAATGGGACAACTTTCGCAGGAAATAGCGCGACAATTAGTTCCCGGTTGCTGGCGCATAATCAGAGTCTCGCTCCCGTTACGGTAATCGTACCTGGAGCCGAGATTATTAATCTAAGTGGTAACCTGGCGCTTGGGGCCCCCGATTCGATACCTGCAAGTGGTGATTGGGATCTCTCCACCTATCGCTTCGGACCGAATAATGTTCCGGGTGTTCTAACGCTGCGCGCCGCGGGTAACCTGGTTTTCTATAACGCATTAAGCGACGGTTTTACTTCCAGTCCTGATAGCTCTGTTGCCTACAACGCGGTGTTGTTGCCGCAAAACACATCCTTACCAGCGAATGTTCAATCGTGGTCGTATCGCCTGGTTGCAGGCGCGGACTTCAACGCCGCCGATTTCCACGGCGTTCAAGCACTCTCCATTTTGGACGCGAGCTCCGGATCGGTGCAACTCGGTAAGGACTATGGCCTGAACGTCTTTGTCCCCAGCGGTCCAAATGCATTAACGAGCAATGCGGTCTCGACAAACTATCAGGTCATCAGGACTGGCACCGGCAATATAGACGTGGTCGCAGGTAGAGACATTCAACTTCTCAATCAGTTCGCTACAATCTACACAGCCGGCACCCAAGTAGCCGATCCTGCTTTGGGCGGAACTTTTGACTTTCCTAATACGGATGCCATAGGACAAAGAGGCGGAGCGTTAGGTGCAATTCAGCAGACTCCGGCCTATCCCGCGCAATATAGCTTCGCCGGCGGAAATGTCACGCTAACGGCGCAACGTGATATCATTCACCAAACACGAAACGCCGCCGGAGTTCTAGTCGAAGATTCGTCGCGAGAATTACCTGTCAACTGGCTTTATCGGCGCGGGTTTGTCGATCCTGCAACCGGCTTGTTCGGCGTGGTAGTCAGGAATGGCGCTAGTGACATCGGCTCGACTACATGGTGGACGGATTTCAGTAACTTTTTTGAAGGGATAGGAGCGCTGGGTGGCGGCAATGTAACGATTACATCGGGTCACGATGTTAGTAATATCGACGCTGTCGTCCCGACTAACGCCCGGATGCCGGGAAAGGATTCGAGTGGAAACCCAATCGCACCGAATCTTGCCAAACTTGTGGAATTGGGTGGCGGCGATGTTGTCGTGCACGCTGAAAATGACATCAACGGGGGCGTCTATTACGTCGAGCGGGGAGCAGGCACGCTGGATGCCCGGAATAGCATTCTGACCAACGGCACGCGCACGCCTTCCAGCGCCGCGATTACTAGTTTGGCTGATACTCTGCCGGAAACCACCTGGCTACCCACGACGCTCTTCCTGGGAAAGGGTAGTTTTGATGTCCGCGCCGGAGGTGATCTATTACTCGGGCCGGTCGCGAATCCATTCCTTCTACCCGAAGGCATAAACAATTCATTTTGGTATAAGACGTACTTCTCCACCTACGCTTCGACCGATGCAGTTAACGTCGTTTCTCTTACCGGAAGCGTTACTCTTCGCGAGAGTACGACATTGCCCGGTGGTCAAGGGTCGTCGGCCCCGATATTGCAGGGTTGGCTGGCAAACATTTCCCTGCTCAACACGAATCCTCAGACTCTAAGCGTCTCTTTTTACCAACCCTGGTTGCGACTGAATGAGACCAGCGTCGATCCAGTTGCTACCTTGGTTTCCCTGTTGCCTTCGACCTTGCGGGCGACCGCCATGTCGGGAGATGTAAACGTTGTGGGAAACCTTAATTTGTTCCCCGCACCGCAAGGTACCCTCGATATTTTAGCCAAGGGTGCGGTCAATGGCGTGCACATTAACGGGTTCCTTAATCAGACGACATGGGGCGCGAGTACAATCAATCTCTCCGATGCCGATCCCAATCGAGTGCCGGGCATCATTTCTCCGTTCGCCTTTCGAACTGTTCTCGGCGACCCGAGTTCGTCGGGGCTCAATCGCGTGACCGGGGATCTCTTCTTGACATTCATCAACAATGTATTCGCAGAGACCGGCTCGACCCAAGGAAGCGCAAGTGTTCTTCAAACAAAACAGACCTTACATGCTTCTGGTCTTCTTCACGCCAACGATCCGAACCCAATTCACATTTATGCCGGAAACGGGGATATCTCCGGGTTCACTTTGTTCTCCGGCAAGGCGGCGCGCGTCGCATCTGGCCGGGATATAACCGACGTCGGTTTTTATATCCAGAATGTGAAGTCGAGCGACCTCAGCGTCATTGCTGCCGGCCGCGACCTGATTGCTTACGATCCGAATTCAGTTCTTCGGGCGGCAGCGCAATCACCTGGTAACGCGTTAAACACAAATGCTACGCCTGCTACCGGGGACATTCAGATCAGCGGACCTGGAACGTTGGAAGTGTTGGCGGGTAGAAACCTCGACCTGGGAGTAGGCCCGAATAACCCCGATGGTACCGCAGTCGGAATAACGAGCATCGGGAATGCTCGAAATCCGTCGTTACCCTTTCAAGGAGCCGATGTAACCGCGGCAGCTGGGATTGGAGGCGCCAGTACCCTCGCCAACAGCAAGCTGGATTTCGCAACTTTCATCTCGCGATTTCTGGATCCGACTGCGGGAGGGGCTGAGGCCGCGCGTTACCTGCCAGAACTTGGCAAGTTACTTGGTCTTGCAAGCCAGAGTAACTCCAGCATCTGGGAAGAATTCAGGCAGTTGCCCGAAGAGAAACAAGATGCGTTCGCCCTCGACATTTTCTACCTGGTTTTGCGCGATGCCGGCCGGGACCACAATAATCCGAGTAGCCCGAACTTTGGATCCTACAAGAATGGCTACGCTGCGCTACATGCCATCTTCCCTGCCACCACTCAATGGCAAGGCGATATTTCGTTAACATCCCGCGAAATCAAAACGCTGAACGGAGGCGACATCAATTTACTTGCGCCCGGTGGTCAACTAAATGTCGGAGTCAATGTGACGGGCGCGCAAGCAGCCGACCAGGGCATTCTTACCGAGCACGGCGGGAACATAGCAATTTTCACCGACAGAAGCGTGAACGTCGGAACCTCGCGTATCTTCACGTTGCGTGGCGGAAACGAGATCATCTGGTCAACAAATGGTGATATTGCTGCCGGATCATCTTCCAAGACCGTTCTAGCCGCACCGCCGACGCGCGTGCTCATCGATCCGCAGAGTGGAGATGTACGGACCGATCTTGCTGGTTTGGCAACGGGCGGCGGGATTGGCGTTCTTGAAACCGTTGCCGGAGTTCCGCCCAGTGATGTCGATCTCGTCGCCCCGACCGGAACGGTCAATGCCGGTGACGCAGGCATTCGTGTTTCCGGCAACCTAAACATCGCGGCAGTATTGGTGTTGAATGCCGGAAACATCCAGGTTGGCGGCACGAGTGCGGGAGTGCCGACCGCCGCGGTCCCGAACATCGGTAATCTGACGTCCGCATCGAATACAATAGGCGCAGCGAACAACGCCGCGGAGCAGAGCACTGGGCAAAATCGGCCGTCCACCGCGCAGGAAGATATCCCATCTATTATCTCAGTGGAAGTGATCGGCTATGGTGGAAGCGATGACAACAGCAACGATCAAGACGAGGAGAGAAACAAAGGTCGCGCTCAGGAGCTGCAGCGGCTCTAACTGCTACCGAGAACGGTCTTAAGGTTCGCGGCAACGTCAGTTTCAAACGAGATAAATATCTCGGATACGGTAGCCGAAACCTCGGATGGTTTCGATAATGTCACCGGACTTGCCCAGTTTGAAGCGAAGGCGCCGGATGTGCGTGTCTACGGTCCTGGTATCAATCGTTCGATGGTATCCCCAGACATCGCTCAGTAGTTGCTGACGTGAGAAGACCCGTTTGGGAGATTCCATGAACTTGGTAAGGAGTTTGAACTCCACCATCGTCAATCGAACCGAAACACGGTCGACAAGGACAGAATGGGCGGTTACGTCAACAGTTATGTTACCCAGCTGCAGCGTTCGATCTACGCGAGCGCTGCCGTTTCGATTTAAGATCGACCTAGCGCGAAGAACGACTTCGCGAGGACTAAATGGCTTCGTCACATAGTCGGACGCGCCCAACTCGAAACCGAGGATTCGGTCAACTTCCGCCGCTTTGGCAGTTAGCATCATGATAGGAATATGTCGCGTGTCGGAATCACACTTGAGTATTTTTGCCACCTCCAGACCAGGCATTTTCGGTAACATCAAGTCGAGGATGATTAGTCGCGGTAACTCGCCCCGCGCTTTGGAAAGAGCAGCTTGGCCGTCTAGTGCCGTCGATACTAAAAAATCTCCGGCCTTCGAAAAGGCTCCCGATAACATTTCCAAGATGTCTTGGTCATCGTCAACGATCAAAACAGGCAATTCGGGTGTGATCATGCGCTCGGGAGACGCCGAAGTATGTGAAATCATCGCGGAAGATTCAGCATCGCAAGTGTGACAATTGTGTGACGTTGTCACGCTTGCTTCCGGGGTTTGTTGCCGAAGTGTAACATGAAGAATCCGATTCTCCCTATTTCATTGTGGAGTGAGGCAGTTTTCCATACTCGTTGCCAGCGTTGTGGTCCTTGAAGCTACCAGCTTGCTTCCGCCCTCCTATTTCGCAGGCACACTGCCGGATCTGAAGGGTATTGAAGTCGCAGCGACAAAAGGCGACGCTGAAGCGCGATTTCAGTTAGGTCGCGCCTACTTCCGCGGAGCGGGCTTACCGAAGGACGACGCAAAAGCAGCGGAACTTTTTCGTCAGGCGGCTGAGCAACACCATGCAAAGGCGCAACACAATCTAGGCGTGATGTACCTACAGGGAAGAGGAGTAGAAAAAGACCCCAAGCAGGCCCTGATCTGGTTCCGCGCTGCTGCGGACCAGGGGATTCCGGAGTCCGAGGACTTCGTCGGAATCATGTTTCGCGACGAAATAGGTACGAAGAAGGATGTCCGAACAGCGGCCAATTGGTTCAAGAAGGCGGCGGATCATGGATTGGTCGATGCACAAACACACCTCGGACGCCTTTACTATTTTGGGGATGGGGGCTTCGAGCCGAATTATAGAGAAGCCGCAAAATGGCTGACTAAGGCGGCTACGCAAGGGAGCGGCTGGGCCCAGAATACTCTCGGTTCAATGTACGAAACGGGACGCGGGGTTTCCAAGGATGACGCGGTTGCAGTCGAATGGTTTCGCAAGGCCGCGGGGCAAGGCGATCCCAAGGCGCAAAGCAATTTAGGGCGGGCTTACACCACGGGTTCCGGAGTGGAAAGGGATTCGATCACCGCTTATGCATGGCTCAAAATCAGTGCCGAACAGGGCGAAGTTAGCGCCAAGGTTCTCCTGGAAGAGTATCGACGAACCATGACGCCCGCGCAGATTCAGGCCGGGGAGATATCGGCTGGCGAGATCCGATCCCGCGTGCACTCACCGCCAGGCTCTCCATCGCCAGCCAGTGAACGTCTCTAAGTTTTAGGGCGAGGCTTCGTTCATCGACGCGGCTTGCGCCGAAGAAAAAGCTCCCCAGCCATACCGCGCCCGGTATTCTTCGTCTTCCAAGGTAAAGGAGGATCGTCGCGCGGAATTGACAGCTCCGCCGGGGATTGGTGGAGAAATGTCTGCGTTGGCGGAACGATCGGCAGGTGTGATTGACCGACGGTTCTGACCAACGGCGGCATTGGCATCGCTGACAGGCGTCCCGACGGCCGGTTCACTTGTTGCCGCACCACCAACCATTTGGTCACGGAGTCTCGTTGAACTGTTACTTGCGCTGCGTTCCTGGACCGCCGGCGAAGCGGAATTCGATCCTTCGCGCGGGTCAATCACAGTGACGATTGAATTGGCATTGTTGCGAGCTGCGGAGTTGTGATCAGGCGTGACGATAGTTACGGGGCTCGAGCTATTTTCAGTAGTGGAGTCGTCGCTTCCATCTCTAGTTATTGCCTTACGTTCAAGCAGCGGTGAAGCGGCTTCAGTTTCAGCTATCCAATCCTCTCGAAAAAAATAAAAGCCTGCGATGGCCATGACAATGCACGCGCCCGTTACAAACACAAACATAAGGTCCGGCCACTTCACGCTAAAAACTTGATTCCTCACTTATATCTCGCCTGTCTTTTTGCTTGTAAGCAATGAGGCGGTGTGAGTCTTGCAACTCACACCGCTTCAAAGTGCCTCTTCCCTTAGCAGTGCTTTTAGAACGAGATTGGACTTACGACAGCGCCGTCCGACGCGCGGTTCACAGTCATATCAGTTAGCGCAATGTTTGGAGTAAGCTGGGCCGAAGTCTCGCCTTTGATGCCATTCACGAGATTAGTCGCGAACGTCGATTTGATGCCAGCTAAGGCACCATACATCACATGCTCGTAACCCCAGAAGGTGTATTGGCCTTGTTCTACTGCGAGCGCCGAGAATAGGACCCCATTGTAACTTAATTCCACCGCGGGATTTGTCGCCGCTCCGATGGCAGTATTGGCGTCACTCACCCCGAGATAGGTCAACAGGAAGCCGCCGGTCAGGCTCGCTGACCACGTCTGATAAGCACTGGCCGTTAGCGTGAGATTAAGATATCCACGGAGGCTGCTGCCACTGCTCTCACCGCTATTGCCGGCCACGCCCGTACTAACTCCGTTAATCGTCTCTACCGGGTAGAGGTTCAACGCCGTGGCGGTTGTCCCCGAAACGGTAGGTTTGTACTGCTGCACAACAGAAAAAACGCCTATGCCACTCTCAGCGAACGCTGTGCCGCGCGTCCCGGAGTCCGGGTTACGGCCGGTCGCATAGACGCCTTTCGAGGAATCGGCGGCGACTCCCGTCCACATGGAAAGCGGCGCAACGCCCACGCCAGTGAACAAATTCTGCGCCAGTTGTGGCGTCATTGACTTGCCCGCCGGAAAGCCGTTGCTTGCTGCCCACTTGAAGGTTACGACCCCCACGGTGTTGTCGGTCAAGTGCACATAGGTGTGCCCGCTAAAGGTGCCATTAAAAAATGTGGCACCTTGGAAGATGTCCGAGAGCGCGATGTCCGGAACAGCTGCTTCATGAGCATTGACCCCACCGCGCGGATCCGAGTTGCCCGCGCCTGCCGCACCATCTGGCAGGAAGTTAACATTGAAGGCTGGAGCGCCCGCTACGGTTTGAATCCCCGCGCCAGAACCTGACCAGGAGGCTTTGATTGTCACGGCGGTGCCGCCGATGTTACCACCCGTCCAGGTAACAGCATTCGCGTTGCTCTGGCTTGTTACGCCCGACGTATTGCCGTCGTATGCAATGCTTACAGTTCCGGCGAGAAGGTTAGTGATTTCAGTCACGGCCGCGCCCCGAAATGCGGTTGAGCCGGTTACGTAGATTTTCGTCTGAGCAGAGGCCACTCCGACGCTTGCTGCCACGGCGAGTGTGATCGCCAACAGTTTAGTTAATTTGTTCATTTGAGGTATTCGTAGTTGCTGAGTTAAGTTTGCAAACGTTCGTTTGATTTAGTTTGGTTGTTAGATTGAGAAGGGTTAATACTGGTTTACCAGCCGATTGCGCCGGTGTATTACAAATGCTACGAGGAGCCCGGTCCCGAGGGCGATTGAAGCGGATGTTGACGGTTCCGGAACCTCGGCTGCCTCTGGTGTGAAGGTGACAACTCCGTTGCTATCTATCGAGAGATCACCCAGGTCCGTTCCGGGCTGCCCGGTGGTTGCGCTGGGAACCAACTGAATGATGTCCAAGGATGAGCCCGACGGATTACTCGCTTCAATTGTGGGATTGAATTGGGCGTAGCTAATACCTGGAGCTGGGCCAGCGTTGGTGGAGGTTCCACCGGGCATGTAGGAGGCGTAACTGTTGGTATCGGTGGTTCCTTGAACAACCGCCGGAGCGGCGGCAGTGGGTGAATAGTTATTATAGGCGAGACCTTCGCCGTTGATCTTGTTGATTACTGCCTGCGCGGCGGTGTTGCCCAACCGAGCCCAGGGATTGTCACTGACACCGCCGATGCCAGTATCAGGGAAACTGGCGTAGAGGGTACGAGTGGCGTCTCCGGTCTGCGTGGCGGCGGCGGCACCGTAAAAGAGATCGGTCCGGGTAAACCAGCTGGCGCCAAAGGTGCCGGTTAACTGGGAATTTAAGTTGCCAAGGGTAAAGGTAACGGGAACGGAGCTAGTCAGGAACGTGCCCGGACCCAAGTCAACAAGGACATCGGACGCCGCCCCGGTGCCACCTGTTGCGCGGAAACCCAGCAGGAAGTCTCCGGAGCTATAAGTTATTTGTGCCATCGAAGAAGATGCAACCAGCACCATTCCGCTTACTGCTAGTAGCGCTGTTTGAAGTAGACGTTTTGAGTTAATCATAGTGTTTTGAGTTATTGTTCGAAGTAGACGTTTTGACTTAATCACTGTGTTTGGATTTTGCGGTTTGCAGCCGAAGCCGGATTTTTAGTCTCAGCTTCCGTTGCTTGTTCATGCCTCGAACCTGACCGGCGGCGTTAGAGTCGTCTAGTTCTTTGTAGTAACATTTGCGTGACACAATGATCCATTTCGTCACATTTGCGTATGAGGGTGAATGCTACTCACGCGCTCCGAACGGAGATCGGCCGAGTAGCCTTGCTACGAGAATGACATGGTAATCCAACTGAGGTAGCTTTCGCGCCGATCTATCGAGTTCCGTTACTTAATGAACCGTAAGGCGGCGAGCCTTTGTTTACCTAATTGTTACGCAACCGTCATGGGTTCGTAACATCATAGTGCCAGTTTCTCTTTATGAGCAATTCGGCGCCACATGTTGGCTACTCGACTCTCTATCGCAAAAGACGCAAGTATGCTGTGTTAAACAAGATCTTCGTTCCAATCATAGGACGCTCGCCATTAGCGCGCGCGTCCAGACCGCTTAAACCAGGTCGCTTGAGTGTGGGGAAGAAGGTTGAAGAATTTCACACTACTGGAGTTAGTGACCAATTCGTTGGGTCGAGCTACTAGTGTGGAGAATATTAAAAACAAAATCGATGTACTCCTCGACGTTCGCGTTGCAGATCTCAAGAGCCACTGAGTCAAGGGGTAGCGATGACTGGAGAGGCGATACGGGCTTAGACGAGTGGTTAAAAGATCCTGTTGCGCGGGAAATTCCGCCATTTGGTTTTATCGAAGATGCAGAATGTTGCCCAGATTTGAAAGTCGGAATTGAGCGATAAATTGTCCTACAATCTTGCTAGAACGTTTGAATCATAAATTTGCGACAGTGGTAACAGCTCGCCGGGGGTCGGGGTCGCGCACACGCCACTCCATGAATTAGCTGCCCGATGACCGCTTCTAAATCTAGTCCGTGCGCAGGCGCCGGCTATACCGACAGCGCGGCGCACCTGAAATTCTTGCAGCAGGGAAGCATGCCACACTGAATCCCTGTAACCCTAAATCCCTTAAATCGCTACTCGCGCTGTTTGGCCTAAAAATAAATTTGCCGGACATACGGCCATTTTGCCTCCCGTTTTCGAAGTAGGGACTGAAAGTAGCTTCATAGATCAGGAGAGTAGACGCTTCATAGATCAGGAGTAGACTAGAGTTGATCTGCCTGGCGGGCCCTGGAAGCCCAGGGCTCGGGTTCGCCAGGCAATTCCTCTTGTTTGGCTGGGTTCGCCCGCCCTTTTACGCGATTCCCCTTTCTGCCCTGCCGCCAACCTGTCTGGCTACCTTGCTATATAAGGCTACTGAGTTTTCGAGAAGCGTGCAGGCACCGCGCAGCAACCCTTCCGCCACTCGGCCAATCTGGTAACCCTGAGAAGCCCGGACAGGGGAGCAGCGGCGGCAATCAGCAGCCCGTCCGACGCTTTACCATCGACACGAGACGTTCTTTCAAGGCGGCTGATGATTTGGCAGGCTTGAGGGTCAGTGCAAAGGCTACATGCAAGGCATAGCAGTCGCTGATGAAGTCTTCGCCTTTTGCCCCAAATTTGTTTCGGGCCGTTTCGAATTCTTCCCGTTCGCTCGGTCTTAGCGCACCGATTACGAAGAGCCGCGAGTAGTTCTGGAATTGCTCAAAGGTCATCCTCTTAAGTCCTTGAGCGCTGAGGGTGGTTTTCCGCCGTGGACCACGTCTTGTGACGTAAGCGCCCTTTTTCCCAAGCTCGTTTGCCGACGTTCAACGCCGCGTTCCGCCAATGCCGCGATTATGAAGCACCTGATCAGTAGCCAGCCCGCGAGAGACTGCACGCCATCGCAGTCTGCGCTTCTTTGCGTGGTGATTAAAGAGCGCCTCGGCAAAGCGGCTTCGATAATAGTTCCCAGTGCAGATAAAAAGGAATGTCCAATCCATCGGTTAACTTAGCCGCTGCAAACACGTAAAAAACCAACAATCGTGCAACAGTTATGTGACCGTTATTCTACGTGACAACGCAACGGCCCGTTTTCTTTTTCGAATTTACAGACTTGCTACACGGCGGTAACGAGATCGACAAAAACAGTCTCTATGATGGATGCATGCACATTGAGGAAACAGAAATTGATTCATGGATGCCGGATTGGTCACCGAAAAGAATCTCGCCAGTCGATACGCGCGAGAGAAAAGGACTTGAGCCGTTTTTGCGTTCGCAAAGAGCCGTCTTGCTCCGACTGCGGGAAGAACTATTCGCCTCGATGGCTGGAGTTGCTGTCTCCTCTCGCGCCACGAGCGAAACGTCGCTTTTCAAAACGCATCAAGCGGATGCGGGAAGCGATACTTACGATCGCGATTTCGCTCTGAGCCTCTTGTCGCACGAACATAATTCGCTCTATGAGATCGAGCAGGCATTGCAGCGGATCGAATTAGGGACATACGGCATCTGTGAAATATCTGGTAAACCAATTCCGCAAGAGCGTCTCAAAGCAATCCCCTTTGCCCGTTTTACCGTCGATGTTCAGTCACGACTCGAAAGAGAAAAAAGAGCTTGGCGTTTTTCGGAAATAACGAGATCTCTTTTCAGTTTAGCGGATGGCGAAAGGAGTGAAGGCGGGGATGAAGAGGGCTTGCCAGATGGCGGACCCGAGCCTACTGGCGAGAGCGAAAAGCCGAAGGTTAGGTAACAAGGGAATCGGGGAGCTGCGGCTTCCCGCTTCCGAAGCCCAGATGGGCTTAGACGATTGGTTAAAAGATCCTGCTGCTCGGGAAATTCCGTCACCTGGTTTTATCGAAGATGAAGAATGTTGCCCAGATTGGAAAGTCGGAATTGAGCGATAGATTAGTTCACGCCCAACCCAAGTACGTCTTCCAACGATTTGCCGAGGAACTCCAACCAATCCCGGTTTAAGTAATCGAGGTAGCCGTCGGGTCGCCCCGTATGGATAAGCACCGGCGTGGTATCAACAACCAGTCGAAGTTAGTGTCGGAGGTCGTGTGCACGATCACGCGCGCGGAGGGGTTAAGGCCGCGAACCTCCTTGATCACTCCGATTCCATTCAACGCAATGTTCTTTTGGCCCGAAAAAATCTGCTTTGAAGTTTCGGTTTGTTACAACTGCGTTAATTCAGCCGTCAAAACACCGATTAGGATTGGTTCCATCGAAGCCGGCGGCGTAGGCTGAGTGGCGCCGGCAACTATAGGATTATTAGTTCAATCCCTCTCGTTCGATGCGATATCAGTTGGTTTTCCAATTTTCAAGAGAGGCTTTCGATAATCTCGACGGAGTCACTGAACTGGAGGCAATGTTGCGCTCAATCCTGGGGGACTCCGCCATCGTCGACGGCCATGATATCGGATTGAGCAAAGTGAAGATTTTTATTGATACTCACAACCCTTCCGACAGCTTCGCACGCTGCAAATATGTTCTAAATTACTCCAATTTTCTATCTCAGTTAACGGTCGTTTTTCGGCAGCACGACCGCCAAGACTACACGGTTATTTGGCCAGAGGGTTGCCAGCAATCGTTGTAGCAGCGCTCGAATTCGTTGTCGTTTTTCTCTTCGCATAGCGCTCCCAGCTAACGCAGCCGGAATCAGATGAAGACGAAGTCTGGCGCGCCCGTATGCTAGAATTTGTGCTAGAATGACGATGTTTCTACTCGTCGATCGTGAAGACGAATCTTTACGTGAAAAAATGCGTTTTCCTTTCGTAAATCAGTCATTTTTCGAAATGAAAAGCGCTGTTTTGAAATCGACGATTTCGGAATCCTAAGTCTGGCGCGTCTGCCAATTCCGCCACCCTGGCTCGGCTGGGGAGCTTACGCTGAACGTTGGGTGGTGTCACATCGACATCCCCATCGCCGGTTTGGCACGTCGAAAAAGGAACGCTCAAGTAATCTCCGTCAGACATCCGACATCTGACCTCCTTGGCGCGCCAAAGCCTTGGCGACGGCGGCTGACGTCCGACTTCTGACCTCCTTACCGCGTCGAGGGCCGTTCTGGCTAATGCGTCAAGCTCGGAACTTGCTTCCTGACTTCTAAGTGACCGACCGCAACTATCCGAAATGAGAAAGAAACTGCATATCCTGGCGGTCGACGACGAGCCAATCATCGGCGAGTCCATCGCCCAGGTGCTGGAAGCCCCGCACCGAAAGATTGTCGTGGCCAAGAACGGGGAAGAGGCGCTGGCCAAGGTGGCGAAAGAGAAATTCGACGTCGTAATTACGGACCATCGAATGCCGCGTTCGGGCGGGCTCGAACTGGTGCGGAGCCTCCGGCGGCGTAAGTATACCGGAAGCATCGTTGTGCTGTCGGGACATCTTTCGCCAAACAACATTGGCACATACGAGGAACTGGCGGTCGACGAAATCGTGGCAAAGCCGTTCGACTTCGCCGAGCTCCGCGAGATCATCACCGGCCTGGAAGACGAAGTCTAGATCGGACATCCTTGGCGCGCTGTAGTCTGACGTAGGCGGGGACGTCAGAAAACCGAAGAAAACGTCCAACGTTCAACTGCCGTAGAACGGGGCAAGCTGTCCAACATCCAACGCCCAATGGAATCGCTCTGACTCGTTCAGGCGGCGAGACGATCCACAGCTGCACGCAATTCGTGGATATCGAAGGGCTTGTCGAGTACCACGTTGATCTCCATTTGCTCGTAGCCTCGGCGAATTTCTGGGGTGAGATGTGCCGACAACACCATTATTTTGGCGGCGATGCTTCGCTTCCTCATCTCGTGCACTAACTCCAGGCCTGTCAGATGGGGCATTTTCTGGTCAATAATAATGACGTGGTACGGGTTCGAGTTTGCTTGAAGTCTCGCCAAAGCGTCATCGCCGTCCCTCACACTAGTTAGTTCATAACGAGGTCCTGCAAAGATGAACCGCATCGACTGTCTGATAAACGGATTATCATCCACGGCCAAAATCCTGAGTGCTCCGTTCATAGCAGTGAGAGGCAGCAACGTCTATGCCGGGCGCGCGAGGTGTTCGCATTGTTCATGGCGAGAAGGCACGTTTTGGAGAACCTCGGCTGCAACGATCCATGTTGTTGCGGTTCCACACGCCGATTCAAGAACTGCTGCATGCGACAGGGCTCTTTTGACGGCGCAGACCGGAACTACTTTTTTCCGTGAGTAAGGCAGTGGTCCTCCCGCGCGTGCTGGGACGCGGTCGTTGATCTTGTGTCTCGTTAAGCGTTATTCCTCATGGCAAGGCTTCGAAAGATTCACCTCTGCACTCCGGGCACGGCGCTGCAACTTGGCTTCAACGATTCTCCGAACCTCCAGCCTTCGCCAAGGCTAAGGCTTGGCAAGCCGACCTCTGACGCCTGACATCGGGCCTCCTTGGCACGCCGTAGTCCGGCAGCTGCCGGACGAAGGCGGCTGGCTCAATTCTTGCCCCTGAAGGCCTTAGTGAAGTACTGGGAGACCATCGCTGACAAGCTAAGCGCGGCTGGCTGGACCTGGGGTTACTGTAGCGCGGTCACGCGCGATGGCTGGCGCTGGGTGGTGGATGCTTACCGAGGCGATGGCCGCCGCTATATCGTCGAGTCCGACGAGCTTCTTAACGGGCTTATCGAGCCCCAATCGAACCTTCGCCCCTAAGCCGCGCAGCCGGTCGACCTCAGACTTCGGATAGTTGATGGTCGATATAGTCGATAGTTGATAGCCTTTTACTCTCAACTATCGTGATTTCCACGAACCCCGCTTGCTTCAGTTGGTGATTCAACGCCCGAAGATCGACGTCGAGTAAGTTGCGCCACTCATCCATCACCCATCCAACTTTTGTCTGAAGATCCGCGACCGCAGCTTTTACTGCCGCGGTGGGTGCGGCATCCGCGTTTTGGATTTCGTCGAACAACCGCGTGGTCGATTCCAAAACGAACAGCGACGGTGGCGCACCTGGCCGGGGATGCGGCGGCCCGAACTTCATCAGTGTTTGAGCGAAGATCTCCAGTTTTTCGGTTACGTCCGGTCGCTCCGCGGCGCGCGCCTTCAGTGTCGTCAACTGCTCCACAATATCGTCGAACTTTTTGCCAATCGGCGCCAGCTTCAGCCGCAGCTGATACAATTGCCACGAAAGATCGAACTGTTCCTGAAGATCGGCGACAGACACTCTTACTCGTGGATCCATCTGTACCGTCAAAGGCTGCGTGAAATCCTTGCTCTCGACTGTTAATACGACCGTGTAATTTCCCGGCGCGACCCATGGCGAGGTCGCCGCCGGCGCGGTATTGCGATACGTTGCCGCCATCGGAAAGTCCGGCTCCGCATCCGGCACTTGCGTGTAGTGCATGTCCCAGAGGAAGCGATGCATTCCCGCTTTCGTTGAAACCGTTTGTAACGGTCGAATCCAGTAGCTCGGAATCTTCAGACGTTTCGCGTCCGGTTTCGTTGGGAGGTCTGTGCTCGAATATTTTCTGACTGATTCGCCTTTGCTGTCTTTGATCTCGATCGTTACCGAACCGGTCGCGTCCTTCGACAGGAAATAATCGATCATTGCACCGTCCGGCGGATTTTCCCCGGCCGGTTCATCTGGCGGCAACGGCGTGTCAGTATTCAGACTTGTACGGACGCGCAACGCCGTCTGCGGTTTGAAAAGCAGATTGTCGCGCTTGCTCTGGTCGAACTGCCGAAGCGGAGTGATGTTATCGAGAATCCAGAATCCGCGCCCGTGCGTGGCCACGACAAGATCGGCGCCCTTAATAATAACGTCGCGGACCGAGGTCGCCGGCAGATTCAACCGCAGCGATTCCCATTTCTCGCCGTCATCGAACGACACGTAAACGCCCTTTTCCGATCCGGCGAAAAGCACGCCTTTGCGCTCCGGATCTTCCCGGACTGCGTTCACGATTTGCCCTGCCGGGATGCCGTTCACGATTTCCGTCCACGTTTTCCCGCTGTCGTGCGTTCGCAAAATGTGGGGCCGCAAATCGTCGAGTCGCAAAGTGTTCACCGCGGCGTAGGCGGTGTTAGCGTCGAAATGTCCGGCTTCGATCAGCGAAATCTTCTGCCACGCCGAAATACTCGGCGGCGTCAGGTCGATCCAGGTTTGTCCACCGTCGGTCGTCAAATGAATCAAACCATCGTCGGTTCCGCACCAGATCCGGTTCAACTCGAGCGGTGAAGGCGCCACCGTGTATATCACGCCACGCCGATTCGCCTGCTTGGTCGCATCACCTTTGTATTTTCCGACGCACGCCGGTAGTTCGTAATTAGGACGCGACAAATCCGGGCCGATCTTTTCCCAGTGATCGCCGCGGTCGCGCGTTTGCCAGAGCGTGTTTCCGGCAAAAAAGAGTAGATGTGGATCGAGTGGCGAAAAGACCACCGGCTCCGTCCGCAGCACCCGGAAATCCTCTGTTTGCACCGGCACGGGGAGTATGTTCTGCGCCTGACCCGTTCGTCGATCGAACCGACTCAGTTTGCCGCCGATGATGATGTCCGGATCGAGCGGATCGGCGACGACATAACCGTATTCCTCAGCTGCGACCGGCTGCCAATCGCGCAACGTGATCTCACCTTCATCGCCGCGGCTTTTGATTCCAACCGAACCGCTTTCCTGCTGCCCGCTGTAAAGCCGATACGGAAATCCGGTGTCCGCGCTGACATGATACAACTGCGCGGTAGATTGGTTATACCAGGAGCTCCAGGTCTTCCCGCCGTTGATCGTGACGATCGCTCCCTGGTCCGAGCCAAGCAGAATGATGTCGGGATTATTCGGATTGATCCAAACGTTTTGATAATCGTCGCCGCCGGGCGCGCCACGCCAACCATCCCACGTTTTGCCGCCGTCGGTCGATTTCCAACAGACCACGCTGGCCGAGTAAACGATCTGCGGATTTTTCGGATCGAACCGCACTACCGGCAGATCGCCGCCGCCGATGCCGAGGCCCGGCCGCGGATCATCGGTTGTGCCGGTCCACGCTTCGCCGCCATCGTCCGACCGATAAAGTTTCGCGATCGTCTTTGTCCGGACTGCGGCAAAGAGCGTTTTCGGCGAGCTTGGCGCAATTGCGATGTTGGCCTGCACAATGTTACTCGGCAGCCCTTTCCTTAACTGCCGCCATATCTGACCGCCATCGACCGATTTAAAGATGCCGCCGTTGTCTCCATTGAACACGCCATTCTCCCACGGGCCTTCGCGCGATTCCCACAACGCCGCGTAAACAACGTTCGGATCGCGCGGATCGATCTGCACATCGCTCGCGCCAACGTTTTCATCGCGATACAGCACCTTTTCGAAGGTCTTACCGCCATCGACCGATCGATAAACACAGCGTTCTTCATTAGGCCCGTAGGGATGCCCGGCGACCGCCACGAACACTCGGTTCGGATTTTTCGGGTCGACCGCCAATTGCGCAATCTGCTGACCATCGCGCAATCCCAAGTGTGTCCACGTTTTTCCGGCATCAGTCGATTTGTAAATCCCATCGCCAACTGAAAGATCGGGCCGATGCAATCCTTCGCCGCTTCCGACATAAACAACGTTCGGATTCGAAACTGAAACCGCAATCGCACCAATCGACGCCGTCGGCTGATCATCAAAGATCGGCTGCCATGTTCGGCCGTAGTCTGTCGATTTGAAGACGCCGCCGTTGGCTGGCGCCATGTAAAAGACATTCGGCTGTGACGGAACGCCCGTGATCGCACGGGTCCGTCCGCCACGATACGGTCCGATATTCCGCCACCGCAGAACTTGTCCTGAGCCCGTCGAACGGATCGAACCAAACTCGCCCGCCTGCGCAATTCCAAAAACCACGGCAAGCGCAATCGCAATTACAGTTCGAGTCAGCTGCATCAATGGTGCCTGATTGCGCCGGCAGTCGTCTCGACTGCGGTGCAGGTTCAGAACATAGGTAACACTGCAGGTTCAATACATAGGTAACACTTTTTGAGCAGAGAGGGCTAAAAAATGGCCTTTATGCCTTGGAGAAAAAGTGAGTCTATGGATCAAC
>JACXTT010002096.1_pt1 | contig 31948 bp, 55 predicted proteins | sample 9270951 | NCBI WGS metagenome assembly JACXTT01 (sample SAMN15532306, study PRJNA645909) | rock metagenome | isolation source: weathered quartz diorite | place: Puerto Rico | collected 2017-06-21
CTGCAGTCGCCCGGTTGCCGGTGCCAACACCAACTTGTGCGGGCTGCAGGTTTGAATCTGCTGCCCCGCGCGCTAGTGCGGCTGCGGTTCGAGTGTCAGTTGGCAGTGGTTTGTCTGCAACCCCTACTGGGGGTGTGCCATCTGCTGGAGCGAAACGAGGTGCAATGCTTTCAACGGCTGAACGCAAGGCCTCTGGGAAAGACATGCCCTTTGCCACCTTGGCATCGCGTGACGCAATGATCAGCTCCAGCGCCTCTTCACCCTCTTCGGTGTCAAGATACGGATAGGTTGCGACCGCCTGCTGGCCAACGTCCATCAGCGACGTCGCGGTCTGGCGCTGCTGGTACTGCTCATTGGATATTGCGGTCGCTGCCTCGGTGGCCTGGGCTATCAGGTTGTGATTGATCTCCTGGCGGATGGCGCGTGCCTTCGTGGTGTCGTTGTCCAACAGGGCTTCGATGTAGCGCTGCTCAGCCTCGTCGGCATCGAACTGTGGAACCTCCACGGCTGCCGGACGTGGTGTCTTCAACGATTCAATGACCCGGTTGGCCTCGGCCAGTTCGTCGGCCATGCGCTTGCGTTCGTTGTTCACTTCGTCAAAGCGAGCCTTGGGGATGTGCTGCGGCGCCTGGTTGGGCTTGGCCTCGGTTGCTGCTGGCGCTGGATCTTCAACCGGTGCGCCCTTCACCACGGCCTTCAGGGTGTCCAGTGCAAGTTCTGGCTGCACCACATCGCCGCGGTCTTCCTTGGCTTCTGGCGGATCAACCGTTGCAGTTGCTTGGCCGTTCAGGGAAATCACGTCCCCGGTGGTGTCATTGTCGTCTTGTAGTGGTGGCACGATAGTTCCTTTGCAGAGTTATAAAAAGCCCGTCTGTGCGGGTTGAATCAATACGGTTTGCGCAGCCCAGTCAAGAACAAAAAGCTCTGTACTGGATGGGTGAAAAGTTCCGTCAATGGGACGTATAACGTGATGCCGTGCCACCTTTCCGTGTCACGCTCAATGCACAGTTTGCGTGGACCACGCCCATAGTTCATGGTCATCCAGCAGATACGCATCGCTCAATCTTTCTCACCAGTCGCCGCATCTTCCTTGGCGTCCGCTGCCGGGTCGATGTTCTCCAGCGCCTCAATCTGGTCCTTTGCCATCTTGCAGGCAGCGGCATAGCGCTTCTTGTCGGCCTTGATGACCTCGGCCTGGGCCAGCGTGCGCATGTCGCTCTGGGCCTGGTAGTCGGTGCCCCCCATGTCAAGGCTGATCACGTTTGTGGTTTTACCCATGTCGTACTCCTAGAATTTGGCCATCTTCTTGACGGCCCCGGTTGATTGAAGAACCCTGTTCGCCTTCGCGTCAATCTGCGATTTCTGCGACGGTGACAGGTTGCCAGCGTTCACTTGCTGGGTCGCGCGTGCCTTGGCATTGGCAGCGTGGCTTGCGTCCGGCATTGGGTAGGCCTTCTTGCCCGGCAGGCCGAATTCCTTGGGCGGCAGTTTGGCGCGTGCGTTGGTAGTCAACTTGCCCATCTCACTCTCCTGGCAAAATGATTGAAGGTTTCAGCACCTGTTGGACGGCTGCTTCAGCCTGCGCCCACTGGTATTCCTTGGTCTTCTGGTACATCTCTTGCAGGCCTTCGTCCGATAACTGGCGCAGCGCAACACGGTTCCACTGGAAATCCGGGTTGTGCTGATTGCCGGTGTAGGTGGCATGCCCCATGCGCTCGGCCAGCATGCCGTGTTCCAGGCTCACGAAGCCGGCGCCCACGATGGCATCAATCAGCATTTCTTTGTACGGGTTCATCAGCGAATACCTCCTTGTTGTCCACCTTCGATGCCCTGGTCCATTCCAACCGCTGCGCCTGGCGGATGCGCTGGCGTCATCGGGTTGGTGCTGTGCTGCGGCATGGGAATAGCTGGCGTTCCAGGAGCCACATCGGGCACGATTGGCGGTGCATCGGCATCCACGAAACCACCGGACAGCAGTAGCTTGTCGGCCAGCGGAGCGGTGGATGGCACGGCCGCGATGATCTGGGCCGCTTCCATGGCGCTGTACTCGGCGGTGATGTTGGACAGCAGTGCATCCGCATTGGTCTTCTTCACCTGGGCAGCCTGCAGCGCAATCTTTCCTTGAACCAGCGGATCGACCGGCGCCGGCTGCATGTTGGCGATGATCTCGTTCTTGTTCGTGAGATTGGATGACTTGATTACCACGCTGTCGGGGATATTGATACCCTCCTTGCGCATCTCAATGGCCTGTTCGTACTGACCATTCTCGAACGTCACGTGCATGGGCTGCTCACTGATCACCGCGTCATAGGTGCCGATGGTCAGGTCGTTCAGATAGGTGTTTGTCTCTGGCTGGAACTTGTTGATTTCCAGAACAGTTTCAATTTCCTTGCCGGTGATCGGGTCGGATTCCGTGATCTTGAACACACGGTAGCTGTCGTAGTAGCGCTGCACCAGCTTTAGAAAGCGGGTGGCCAGCAACTTGCGGGTGTAGGACAGGTTGTCCAATGGGATGGCCAACTGTTGCTGGCTGGCGAACTGGTCAGCCTGCTTGGCAACACCAGACACTGCATTGCCCTCCAGGCCACGCATAGAGTCCGGTACCGTGACATCCTTCAGCGCCTGTGTGGCACGGTCAATCAGGCGATCGACACCGGTGGGTACCTGATTGGGCTGAATCTTTTCCGGCTTCGTGGCCCCTTTTTTGTACTCCACCACCAGCCCAGTCATCGCGCCCACGGTTTCCAGGTCGCTGGTGTCCATGTTCGTCAGGCTGTTCTCTTCCACGCTCCAGCCGCTGTTGGCGGAACTGTTGACGATGTGGATGAACTGGCTGACCGCCTTATTCAAAGCCTCCTGGGGCCCGATAGCGTTGTCCACCATGCCACGGGTCTTGCCGCGCCTGAAGTAGGCGAAGTATGGGACCGGTGTGAAGTGCTCGTACGGGCTGTAGTCGTCGAACAGGACCGCGCTGAAGGTGGACACCACCCAGCGGATCCGCTTGCGCATGCGCTTGGCTATCTTGCCGCCGTTGGCCTGTCCTTGGGCGACCTGGTCCGGTGTCATGTCCGCAATGATCTTGATGTCGCCAGCTTGCGGGAACACCATGCAGGGCGTCATCTCGTACACCCAGCGCTGCCGGTCAATGATGCGGTACCGCTTCAGACCCTCGTCTCCAACATAGGCATCGTACAGACCATACCGGCCTTGCAACTCATTGCCGAACTTGCTGCGGTTAGGCTCATTGTCGAAGGTACCGAAGTCCTGCGATGCGTCATATGTCTTTTCAGCGTTGTCGCGGGCCTTTTTGCCGTACATTTCCTCGATCTTGTCCAGCGTCAGCCAGCGGGTGACAATGATGTCGCCCCAGTCGTCAGGGTCGTATGACTTGGCATCCGGGTCTGGCATCACATCCATGGGGTCGAGCGTTGTGACCTCAATCTCGCCCTTGATGTTGTTGTCGAAGTTCATGCGGACATCAAAGAACCCGCGTTGCTCGATCAGCCCATCGCTGTAGACCTGCGTTTCCTTCCAATGCATGGCCGTCTGGTCGCAGATCTGCTTCACCACCTTTGACAGCGTGGTAGCCGTGATCATGTCGGCATCGCCGCCCCGGGGCCGAAAAGTGATGTCCATGCGGTTCTGAATCTGGTAGCCGACGGCGCTGTTGACGCTGGGCATGATTTCGTTGAACTCGTAGAACGGACGGCGCTGGGATGTGAGAATCGCCTTGTCCTGGGCAGACCATTGTTCACCAGCACCCAGGTACATACCCTCGTTCTTGCGGGCCTGCTCCATATACTCGAGGTGGCCTCGGTCTTTGGCATACAGGTACCGGTGCCAGTTCTCGCGCGCCTGGTCATCGAAACCAATGACTGTCTGTTTGGTGTTGTCTGCCATGGTCTATGCGGCCTGGGCCGACCCTGAGTTTTTGTTCATGATGCCCAGACGGTCGCGCCAACTGGTCTTTTTCTCTTCCTGCTTGCTGCGTGGGATGCCATCGCAGAACGTCATGGCTACAGAATCGCCCTTGTCTGGGCTGCGACCAAGCACCTCGCGTATTTCGTCCTTGCTGCGCATCAGCACGGCAGCCTTGTTGCCCATGGTCACGATCTTGTAGCGAACGGCGCACAGGTCAGCCTCGAGCTCTGGGTCTGGTGGCAGTGCAATCGGGTCCAGTGCTTCAGGATCCAACGCTTCCCGCAGCAGCCAGTACATTTCAGCCCGCTTGTTCCTGAACCGGAGCTGGCCGGCCTTATCCATCAGGCTACTGCCTTCGCTGCCAATGACTGGGTAGACCAACAGGCCAAGCCCACTGATGAAGTCCAGTGCTGACGAACCGATGCCGATGGCGTCGACCGCGATTGGCGCGCCATTGCGCACCAGCGGCGCCACGAACCCAGCGGCAGTTGGTCCGTCCTTTGTCACGGTGCCGGGGGCGCTGATGATCTTGTCGAACCAACTGCCATGCCGGCGCGCTGCGGCGCTCTTGTCAAGGCCACCGCGTGACGGGTCCAGGCCCAGGCATGTCATGGGCCCCTTGGATATCTTGTCGGTCCAGCGCGCCATGGCCGCCTTGACCCATTCTGTGGGTATCAGCTGCCAGGCCGGGTCTGCTGCGCCTGCATTGAAGTCGCCGCGCAGCATCTGGGAGCGCAGCGGCTCTGGCAGGGATTGCAATGTGGCTTTGTACCCCGTCGATGACAGGAACAGGTTGTCATCCACCGAGCTCGGAATGAATGTGCGGCTCTTGGGTTGCATCCATTCTGTGCCGACCAGGACCATTTGATTGTCAGGCGTCTCCTGGTCTTCCCCATTCTCATTGGTGAAGTACCACCGCAGTTCACCGGGTTTTGCGGGGTTCGGGTGGCTGGGGTTCAGCCAGGCTGCCCAATACCGCTTGACCCATTCTCCCTCCGCGCTGGTCGGTGGGTTGCCGGCGCAAATCACCCGCTGGCGCTGGTTGGGATCATCGGAGCGCAGCCAACCTATCAGCGTCCGAAACTGTTCTTCGGTGAAGTGGGCCAGCTCGTCGAACGCCTTCAGGTCATGCGCGCGGCCTTGGTACTTCATCCAATCATCAGGCTTGGCCACTGAACCAAGTTCCATGACACGGCCGCCGGGCAGGCGCCAGACACCAGACGATGAGTTGTAGCCAGTGCGCGCGCCCAATATGCGCGTCATATCCTCTTCGAGGCCGGTCAACTGCACAGCTTCACGGCGGAACACGATGGATTGCTGGTGGGCTGTCAATGCAGCGCCGAGCAACAGGCTGGATTTACCGCCGCCGGCCGCGCCACCATAAAACAGGATGTCGGCTTCTGAATAGTAGGCGGCACTCTGCGGCCCGGGCTGTGGCACCCATGCTGGGACGCTGGCCAATAGGGCATCAAGCTCGGCCTTCTCGGCGTCCGTCATCTTGGAGATGGTCTCCATGGCCTGGGCAGTGTTCATTTCCTGCCTTCTGCCTGGGCCATGATGAAAGCCAGCTTGACAGCGCGCTCTGCGTCAGACGCCACATTCACAACCAACTTTGACTGCTCGTTGTCTTTTTCGTACATGCCGCGAATCTTGGCCGCCTGGTCGTGCGCGACGTTCTTGTTTGCGATCTTGTACCTTTTGACGTAGCCGCGCATGACCCGCTTATCTCCGGTGCCTTCCCATTCCTCCAACACATCGATGCCAACAATGGCGGCAGCAGTGTCGTCATCCAGTTCGGTGATTTCCTTGGGCCGGCCGTCTGCGTGGAACATCTTGCGTGGGTCAAAGAAGGCTATGCGGGCAATCTCTCGGGCAATGCGCTCGTTGGTGAGCTCCATCCGCTCCAATCTTTCGTCCTGCCTTTTAGCAATAACAACCTGTTTTTGTGCCAAAAGACTTGCGATTGCAGGTTTTTTTAAGTTTTCCTGCCCTATGACGTGGGCTGTTTTTGGGCTGTAACCCGCATGGATAGCCGCTTGCGTGGCATTTCCAGACAAAAGATATTCCGTCACAAACTTCGCTTGCTTGGGTAGTAGGCCATTGATACGCGCAACGCTACCAACACGCTTTTTTGGTGCTGCAGGTTTCTTTGCTGGCTTCTTGGCTTTTGGAGTTGTCATGTGCCCGGAGTGTGCCGATGCAGTGCTGGCGCGTCCAACCCTAGTGGGGGCATGAAAAAGCCCGCGTCATGGGCGGGCTTTTCGGGGTACACGGGTAAAGGTCAAATGCTTGGGCACATTCGCCAGGAGCTCGTCACCACGGGGCGCTCACGCTTGGCGATGCGCAGAACGAAGGCGCGGGCGCGCACAAAGGGCGCGGTCTCCGGTTTGCCGGGCTCTGTGGTGGCCAGGGCCATGAAGTTGTCCACCAGCAGGTTCTTGAATGCCCGACAGCTGGCGTAGACCGTGTGCGCCACATCGGCGACGGCGTGGGCGAACGAACTGGCTGCGATGGCGCACGCGGCCAGGAGACTGATAAAACCTCGGAAACTTCGTTTCATGGTGAATCCTTTGATGGTGCCGTGGCTGGCGGCTGGGCAATAGCCGTTACTGAGGGTTGCAGTTTCCGGCTGGCGGGCGAATGTGTCACGCCCTACCAGGGGTCAATCCTTAATCAACTGTTTTACGTTGCCGTCTTTGTCAACTAGGCCGGCGCGCTGTAGGAAGGCGATCGCTTCGGCTTTTTCGCTCACCGGTACCTCGTCGCCGTATTTGCTGGCTACCACACAGCGCATTGCGGCTATCAGCGCGGTTTCGCCTCTTTGTCGGGTTCCCTCTGGGTGTTCCCATGCGAGCCAATATTCAAGGTGTGTCGCGTGCAGGTTGATTCGCTTTTGGTCGATGACCGGACCGCCACGATCCCACTGGATGTCTGGCCTCCAGCCGAGCGTATCCGAAAACGAGTGCACATCTCCGTCTGGCGTGCAGACAACCAGCGGATAGTCTGGATAATCTCCATCCTTCTCAACAACGTATCCCAGCGCCAGCGCAACCCACTGGGCGAGTTTTGGTCCAGTCAATTCAGATACCTTCATGGTGCTCATATTAGCGCAACCTAGACAGGAACAGTTGCCCGGCAACCTGCTCGGCCAGGCGTACGGCCTCCCGCGGTGTCAACTCAACCAGGAAATCACCAATCTCGATCTTCAGGCGCCCGAATGGCATGCTGGTGGTGCTGACTGGGCGGTCAACGGTCTGGTCCACCGGTTCATAGAACCCAGGCACATCGCAGCGGATCAGGTTCTGCGCCTTCAGGTCCTTGATGCGCTCGTCCACGATGGTGGCCTTCAGGCCGCTCAGGCGCACAACTGACGCCCGGCTGGCGGATTGCCCGCGCTCACACAATTCGGTGATGGTCTCCAGCACGATCTGGCGATTGGTTCTCTCGATTTTGTGTGGTGCGTTCATTCTGCTCCTTTTTGGCCTAGTTGAAAAATGCTGCTGATTCCGGTCCACTTGGTGGTCTGGTGCTCGACTGCACCCACGCTGAAAGTCTCTTCATCCTCAATGCGGTCTACGATGCGGCGCCAGTTGGGGTGCACGCGGTAGATCCTGTTGCATGGGCCGCCAGCAACCAGCAAACCAGCGTCTGCGGCGCACCGAAGGAAGTTTCCCAGGTAGTCAGGATGGAATTCCGGGAACGTGTCGGCCAGTTGGCTTGGCCGGGCACTACCAATGCGCTGGATGGCTTCGCAGATGGTGCGGTACAGGTCACTGGTTGATCGGGTTGACTTCATGCCGGTAGCCCCATGGTTGCGTTCAATAGGTCCAGGGCCCACTGGGCAGCCTTACGGAAGCGCAGCGGCTCGCCGGCGTCCTTGGTGACGTAGCGCCACTCCAGTACCTGGTCGGCGTGGGCACGCATGAAGGCCATTTGCTTGACGCCCTTAGGTGCGGGTCCCTGATCTAACCAGGCATGGCAGCCACCGCATGCCCATACGCTGTACTGATCGGCCGCCTTGCGCCCCATGCCCTTGCCGTGGCAACCCCAGTTACTGTGGGCCGACACTGTTGTTTCAGTTCCCCCAAAGCACGCGCCGGGCACGCGCAGCAGGCAGTAGCGCCCGCGCGCCAGGTCCAATAGTGCTGGATTGCGTGCGCTCGGGGACTTGGGGAATGCGGTCATGGATCAGAACGTCGTGGGCTGGGCAATGCCACGGGTGACAGCCATGAAGCCTTCCTGCAGATGTGTGGCGCCGATGCTGACCCAGCGCTGGTCCAGCGTCAAACCAGCATGCCCCATAGCGCGTAACTTAGCGATATAGGCCCCGCACTGCTCGGCCAGCGCTTTGCCTTCGTTCATCAGCGCTACCTCATCCTCGCTCAACTGACGGTAGCCGGTGATCTTTGGTTGCAGCATATGGGTGTCGGGGATTTGTGGCATGTCCATGGTGGTCTTTCGGAGTTGAGTGGAGTTACAGAGCCAGCCGGTTCAAGATGGAGTGCAGGACGGCGGCCGTGCCATTAACGCGCGTCCGCAGTTCGTCCAGCTTGTCGGCCATATGGCAGGAGTTTTGCGGCGTCTGGCATTTCGCTTCGTTGGCAATTTGTGGGGATTCCGAAGCCAGCACAGCGTTCAACCGTTGGTTCAGTTGGCAAGCGGCGTGGTAAAGGGTGTCAATGTCGCCGCCGAGGCCGTCAAACTTGCCGCCGATTTCAGTGGTTGGCATCGGCGCCGATTCCAGCCCGACATCGCCAAGGAGGGTAGAGCGCGCTTGCATTGACTGTTTGGTCGTACTTCCATAATTTCCGTGGTTCATGATGGTCTTTCAAAATGCAGCATCGCTGCGGGTTGGGGGATCAGTGGCTACTCGCCGACGCGGATGATTGCGGGAGCGGTGATGCCGGCGGCGCGGGCGTGCTTAATCAGGACCTGGGCGAGTTCCATGGCTTCGTCACCGGAGAAACCGACCCAGGCAACGGGTTTGGCAAAGCGCAAGATGACGCGCTCCGATTCCACGCCGACGGCCATTGCAACCGCGCCAGCATCATCGTCGTTCAGCCGGCCTTCGGGGTATTCGCCCATCAGCTTCTGCATTTCGCTGCGCAGCGCGCGTGTTGTGTCATCGTTTGGGCTGTGGTGGCTCATGTCTATCTCCTGTCAGTTGGTGAAGGCTGCAATGCGCTTGACCAGCACAGCGCTATACAGCGTCATGGCGGAATACTGCTCACGCAACCGCTGCTGCTCAGCCTCGTCGCACAGAGTGGCGAACTTTTCGCCATCCATGAAAGTCGCCAATTTGCGGCGGTTGTCATCCAGTTGCGCAAGCTCGCCACGCACACGGAGTTGGTGCGCAGGCATGTCGCCGACTTCACCGATTTCTATGTAGGCTGCCTCGAATGCAGCCGCTGGGCTCCATGATGTGTAGCCATCTGGATAGATCACGGTGTAGCCGGGCTGGCCCTGTTGCTCAACCGGGCCGTAGTTCTTGGCGCGCGGCTCAGCTTGGATGATTTTTGTGCCTATGTAAGTCTTCATGGTTGGTCCTTTCGTGGTTGGTAAATCAGTGGTTTTTGTGACGATGGCCCGGCCCTGCTGGCTTATCTGCAGACTCAGGCGAGACAATGCGCCGTCGCCATAGTTCACGCGCCATTCGTAGTCGACACTCCATGGCATGGCGCTGCTTTTGTTTGGAATAAACACGACAACTCCGCGTTCACCATTCGGGTGCTCGATGGTGTCGCCCTCAAGGATTGGGTTGCCGGCAAAGTCGGGCCAGGGTGCGGATTTCCTGGTTGGCATGTCAGTGCTCCCGCTCTGGCGGCTCCAGAATGGACTCCAGCATTTCGTACCGGGCATCTGGCGTGAGGTGTGGCCACAGCTTGCGCATCGTCTTGGGCGTGCGCAGGAAGGCCAGCATCGCCTGGTGGAGTTCTTTCATTTCGTCATCGCTGCAGGCTTCGTAGGCGGTCGACCTGGGCACGAACTTCATGCGGCCGTTGGGCAACAGGGTGAAGTCGCCCCAGCCAGCGCCAGTTTTCAGCCACCAGCGGAAATCGTCCAACTTGAGCCAGCGCTCTTGCCGGTCGAAGAGGCCTTGCTCCATCGCCATGTGTCTACGGTGATAGGGGCCACTGCGGTCAACCACCACTTCTAGGTGTGTGACCTCGCCGGCGTCGGCCTGCCAAATTCGGGACCACATGCGGCGCCAGCGGGCGTTGTGCTTCTCGTCCAGGCCACGGATGTTGTCGAACAGGAAGCGGCTCACGATGTTGCGCTCGTTCTCTGGCAGGGTGCGAAGGGCGATCTGGGGGCAGATCAGGATTGCTGCGGGTTTTGTCATGGCCAATTCCTCTCGTATCGCCACCAGTCGCCACGCTGCGCCAAATGTGGGGAAAGTTCTCGGACGCACTCGTCGTCAAACGCCCTTCCTCTGGCTTCTATCAGGTCGCATTGCTCTGATGTGTATCCATCTTCCAAAAGGTGCCTACGTGAAAATGAGCCGACTCGCCAAAGTTCGGAGGCAACATTCAGTCGCTGCCTTAAGATGTGTGAAGGCAATTCCGATGAAACAATTTGAGTGAAACTTTCCTGTCTTCCGCAGATGCATGTGAAGTTCGCACGCACCTCCAGACTTGCGCCAAAAAGTTCTTTGATTTCGATGCGGTCAAACTTGAAGCCCATGGCCTCCGCTTTTGCCCGGTGATAGGTCATCCTATTGGCCAAGGCTGCCAATTCTGAGATGGTGCTCATAGTGCTGGCGCCTCAGGTTGAAATAGCGGAAGTTGTCCAGCCTGCACCGTCGGATAGTGCTCGCGCTTGCCGGGCGTGAGGCCCATCTTGCGAGCGCACACCGGGCCAAGCTTCACATCCCCACTGATGACGGACGCGGCTTTGATGTTGCGGTTGCAGCGGCTGCACTTCATGGCGCGATCCCCAGGTACTGCCGCCATGGCACCTTCTTGCCGTCGACAAGGAAACCCCAGGTGCCGCGCTTCTTCCATGTGATAAATATGGTCCAGACGCCGCCCGGAGATACCTCGGTGATGCGGTGGTATTCGCCGAACAGCAGGCGCCCGGTGTAGCCTTCGTAGCGCGTATGCTCAATCATCGTTGCGGGGTAGAGATTGGCAAGCATGTGCTCTGGAATCAATCGCACTTCCTTGTACCAGCCGCGCAAGATGATGGTCCTGGCGTTCCACGGGTGATCGTGTAAAACTCTGTCGCTGTCTGCCCGGCAGATGTGGTGGATGCGCACCGATGGCAACCAGGCCCAGCGTGCTGGCGTTGGATCACCATTCGCATCCTTGCCGTAGCCGTTGAACAGCCACCAGCGGCCCATGTACAGGCTTTTGCCATCCTGGCTGGTGATGTGGGTGTAGGGCGTTTCCTGGGCTTTATGCACCAACCGACCAAATACATGCGGTTTGCAGGCAATCGATGCAACCAGGTGCCAGAAATATGCGCGGATCATGCTATGTGGCTCCCGGTCTCGCGGCTCAGCACCTTTTCAATGGTCCGCTCGTGCACCTTGAATGACTTGGCCAGGGCCGCGTTGCTCAGGTTCTCGCGGATGTACTGCAGCAGCTTTTCGCGCTGGCGGGCGGCGCTGCGGATGGTGCCGATGTCCAGCGCCAGCAGCTTGGTGTGGGGTAAATCGGTACCGCGCGCCGCGAACTCGGTGCGGCGGCTCTGATATTCCCAACGCGTCAGCGGGTTGCGCCGGCGGTTGGGCGCCTTTGGGGTGGCGTAGTAGGCTTGTGGCATTACGCGGCCTCCAGATCAAGTGATGGCTGACTCAACCGTTCGCGCTGCAATGCTTCGTTGCGGGCGTCAAGGTCAATGCCGATCCAGTTGAAACCGAGCCGCTGGGCAACCTGGCCGGTTGTTCCGCTACCAAAGAAGATATCCAGCACCGTTCCGCCCGGCTTGCAGCCAGCGAGAACGCAGGGCTCTACCAGCGCTTCGGGGAAGGTGGCGAAGTGGGCACCGTCATAGCCTTGGGTCGGTATCGTCCAGACACTGCGCCGATTGCGGGTGTTGACCACATCGGACAAAGCCTCGTCCATGCTCTCATTGTTTTTGACACGCCAGCCAGCGCCGCGCCCCATGCGCTCGGACTTGCCATCGGCATAGCCGCCATCGTTGCCACTGATGGCGAGTGCGGCCTTTGGTGTGGAAACACGATCCACAACCGGCGCATCGTATCCATGGCCGAAGCCAACACCATTGCCAGCATAGGCCTTGGTCTTACCCTTCTCGCGCCCTTCGCGGTGCACAGTTCCATGGGCGCCGGCTCCAGTATCCCAGCCGTCAGGTGATTTGATCGTGGCGCGCCGGGCGTTGGCATTGCCCGTTACAGGCTCCTGCATGGCATCGAAGTTGTAGTAGTACCGCTCCGATTTGCTCAGCAGGAAGAGATATTCATGCGACTTGGTGCAGCGGTCGCGGCAACTTTCTGGCATCGGATTGGGCTTGTGCCATATGATGTCTTGGCGAAGCCACCATCCAGCGTCCTGCAAAGCAAAGGCCAAGCGCCATGGTTGACCGACCAGATCCTTTGACTTGAGGCCTGATTGCAGTCCTGGCGCAATCAACGCAGGAGCAGTATTGTTGCTAAAGCTATTTCCTGATTTTCGTGTGGGCTTAGATAAATTGCCGCTGGCATAGCAGTCACCCATGTTCATCCACATAGTGCCGTCGTCTTCCAGCACCTCGCGCGCCAGCATCATCACTTCGGTCATAGACCGGATGAATTCCTGCAGGGTAGGCTCGCTTCCAAGCTCGAGGTGCTTGTCAGCATGCCCTACTGGTAGATAGCTGCGCAGTCCCCAATAGGGAGGCGATGTCACGATGGTCTGCACCTTCACCCCATCGGCAATCATCTGGCGCAGCACGTCGCGCACATCACCGAAGTGGCATTTATTGAGCCAGTCTGTCGCTGAAGCTGCCGGGTTTTCGTTTTTGTGGGTCATGCGAGTTCCCGTAGGTGCCAGTGACCAATCAAAATTGCTTCGGACCGGTTGTGATCCTTCTTTCGAGACAAGAACCGGGCGGCCTGCGGGTACAGCCGCAGCGCGCAGGCAATCGACTCGTCCTTGTCTGTCTTCAGGCCAAACGTCCGCTTCCATGCCTGCGGGTTGACGACATGCATCGCGTTGAACGCCACCTTGCCACCCACCAGGGCCCGGATTACGCCAAAGGTGTCGAACTGGCTGGCCACTGTCTGCGCGGGCAGGCTGGGCATTGGGATCGGCCGTTCAATGGCGGCGTGCACCGACTGACCAGCGAAGTCGTGTTTGGTCGACCAGTTGGCCAGGATCGCCTGCAGGCCGGCCACATCCACCCAGCGCAGCATCTTGCCGGTGACTTGACCGTTACCGCATGTCGGGATGTCCTCGCACTCCAACAGGCCGCGCTCGCTGCAGATAAGCGCCAGCGCGCCAGTGAGGCCAGGGTCGCAAGAGAGCACTAGCATGGCTCAGTGCACTGCGGCTGCATCAGCGGCAGCCGTGCCAACAAAGACCTGTTCGGCGGTCAGTGGCGCGTCCTTCTGCATGTTCGGAAACAGCGGCTCAAACTTGGCGCCAGTTTCTTCCAATGTGGTCGGTGCGCGCAAAGCGATCTTCACTTCCTGGCCGATCATCAGCGCCAGCTTGCCCAGAATCTTCTCGGTCAGGCCGGTGACGCACTGGCACTGCCACTTCAATTCAACAGTTCCGCCTTCCTTGCAGTCGATAGTGAATTTACCCACTTCGACGCCTTCCAGGTCGAGGCTGCGGCCACGGCCCAACCCGTAATCGATTTCGAGCGTGTAGCCGGCGCCTTTCCAATCCCACTTGATGGGCATCAGTTTGGGGAAGCGCAGGTTGGGGAAACCTGATACCGCTGCAATGCCATCCAGCGGCGCCTGCTCCTGCTTTGGCTGTTCAAGCTTGGTGTAGAGGGAAATAAGCAACGTAGGGTCGAATTGATCAAGCACATCGTTTGGCGCATCCATCGAGAAATTCAGGTCGACGGCCGGCACGGACTCGGTGCCGTGCTTTTCCATGCGTGGGTTCACGTTGGTCAGTTTTACGTTTGTCTCAGCGGGTAGTTGAAAGCTCATGTGGTTCTCCGGGTTGGTTGGGTTTGGGTTGCGCGATAAAAATCGACGGTGGCCACCGGCTCAAGCCGGGTGATCTCAGTTTTGTGGTCAAGGATCAGCACGGCTGAAATCTGCCGCCGGTTGTCGGTGCGTGGCTGATCCAATAGCTGGGATTCGCTGTACGTGGCGAGGGTTTCGATTTGGTTCATGCAGCCGCCTGCAACTGGTTGAGGTCAAGGTAGGTCGGGCGCGAATGCTGGTGCTCCAGGAATTGCTGGCTGCCCTTGTCGAACCAAAATGCGAAGCTGCCTTCCCATGAAAAGTGGCGCTGGCCAGCCACACGCATGTAGCCGTCTGGCTCGGTGGCAATCGCGGCATCGTTGGGCTTTTCGATCTTGCGCAGGTTCTTGTAGATGATGAGAATGTTGTCAACAAGATCGGTTATTTCTCCAGCGCCCTTGATGTCGAACTTCCCCGGTGCGGTGCGCTCGTTCTCTCCCTTGCGCATGTGGCATACCAGGTGGATGTGCAGCCCGGTGTCGCGCGCGATGGCGCACAGGCCGTCAACAAAATCTTTTTGCTCGGTCCAGGCGTCAACCCCTAGGCCGCATTTCATGAGGCTGTCGACCACCATGTGATCGATTCCAAGCACCTTGCGCACGTAGGTGGCGACGGCCATCACGCGTTTAGTTGGCAACTTGCCTACATGGTTGTAGACCCACAGCTTGTTGTCGGTCCATTTGTGAAAACCGTTGATGAACGGAATGCTGGGCTTGTCGGTGCCGCTGGCCTGCTTTGCCATCTTTTCCAGGCTGGCGGCCGGCGGCATTTCCAGCGACATCAGGCATACCTTTTGGTCGGCCTGCATCACGCTCAGCATGACCTGGCTCAGCATGGTGGTCTTGCCGTGCTTGTTGATGCCGGCCCAAAGCGTTACCTCGCCCTTGCGCAGCTCGAACTTGTCGTCTGCCTTCTCAAACCCGGTGCGCGTCCAGGTCTTGGCAGAGCGCTCGCCGTACAAGCGATCGATCACATCCTTGGTCCAGTCAGACGCTGGACGTATGTATGCAGCCTCGTCTTGCTGCTCAGCAAAGTACGCGTCAAAATCAATTTGATCGTCTACGAAGTTCACAGAATTTGTCCTTTGGGGTGGTGGTTGGTCAGCGTGCGCAAAATCCGGTACCCGAGCGCTGATCCGCCGGTGTTGATGGGTAGCCACAGGAAGTCATGCACAGCCGGGATGTCTGCGATAGCGGGGTGGTGGCTACTGGTGCCGCAATCGATGTCGTGTATTCGGTCGCCATGCTCGAATCGCAACGCTAGTTCCGCAGGCTTGGCCTTGGCGATGCGCCAGACGGTTTCAACAACCCAGTCAAGCGCGGCCACAGGGCTGGCCCACACCCACACCTGCAGGTTGACCAGCATGCGCCAGTCCATGCGCTCGGGCGCGGTGCCGGGCTGACAGTACAGCGTCGGTTGATCGAAGCTTTGGCCGACCAGCGAGACGACTACCGGGCCCTCAGGCGCTAGGCCCTGGCGGCGGGCAGCCAGCAGGCTGCGAGCATTGGCGGCGTACCAGAGTTGGGAATCGGTCACAGTGCGCTCCCGGTCCAGTCGGCGCTACCGTCGCGCAAGCGCTCACCGTTGAGCCGTTGACATGTGGCTTTGAGGTACGCCCGGGCATCTCCAGGTTGCTCAGTTACGGTAGCCTGCACGGCATGCAAAACGATATCGCCTTCGGGGTAGTCTTTGTGCAGTTTCCCAATGAAGGTACGAGCCTGTGGTTCGGCCATGCCCTGCGAACCAAGAATCGACACAGCGGCTTTCCAAAGCTCTGCCTTGGATTTGTCAACCGGAGGTTTTGAAGGCGGTTCGCCGCCCGAAGATTTATCTTCGGGAAATAATCCTTCTCCTTCTCCTGCTCCTGCTCCTTCTCCTGTTCCTGGCTTCGATGGGGCTTTGGAGGGGCTTACCTGTTTTGTAATAAGCCCCTTCGTTTTCTGTACAAACTCTCTGCGTTCTGTCAGATTGAAGTGACGGGCATAGTGATCAAAGAAAGGGCCCAAAAATGGCACGTTTGGCAGCGCGTTGTAGTCCTTCTGAATTCCTTTGCAACGCTTGTCGTTATGTGACAGTTCGCTACCAATTTGATAGCCAGCCATTTCAAACACCCAAACCATTTTTGTCGCCGAGTCATAGTCACAGAATCCCGCTTCTTTGCACTCTTGAAGCCCCTTGCAAGCCCCTTCCGGAGTTAGCCCGGTTTCTTCCGCCATGTACAAAGTAGGCTGGTAATACAGCCCGAGCATGTTGGAGTGTGGTGAGGTCATCAGGTAGAGGGCAACAATCAGGGCTTCGGAGCCCCTTCGTGCCAATTCCTGGCCCGTCTCACCGGTCCAAAACTTTGGGCTCACTTTCGCGTAATCACGCATTGGTGGTTGTCCCCACTTCCTGGTGCGCCTGCCCAGCCGCATCAAAATGGCACCCACCCACTCGCTCTGCCACCGCAATGCGCAGCGCCCGGCGCTTGTTTACTGCCGATTCCATGGCGATCCGGTGCCCATGTGCCTTGTCGCGATTTCCGGCCTTCATGGCCAGTTCCATGAGCCGGCCAGCCAGCAGTGCGTCGACCTTCCAGATCGCGTCGTCTGCGCGTTCCTCTGGCGTAAAGTCTGTCTGTGCACCAGCGACCTGACAAGGCACCTCAGATGGGCGCACCATGGGGCCGGGAAAGGCTGTGCCGGCCGTGCTTGGATTGGACAAAGTTGAGGTCATTTCCTGCGAGCCTCCAAAGCGCGCGCACTGACCTTGTTGCTGGTGCCGATGTGCCACTGGCGGCAGTGCTCGCAGTGATAGGGCTCGCGGCTATCGTGGGCATCTTTTCCCTTCGCTGGGCCGCGCTTCACAACAGCCTTGGCGAGGGAATAGTTCTTGAACGCCACCTTGCCGGTGCAGGAAGATTCGGCGCTGTTCATGGCCGATCTCCGACAGCATCCGCAGGTGTCGGATTGAAACCGACAACGCGATTCACGACATTTACTTCATGAAGAATCTTTGCCGTGTATTCGCCCAGAATCTGGTTGACCAACGCAGTGCGTGTCATGTCGCGTGCGTGGCTTACTGCATCCAGTACGTCAATGATCTTGCGTGGACACTCGCCACGAAGTTCCACCGTATTGCCTTCAGCCCGTGCAAACGGGGGAGATTCATTTTTTTGCATGTTGTCTCTGTTGTTTTGGTTGATGGGATCGGGCGCGCGTCACTTGCGTGGTGTGTGCGCTTTGAATGCGGCTTCAAACATCACGCGGGCGATGTCGTCCTGGAATGGGTTGGCCTCTTCCAGCGTTTCACCGCGGTGCGCAGCTGCCATGGCCATAGCTGCGATTTCGTGGACAGTGAGCTTGTCCAGGGGTTTGATGGAGTGATCCATTGGCTACACCCCCACTGCGGTGGCCGGAACCTCTGGGGCGCCTTCGATGCCAATGGGGTCTGGCATTGCTGTGGACTGGCGATACAGATACGCCTGAACCCGATCAGAAATTCTGTCGGGCAGTTCGTCCGGCCATTTGTCAACCGCCTGGTATGAGACGCCGATTGCCTTGGCGGCGGCGGGGATGGTTCCACCAAGCAATTTAATGGCTTCTGTTTTGAGCATACGCAATTGAACCACGGTTCAATTGAATTTGTCAACCCAGGTTCAAATAAAAAGCCATACGATTACAACCATGGTTGAATATTGGGACAGACTTAAGCCAGAAATGGACGCCAAAGGCCTGAGTATTTCTGGCTTGGCAAAAGCATTGGGAATCACCTTCCAGGCGGTTGCGAAGGTACGTGATGGAGGTTCTTTTGGAACGGACAATCATCTGAAGGCGGCTCGGCTATTTGGCTTGAACCCAGAATGGCTTTCTTCTGGGAAAGGTGCAAAGCACGTGTCTGGCGAGCCCCATCGGGTCACTAAGGTTTTGCCCGGAAGCCGGGCGCTATCTGTTTCCGATAGTGACGACCCAGACCAATTGCCCGTGCGCCGGGTGGCAATCAAGGCCCAGGCCGGTGTCAGTGGCTATGGTGTGGAATACGTGCCAGACGATGGGCGCCCTATTTCGTTTCGCGCAGATTGGTACAAGGCCAAAGGCTTCAAACACAACGAACTGCTGGCCTGTCGCGTCACTGGCGACAGCATGATTCCTAACCTGTACGAAGACGACATAATCGTCATCAACACCCAATCAAGCACGCCAAAGGATACAACCGCGTTTCTGGTTGACTATGAGGGAGAAATTGTCGTTAAACGGCTTATTCGGGACGACGGTCAGTGGTGGCTAACCAGCGACAACCCAGACCAACGTCGGTACCCACGACGGGTGTGTCATGAACAGACGCAGATCATTGGCGAGGTCGTCTATAGGCAAACAGAAAGGGTTTGAATATGCACAAAATGCTCGTCGTATTGCTGTCCGCGCTATCGGGCGCCGCATTCGCTGGGAATTATGCCGAGTGCCTGTTGGATAAATTGCCTGGCAGTGAAAACGAGACGTTTACATCTGCCGCTGCCAATGCGTGCGCTCAGGAATATCCTGGCTTGTTTTACACCATAAAAAAGGGTGACGGACAAGGGATATTTGGATTCAGTGACAGGAATTCATGTGTTCTAAAAAAATCCAAGGACACCAAAAATCAAAGGGCTGCAACACTAATTTACTGGGCGTGCGAATGCCTATATGAAGCACCTTTTCCTGGAAATGAGATGTGTGCATATAGGCCGGTAACAAAATCAAACCCGTATTTTGATCCAAACACCGCTACAGTAATCCCGTAGCTTCCCCAAGGTTGAATAGCTGATGCTGTTCAATCCTTCCCCGGCCATTGGCCCAGGATACCCATGAGGCTGCTATTCGGTCATCGCGGTGCTTGTCTCAACACTTGACACTGCGACTATCCCGGTCCCTAGCAGACAGGCCGGACACCTTGCCGGGTTGAAGCGGTAGGCGGACCCTGTTCTTTTTGACCACCGGATCGTGTGTGCTGCTTTGCCAACGGGCGAAAAGTACCGCTAGAACGCAAAAGGCCGTTTTCTGCTGCGTTCTGGTGCTGGAACCACCACTCCCAGACGGGAGCTGAACGCATGAGAAAACGGCCTCATGTGAGATTATCGCAGTGGTTCCAGCACCTTGACAAGCGCAAGTTTCGATAAACGCGCAATAATGCTCAATCCCTAGTGGGGGCCTATGTCCAAACCAGCCGCAACAATCGCCCTGTTTCTCGCCTCGTTCGCCTGCCACGCCGGGCCGGCTGAGATGTGCGAAATCGTGCGCGGTGGCGTGATATTCGCCCTGGATGAAGACGTAACGTACATCGGAACCATCACAAAACCAACGGACCCAGACTCGATATTCAATGTGGCCGGTCCATTTGGCAACAAGATCAGCCCACTCTCGGTCTGGAACACATACGGCATCTTTGGCGACCCGCATGGGGAATACTCAGCCACAAATCCAGATTCCAAGATGCCACCGATCATCTACAACAATGGCACAAAAATAGGGCGCCTTACCGCCAACGAGTCCATGGGTCCATGGGTCAAATTGAAGGACTTGAAGGACCTGTGTAAGGACAAGATGTGAGGCTGGTTGTGGTGGCGCTGTCTATGATGCTGGCCATCGGCGCTCAGGCGCGCATCCATCGTGATCACAAGGCCATCGCCGAGTTCAAACGCGAGCACCCTTGCCCAAGCACTGGACAGACGCGCGGCGCGTGCCCAGGATGGATTGTGGACCACCACCAGGCCCTTTGCGTGGGCGGCGCCGACACTGCAGCCAACATGCGCTGGCAGACCGTTGAGGCAGCCAAGGCCAAAGACCGCTGGGAATGCCGGCCTGGCTGGGAAGCCAAGCTACAGGCGCTGGAGCGCGCAACTCCATAGGTAGCAATACCGCAGCAACAACATTGTCCGCAACACGCGGGCTTTTTTACGTCCAGTCGAGCGGGATTGCCTGATTGGTTCAATTATTTTACGCCAATCATTGAACCGTGGTTGACAAACCAAATTGAACTGTGGTTCAATTGACCCCAGACGCAAACAAAACGCAAAACACCCCAGGCCAGCGCATCCGTGGCCTTAAAGCAGAAACGATAGCAGGCGGGGTTAGGTGAAGTTCACCGCAGCGGTTTGTAGCGAATGGAGAGTGATGTGTAGTGCGGCGGCGTGGGGTAGCTAGCAGCACGCGGACCACCGGATTACTGGTGGTTGTCTTACAGGCCGGGTGGCATCCGGCCCGCACTACACATCGCTCTCAAGTTTCAAACAACTGGGGAAGCAAATGCTAATCGCACACCGCCTGACAGCCGCGCAACTGAAGCAGTTCAAACAGCAATTCATCGCCCTGGCCGAAGCAGGCCAGTTCTCTCCACGCGACATGGTGGACATGCTGCAGGGCATGAATAACGGGCTGGTAGACCGGTTGGAGGCTGTTAACATGTGGCTGCCAACCAGCCTGGAGCAGACGGCAGATAGCCTGATGGATGCCATCAACGTGGCCCAGGTTCAGGAAGAAGACTGCCAAGAGGTGGCGCTGTGATCCACCTCACCAAAGCCCAATACGACCACGCCATGGTGGCGGAAAAAGAGCGCGATCGCTTCGCGCAGTCCAATGCCACGTTGCTGGCGGCCCTGAAAGCCACAGTAGCCGCCATCCCCAATGTGATGCACCCAGCGCGCATGCAAGGTCAGGCAGCAATCGACCTGGCTGAGATGGGGCATGTGCCACGCCGGCCAGAGACTGTTGAGCAACCTATTGTGCAACCACTGGCATGGATTCCTGTTGGAGAACGTCTGCCAGCAACCGGCGTGCTTTGCCTTGTCCGCTCTCCAGCAACTGAGCACGACTGGACCGACGAAGACCGCATAGACATGGACTTCATTTCCGAAGACTGGGAAGACTGGAACAACCATTGCGAGAGCTACGAGCACTACATGGCTGTCGGTGGGTCGCATGCCGGTGGACCAGACGTTGAATGCGTTGGCCCATCCGAAAAAGCACCCTACACGCACTGGATGCAAATACCCGAAGTGCCAAAGGTGCAGCCATGACCCCATTAGAACGCCTGGACGCTCGCCTCGGTCATCCAAAGTGGTTTTGGCCTGCCGTCATGGTCCTGATCTTCGTGCTGTGGGTTGCAGCGTCTTCTTTGGAGCAAGTGCCATGAACGATTCTGAACTTCTGGAACTGGCGGCGAAAGCCATCGGTTACCGCTTTACGCTGAATCACGCAAATGCTGGATGGCTATGCACCGCCGACAGCAAAGGTCTGGACGGCTATGTGTGCTTTTGGAAGCCTCTTGAAGACGATGGCGATGCACTGCGGCTTGCTGCAAAGCTTGACCTTTGTGTTGACAAAAACATCTGCTTTGTCGAGGTGGTATGGATTGACATGGTCAAGTCCGAAACGCACTGCGTAGAAGAAGACTGGGGAGCGGGCGAAGAATCTGACGATGTGAAGATGAAATTCATTCGTCGCGCCATCGTCCGCGCTGCCGCCGAAATCGGAAAGGCGATGCCATGACCGACGCCAATCTAAACGACGCCGAATGGCGCGACCTCTGCAATTGCCCCACGCGGTTCGAGCGCGTGATTTTCTGGTGCGTCGTCACGTTTATGTGCGCCTGCACTTTGGCTGTAGTGGTGGGCGTTGCCTGCTACGTGGCCGGCAAGTTTTCAAACTGATTTTTCAACCAACCTGAGATTTTCTATGAACGCGATTGTTACCCAATCCAGCACTGCGCTGGCCCTATCCGACACTGAGTTGATCGAAGTGCTTGGCAATTCTCTGTACCCAGGTGCTGCAGTTCCATCCATCAAGCTGGTGCTGGGCTACTGCAAAGCTGCAGGCCTGGACCCTATGAAGAAGCCCGTGCACATTGTTCCGATGTGGGACGGCAAAGCCAATAGGATGCGCGACGTCGTGATGCCCGGCATTGGCCTGTATCGCACAGATGCCGACCGCACCGGCAACTTCGCAGGCCAGACCGAGCCAGAGTTCGGCCCGATGGTCACCACAAAGTTGGGGGGCGTGGAAATCAGTTACCCAGAATGGGCCAAGGTCACAGTCAAAAAACGCATGTCCGACGGCATGGTTGCTGAGTTCACAGCGACGGAATACTGGCTAGAGAACTATGCAGCCAAGGGTGGGAAAGAGAAATCCACTGCACCCAATGCGATGTGGTCTAAGCGCCCACGCGGGCAAATCGCCAAGTGCGCAGCCGCCCAGGCGCTGCGTCTCGCCTTTCCTGGTGGCGGTGCTCAGCCAACAGCTGACGAAATGGAGGGCAAGCCTCTCTACGAAGGCAATGGCGAAAGCGGCGCACCGGCCGGCACAGTCGTCGATGGCGCGACTGGTGAGATCATCCCCGAACAAACGCTCGTTTGGCCCGACGATGCGTTCGCCAAGCAGTTGCCGAAATTCCGCAAGGCTGTTGCCGAAGGCGCTGCCATCGAAAGCGTATTCGCTTGGGCCGAGACCAAAGGCAAGTTGACTGACGCCCAGAAGGCCGAAATTCGCAAGCCGGCGCCTGCTGCGGCCGCCACAACGAATGCGGCATCCAACGCTACCGCGCCAACCGAGCAGATCGCCACGGCTGAGCAAGTCGAAGCCGCTATGCGCGCCGCCACCACGGTTGATGCACTCAACGAGGCTGCTGACCTTCTCAACACCATCGCAGACCCAGAACAGCGCAAGGCCCTGGAATCCATCTATGACCAACTGGCCGAAACCCTGGCCAACACTCAATAAGGACCATCATCATGCACACACACAATATCGTTGCAGGAACCCCAGAATGGCACGCCAACCGGTCGAACTACAGGAACGCCAGCGATGCGCCGGTCGTTTTGGGATGCTCGCCATACAAGACTCGCACACAGTTTCTTGACGAAAAAACATCTGGCATCGCTCAAGAGCATGACGCCGGAACGCAGGCGCGCTTTGCTGACGGTCACCGCTTTGAAGCGCTGGCCCGCACCATCGGTGAAGAAATATTAGACGACGACCTGGCCCCGGTGGTCGGAAGCGTAGGCAGCATATCAGCATCGTTCGACGGCCTGAACCTCATGGGGAAAAAGCCATGGGAGCACAAGAGCCTCAACAACGAAATCAGGGCATCTCTCCCGCACCAAGGACGCAATAGCTACCATCACAACGATGGTACGAAGTTGGGCAAGGTCTACCGCGTGCAGATGGAACAGCAACTGCTGGTCTGTGGCGACACCAAATGCCTGTTCTCAGCCACACGCTGGGATGGTGACACGCTACTGGAGGAGCGTCATGCTTGGTATCACACAGATCCAGCATTGCGCGCTGAGATATTGGCAGCCTGGGAGCAGTTCGAGAACGACCTGGAAGATCACACACCGGTCGCTCGGGTAGCCGAGGCTGTTGGCCGCACGCCTGAAACTTTGCCAGCGCTGCGCATCGAGGTTACCGGCATGGTCACCGCCAGCAACCTGCAGCAGTACAAGGAACATGCACTGGCAGTGTTCAGCGGAATCAATCGCGAGTTGACCACCGATGCCCACTTTGCTGACGCTGAAAAGGTGGTTAAGTGGTGTGGTGATGTCGAGGAACGACTGGCCGCAGCCAAGCAACATGCATTGAGCCAGACCGCCAGCATTGACGAGTTGTTCCGCGCCATTGATGACATCAGTGCTGAAGCGCGGCGCACTCGGCTGGAGTTGGACAAGCTGGTGAAGGCGCGCAAAGAGCAGCTGCGTTCCGACATCGTGGCTGCTGGCATAGCCGCTTTGAAGGCGCACATCGCTGAGTTGAACCAGCTACTGGGCCATCCATACATGCCCACGGTGCCCGCAGACTTTGGTGGCGCCATCAAAAACAAGCGGACCATCGATTCCTTGCGTGACGCAGTGAACACCACGCTGGCAAACGCCAAGATTGAAGCCATCGCCATCGCCACCAAGATCCAGTTCAACCGGGAACTGCTGAACGACGAACTGGAATACGGATTCCTGTTCCCCGACAGCGCACAGATTCTGCTGAAGGCGCCGGACGACTTCAAGGCGCTGGTGCAGAACCGTATCGCTGAGCACAAGGCCAAGGAATCGGCCCGGCTGGAGCGTATTCGTGCTGAAGAGCAGGAAAAGGCAGAGCGTGCCGCGCGCCAGAAGTTGGCGGACGAGCAGGAGGCTGAAGCGCAGCGCGTAGCCAAAGCTCTGGCCGAATCGATGAAGCCTGAACCCAAGGCTGCAGCCGTGCCAGCACTGACACACGCCCAGGTTGTGCAGCAGATGCCTGCCACGGTGCGCGCAGCCATGGCGCCCAAGCCAGCAACGGCCCCAACCATGTCGCTCGGCGACATATCCACAAAGCTGGGGTTCAACGTCACCAGCGCCTTTTTGGCATCGCTGGGATTTGAAGCCACGACCGTGAAGGCTGCAAGGCTGTTCCACGCTGAAGACTTCCAAGCTATCGGCAAAGCAATCATCGAGCACATCGAGAGTGTGTGCGAGTTGCAGGCCGCCTGATCCACCACCAGCACCACCACGGAGATAACCATGCCCAAGCCAACATTCGTACCGCAGGCCTTCAGCGATGAGCCCTATGTCCACATCCCCATGACGGACGTCACCAGTTCGCAGGTGAAGGCCATCGGCCACTGCCCAGAAACCAACACCCTGGCCGTGCAGTTCAAGCACGGTGGAGGTCATATTTATCACTATGGCAATGTGACACCAGAGCAGCACCTGGCGTTCGTCAATGCCGACAGCATCGGCTACCACTTCGGCAAGCACTTCAAGACGGCGCCGTTCAAGAAGTTCCCAGCGCCTGCGAAGGTGGAGGCCTGATTGTCATGAACGCCAAAAACACAGGCGGCCCAGCGTTGCCATGCGATGCGCACAACACCGAGGATGAACCCATCCCAGGATTGGAGGGCGACACAATCCCGCCGCACTCCGTCGCTCAATACAGCGGCATGCATCTGCGGGACTACTTTGCGGCCAAGGCCATGGTGATGAAGTTTGGCCCTACGGGCAACACATCGGAACTTCGAGTGCATGCCGAGAATTGCTACGAGATGGCCGATGCAATGCTGGAGGCTCGCAAGTCATGAACCTGCACTCCAACCGCATAAAACCGCTCGACAAGCCCACGCACACCCAGCGCAAGAGCCTGGGACTTGGGCCACCTTGCCCACCCCGCGTGCGCGCCGATGGCGAGGCCACCAGCATCGTCGTATGCGCCGCCAGCGCGCCGCGTGGCTATGTGCCGGGCGATGGCGAATCGCGGCACCTATCTGTGTCGTACGCGTCTCGAAGTAGTGGCCTGCAGCAGCCGATCCGGCCTGGCGCCATGGTCGCGCTACAGCTGCCCAGTCGCGGGTTTCGGACCTGAACAAAGAGAAAAACCGTGTGGACCTACATACCATCGAAATTTGCGCCGGCGTCGGCATGCTTGGTGAAGGACTGCGAGCCGGGCTCGCCCACCTGGGCCGCGCGCATCGCACCATTGCATACATTGAGCGGGAAGCATACGCAGCCGCAGTCCTGGCAGCGCGCATGGAAGAAGGCTCCCTGGATGGCGCGCCTATCTGGCCTGACCTACTCACCTTCGACGGCGCAGCATGGCGTGGCGCAGTGGATTGCATCGCTGCGGGATTCCCGTGCCAAGACCTTAGCCTTGCAGGCCGACGCGCAGGGCTTGACGGCGCACGCTCAGGTCTGTTCTTTGACATCTGCGACATTGCCGACGCTTGCGGTGCGTGGTGCATGTTTCTGGAGAACGTCGCAGGCATCACTTCTGCCACCGCCACCGTTGTGGACGAAGCCGAAGGCGCTCTCGAAGAGCGCGCGGCCGCCCGAGTCTTGGGAGAACTGGCCGACCGCGGGTGGCATGCGGAGTGGCTGCCTCTTTCAGCGTCCGACGTGGGTGCCAGCCATGGCAGGGCGCGATGGTTCTGCTTTGCATGGCGAGAATTGGCCGACGCCGGACACGGTGGACATGGGCGGCGCCCCACGCGCGTCACAAAACGGAACGAAGCACGCGGTCTCCCTTCATCACAGGATCCAGCAATGGCCCACGCCTCAGGTCGGAACCGGGGACAACAGCCACGGCCAGATCAGCGGGGACTTTCGCAACCGGATGGAGGAACTGCTTGTGGCGTGGCCGACACCACGGGGAACGGATGGCACGAAGGGCGGCCCGAATCAGGCCGGAAGCAAGGGCGATCTGATGTTGCCAAGTGCGGCTGCGCAGTGGCCGACGCCAAGTGCATCAGTTGCCAACGACGGGGAATCGCCGGAGACATGGCACGCACGGGCTGCGATTTTGAAGGCGAAGCACATCAATGGCAACGGCGCAGGCCTGCCGCTGACGATTGCGGCCGCGCAATGGCCAACGCCAGCGGCCAGGGATTATCGCAGCGAGTCGGGGGGGGGGAGCTTTGTGACCAACAGATTGAACGAAGCCAGGGGCCAGACCTTGAGCTTTATAGCCATCCACTCTTCGCACCAGGCCCAGCCGACCCCCGATGGCCAGCAATCATCGCCGCCGCCCCATGGCTCAGCCCTGCCCTCAGCATCGAAGGCGAACACGATGCCAAGGCTGCTTTCCAAGCGGCTGAACCCCTACTTCGGGGAACGCCTGATGGGCTGGCCAACGGGCTGGACTTCAGCCACCGAGCCCCACGCCTCAAATGCGTCGGCAACGGAGTTGTGGCGCTCCAAGCTGCAGCAGCATTTGTCATTCTTGCTCGACGGAGCGGAATTTTGAACCAATCTCAACTCGCCACCCTGCCGATGGCAGAAATGGAGCCAATGTGAACACGCAACAACGCCGGGCCAGCCACGCCAAACGCCGCTGGCAGGCCAACCCAAACATCTACATGAAGGTCATAGGCCGATCGTCCGGCTTCAGCCAGGAAGAGCAGACGGAGTGCGCCCTGCCCGTGCGGCTGGCATGGACCGCAATGCGCAACGGGCGCGCAAGTGCCTATGACGCCCAGGCGCTGGCGGATGTGATCGCAATCTGCATCATTGCGTCCGAGACCATGGACGCGCTGGTGCAGGAAACCTGTGAAGCGGCTCGAGCGGCCATGGGTGCCACGGCGAAACGATTCCACCGCATTGGTAAGTGGGGTGTCGATGCGCAGGCGTTGCGCGACATTCCGCCGGTGCTGGACCTGTATGAAGAATTGCTGCGCACCGCAACCGGTGGTCAGTTTGAACGCTGGATGGCGCTGGTCAAACAGCAGAATGACGAACTGGCGCAGGGGGTTGCATCGTGAGCGCTACACACACTACCGGCCTGCTCACCATCACCAAGTCGCCACAGGAGCCAGCCGCCTACCTTGTGAACGATCAGGGCATGGCAGTCGCCCGTGTCATCAATACGAACCTAGGTGGTGTGCATGACGAAAACGCGCGCCGCCTAGTTGCCTGCTGGAACTCGTTTGACGGCGCTGATACGGGGCTGATTGAGCAGGTGGACAAGCTGGGCAATTGCACGCTTCCATATCGCCTGCTGAAGGTATCGCATGCCGAACTGCTGAGTGCGGCCCGTGACTGCCTAGAACGTGAGTACAACGACTTCGAGCCGGACAACCAGAGCAATCGCTACCACGATTTGAAATCGATCATCGACAAGGCTGATGCGCTGGCAGCCGAATATGGACGGAGGCCTGCATGAGCAACCCCTGCATCATCCTGTGCGTTACCAACCTTGGAGGCTGGGGCCCTGTGCATGGCTGCCAGCGCATCCCGGCCGAAAGTCAACCAACGGTATTGCACCCCAATCGCCAGATTGCTGAAATGGAGGCCCAACGCCTGGCCAGGACACACCCAGGCCAGCAGTTCGCAGTGCTCGAGGCGCAGGTACTGGCCAAGTCCACAGAAGTGCCAACGCATGTCACTTTGACCGGCGTGGTGCTGAAGTCTCGCGTTGATGCGGTGCTCTTGAATATCGACGAAGACGAGGTGCCATTTTGACCGAGCGATCGAACGCACCAGAAGTGCGAAACCCAATCCTGGCAATCCCGGGATCTGAAGCGTTGCGCAACTTGGCGCCGGAACCCAAAGCAGCGCTACGTGCCGTTTTGCTGGGCATGCGCGCCGACGCCCAGGCCAAGGCCGAGAAATGCTGGCGCACCCACAAGGCGCCCATGGCGCTGTACTGGAAGGTGCTCGCCGTCTACACCGGGCACATCGCCCGTTTGCTTCGCCCGGAGGTGCCATGACCCACGAACTCCGCTTCACCTACCTGCACAACGCAGGCCGTGCGCTCACCTTCCCTTGCGATGCCTCGGGCCACGTCGACCTTGACGCACTCAGCGACACCGCTAGGGTGAGTTACCAGCGTGCCCGGGCCGCAGTCGGCATTGATGTCGCACAACCAATTGTCAGGCCGGTGCTGCCGGCTGTAACCCAGGATTTGAAATGACTGCAACCGCATACCCACTGAGTTGGCCAAGCCAGTTCCCGCGCGCCAAATACGCCGAACCAGGACGATTCAAGACCACACTAGCCAGCGCGCTGAAGAACGTGCAGGACAGCCTGCGCCTGTTTGCCAGCGACTCGGGCAAAAAATTGGACGGCTTGGTGATCAGCAGCAACGTGACGCTGGGCGTGCAGAAGCCTGATGACGCTGGCGTGGCCGTTTGGTTCACCTGGGACGGTCTGCAGGTCTGCATTGCTGTGGATCGGTACAAGTCCGTTGAGAGCAACTTGCAGGCTATCCACCACATCATTGAAGCCCGGCGCGTTGAGTTGCGCCACGGCACGCTTGCGCTGGTGCGCGCCACATTCCAAGGGTTCTTGAGCCTGCCAAAACCAAAGGGGCGTACCTGGTGGGAGGTGTTGGATGTATTCAGGGGCGCAACTCCTGACCAGATCAAAGAGGCCTACCGCAAGCTGGCCAGCCAGTACCACCCCGACCGCGGTGGCAGCCCTGAAAAGATGGCCGAGCTCAACGCAGCACGGGACCAAGCATTGAAGGAGTGCGCACCATGAAACCAATCACCCTACTTTTCCCCTTGCTGGCGCTGGCCGCGTGCGCTGAGCCTCCGCTGAAGCGCATCCGCCCGCAGGACCAGATCATCATCGAGCGCAGCGACACCAAGGTCTGCCAGGTGGACGGTAAGGTCTGGAGCCAGACGGCGGGGAAGGAGTGTGCACCGTGATGATCGCAATGGAAGCCGCTGACGTGTCGGCACTGCATTCCAAGATACACGACCTGACGGCCGAGCGCGACAGGTTCGCAGCTGAGCTGGCAGAGATTCGTGCCCAGGAACCAGTCGACTATCAGTACCTGTTCGGTAGCCCATTTGGTGGTGACGTGTGGCGGGACAGCGCAAGCCAGTGGAATGGGAATAAGCCAAAGGCTTCACGGGCGCTGTATGCCGCACCGGTATCGCAGAAAAACGAATGGAAAGAGGCTGTGCTGGAAGAACTTGCGGCCCACGCGTTAGATGTACACGTCGACGCGCCGCCGCGCGTGATCCTGTCGGAGATCATCAGCATGTCGCAGAAGATGGCGCGCGATCCGGCTATCAATGACCCAATGGACTGGCCGCTGCCATGCGACGTAACAGTGGGCCACGGTACCATGCGCAAAAGAGTGGCCCTGCGCACCCTGGTGTTGCGCATGAAGGTGCTGTACGAGATGGTAACTGGCCGGAATGCTGATGAGGTCGCTGGCCGGTCGGTGGAATATCGAAAGGCGATGTCGTTTGACCAATGGTGGGATACCACCGCAAACACGCCGGCACCTGACACTTTCAAGCGTTGGGAAGAATCTTGCAGGCAAGCGTGGTGCGCTGGTGCCGCTTCCGTTTCAAAAATGACCCCAAGCGTTGCAGAAAATGCGGTTTCTGTTTCAGAAACGCCAACTCCCGTTGCAGATGGACGGGAAATTGTTGCATCGCTGGCAAAGCACCTGCTGGAAGCGGCTGACCTGTTTGGCCTGGTGGTCACCATCGAGCGCCGGCCGCTGCAGCCGCTGGCCATGGGTAACACTGAGCCGGTGGTGACGGTTTGGGGAAAGTTGGGGAAACGATGATCACAAACGAAAAAATCCTGATTCCGGCCGCAGAGGCAGCCGCCCTGCTGAGCATGGGCAAGTCTACGTTCTGGCGGGAGGTGGCAAAAGGCACCCTCCCAGAGCCGGTCAAGATCGGCGGCCTTACTCGCTGGCGGGTGGAAGACCTGAAGCGGTTTGTTCAGCCAGCCAGTCTGCCCACCACTGCATGAGCTCGCGCCGCTTGGGTAGGTACTCAGCGCGGTTGTACGCCGCTCGCACTGCGTCCGTTTCCTTGTGGGCAAGTTGTCGCTCAATGACGTCGTGCGCAAAGCCTGACTGTTCATTGAGCACGGTAGACGCCAGCGCGCGGAACCCGTGCGCCGTCATCCGGCTCCGGTAGCCCAGCCGGTATAGTGCAAATAAAAAGGTGTTCTCCGATATTGGATGGCCATGTCGCAACGGAGAATTCAGGACAAAATCCCTGTCGCCGTTCAGCAGTCTCAACTGTTCCAGGATGCCACGGGCCTGAGTGGACACCGGGACAACATGCGGCAAGCGAAATTTCATGCGCTCCGCTGGCACCACCCAGACGGCGCCATCCTCTCGCAATTCATCCCACCGCATGCCGCGCAACTCTCCGACCCGCACAAAGGTATGGGCCAGGAACTGTAGCCCCAGGCGGGTTACCGGCTCGTCATAGTCGGCTATGGCACGCAGCAGGGCCCCAGCCTCGTCGGGCGGAATGCTGGCCATCGGCTTCTTTACCTTGCGCGACTGCAGCACCCGCACCAGGCCGGCCGCTGGGTGTGACTCTATCAAACCAGCGTCCTGGGCGTAATCAAACACTGCGGTGATGCGCCCGGCAACCCGGTGGGCAGTCTCAACCCGTCCACCAGTCTGCACCGCCTGCACCGCGGATACCAGGTCAGACCGTCGCAGGGCATCAATTGGGGTTTTGCCAAAGATCGGGAAGGCGAAGCGCTCGAGCGTGTTTTCCACCTGGATCTGGTGCTTGCCGTTCGACAGCGTGGGCAGCTTGAGTTTCAGCCATTCCCGTGCGACACTTTCAAAGGTCGGCACCGTCTTTACAGCCGTTGCATCGCCGGCATCGCGGGCCGTTGCGTGCGCCTTGCGAGCGTCTGCCAGGCTCAGATCAGGCCACCGGCCATAGGTTCGCGTGGCTTGCTTTCCGCCACGCATGTAATTCGCCCGCCAACTCTTTCCGCCAGCCGGGGTGACAAACAGGTACAGCCCGGCGCTATCGGCCAACTTGTATCCCTTTTCACGCGGCTTTGCCGTTTCCACCGCCCGCACCGTCAAAGTCATGGTATCGCCCTGTCAAATGCCATGACCGATACCATGAACTGCAGGTAGCTTGAATGGTATCGGTATGGACCGTTTGGGACGATTATGGACCACTCGACCAATGAAAAAGCCCCGAACTAGATACATCGCGGGGCTTTTGTGGACTGTCTTAGACAATTATTGGCGGAGAGAGTGGGATTCGAACCCACGGTACCTTGCGGTACGCCTGATTTCGAGTCAGGTACATTCGGCCACTCTGCCATCTCTCCGTATTCGAATCGTAGCCTCTCATTCTAGCAGGTCGCGGACCTGTCGTATTTTCAGGCGCTCAACGTCTCCAAGCCAACCAGGTACGGCCGCAACCCCTCAGGCACGGTAACCGAGCCATCCGCATTCTGGTAGTTCTCCAGCACGGCAACCAGGGTGCGGCCCACGGCCAGGCCGGAGCCGTTCAGCGTGTGCACCAGTTCATTCTTGCCCTGTGCGTTCTTGAAGCGGGCCTGCAGGCGGCGGGCCTGGAAGGCTTCGCAGTTGGAGACCGAGCTGATCTCGCGGAATGCGTTCTGCGCCGGCAGCCAGACTTCCAGGTCATAGGTCTTGGCCGAACTGGGGC